>Ga0315282_10007159_pt1 | contig 18422 bp, 13 predicted proteins | sample YL17G07_20_MG_FD_203693 | JGI IMG/M metagenome (GOLD analysis project Ga0315282, IMG submission 203693) | Sediment microbial communities from Yellowstone Lake, YNP, Wyoming, USA - YL17G07_20 | ecosystem: Environmental > Aquatic > Freshwater > Lake > Sediment | place: USA: Wyoming | collected...
GGACGAAAAAGGCCAGGGTCACGAGCGGCAGGTACATCGGCATGAACACGTGGCCGAGGCGCACCAAATGGAAGACGACGGGAAAAAGAAGCGCCGCGGCCCCGAACAGGCCGCAATAGGCCAGGTCATGGGCCGAAAGGCGTTTTCTCATCGCGTTACCCATTCCTTTTCACCAAAATCCGCCTGCCGACGGCCTTCTTGCGCCCGGCCTCGAGGGAACGCCGGAAATCCAGTCCGGCCGCGGACGGCCGGACCGGAAGGGCCGCCGGAAGTAGCACGTTTCCTTAAGTGCGTAACACAACAATTCTACCGACGGCCTCATCCGATGTCAAGGTCCGGAAGATTCTGCTTCCGGAGGAGGGTGACCGCAAAACGCCGGGGCCGGTTCGAGAGCACTCGGGATTTCCCGCGGTTCCGATCAAGGAGAGGGCGTCAGCCGAGCTTTTTGCCCGTGCTCGCCATGTTGATTGTTCCTTGAAGGACGCCCTTGACCGAGCGCAACGAATCGGCCAACCGGCGGACCTCAAGGGCCCGGCCGCGGACGGCGATGATCTCCAGGCAGTGGTCATGGTCGAGATGGATGTGTTGGGTGGAAATGATCAAATCGTGGGCCTCGTGCTGGATATCGGTGAGACGGTTGACGAGGTCTTTCTTATGGTGATCGTAAACGATGGTGACGGCGCCGGCGACCTCGCCGCCCGCCCGCCACTCTTCCTCGACGAGCGAGCCGCGGATGAGGTCGCGGAAGGCTTCGGACCGGCTGGCGTAGCCGCGTTCGGCGATAAGGGCGTCAAAGCGGTCGAGAAGATCCTTCCCGAGCGAGACTCCAAAGCGGACGAGCTTGTTCACCGGCGTAGGCCTGATCCTCGAAAAAAATACCATGACCGACCGGTTGAGTCAAATGGAAGAATTCACCGACGCTCACGGATTGATCTTTTTCCGCCATGTCCATTGGACCCACCCCCCCAGGCCGTTGGACCCCACCCGGACCGTCGCCAACCGGCGTCGGGGCTGTCAGCGGCGTCAGGATCGCCAGTCGCCGAAGGCGTCTTTGAGGAGCTTGCTCTGCCGGTTGAAGGCCAAGCGAGGGCTTTTCGTCTCCTTCATCAGGGAGATCTCCTGGGTGAGAAGGCGGGCGAGATACATCGTGTAGGTGGCCGCCTTGCGGGACTCCCTGAGGAAGAGGGGATGGTCCCGGTTGACATAGACGACATTGCCTTCGGAGAAACATTCCGGGCCGTTTTCCCCGAAAAAGTCCCAGGCAAACGGAGACGACCTTGTCGCCCATCCGGATCCGCCGGACGATCGCGTTGGGCGTGATTTTCTTGACCAGCGGATGGCGCCGTTTTTTCGGCTTGGGCTTGGCGGCCTGAGCCGGGCTTCCCTCGCTTCCCTTGACTTCCGAATCCCGCTGCCCCTCCGCCTGCTTGCGGCCCGGCTCGCTCGCTCCGCCTCCGACGCCTTTCTCATCGCCGATAGGGATTGGCCCGAAGGGAGAGAAGTCGGGATTCAGCGCCAAGGCCCGGTGGATTCTCTGAAGGGCTTCCTTGACCGCGCGGCCGGCCTTCCGGTCGGAACTCTGGTCGGCTTCCTTGCCGAGCTTTTTCTTGATGATGGCGATGACCTTTTCCATGACCTTGAGGAATTCCTGGTACTCGGGCGTGTCCGTGACGAAGTTCGACCGGTCCGAGGTGACGGGCAGGAAATTCGCCTGGATTTCGCCCCTGACCCGGGCGATCGCCTTGCCCCAGGTTTCCATGCCGAAAAGGTCGCGGCGGACCGTGGCCCCCTTGACCTTGATGTCGATGCCCAGATCCTTCGTGGAGGCCATGGTCTTGGGCGTGATGATGACCTCGCCCGAGACGACCCCGAAACGGCAGCCCTCGAGGACGGGAATTCTCTGGCCCGTGTAGCTTGCGGGGGTGACCGGCCGGCCGTTGAGGAATACGGCGAAGTGGGGAGCCTTGAGCGGGACGCCGCCGCGGATTTTTTCCTCGGCTTCCTCGGGATCGAGAGCTTTGGTCAACTCCGAGAGGATGATCGTCGTCCCGTCGCCGCGTGCCGGATCCGAGGTGAGGATCTCGCAGGGAAGATGCCAGGCGTCCAGGGCTTCTTCCCAGGCCTTCTTGTCGAAAACAACGCGGGCGGCGAAGTCTCCGTGCCGGGTGATGACTTCGAACCGCGTCGCGGCGGCCAGGGAGGCGAACTTGCCGATGCCGAATTGGCCGATCCTCTCCCTGTTGAAGCGGGGAGACAGGGAGCGCCGGACCTTTTCATCGGACCCGATGACGAAGTATTGGCGGAGCCCGTCGGCGTCCATCCCGGAGCCGTTGTCGGAGACCTCGATCCGTTCGGGCGAGATTTCGACTTGGACCTCGGTCGCGTCGGCGTCATACGCATTGTTGATGAGTTCGCGGAGCAGCTCCGCGCTCTCCGCGTAGAGCCGTTCGCCGATCGAGATGATGTGCCGCTTGTCGACTGTGACCTCGAGGGTCGTCGTGGATTTGACGGCCATGGCGGATTTCCCCTCTCTACCGTGAGATCAATCCCCTTCGCGGGATTCCACGGACGTGAGTCCGCGGAGCTTCAGTTCTATCACCGGCGGTCTCGGGACCTCTTTTTCAGCTCTTCGGCCTTGGCCCTGACTCCCGGCTGGTCCGGACTGAGCTCGAGCGATTTTTCGAAGGCCGCCAGGGCCTCTTTGGTTTTTCCCAGACCTGCGTAGCATTCTCCGGCCGAGTTCAGAAGGACCGCGTTGACGCCGTAGTGAGCGATGGCCTGATCAAGAAGCTCGATCGCCCGGCCGAATTCGCCCGCTCTCTTCAGGGCCTCGCCGGCCAGGAGATAGGTTTCATACTTCGCCGTTTTTTGCGGGGAAATGAAGGGGGCGAGAGTCCGGACGACCGCCGGTGCGTCAGCGAGGGCAAGATCCACCCTGGCCAGGCTGTCCGCCGTGTCCTCGGAATCCGGCTTCCTCTGGAAGGCTCGCTCCAGGAACAGGCGAGACTCCTCGAACCGGCCGAGATTGAAGAGCTGATCCCCGGTGATCTCCGAGTAGACGGGGTCTCCGGCGTCCGGCAGGATCCGGGACGAGAACCAGGGCCGGGGAACGGACTCGGCAAAAGACAGATCGAACTCTTCGGCGGCCGACACGATCTCGGCGCCGGCGTTGGCGACCGAAACGCGGACCGTGTAATGAGCGGGCGGAAAGTCCGAGAGGGGAACCTCTTCGAGGACGTTCGGCAGTTCGGGGTAATCAGACGGCTTCCGGAGGATATCCCGGAAAGGCTGGCCGTCCTTGAGGAATTCGATCCTGACCTCGCCGCGGGCGGCGAGCTCGTCGGCCAGGTTGTTGAGCTGGAAGACGACGGCCAGCGTTTCCTGCCGGGTGAAGACCCGGTTCGGCTGGCAGTAGACCTGGAACGGCCCCACCCGGAAAGCCTTCATCTTTCGCTCCGCGGGCTCCAGGCGGACGATCCGGTAGCCGAGCAGCGGCTGGGTCAGTTGGACGGCCGTTCCGCCTTGGGGGATGCGCAGGGCCTGCTCGACGGACGTGAACTCCTTCGAAGTCTCGTTCTTGATCAGGAGGGACACATTGTAGTCCCCTCCGAGGAGAGGAAAGAGGTCCTGGAAATCGAAGGGGGCCCGGCCCGCGTCGCTCATCTGCTCTTCGGTCATGTTCAGCAAGACGGTCTTGTCGAACTGGTGGACGAGGCGGCCCTCGGCCGTGGTGATCCGGCCGTTGACCTTGAGGGTCGTGTAGATCTTGCCCTCGTACTGATTCATCGACAGCCGCCGGGGCTCGACGGCGTAATGGACGAAGTACAGGCCCGAGGGGTCCCGGAAGATCTTGATGAGGCTGTCGCTTTCGAGGTAATTCGCGGTGTATTCGACCTCGACGAGGTCCTTGTATTGGAGAAACTTCCGGGCGTACTTCGCTTCGACGCTTCGGGACGGGGAGGATTCGATCCGTTGGATGAGGATGTCGGAAGCGAGCGACGGCCGGCCGTAGGCGGCACCGGCCTCGCCGGGGACAAGGGAGAGCGAGACGGCGGCCAGTTCCGGCTCGATCTGCCGGAGCTTCTCGTAGGCCTTGGCATAATCCGGACTTTCGTAATAGCCGGACAGCAGGGCCTGGGGCCCGTCCTCGACCGGGCTGTAGAGCTTGTATTCGCCGTGGCCGCCTTTCTTGAAGAAGATGAGATGGAAGCCCGCCGGCAGCCCGAGATCCGTTTTCCCCTGGTAGAACCAGACCTCGGAGTCATAGATCGAGGACTTTTCTTCGAACTTCCGGATATCCTGCGGCTGTCCCAGGATGATGTAGATGCGGCCCCGGTCCGTCCGCCAGCCCGGGCGCGGCGCGTCCCGGCCGAAATAGCGGTTGGCGTAATCGATGCGGCGGAGATGTTCCGTCTTGAATTCGTTTTCAGGACTATTCGGGGTCGGGTCGCGCTGTTTCCAGAAGGCCTCGATGAGGAGATCTCGCTCCCGGTCGGTCTGGAGCTTCAGGAAGACCTCCCTTTCCACGGGAGTGACGATGTAAACGACCTCTTCCTCGAGCCATTTTCTGTATCTCTCGGGGAGCTTCGGTTTGTCGGCCGCCGCCAGGAAGGCGGTGAAGATGGCGAAGAGAACAGGAATGACCGGCAGGACCCTTTTCACGAATATCTCTCCTTACGGGATAAAAAGGGGAGGGGGTGGCCCGGCCGCCCCCTCCCCCGTGGTCACGCGAGACTCAGAAGTTGAGGTAGAGCGAGAGCGCGAATTTCAGCGGTGGAGCGTACGACGTCGCGCTTCCGAACGTCGGTTGGTCCTGGCGCTGGTCGATGGTCAAGATGGTCTGTGTGTCGAAGAGGTTCATGAAGCGCGCTTCGACGACGGCGCTGTACTTCCTGGCGAACGGAATGGCGTAGGAGAGCTGGAGGTCCAGGTTGACCCAGGTGTTGAGCGTGTGGGAGCCGGCCCGTTCGGCGTACATGTAATAGTTGCCGTAATAATCCATGAGCCTGGCTTCCCAGGGCCGGCCGCTCTGGAGCCGTCCGAACCAGCCCAGGGTAAAGTCCTTCATGAACCCCCATGTCCCGAGGACCTTCAGGACGTGGGTCCGGTTGCCGGTCATGATGCCGTTCCGGTTGGGATCGCTGAGGTAGAGGCCGGGCGCGTCTTCGAGGTAGGACGATGAGTAGAAGAGCGCCGTTCCGGCCGCGTAATCGAGGTCCCAGTTCCCTGAGAGCCGGCTCAGCGTGTACATCAGAGAGAACGACCAGTTGTCGCTGTACTGCTTCTTCAACTCGAGGCTGGCCGCCTTGTAGACGCGGGTCGCCTTACTGGCCTGGAACTCGGGATTTCCGGCGTAGGATATCGTCTCGCCGTCGAGGTTGCCGTAGACGTACATGGAGGGGGAGGTGGCCCGGTTCAGCGTCGGGAAGTCCTCGATGACGTGCTTGACCGTCCGGTACTGGCCCCAGACCTCGATGCTCCAAACCCGGGCGATCGGCCGGCTGTACCCCGCGACGAACTCGTCCGTGTACATGGGCTTGAGGCCGGGTAGGATGACCTTGCCGGTTTCCCCGGCCTGCACGACCTCGGCCAACAGCGTGCCGTCGGCCCGGCTGAAGTAGTCGTCCGTCCGGAAGATCCGGATCGGCGCGGCGGCCCGGGCCAGGCTGCGGTTGTCCATGTTGTTATAGCGGCCCCAGTTGGCATAGATCTTGTCGCCCACCTTGGGGAAGAGCGTGAAGGTGAAGCCGAGGCGCGGCTGGATCTCCTTGCCGAAGTTGAGCTTGAGGAAGGTGTTCCTGGTGCCGGACGTCTTGCTGCTGAACTCGTCGCGGTTGAGGAGCAAGCCCAGGGTCAGGGTGAGGCGTTCGGCGAAAGTGGCGTTGTCTTGGACGAAGATCGAGTAGGTCCGGCCATAGGAGAGCTGCGGCGGTTGCTGGGTATAGTTGCGGGCCCGGAAGGCCGGTGTGCCGCTGTAGGTCGTCGTGATGATCGAGCCCCAACCGTTGGTGACCCGATTGAGGTACTCGCCGCCGTCGTCGAAAGAGAATCCGGCCTTGAGGACGTGGGATTGGCCCGCGAAATCGAGGTACTGGCTGAGGACGAGCTTGGCTTCGTCGCGCTTGAAGTTCTGGGTGTTGAACTCCGACCCGGCGCCAACGTACTGGCCGCTGAGCGTCGCCGGCGGGATGATGTACCCCGTGGCCGTCCGGAAATAGCCCATGGCCGCGAGATTGTTGATATCGAACGTCGGGTGGTAGCCGAGGTCGGTGATGGGAACGCTGGCGTAGTTTTCCTTGACGTGGTCGTAACGGGCTTCGAGGAGCGTGGACTGCGAAATCGTCCAGACCCAGGAGCCGTAGATGATCCAGGACGAGCCCTGGCCGTTGATGGCCACGCTGGGGGCGTCGTTGACGCCGATCCCGGCGTTCTTGTCCGTGTAGTCGTTGTTGCGGACGCTCAGCGAAAACAGGTGGGCCTTGAAGGGATTGGCGCTGAGCTTGCCGAAGAACTCACGCGAGGTCGATTTGGCATTGGGCACGGAGCCCAGGTTGTTGATCCGGCCCGTCGTCAGGGACTAGGGAAGGTTCGCCGAGACATACCAGAACAGCCTGTCCTTGATGAAGGGGCCGCCGATGCCGATCGCCGGGGCGTTCTGGTTGTATTTCGTGACGATGTTCGGGTCGCGGAAGCCGGCGGTGAAAGCCGAGGGCTCATAGACGAACCGGAACGACCCCGTCACCCGGTTCGACCCCGACTTGGTGATGGCATTCGTCACCATGCCGGCGGCGCGGCCGAACTCGGCGGTGATCCCGCCCCTCTTGATGTTGACCTCCTGGATGTCGAGCTCGGAGAAGTTCGCGCCCAGGTAGCCGAAGAGCGGGTTGGTGATGTTCGACCCGTCGTAGAGGTAGACGTTGTCCTGCTTGTTGCCCCCGGCGTTCGGGGCGAAGTCCCGGTTGTCGGCGACGCCCGGCGCCAGTTGGAAGAGCGACGCATAGGTTCGCCCCATGGGCAGGTGCTCGATGAGGTCCTTATGCCAGTTGGAGGAGACCTCGGTCGATCTCAGGTCGACGAGGGGGGCGACGGCCTGGACCGTGATCTCTTCGGCCGCCCGCCCGACCGCTGTCATGGGGACGTTGACGGTCGTCTGCCGGTCGAGGGAAACGATGACTTCGACCGTGAAGTCCATCATCTGGGGATGGATGACGAGGACCGTGTAGGTCCCGGGCGGGATCGCCTGGAACAGGAACACGCCGTCCTTCTTGGTCAGGTAGTCCCGTCCCCGCGGGATGAGGGCCCCCGCGATGGTCACCTTGGCATTCTCGAGCGTGTTGCCGTCCGAGTCCTTGACCAGGCCCCGGACCGAGCCCCTCTCCTGGGCCGCGAGCGAAGCGGCGCCGGCGAGGAAACACGCCACGATGCCCAGTGCGACGATTTTGTTTTTCAGATTCATTCTGCTTCCTCCCTTCTTGTCGGGGTCGCTCAGAGGAGGGAAAACTCGTTAAGGCTCCTGCCGTTGGCTCATGTCTTCGGGCTCAACCACCCCTCCGGCCCCCCGGCATTGGAAAAGTTATCACTGACAGCCCGTCAATGTCAATCCCCTCTGCGGGATTCCACGGACGTGAGTCCGTGGAGGAATAGCGAACCCCCATTCGGGGACAGGCGCTCCAAAGCCTGCGAGAGTTGGATCCCACGGACGTAAGTCCGTGGAGCTTCAGTATGCCGGAAGGCCCTTACCGGCGAGATGTCCGGCATGGGGGAGATGGTAGTAGCTATGCTCGGGAACGCGAAGATCCTGGGTCGGGAAGGGCGTACGGACTCGCGGGGAAGGCTGAGCTTTTTTTCGTTTTTTTTCTCTTGACAAACGCCCTTTGCCGGATTATTTTATAAAAGGTGAACAAAATGGTAAACAAACTGAGAAGGGAACTCACCCTCAAGCAGACGGCCGTCCTGCGGGCCGTCGAGGACTTCGTCCTCGAGCACGGCTACGCCCCGACCGTCCGCGGCCTGGCCGCCTCGCTCCGGATGGCCAACCCCTCGGCCGTCTTCAAACACCTTCTGAGCCTCGAGCGCAAGGGCTATCTCACCCGCGAGGGCGGCGAGATCCGGGTGGCCGGCTTCCCGGCCCTCCTCGAGAGCCAGGTCAAGGTGCCGATGGCCGGGCTCGTCCCGGCCGGCGGGCCGCGCGAGGCCTTCGACGTCTCGGGCGAGGCCATGGACGTGCCGGCCTGGATGGTCGGCCGGCGGCGGGGCAACATCTTCTGCATCCGGGTGGACGGCAAGAGCATGATCGATGCCTACATCGACGACGGCGACCACGTCCTCCTCGAACGGACGAACACGGCCAGCTCGGGGGAGATGGTGGTGGCCATGCTCGGGGACGGGTCGGTGACCCTGAAGCGCCTGAGGCAGGACGACGGCCGGGTCTATCTCATGCCGGAGAACCCGGCCTTCCAGCCGATCGAGGCCGGAGACGCGAAGATTCTGGGCCGGGTCGTCGGGGTGCTGCGGAAATATTAAGGGGAAGGGCGCGACCGCATGCATCATTTTGAAGAAGTATTGAACGGGGAGTGGGCCGTGAACGGAGAAAGAGCCGTCATCGCGAGGCCTTTTGGCCGTGGCGATCTCATCCACAGAAGACGGGATCGTACGCTTCGTCCGAGATGACGCTCTAGACCGTCCCGCGGCCGACTTCGCAAAAATAGAGTTCGCGAAGATGAAAGGGAGAGGTGTCTTTTGACCATGAATCGCCGGTACATCGTCCACATCGACATCGACGCCTTTTTCGCCGCCGTCGAGGTCCTGCTCAACCCGGCCCTCAAGGGCAAGCCGGTCATCGTCGGCGGCCTGCCCCACGAGCGCGGCGTGGCTTCGACCTGCTCCTACGAGGCCCGCAAGTACGGCGTCCACTCCGGCATGCCCCTCCGCCAGTGCCACCAGCTCTGCCCCCAGGGCGTCTTCGTCCGCGGCAGCTACCAGGTCTACCAGACTTTCTCCGAGCGCTTTTTCCGCGTCCTCCACACCTACACGCCCGACGTCGAAGAAGCGTCCCTCGACGAGGCCTACCTCGAGCTGACCCGCTGCGGCCATCTCTATCCGTCGTTCACGGAAGCGGCCCGGGCCATGAAGCGCCGGGTCGAGCGCGAGCTCGGGATCACGGTCTCGGTCGGCGCCGCCCCGAACAAGATCATGGCCAAGCTCGCGACCCGGAAGGCCAAGCCCGCCGGGTTCTTCGAGGTCGCGGCGGGCGAAGAGGAGGATTTCCTGCGCGGCCTCCCGATCGAGGCCCTGCCCGGCATCGGGCCCAAGGCCCAGGTCGTCCTGCGCCTGATGAACATCCACCGGCTCGGCGAGCTGTGGGGCCTGCCGCGGGCGACCCTCCGTTCTCTCTTCGGAGAGGGCGGCGAGGACCTCTATCTCCAGTCGCGCGGCATCGACAGCCGGGCCCTCGTCACGCGGACCCTGCCGAAGTCGGTCTCGCGGGAGACGACCTTCCTCGAGGACCTCTGGGACCGGAAGATGCTCCTGGCCCACCTCTCCTACCTCTGCGACCGGCTGACGCTCGGCCTGCGGGAGGACCGCCTCTACGCCCACATCATCGAGGTCAAGGCCCGCTATTCGGACTTCCGGACCGAGATTAAGCGGCGGCTGGTCCTGACGCCCCTCCAGGAGATGGGGAAGATCTACAAGATCGCCGAGGAGCTGTTCCTGGAGCTCGTCGAGGGGTCGCGGCTGGCCCTACGGCTGGTCGGGGTCAAGGCCTCGGGCCTCGTCCGGGTGCGTCCCCTGTCGCTCTTCGAGCCGTACTCGGAACGCCCCGAGCAGCTGGGCCGGGCGCTCGACCGGGTGCGGGAGAAGTACGGGTTCGGGTCCGTGCTCACGGCCCGGGAGAAGATGCTCGATTCGATCTACGCCTTCGAACCGCGCCGCGGCTACGTGCTGAAGACGGCGTCGCTGACGAAGTGAGGGACGGAGGAAGAGAGCGCATGTTCATCCCCCTCCGCATCCACTCCGTGTATAGCCGGGGGAAGGGGAGCGTCACCCTCGAAGAGGCCCTGGGCTGGGCCGGGCGGCGCCGGATCCCGGCGGCGGCCCTCACGGACCTCGGGAACCTTTGCGGCTGGGGGAAGTGGAAGCGGACGGCGGAGGCCGGGGGTTTCAAGCCTCTGTTCGGGTGCGAGCTCGAGGTCGCCGGCCGGCGGTTCGTTTTCCTGGTGAAGAGCCGCGAGGGCTACGGGAACCTGATGGAGATCTTCAACAGGAAAGAGATCCGGGACGCGTCCGGCTTGATCGTGATCCACATTCCCGAGGCGAGCGGAGGAAAAAGCGAAGAGGAAAAAAAGGGAGGGGAAAAGCCGGGGAGCGGCGCACCGCTGAGCGAAAGACGGCCGAGTGAAGCTGCGCTGCTGGCCGGGCTCCGCGAGAAAGTCCCGCCGGGCGATCTCTACCTCGGGGCCGATTTCGCGAACTTCGAGAAAGTGATCAGCCTCAATTCCGGGGAGACGGGGCTCGGGGGACACGTCCCCCCAGGCCTGCCCGTCGTCTGGGCCAACCCGCTGAAGTACGTCACGAGCCCGGAGCGGCTCATCCTCCTCCGGGCCATCGAGGAGAAGATCCCCTATCCGCCCGAACGCGACCGGCTCCTCTCCAGGGTCAGGATCTTCGGGCCGGACCAGGAGGCCCTGGCCCTGCGCCGCTTCGGCGACGCCGCCCGGGACGCCTTTGCCCGGACCATCGAGGTCGCCGGGAAGTGCGATTTCACCTTCAACGACATCGTCCCCAACCTCCCGGCCGACCTCTTCCCCCGGACGTTGCGCGACGTCGTCATGGAGCGCCTCAAGGCCGCGAAGAGCCTGACCTGGCCCGAGCGGCAGCGGGCCCGGTACGAGCTCGACGTCGTCGAGAGCGCGGGCTTCGGTCCCTACTTCCTCGTCGTCCACGACGTCGTCGAGTTCGCCCGGCGCCGGGGCATTCTCCACAACCTGCGGGGCTCGAGCGGGTCGTCCTTCCTGGCCTGGCTCCTCGGCGTCTCCCACGTCAACCCCATGGAGTTCGACCTTTATTTCGAGCGCTTCCTCAACCGGGGCCGGCCCGACCCGCCGGACATCGACATCGACTTCGACTCGAGCCGCCGCGACGAGGTCCTGACCTACGTCCTTGAAACGTACGGCGCGGGGAAGTCGGGCGCGGCCTATGTCTGCAGCCTCAAGAGCTTCGGGGCCCGGTCGGCGCTCTACGAGACGCTCCGGGCGTTCGGTGTGCCGCCCGAGGAGGCCCGGGGCCACAGCCAGCGGGTCCCGTATTTCGCGGAGCCCGAATCCCTGCGGACGGCCGCGCCGGCGCCCGGCTTTCTCGAGGCCTGGAAGCTCGCCTCGGAACTCCAGAACGTCTACCACGAGATTTCGCTCCACGTGGGCGGCGTCATCCTGACGCCGGCGCCCGTCGAGCGCTTCCTCCCGCTCGAGACCTCGGCCAAGGGTCTGCGGATGACCCACTTCGACAAGGACGCGGTCGAGGACCTGCGACTGATCAAGCTCGACCTCCTCTCGGTCCGGGGGCTCGCGGCGATCTCCGAGACGAAGGCCAAGCTCCGGCTGCGGACGGTCCCGCCGGGAGACGCGAAGACCTACGCGGCACTCCGGGCCGCGAGGACCGTCGGCTGTTTCCAGGTCGAAAGCCCGGCCATGATGAACCTCCTCCGGCGGATGAAGCCGGCGGACATTTTCGAGATCACCCAGGCCCTGGCCCTCGTCCGGCCGGGCCCGACCGAGAGCGGGATGAAAGAGGCGCTGCTGCGGCGCCGGAGCGGGAGGGGAGCGGGGGGCGGACCCGGTGGCCCGGCAGCCGGCGACGAGGCCTTCCTGGCCCGGATCCTGCCGGAGACGGGCGGGATCCTCCTCTACGAGGAGCAGGTCATGCAGGTCGCCGAGCGCGTGGCCGGGATGCCTCCCGAGGAAGGGGACCTGCTGCGGCGGAGCCTGAAGAGGAAGGGCGGGGACGCCGCCCTCCGCGAAAAGCTCTTCCGGGAGGCGGCCGAGCGGGGGTACGCGGCGTCGGAGGTCGAGCGCCTGTGGCGGACGATGGAGAAGTTCTCCTCCTACTCCTTCAACAAGGCCCACAGCGCCTCGTACGCTCACATGGCCTACCAGGCCGTCTACCTCAAGGTCCACCACCCGGTGCCGTATTTCGCGGCCGTGCTGAATGCGGGCGGGGGATACTACGACCTCGCCGAGTACGTCGCCGAGGCCAAGCGGAACGGGATCCGGATCCTGGGGCCGGACGCCAACCGGAGTGCGTGTCCGTTCGAGGTGGAGGATGGCCCGGACGGAGAGGCGATCCGCGTCGGCCTCGGCTCCATAAAAGGTTTGGGGCTCAAGACGATCGACCGGGTCATCGGGGAACGGACGAACGGGGGCGGATACGCCTCGGTCGAGGATTTCCTGGCACGGACAAAACCGACGAAGGCGGAGCTCCTGGCGCTCATCCGGGCGGGCGTCTTCGATTCCCTCGAGCCGCGGCGGACGCGCCAGATCCTTCGCTATTTCCAGGGACTCGAGCATATGGAGGAGGTCGCGGACGTGGCCCCGGACGAGAAGCGGCGGATGCTCTACGAATCGCTGGGCTTTCTCCCCGACGGGGACGAGCTCGACCTCTACGAGGGGAAAAGGCCGGGCTTGCGGATCAGGGACCTCAAGGGCTGCGCCGGGACGATGGTCGAGCTCGTCGTCCGGGTCGTGGACGCCCGCCAGAGAGTGACGTACGGGGCGAATGGTGGCGGGACGAGCGGGACGAGGAGCGGCGGGCCGAAGTATTTTTATTTATTCGAGGACGAGACGGGGCTCCTGGAGGGGATCGGCGAGAACAGGTGCGTGACGTACGGAACGCCGCCGGTCTGCCTCTTGCGGGGCGAGGTGCGGAAGGACGGCGAGGGCGTGGCCAAAATCTTCAACTGCTCCTTCCTGCGGTCATTTTAGGAGGTGTGACATGAACGGCTATCGGTTTTCAGTTCTTGTCGCCAGGGACATGAAAGGGTGGGAAGCGTACTGCCCGGACTTTCCGGACTGCCGGGCCCGGGGCTCGAGCTATGAGGACGCCGTCGCCAATCTCAGGGACCTCGTCCAGATCCTCATCGAGGACGGGCCCGTCCTCGATGAGGGCGGCCTGGGCGATGACGAGCCCGTACCCCAGACCGGAGAGCTATGCTTCACCGCCCTGAACCTGGCGCTCTGAGCATGAAATTTCAGCCGGCTTTCTGACAATTTCACCTGTCCTTGAACGTTATTAGCTATGGTAGAAATTTGGAAACGGGCAACTCCGCTTGACAAAAGGATGATAAAATCATATATTATATGCTGGAGTATGAAATGATAAGAAAAACCGTTATGCTGGATGACAATCTTGCCAAGGATATCGATCTATTCGCCCGGAAGGATGAACGGGATTTCTCCGGCGCCCTAAGGTATACCGCGAGGATCGGTCTCCTGGCCGTAGAAAATCCCGAATTGACCGTCCAAGAAATCAAGGACATCCTCGAAGCCAAAGCTGAGCATGAAGAGGGAAGAGCTACCGAGCTGGATATTCGGACGATATAGATGCGCCTTCTCGAGACTCCCAAGTTTCAGAAGCTCCGGAGAAAGCTGAAAGAAGAAAGCGAACGCGACGCGCTAAAAACCGCCATCCTCAGCATCGTCGAGAACCCCTTGAGCGGGAAGAAGCTCAAAGGAGAACTCAGAAACCTGTGTTCCTTCCGATACGCCGTCCAGGGGCAGCCGCGCCGCTTGGTCTACAAACTCGAAGAAGATGCGGTCGTTTTGTATTCCTTCGGACCCAGGCAGGGAATATACGGATAAACCAACGGACCCTTCAGCGCAAGAAAGGGGCCGACGGCATGCTATAATGGGGTCCATGACGGAACAAAAAACACCTCCGGCCTCCTCCTGGGCGGCGGCACGAGACGCGGCCATCGAAGAATTTCTGGACCGGTACGCCGATTCGCCCGACCGCGACCTCCTGGCCGACATGATGGTGACGATGACCCGTCTCGCCCGCGATAAAACGGACCGCGGAGACCTTAAGCTCCTCACTTCAGCGTTCAAAGAGCTCCGGTATGCCTTCAAGGTCTTTGCCCCGTACGAGCACGTCCGCAAGGTGAGCATCTTCGGTTCGAGTCGGACGCCGGCCGGGCATCCCGACTATATCCAGGCGAACGAGTTCGCCCACCGCATGCGGATGCGGAGCTGGATGGTCATCACGGGGGCGGGCGACGGGATCATGCGGGCCGGACATGCCGGCGCCGGCCGGGCCGCGAGCTTCGGCGTCGCCATCCGCCTGCCCTTCGAGCAGAAGACGAACGTGATCATCGCCGAGGACCCCAAGCTCATCAGCTTCAAGTATTTCTTCACCCGGAAGATCCTCTTCCTGAAAGAGGCCTCGGCCATCTGCCTCTTCCCCGGAGGGTTCGGCACCCACGATGAGGGCCTGGAGGCTCTGACCATGGTCCAGACGGGCAAGACGACCCTCATCCCGATCGTCCTCGTCGACGCCCCGGGCGGAACGTACTGGCAGCACTGGCGGACCTATGTCAAGGCGGAGCTCCTCCACAACGGGATGATCGACGAGGAGGACATGAACCTCTTCATGCTCACCGACGACGTCGGCGCCGCCGTGGAGGAGATCACCGGCTTTTACCGGCGCTACCATTCGATGCGCTACGTGGGGGAGAACCTCGTCCTTCGGCTGAGCTCGCCGCTCCCGCCCGCGTCCCTCGAAAAGATCAACGACGATTACCGCGGGATTCTCACCGGCGGCCGGATTGAGCAATGTTCAGGCCCGGTCGAGGGCGAGCAGGACGAGTTTCCCGGGATGCCGAGGCTCGTTCTCGCGTTCAACCGGCGCGACGTCGGCACCCTGCGCCTTCTCGTCAACGACGTCAACCGGGCCTGATAGGGCTCCGGGTCATTTCCTTTTATCCGGGTACGGCGGGTGCTTGGGGACCTCGACCGGCTGTTTTTTGATGAGCTCCTGGAGATGCTTGACCGCCGCTTCGAGCTGGGCGTCCTTCCCTTGGAATGTTGCGTGCGGCAGGTTGTCGACAACGATGTCCGGGTCGACGCCGTGGCCTTCGATGAGCCACTCTCTCTCCGGGCCGTAAACGCCCATCTCAGCCGCAGAGGCCAGCCCCCGGTCCACCAGGACATTCGATGAGCTCAACCAGATCTCGCCGCCCCAGGTCCGCGTCCCGATGACCTTGCCCAGGCCGAGCCGCCGGAAGCCTTCGCTGAAGGCCTCGCCGTCGGACGCCGTGTATTCGTCGCACAGCACGACCAGGTGACCCCGGAAGGCGTATGGCATGTTCCAGGTCGGGTTGCCCACCCGGCTTTGCCAGTAGAACCAGGCCCGCCGCAGGAGCTTCTCCAGGATCCACGAGTCGATGTTCCCGCCGCGGTTGTGGCGGACGTCGATGATCAAGCCCTTGCGGTCGAAGACGGGATAGAAATTCTTGACCCATTCGGTGTAGTTATCGTTGCCCATCGCCCGGAGGTGGACGTAGCCGATGTCGCCCTTCGCTGCCTCCTCGACCTCCAGCCGCCGGGTGTATTCCCATTCCGAATAACGGAGGTCGGATTCGGCTCCCGGCGTGATCGGATAGACGATGGCCTTAAGGGCCCCGCCGCCCCCGGCCGGCTTGACCTCGACGAGGACCTGCTGGCCGGCCGTGTTCCGCAGCAGGAGCGACGGGTCGGCGACGCCGAGCGTCGCCGTGCCGTTGATCGCCGCGATCACGTCGCCCTCGTGGACGTTCGTCATCGGCTTGGCGAGGGGCGAGCGCCGTTCGGGATACTCGGGGTCGGAGCGATAGATGTGCTCGACCCGGTAGCCGCCCGCGGCTTCATCGCGGACCAGCCTGGCTCCGAACGAGCCGGGCGCGACGCTGTCGGCCCCCTGCCGGATGTCGCCGCCCCTGACGAAGGTGTGGAGGGCCGAGAGCTCGCCCACGAGATGGGCCAGGAGGTCGTTGAGCTCGGACCGGTCGCTGACCCTTTCGACGAACGGCTTGTGGCGCTCGAGAAGCCCCTGGTAGTCGACGTTGTGGAGGTTTCGATCATAGAAATAATCCCGCTCCATGCGCCAGGCGTCGGTAAACATCTGGCGCCATTCCTGGCGGGGGTCGATGGAGAACGTCCAGCGCGAAAGGTCGACCTTCTTCTCGCCGAGCGCCGCAGGGGCTACAGTTGACGCGTCGATCACGTAAAGGTCGCTCTCCTTCTGGACGAGGATCTTTTTTCCGTCCGCGGACAGCTCGAAGTTCCGGACATCCTCGATGAGCGTCTTGACCTGGACGTTCCGGTTCCTGATCTCGACGGCCTGGAGCTTGCTCCGGCCCGGCGCAGTGCTCTCCCGGTCGATGAAGAACAGGACCTTTTCGCCGACGACGAGCTGAGAATAGACGCTGGCCGCGAGGGGGACCTCGAAGACGCGGTCCTGGATCCCGGCGAGCTCGATCACGACCTTCGGCGCAGCCTCTTTGGCGCCCTTGTCCTCGGCGGGCTTGTCCGTTTTCCCGGCCGGCGCGGAGGCGGCCCTGGTTTCGTTGACGTCCTTCCTCTCCTTTTCGTCGGCGTTGAGTTCGTTCGCCGGTGCGAAGGGGAAGATTTCCTTGGCCGTCAGCGCCATGGCATAAACCTTGGTCGTCTTGTCGAAATAGGGCTCGGGCTGACGCGGCCCCCAGGGGCCGCCGACGGCGCTCCGGAAATAGCGGTCGGACAGGAAATAGAGCCACTTTCCGTCGGGGCTCCAGGCCGGGTTGTAGGAATCGACGCGGTCGTTCGTCAGCTCGGCCATCTGGTCCGCCGCCGCGTTGAGCACCATGATCTGCTGGAAGCCGTTATCGGCCGTCCGGACGAAGGCCAGCCACCGGCCGTCCGGGGACCAGGCGAGGTCGTCGAACATCCCGTTTCCGGATTCGGCGATCTTGCTGAGCGTCTTTCTCTCGCCGTTCCAGATCCAGAGCTGGTTGTCCTTGTCGGCGAAGGCGATGGACCGGCCGTCGGGAGAAGGGACTCCGTCGAAGCGGATGACCCGGGCGCCCGTGGTCAGCTGTTCGCCCGCCCCGAGCCCGTCGGCCGCGAAGCGGTGGAACTCCCATTCGCCGGTCTCGTCCGAGAGCACCATCAGGCTCTTCCCATCCCCGAGGAAGCGGGTGGCCCGGTTGCGGACGCCGTCTTTGCGGCTGACCCGGACCCACCGGCCGTCGTCGACGGGAGCGACGAAGACGTTGCCGCGCGAGACGAGGGCCACCCGGTCGCCCGAGGGCGAGAGGTGCGCGGAGGTCAGGTAATCCGCCGGCTTGGTGATCCATTTCTCCCGCATCTGGTCAAAGTCCGACGGGAGCGTGACCTCGAGCCGGACGTCCTTTCCCGCGGCGATGTCGTAGACATGGAGGTCGGCCACGAGCTGGTAGGCGATCCTTCCGTTATCGAGCGATGGCGAGCTCACGTCGAAACCTTTGTGGAACGTGTGCTGCCGGAGATCCTTTCCGCCGTCATCCATGGACCAGAGGTTCATGGTCCCGTCACGGTCGCTGACGAAATAGACCCGGCCCTGCCAGGTCATGGGGTTCTTGCTCGTCCCGGCGTAGTCCGCCGTCAGGGGCGCGGCCTCGGAATCCCCCATGGTGAACTTCCAGAGGCTCTGGGCGGTGCCGCCCTTATAGCGCTTGGTGTAGCTTCCCTGGAACGGCAGGCGGGTGAAATAGAGAGTCCGGCCGGCCGGGTCGAAGGCGCCGTCCGCGGCCTGGCTGAGCGGGAGAAGGGACTCGGCGTTCGTCCGGGGGTCGAGGATGACGAGCTCGGTGTTGGGAAGCGTCGAATATTTCTGGGTGGCGTAGATGATCTTTCCGTCCGGTGTCCAACCGACGGGGATCGAGGTCTGGCCGGAGAACGTCCGGCGGCCGGGAAGGCCGCCGGCGAGCGGCATCGTGTAGACCTCGGTCGGGCCCTCGTACTGGGCGGCGAAGGCGACCGTCGTTCCGTCGGGGGAGATGGTCGGGCTCATCTCGATCCCCGGGTGGGACGTCAGGCGGACGGCCGTTCCGCCCTTGATGCCGACCGACCAGAGGTCGCCCTCGGAGGTGAAGACGACCGTCGTCCCGCGAACGGCCGGGAAGCGGTAATATCCGTTACGGCCGGCAGAAGAGAGGGGACCGGCCAGGGCCGCAAGGCCTAGGATGAGGATCGAAATGATGAGACGTTTTTTCAAGGCGAGCTCCTTTCCCGACGTCTGGAATGCAAGGCCCTATTGTAGGGACGGTGCGGGGAATATTTCAACCGAAATTCTCTCCGGGCCGGTGACGGCCTTCCCGCTTGACGGGTTTTCCGACCTTGTTTTTTCGCCCCGGGTTTGCCATAATGAGGGCCGCT
>Ga0315282_10007160_pt1 | contig 18421 bp, 17 predicted proteins | sample YL17G07_20_MG_FD_203693 | JGI IMG/M metagenome (GOLD analysis project Ga0315282, IMG submission 203693) | Sediment microbial communities from Yellowstone Lake, YNP, Wyoming, USA - YL17G07_20 | ecosystem: Environmental > Aquatic > Freshwater > Lake > Sediment | place: USA: Wyoming | collected...
AAGGCAAGGCTCTGACGGGATGGCGGGGCGTGCGCCCGGGCCGCTTCGCCTTTAGCATCTCCGACTTCTTCCCCGATTCCGCTTGCCATGGGGCCCGCGATGGGATATATTGTGAATAAGCGTTCACTTGGGGAGGTGCGTCTTGAGTGCCGAGAAGCTGAGCACGAAAATCCGGAGGGAACAGATCGCACGGGCGGCGCTGGCCCTGGTGGCTTCCCGCGGACTCAGGCGGCTCAGCGTCGCCGCGGTCGCTAGGGAGGTCGGAATCGTCCCGTCCGCCATCTACCGCCACTTCCAGAGCAAGGGCAAAGTGCTCGACGCCATCCTCGACCTGATCCGGGAGAGACTCGTCGGAAACGTGGAGGCGGTCCGGCGGGAGACCCCGGAGCCGATGGAGCGCCTCAGACGCCTGCTCATGCGACACGCCAGGCTTATCCGGGAGAACCGCGGGATACCACACATCCTTTTCTCGGACGACTTCTATACCGGCCATCCGACGCGGAGGGCGAAGTTTTACCGCGGGCTCAGGGAATACCTCGCGGGAGTCGCCCGGATCGTCCGGGAGGGCCAGCTCGCCGGGGAAGTGCGACGGGAGATCGACCCCCGGACGGTCTCGGTGATGTTCTTAGGTCTGGTTCAGCCGGCGGCGGTACTCTGGCACCTGAGCGACGGCCGGTTCAACGTCATGGCACAGGCGAGGAACGCCTGGCGGGTTATGGAAGAGGCGATACGCGCGAAGTAGTCACCGAGGAGACATTGCCGCCGTCAGCGGCCAAATCGGAGAGGAGGCAGGACATGAGTTCGAAGCGCACGGCTGTGAGAACGGGGGTAGTGCCCGCGGCTATTGCTGCGGTCCTGATGCTGTTTGCGCGGACTGCGTGGGCGCATTGCGACACGCTGGACGGGCCGGTGGTGGCGGCTGCGAGGGAAGCCCTGGAGAAAGGGGACGTGATGCCGGTTCTCATGTGGGTCCAGAAGGAGAACAAGGGGGAAATTCGAGAAGCGTTCAGGAAGACGCTTGCGGTGAGGACGAAGGGTCCGGAAGCGCGGGACCTAGCGGACATGTATTTTTTCGAGACGCTGGTGCGGCTGCATCGCGCGGGTGAGGGCGCCCCGTACAGCGGGTTAAAGCCGGCAGGAACCGCCCCGGAACCGGGTGTCCAAGAGGCGGACAAGGCGCTCGAGACGGGCGAGGTCAACGGCCTCGTGAAACAGGTGTCCGACGCCGTCGCCGCGGGAATCCGCCAGCGGTTCACCCACGCCGTCGAGGCGAAAAAGCACGCACGGGAGAGCGTCGAGGCCGGGCGCAAATTCACGGCCGCCTACGTGGAATTCGTGCACTACGTGGAGCGGCTGCTGGCGGACGCGGCGGGGCCGGCCACACATCATGGTGAAGCGGAAGGGACGGCGACTCAGCCCGCGCAGCACGGCCAGGAGGAGAAGGCGAACCCTGACACGGAGCACCATCACTAGAAGGAGACGGCCATGACGCCGACGGAAACGCTGAAACACGAGCACAAGATCATCCAGCTTGTCCTAGCGGGTGCGCGTCGGGAAGGAGAACGCGTTCAGAGCACGGGCAGGATGCACGTGGAGAAGGCACAGAAGATGGTGGACTTCTTCTCGAATTTCGTCGACCGCTGTCATCACGCGAAGGAAGAGAAGCATCTCTTTCTGATGCTGGAGCAGCGCGGGATGTCCGCGAGGAGCGGTCCGATCGCGGTGATGGTCGAGGAGCACCGCCAGGGACGGCGCATGATCGCGTCGATTGCGAAGGCCCTCCCGAGAGCCGCAGCCGGACACAAATCGGCTTTGGCCGCAGTGGGTGAGAATCTCCTCTCCTACGTCGAACTCCTCCGGCAGCACATCGACAAGGAAGACAACGTGCTCTACCCGATGGCCGACGGCGTTCTGACGCCCGAGGATCAGCAGGCGCTTGCGGGGGCGTTCGAAAAGGTGGAAGCCGAGGAAATGGGGGAGGGACTTCACGAGAAGTATCATCAGCTCGCGCACGAACTGGAGAAGGGCTGAACTGGAATGTCCGTGATGTCCGCCCGCCTGTGCCGACAGGCAGGCCATAGCAGGACGCTAAGAAAGTCGGGTTGCCTCATGGTTCGTTTGTAGTGCGCCTCCCTTGTGGGGCGCCATGAGGGATTGACCGGGCCACGAAGGGGGCCGGACTACACTCTTTTGGCGTCCTGATAGACCGTCCACGGGAGAAAACGAATGAGAATCGCGAGGCTGATCGTCCTGCTTGCGGTGGTCGTGACGGGGGCGCTCTTGGCGTATAACTACGTCAGGAACAGGTCCGACCGGGATCCGAACCTCATCCGAGTCTCGGGCAACATCGAGGTAACGGACGTGGAGTTGAGTTTCCGGATTCCGGGGTGGGTCCAGCGGCGTCTGGTTGACGAGGGGGAAAACGTCACGGTGGGCCAAGAAATCGCGCGGCTGGACCCGTCGGAACTTGCCCAGGAAGCCGACCTTCATGAGGCGGAGGTGCAGGGGGCCCAGGCGGCGCTCGCGGAACTCGAAGCGGGATCGCGCCCGGAAGAAATCGCCCAGGCGGAGGCGGCGGCTCAGAAAGCACAGGCCCTGCTGGACCAACTCGTCGCCGGGTCGCGCCCGGAGGAGATTGCCGCCGCCGAGGCGACGCTCCGGGCGGCAAAGGTCGAGGCCGACCAGCTCAAGGTGGACTTCGATCGGGTGGCGAAGCTCTACCAGACGGCGGCCACCAGCAAGCAGGACTACGACAGGGCCAAGGCGGCTTATGACGCAGCCTTTCAAAGACAACAGGAGTCCGAGGAACGGCTGAAGCTGGTCCGGCTGGGACCTCGCAAGGAAGAGATCGACCAGGCCCGGGCGGCCTGGAAGCAGTCCCAGGCGACGCTTGACCTGGTCCGGAAAGGTCCTCGCAAGGAGGAGATCGACCAGGCCCGTGCACGGCTTCAGCAGACGAAGCAGACGTTGGCCATCGCACGGACGCAACTCGGATACACGAAGCTTGTCTCGCCTCTCTCCGGGGTTATTCTCTCGAAGAATGTGGAGGAAGGGGAATATGTCGTTGCGGGGACCCCGATTGTCACGGCCGCCAACCTCAACGACATCTGGCTCAGGGCCTACATCAACGAGACCGACCTCGGCCGCGTGAAGCTCGGCCAAAAGGTGCGTGTGACCACGGACACCTACCCGGGGAAGGAGTACGAGGGGCATATCTCCTTCATCTCCTCCGAGGCGGAATTCACCCCCAAGAACGTGCAGACCCAGAAGGAACGTGTGAAGCTGGTCTTCCGCGTGAAGATCACGATAGCCAATCCCAACATGGAACTGAAGCCGGGCATGCCCGCCGACGGCGAAATACGCCTTGGACAATGAGCCAAGCGGTTGCACGCTGGCTCTGTAATGTGTGCGCGGTGGCAGTGCAACCGCTTGCGCTGGAGGTCTGGGGGGAAAGCGCGCTTTCCCCCAGGGGGTGACAGGCCGGAAACGCGATGAGGAAGAGCGTTTTTGGCCGCCAGAGGGGCGAAGCCCCTATGGAATGCGGTCCGCGTCGGTGTGTTCCGGTACTTTAAAAACCTTAGGTGGGACCGCATTGGTCATGGACGCCATCCGGACCGAGAGACTCACGAAATCCTTCGGCGACCTGACCGCCGTCAATGTCCTCACCCTGACGGTGGCCGAGGGGGAGGTTTTCGGACTGGTCGGTCCGGACGGAGCCGGGAAGACCACGACCATGCGGCTCCTGACCTCCATCATGGACCCCACCTCCGGGGACGCCTGGGTCGCCGGGCGCCACGTGGTCCGAGAGGCCGAGGCGGTCAAGGAGGAGATCGGCTACATGAGTCAACGGTTCGGCCTCTATGCGGACCTGAGCGTGATGGAGAACATCCATTTCTATGCGGACATCTACGGGGTTCCGCGGAAAGCGCGTGCCGAGAAAATCGATCGCCTGCTGGTTTTCAGCAACCTGACGGCATTCAAGAGGCGTCTTGCACGTGACCTCTCCGGCGGAATGAAGCAGAAGCTGGGTCTGGCCTGTGCGCTCGTCCACACGCCCAGGGTGCTTTTCCTGGACGAGCCGACCAACGGGGTGGACCCGGTGTCGCGCCGCGACTTCTGGCGGATCCTCTACCAGTTGCTCCGCGAGCATGTCACGATCTTCGTCTCGACGGCTTACCTGGACGAGGCCGAGCGATGCAATCGGATCGGGCTGATCAGTCAGGGAAAGCTCCTTGCCTCGGGCACCCCGGACGACGTGAAGGGTCTGATGCGCGGGACGATCCTGGAGGTGCGTTCCCCCGAGCCGCGGAAGGCGGCGGCACTCCTGCGGGAACGGCTCGAGAAGGATTCCGTCGGGCTCTTCGGCGACCGGGTGCACGTCCTGACGCACGAGCCCGGCCGCACGGAGCACGAGGTCCATTCCGCGCTCGCCGAACACGGGATCGCCGCGGTCGACGTCCGCACCGTGGAGCCGTCCCTCGAGGACGTGTTCGTCTCGGTCCTCGCCCCCCTCCAGAAAGGCGAAGAACATGACTGACGCGAGGAACGACAAGGCCGTCGTCGTGAGGGACCTCGAGCGGCGGTTCGGGACGTTCGTGGCGGTGGACCGGATCAGTTTCGACGTTGCCCGAGGGGAGATCTTCGGCTTTTTGGGGCCGAACGGGGCGGGGAAATCCACGACCATCCGGATGCTCTGCGGGATTCTCTCCCCGAGCGGCGGCGCCGGGAGCGTCGCCGGCTTCGACATCCGCACCCAGCCGGAAAAAATCAAATCCCACATCGGCTACATGAGCCAGAGGTTCTCGCTCTACGAAGACCTGACCGTCGAGGAGAACATCGACTTCTACGGCGGCATCTATCGCATCGCGGCGGAAAGGAAGAAGGAGCGGAAGGAGTGGGTGCTCGAAATGGCGGGGCTCAGGGAGCACCGGAACTCCCGGACCGGGATCCTTTCCGGCGGCTGGAAGCAGCGGCTGGCGCTCGGGTGTGCCATTCTCCACGAGCCGCCGATCATCTTCCTCGACGAGCCGACCTCGGGCGTCGACCCCATCAGTCGCCGACGGTTCTGGAACCTCATCTACGAGCTCGCCAGCCGCGGGGTCACGGTCTTCGTGACCACCCATTACATGGATGAGGCGGAATACTGCGACCGGATCGGGCTCATCTATCGCGGAAAACTGATCGCCACCGGGACCCCCGAACTGCTCAAGAGCGATTTCATGCGGGAGGACGTGCTGGACGTCCTCTGCGAGCGGCCTCAGGACGCCATGGGCGAAATCGAAGGACTCGAGGGCGTCAGGGAAGTGGCCCTCTTCGGGAAGGGCCTGCACGTGGTGGCGGAAAACGGAGAGGCGGCCGCTAGCCGAATCCGCGGGCTCCTCGACGAACGCGGGTACGCCGCCGTCCGCGTCGAGCGAATTGTCCCCTCCCTCGAAGACGTGTTCGTCTCGCTGATCGAGGCCCAGGACCGCGAGGAAGAGCCGCAGCGGGAGGTGCGACGATGACGTCGTTTTCCGCTCGAAGGACCTGGGCCGTCGCAAGGAAGGAATTCATCCACGTTCTCCGCGATGCGCGCAGCCTGGGCATGGCCGTCGCCATCCCGATGCTGATGCTGGTGCTCTTCGGGTACGCGCTGACGCTCGACGTCGATAACGTCCCGATGGTGGTGTGGGACCAGAGCCAGACGCAGGTGAGCCGGGATTTCGTCGGTCTTTTCGGGGGATCGCGATACTTCTCCCTCCAGGCGTATGCCCGCACGTATCGCGAAGTGGAGCAGGCGATCGATTCGAGCCGGGCCCTCGTGGCGCTGATCGTCCCGCGGGATTTCGCCTCACGCATCGATTCCGGCCGACCGGCTCCGGTGCAGATGATCGTGGACGGAAGCGATTCCAACACGGCGACGATCGCCATGGGTTATGCCGACGCGGTGGCGCTCACCTACTCGCAGGATATCGCCGTCCGCGAGGTCCGGCGGGTGGGCGGCCGGTCGCTCCGGGTGCCGCTGGACGTGCGTCCCCGCGTCTGGTTCAACGCCGACATGGAATCGAAGAACTACATTGTCCCGGGACTCACGGCGGTCATCATGATGGTCATCGCCGCGCTTCTGACCTCGCTGACGGTGGCCCGCGAGTGGGAACGCGGCACCATGGAGCAGCTGATCTCCACCCCGGTGAAAGGACACGAGCTCGTCCTGGGGAAGCTGCTGCCCTACTTCCTGATCGGGATGTTCGATGTGCTGCTAGCCGTCCTGATGGGAGAATTCCTGTTCCAGGTGCCGCTGCGCGGGAGCACGGCGCTGCTCTTCGCCGTCGCTGCGGTTTTCCTGGCCGGGATCCTGTCGCTCGGCATGCTCGTCAGCATCCTGACCAAGAGTCAACTGCTCGCCAGCCAGTTGGCCATGGTGCTGACCTTCCTGCCGTCGTTTCTGCTTTCGGGCTTCATGTATCCCATCAGCAACATGCCGAGGCCGATCCAGTGGATCAGCTACGTCGTCCCGGCGAGGTACTTCGTGGCCCTCCTGAGGGCCATTTACCTGAAGGGGAACGGCCTGGAACTCCTCGCGGCGGAGGCGGGACTTCTCGCCGTCTTCAGCACCGTCATGGTCACGCTGGCCAACGTCGCGTTCAGGAAGAAACTGGTTTGAGGGACCGTCGGGTCCCTGCGGAAGGACGGCACGAACGATGTTCGAGCGCATCAGGGAAATGCTGATCAAGGAATTCATCCAGGTCCTGCGCGATCCGCGGATGAAGTCCATCATCTTCCTGATGCCCGTGATCCAGCTCATGGTGTTCGGCTACGCCGTTTCGACGGATGTCAGGGACGTGGCCACGGCGGTCTACGACCTCGACAACAGCGTCGCCAGCCGCGAACTCGTCGCACGCTTCGTGAAGTCCGGATATTTCGAGGTCATCGAGCACGTGGACACGGACAGTCGGGCGAGGGAACTCCTGGACCGCGGCGAGGCGCGCGTCGTACTCCGCATGAACAGGGGCTTCGGGGACGACCTGCGCGCCGGGCGGACGGTGGCGCTTCAGTTGATCCTGGACGGGACCGACTCGAACACCGCCGGAATCGTGCTGGATTACGCGGCAAAGATCGCGGAGCAGTTCTCCCGGAAGGTCCTGCTGACGCGGTTCACGCGCGTCAGGGGGGCGGCCCGACAGCCCGGGCGGGTGGAGCTCCAGAGCCGGGCATGGTTCAATGACAACCTCGAAAGCCGCAATTTCTACGTGCCCGGCATCATCGCCATGCTCGTCATGCTCGCCACGCTCCTCCTGACCAGCATGGCGGTCGTCCGCGAAAAGGAGATCGGCACGATGGAGCAGATCATGGTCACGCCCATCACGCCCGTGGAATTCATTTTGGGCAAGACCGTGCCCTTCGCCATCATCGCCTTCATCGACGTGGTCCTGATCACCGTGGTCGGCGTCTTCTGGTTCGACGTGCCCATCCGCGGAAGCATCCTCCTGCTCTTCGTGGCGACCGCCGTCTACCTGATGACGACGCTCGGGGTGGGACTTCTCATCTCCACGATCAGCCAGACACAGCAGCAGGCGATGATGAGCACGTTCTTCTTCTACTTTCCCGCGATCCTGCTCTCGGGGTTCATTTTTCCGGTCGCCAACATGCCTCGGGTCGTCCAGTGGCTGACCTATCTCAACCCGCTGCGGCACTTCCTGGTGATCGTCCGCGGGATCTTCCTCAAGGGGGTGGGCCCGGACATCCTCTGGCCTCAGCTCGCCATTCTGGCCGTGATGGGGGTGTGCACGCTGAGTCTAGCGGCGGCGAGATTCCGGAAGACGCTCGCCTGAGCCCGATGGGTTCTCGCGTTCGACCGGGTGTGTCAAAGTATTCTGGTAGTAATCACGCCACACGGACGATGGCACCGCCGAGCGGTGTGCCGATTCATTCCCTCTCCCGCGGGGACTGGTGGGTAGCCGTCTGGAGAAGTTGCGGTGCATCTGGCGGCGAGGGTGCGTTATCAGCGCATCCTGAAATGTGAGTCATACGACCAGGAAATAAACTAGGCCCGGGTTGGCTTCCTGAGGGATCCTTTCCTCAAGAGGCGAGACGGCCTCGGGGCAACCTACTTTGGGATCTTCTCCAGGGCGTCGTGGGCGGTCTGGCGGACAGATTCGGCGGGGTCTTTTTCGGCAAGGCGCTCCAGGTCGGGGATGGCTTGTCTGGCTTCGGGGCCGACCCAGCCGAGCGCATAGACGGCACCCTCTCGCACGCGAGCGTCAAAGTCGCCGAGGGTTTTGATAAGCACCGGGACGATTTCTTTCACCTCCCGGCCCATCCAGCCGAGGGCAGAGGCGGCCGCCCTGCGGACGTTGGCGTCCGGGTCGCCGAGGGTCTTGAGGAGCGCGGGGACGGCTTCCTTCGCCTGCGGGCCGATCAGATCAACCGCATAGGCGGCAGCAATTCGCACCTGAGCGTTCGCGTCCCCCAAGGCCTTGATCAATGCCGGGACCGCGTCCGAGCCGATCCGGCCCAGCGCACGTGCGGCATCGCCGGCCACGCGAGCGTCCGGGTCGCCGAAGGCCTTGACGAGCGCCGGGACAGCTTCCTTCGCCGCCGGGCCGATGTGGCCAAGAGCACGGGCGGCAGAACTGCGCACATCCCATACGGGGTCGTCGAGGGTCTTGATGAGCGCCGGGAGAACTTCTTTCGCCTTCGGGCCTATGTGGGCGAGGGCAAGGGCGGCGCTTTTTCGCACCTCAACGTCCGGGTCACCCAAGGCCTTGACGAGTACCGGGACGGCCTCCTTTACGTCGGGATTGATCTGGGTGAGCGCAACGGCGGCACGCCACCGCACCCGGGCCTCGGGGTCTTCAAGGGTCTTGATGAGTTCCGGGACGGCTTCCTTCGCGCCCGAATAGATGCTGCCGAGCGCCCAGGCAGCATCGCCGCGCACCTGAGCATCCAGGTCGCCGAGGACCTTGATGAGCGCCGGGACCGCCTCCTTCACCTCCCGGCCGATGACCCCGAGAACTTGGGCGGCGCCTCTGCGCACGTGAACGTCCGGGTCACCCAAGACCTTGATGAGCGCAGGGACCGCTTCCTTCGCCCCCGGGCCGATCTCGCCGAGTGCTTGACCGGCCCAGAATCGCACGCCAATTTCCGGGTCGCCTAATGCCTTGATGAGCGCCGGGATCGCTTCCTTCGCCGTCGCTCCCATCTGTCCAAGCGACCTGGCGGCCTGTTGCCGTATCTTTGCGTCCGCGTCGCCGAGTTGTTTTATGAGTTCCGCGACCTTGGCTTTATTGGCCGCGTCATCGTCCGCGCCTCGCGCCGGGGCCACGAAAACCGCGAGCGTCAGGACCAGCACGCCCAAAACGACGCCGACCCAACTGCCGAGCGGAACCTCCGAAATCGGCATAACACTTCTGCGTCTCGACATGGGTAGGCCTTCCCCCAAGAGTCACTGCGGATTCCAAGAGTATTCTACTAGCGACGTTCGGAGATTCCAGTGGCAATTGGAGTGGCGCCCCCCGCTGGGAAGCCGCTGCCCACGGGGCCGGCCATCGGGCCAGTTATTCCTTCGCCCCCGCCTTGCGGAGGATCTCGGCGACACCGGCGAATTGTTTCTTCTCGGCCAACATCAGCGCGGTTTCACCCTGGGTGCTCCGGATCGCCGGATCTGCGCTTCGGGACAGCAGGAGGGACGCCACCTCCGTCCTTGCGTGGAGGGCCGCATAGTGAAGCGGCGTCCATCCCGCGCCGTCGACGGCGTTCACCGCGGCTCCTCTATCGAGCAGCAGCCGGACGGCCTCCGTCCAGCCCTCCCCGGCCGCGTCAATCAGGGGAGTCGATGTGTCCGCCGACGGGACCTTGTTGACGGCCGCGCCGCGATCCAGCAGCAGCGTCATGATTTCGATGTTGCCGTGCTCCGCGGCGGATGACAGGGGAGTGATCCAGCGTCCGCCTTCGACGTCCGCGCCGCGGGCCAGCAGGTGCCGAACCAGTCTGGCCCGGCCGGAATCGACCGCGTAGTCGAGGGGCGTGCCCGGCCCTTCCACCTTCCCCGGCCTGCGAAGGAAAAGCCCGTCATCCCGCAGTCCCCGCGGACTGCCCACGATGGCGCACGGGGCGTCGACGTCCGCCCCATGCTCGATGAGCCAGTCCGCGAGGTCGTAACACCCCCGCTCGATCGCCCAGTGCAGAACCGTCGAGTGCATCCGGGCGTGGCAGTATTCCCCGTAGAGCCATGCGTTCACCGGCGAAGGCCAGCAGCCGACCACCGAGCGGATTGTCTCCTCGTCTCCGGTCTCCACCGCATAGATCATCGTTTGTTCGAGGATGCGCCTGCGGACGAAATATGCCCCCGTGAGTGTAAGGACGAGGAAGACCACAATCGACATCGGCGGGATGAATTTGCTGAAACGCATCGCCTGCGCCTCCGCTGGAGGGCTCTGCGGATTCCACAAGTATTCTACCGGCTCCATCGGGGGATTCCAGCGGCAATTGGAGCCGCGAACTCCCCCGCTGGGAAGCCGCTGTCCAGTTGGCCGGCTAGTCGCCTGGTTGTGGGTTCGTCGCGGGGTGTCAGCCAATTGTTGGCAGTTTGCATGTGGCCCATTTTCATGATACGAGATAGACCCTCATCCTGCGATACCCGTTTCCCCCCGAGGACGGGGGAGAGGGGATAAACAGGCTGTCAGGCAGTTTGATTCCAAAATCCTACCACAATACCTTGGCAGGCCCTTCGACCGGAGCGGCGGGTCTTACCTTGACTGGGAGGCAGCGGGCCGGTACACTCGCTCGCAGGGACCGTCGAGCAGGGGGCCACCACCAGACGCTCCTGCGGGGGCTGAAGCCATTAACTTGTTGACATTCGGCGGCGGGGCACTTGTCATGAACGAGACGGAACTGAACCGGATACTCGAAACGCTTCCCGCGAAAAGCGTCGCGGTCGTCGGCGACTTCTGCGTGGACCGCTATCTCGACATCGACCCCGGGATCGAGGATTGCTCCAAGGAGACGGGGCTTCCCATCCACCAGGTGATCTGTGTCCGTTCCTATCCGGGTGGATCAGGGACCGTGCTGAACAACCTCCATGCCCTGGGGGTGGGCGAAATCCTGCCGGTGGGCTTCCTCGGACGCGACGGGGAAGGATATGAGCTGCGACAGGCGCTCACCGAGATGGGAATTTCGTTTGATTACCTCCAGGAGTCGGCGTCCAGACGTACGCCGGCCTACACGAAGCCTCTGCTTGTGGAAAAGGGACGCCTGCGTGAGATCAGCCGGTTCGACATCTTCCCGAGGACGCCGCTGAGCGATGCCGAGGAACGCTTGATCGTGGACTGTCTCGACGCGGTGGTCCAACGTGCGGACGCCGTCATCATCTCCGACTACACGGAAGCGGGAAAGTCGGGCGTGGTCACGGCAAAGGTGCGGGAGAAGCTGATGGACCTCGCCGTCAGGCACCCCGGGAAGCCCATGTTCGCCGATTCGCGCCTCTTCATCGACAAGTTCCACGGCGTTTGCATCAAGCCGAACGAGCGCGAGGTGTGTCATCTGCTCGGAATCCGTGACTCGTCCCGGCTGAGCGTGGAGGAACTCATGAAAGCGGGACGCTCCTTTGCCCGAACGAGCGGCAGGACGGTCTACGTGACGCTGGGGGCGCGGGGTATCCTGGTCTGTCGCGACACACGGTGCACGCACTGGCCGGGGTATCCGGTCACAGGCCAGATCGACGTCGTCGGAGCGGGAGACGCGGTGCTAGCGTCGGTGACGGGCGCTTTGGCGGCGGGGGCGACGGAAGAGGACGCGGGGATGCTCGGCGTGCTCGTCTCCTCGATTACGATTCAGCAGATAGGGACGACCGGGGTGGCACGTCCCGACGAGGTCCGGGTGCGATTCAGGGAATACGCGGAAAAATTTCCGGAGGTGGTGAACTCGTGAGCGGAAAGAAACCAGAACTGCGCAAGGCGGTGACGGAATATGCGGCCGGGTACGCCGGGAGACTCGAGGAATTCCTGACGCAGCTTCCCTTCAAGGAGATTGCCCGTGCCGTGGAACTCATGACCGAGGCCCGCGACGCGGGGCGCACCATTTTCACGTTCGGGAACGGCGGCGCGGCCGCCACGGCTTCCCACCTTGCCTGTGACCTGGGCAAGGGCGCGTCAATCGGCAGGGAACGCCGCTTCCGGGTGCTCTCACTTGCCGAAAACCGTTCCTGGGCCACGGCCCTTGCCAACGACATCAGCTATGACGCGGTGTTTGTTGAGGAACTCAGGAACTTCCTCGAGCCGCACGACGTCTGTATCGCGCTCAGTGCGAGCGGAAAGAGCAGGAACGTGCTGGAAGCGGCGCGGTTCGCCCGCTCGGCCGGGGCTTCGGTCGTCGGCATCAGCGGCTATGGGGGAGGGGAGCTGGCGGAAGTGTCCGATGTGCCGATCGTGCTCCCCGGAGACCACATGGGACTGGTCGAGGACCTGCAGATGGTGGCCTGCCACATCATGGCCTATTACTTCATGGAGAAGTGCACGTGAGGGCGAGGCTGTCGAACGATGCGTGGATGGAGATCATCCGCGAGCGGGACGACCGCTCACGCTTGCGGGCCGCCCTCTTCGATTTCGACGGCACTCTCTCCCTCATCCGCGAGGGGTGGCAGGACGTCATGATCCCCATGATGGTGGAAGTGCTTCTCGAGACGCCCCGGGCGGAGAGCAGGAAAGAGTTGGAGTGGGTGGTGAAACAGTTCGTCACGGACCTCACGGGGCTCCAGACGATCTACCAGATGATCCGTCTTGCCGAGGAGGTGGGGAAACGGGGCGGGACGCCCCGCGGGCCGCTCGAGTACAAATGGGAGTATCTCCGGCGGCTGGACATGAGGATCGCGGACCGAATCCGGGGTCTCGAGAAGGGCGACAGGCGTCCCGAGGAATTCCTGGTGCCCGGGGCGGCGGTGCTGCTTCAGGCGCTCCGCGACCGCGGCGTGGTGCTCTACTGTGCCAGCGGCACGGACGAACTGTACTGCCGTCACGAGGCGGACCTGCTCGGGCTGGGCGCATTCTTCGCCGGCGGGGTGCGCGGCGCCATCGACGACTACAAGAAGTTCTCCAAGCGGAAAGTGATCCAATCGATCATCGCGGAGTACGCTCTCAGCGGCGGAGAGCTCGCGTGTGCCGGTGACGGGTTCGTCGAAATAGAGGAAGGCGTCGCGGTCGGCGCCCATACCGTGGGCGTGGCCACCAGGGAGGAAGTCCTGCTCGGCGGGGAAACGAAGGAACCCCTCGTGGACGAATGGAAGCGTGAGCGTCTGATCGCAGCGGGTGCCGACGTCATCATCCCCGATTTCAGGCACGCGGCCCGGCTGGTCGCGTATCTGTTCGGAGAGTAATTCATGCCTCATCCCGAGTTTGACCGCAGCAAACTCTCAATGCGACCGCTCAGCGAGCGGAAGAACAAACTGGTCGCCGAAGAGGTCGTGATCGATCCCGAAGGTGTTCTGAGGAAGGCGCCCGGCGTAGGCGATGCGGAGGGGCTCATCCGACGAGTCGCCCAGCGCATCCGGCGTGCGAGGAAAGCCGGGGCGCCCGTTATCCTGGCCTTCGGGGCGCACGCAATCAAGAACGGCCTCTCGCTCGTCATGCTTCGTCTCGCACAGGACGGATGGATTACCCATTTCGCGACGAACGGAGCCGGGTCCATCCACGACTGGGAGTTCGCGTACCTCGGCGAGACGGGCGAGGACGTTCGCGCCAACGTGGCGGACGGCACGTTCGGCCTCTGGGAAGAGACGGGGCGAATCATAGGTCTCGCGGTCGCGGTCGGCGCACTCGAAGGACGCGGCTATGGAGAATCGGTCGGAGCGGTGATTGCCTCCGAGAGGCTCCTCATCCCGTCCAGGAAGGAACTGCGGAAGGTCCTTTCGGGCGCTTCAGCCGACAAGGCGGCCGCGGCTGCCGATCTCCTCGAAGTCGTGGAGCGCCTCGGGGTGAAGCCCGGGGAGCAGAAGCTCCCGCACCGGTGGAAACATCTGAGCCTCCAGGGCGGGCTGTTCCGCCTGGGAGTCCCCCTCACGGTCCATCCGGGGATCGGTTACGATATTATCTACGAACACCCGGCGGCTTCCGGGGGCGCCTACGGCCGCACGGGATACCGTGATTTCCTCGTGTTCGCGGAGGCGGTGCGCAACCTGTCACGAGGCGTCTATCTCAGCGTCGGATCGTCCATCATGAGTCCGATGGTTTTCGAAAAAGCCCTTTCGATGGCGCAGAACGTGGGACTGAAAGACGGCAGAGGGATTTCGGGACACTACATCTGCGTGAACGATCTTGCCCCCGCGAGTTGGGATTGGCGCCAGGGAGAGCCGCCCGAGGATGATCCCGCCTACTATTTGCGCTACACGAAGAGTTTCAGTCGCATGGGCGGCGAGATGGATTACGTGTCGCTCGACAACCGGGCTTTCCTCGGACGCCTTTGGGCGGAACTCGGCTGAGACCCGCGGGTTTGCGGGGGGTGAGGGAGCTGTCCGTAGGGGCGAGGCATGCCTCGCCCTTCGATCCGGCTCGGAGCTACCGTCAGTCAGTCGACGCGTGCCTCGCCCCTACAGGAATCAACATACCCCCGTGCGTTGAACCGCGGAGTGGTTCTCAACTGTCCCCTACAGGCTTCAGAATTCTCCGTAGCGGTATGCCTCGTCATACATGGCGATGATGTTTTCAACGGGGGTGATCGCCTGGATGTTGTGACAGGGCGCCAGGATGTAACCGGTCCTGTCGGACGCCAGGATGTCGATGGCGCGGCGGACCTCCGCCCGGACATCTCTTTCGCTGCCGAAGGGGAGCGTCCGCTGGTTGTCGATCCCGCCGTGGAAGGTGAGGGCCTTCCCGAAATCGCGCTTCAGTCCCTCGATGTCCATCCCCGGGCAGCGCCACTGGATGGGGTTGAGGACGTCGATGCCCATGTCCACGAGGTCGGGCAGAAAATCGCGGATGGCCCCGTCGTCGTGGTGGAAGACCTTCATGCCGAACTCGTGGGCCAGGTCGATGAACCTCTGGAGGTGGGGCTTATAGAACTCCCGGAAGGTCGCCAGGGAAATCAAAGGTCCGCTCTGCATGCCGTAGTCGTCCGTCACCTGAGTGACGTCGATGAGCCCCTCGCACGCCTCGAACATCTGGCGATGCTGCCGGTAGATGAAATCGCACGACCTCTCGAGCAGGAGGCGGGTGAATTCGGGATCGACGAGCGGGTCGATGAGGGACTGCTCGAGCCCCCGGAGCTTGTTGTGCTGGAAGAAAGGGGCCATGTAGCCGCACTGGAGGACCTGTTTCGTCCGGCGCTCGCGGGCCGCTCGGGGCATCTCGGAGCAGTCAAACCACTCCGGACGGGGCCACGGGTACCGCTCGAGGTCGTCGATGGTGCGGGCGTCGGCGAGAGGGTTCCTGGAAATCTCAAAGTAGTCGCCCGTGCCGTAGTTCATCCGTTTCGAGCGGATTTGCCAGTAGTCGGCGATCTCGTCCTTGCCGAGCTCCGGGATCGGCGGGCCGACGTATTTCGGCTGCACGCCGGCCATGCCGTCGATGTGGAGGAGCGCGCTCACGTCGGCGTCGGCGCCGAACCGGACCCGAAGCTTGTCCGATATCTCGGGCACCGCCCAGATGTCGGTGGGGACACGGTCGCACGGCTCGTGGTGGATGGCGGCGAGCATCCGTTCGCGGGAGTTCACAATGTCTCCTTGACGGTTCACGGCCGGATTTTTCGCATGACTTCCGGCGGGTCGTCTGCGTATGCTGTCTCAAGAGAATAGCGCCCGAAGGTGCGGAGGGCAAGACCTGTTTACGACGTGCTGGTTCGCGCGGAGGTACAAGTGGAGATCGAGAGCAGGCCCGACCTGGAGAAGGTTCTTCAGCGGTTCGAAGCGTGGTGGCGGCGTGAGATCATCGACCGGCCGCCGGTCACGATCAACGTGAAGCCCGCTCGGCGCGTGAGTTCGCCGGAGAAGACGCACCCGACGTTTCGCGACCGCTGGTTCGACGTGGAGTATGCCTTCGAGCGGTTCGAGGCGGAACTCGAGCACGCGGTTTTCGTCGGCGACACGTTCCCGCGGTTCGAACCGAAGCTCGGTCCGGAGATCTGCGGGACGGTATTCGGCTGCGAACTCGAATTCAGCGAAACCACCAGTTGGTCGATGCCGTCCGTCGGCTCGTGCCGGGAAATCCTCCGCATCCGGCCTAACCTCGACAACCCCTACTGGAGCAAGATCCGCCGGGAGACGGAGGTGTCGATGGAACGGGGTGCGGGGCGCTGGCTGACCGCGATGCCCGACCTGCACACGAACGGCGACCTCCTAGCGTCGCTGCGCGATCCTCAGAATCTGTGCCTCGACTGCGCCGACGACCTGGATTCGGTGCGGGCCGCGTGCGAACACGTGACGGACTTCTACCCGCTGATGTACGACGACATCTGGAACCGGATTGCCCCGAGCGGCCAGCCCTGCACCACCTGGGTGCCCCTGCTTCACGCCGGCAGAGCGTACGTCACCAACTGTGACTTCATCTGCATGATCTCGACCAGGATGTTTGAACAGGCCATTCTTCCGTCGATCCTCCGGGAGATGCGGTTCCTCGAGCGGAACATCTTCCACCTGGACGGTCCCGGGGCGCTCCGGCATCTGGACACGCTCCTTGCCCTGGCGGAGCTCGACGGTGTGCAGTGGGTCTACGGCGCCGGGAGCGGCCCGGCCGCTCGTTGGACCCATGTCTATAAGCGCATCCAGTCGGCCGGGAAGTGCATCCAGCTCCTCTGCGAGAACCTGAACGACGCGCAGGCGGTCGCGGAGCACCTGAGACCGGAAGGTGTCTGGTTCTGTCCGGACGGGACGTATTCGCGCAGGGAAGCCGAGGCGTTTCTCGCCTGGGCCGCGGCATGGGCGGCAGGGAAGACCGCGTAGGACGCATACGGATGTTCCGGGAGGCCGCATGGTCGAGATGACCTCGCGAGAAAGGATCGTCGCGGCATACCGTCACGAGCCGGTTGACCGCGTGCCCTTGAGCCCGCGGGTCTGGGCGTGGCTGCTCTCGGTCGAAGGCGCCGATGACGTCGCCGCACATCTCCGGCTCGCGAAGCGCTATCCCATGGATATCCAGCTCAGCCGAAACCCGTTTCAACATGTGACGACGCTGGACCGGGTGGTCGGTCCCGTCGCGCCCGGCGTCCGCGTGGACGTCAAGGAGTGGCGGGAGGCGCGGCTGACGATGGTGCGGCGGACCTTCCACACCCCCGCCGGCACGCTGAGCGACGTCACGGGATACCCGCCAGCCCATGATCCCGACTTCGGCGTCCAGCCCAATCCGGTGCGCGTCGAGTTCCTGGTCAAGACGCGCGACGACCTGGACGCCTTGCGCTGTCTCATGCCCCCGCCCAGGTCGGTCGCCGACTTCGAATCGTGCCGACGCATGGAAGCGGAGATCGGAGATCGGGGACTCTTCCTGGTGGAGATTCCTTCGCCGCTCTCTCACCGCGGCGGCTGGGCCTGCTCGATGCAGGACCTGATGGTCTGGTATCACGTCGACCGGAGGCTGTTCGACGACGTGTTTGAGCTTTTCCGCGGGCAGATGCTCGAGGAAACGAGGCTGACCCTCGATGCGGGCTTCCGCTACATCTTCGCCAATTACTACTACGAGAGCCTATCGGCCGGATGGTCGCCGGCGATCTGGCGCGAGGTCTTCCAGCCGACTCTTCGAGAGCTTTGCGAACTGGTGCACGGATACGGGGGCATGGTGAACTTCTACGATGACGGCAAGTGCGCGGGAATCCTGGAGCTCGTGGCCGAGGCGGGCGTCGACGTTCTCCAGACGCTGACGCCCCCTCCGGTCGGAGATATCGACTTGGCCGAGGCCAAACGCCGCATCGGCAGGCGCGTCTCTCTCATGGGCTACGTGGACCTTCTCTATGTCATCAAGCTGGGCACGCCCGAGTTGATCGACCGCGCGGTGCGTGAGGCAATAGAGACGGCCGCTCCGTCCGGCGGGTTCATCCTGGGCACCAGTGACTCGATCCGGGAAGGCACCCCCGAGGAAAACATCCGAGCTTACTTCGGGGCCGCGCTCAAGTACGGGAGGGAAATGGGGTCAAAAGCATGATCGAGCAGACGCAATGGAAGTTCGGCCGCTTCAAAGGTGTCCGTTGATTTTTCCTGCCGCGTGGTCTATTCTGCCAAGCCGGGAGAACCAGCACCCAACCAAGAAGGTGGACAGGATGTCTTTCTGAGGAGCCCCGGTCTTCAGGGGCGACGAAGAATCTGGCCCCCAATGCGAGAAAACGGCATCTCGCAGTGCCGGCAAGATTCTTCGTCCCGATGGAATCGGGGCTCAGAATGATATTATGAAAGCGCGACTCCTCCCGTCAGGGTACACTGGCGGGTGGTCGAAATCCTTTTCAGGAAAGGAGCCGCGCCATGAAGGAGTAT
>Ga0315282_10007162_pt1 | contig 18417 bp, 20 predicted proteins | sample YL17G07_20_MG_FD_203693 | JGI IMG/M metagenome (GOLD analysis project Ga0315282, IMG submission 203693) | Sediment microbial communities from Yellowstone Lake, YNP, Wyoming, USA - YL17G07_20 | ecosystem: Environmental > Aquatic > Freshwater > Lake > Sediment | place: USA: Wyoming | collected...
ACCTCAAGAACTATGTCGTCGTTCTTTAGGGACGCGTAACGAATCAGTTTCTTCTGTAAGTCGTTGTTGATTAGGAAGTGTTGGCCTAATCTTCTGTTAGGTTTGAAATCGCGAAGGGCTGATTCGCAATGCATGTTACTGGGCGGCCCTCGTGAAGATTCTGTACTTCGATTCGCCGCTAAGTTCCTCAACGACTCTCCTTGCGATGAGTTTGGCTGGATCGGTGATGCCTGTTCTTTCCTTTATATCGGCAAAGCTGCCGAAGAGTTTCTTCTCTCTCTGATTGATTATTTGCCACATGAGTTTCTTTCCTATCCCAGGCAGAAGTTCAAGTGTATGCATCCTTGGAGTAACAGCTTGAGCGTTGTTGAAGAAGTCAACGAACCGCTTCTCTTGGTTTCTCGCTATGTCCTCGATTACTGATTGAATTTCTGCTTGTGCGCCTACTGTCAGTTCTTCGTTCCCAACACGGCCTATTACGCGGTCGACTTTCTCTCTTCGTTCTCGCCCTACGTATATTCTCTCTCGAATGCTTGCTGAGGCCCCTGGTTTTAGTTGAGCCTCTAACAAGGTAAAGAAGTTCTCTCCAATGACTTGAATGGTTGGCACAGCCATATGTCTACCTCTCTCAGACGTAGGTCTTCCATATGGAAGCAAGTCTAGGACATAGGCGTACTCTTCGTATACCTTCGTTGGATATTGTCTGGTTGAAAAGGGGGTGGTTTCGGTTACCTTATACTGTCTGTTGTCGCTGCTCAACTGTCTTGCCCCCTTCTAGGTTTAGAAACTATTCGAAGGAATTCAGCGTTGCCACTTGAATATTAGAAGTCTTCTCAGCGTTACCTGAGATTGGATTGAGCAGCGTAAAGTGTGCCATTACTTATCTACTTAGAACTAGATTCCGTTGAAGTTAAAATATGTTGCGAACTTGATTAGGTTAGTCTTAAGGTGCGCCTGCTTTCCGATGGTTGTTGACCACCTTCATTACATCATCCAGTTGGCCCATTGGTATCACTCGTCCCTTCACAGCGAGGATAGCCCGTAGCTCTTCCACCGTCGCTGGCATAGAGTTAACTATCTGAATGGCGTCTGACCTTTCAAACTTGAACTGGTTAATCAACTCCTCAACCAATTTTGGCGCGTCAGATCCAGATAGTCTTGAGAATTTCACCGTGTAGTCCAAGGTACGTCTTTGAAATTCGCCCAGTTCGTCCTGCTTCGCCTTCTCAAGAAGTTTCCTTGCATCAGCTATCGTGACCCTCTTCTCATCAATGACTTTTCGCGGCATATCGCTCACTTGAGTGGTGTAATATGTTCTGGTCTTACTATGAGACACTTTTCTTTGTCTCCAATTTTCAGGTTGACTAAGTAACTTCTGCCCCGTTTTCCTTCGATCACTCCAACCTTGCCTTGGAATCTCCTATGAGGCATACCCTTGTGTATACCTGCATCAATTTGAACGCAAACCTTGTCCCCAAGCTCGTAGGCTCTAAGTATCCTACTCAATCCCAACTTTCCTTTCTCTCTAGGACTCTTTCGAAGGAGAGCTCTTGTTCTGGAACGATACCCGCTAGATTTCTTAACCAAGGGGTTCACCTTTACTTCGAGTTCTAGATTTCGCGCTATTGCAACAAGCGGATCGGCTTATATGGGTATTCCTCTATTGAGCGGCGAAGGGCATTCTTTTTCCAAGGGTCAGTTGGCGTCTCTTCAATGATTTCACCATTTTCTTCATCATGAAATACTGGTTCACAAGTTCCTTTACGTCCCGCTCGCTTTTTCCAGAGCCTCTAGCGATTCTATGAGCCCTCGAAGAATCTATCATCTTTGGATCCTCGACTTCATCTTTTCTCATGGACTGTATGATTACTCTCCAATCATCAAGTTTCTTCTCCGCGACCTCGATCTGATCGTCGGGTATGTTGACGCCTCCGGGCATCATCTTCCAAACCTTTCTCAGAGGCCCCATACGACGAAGACCCTCCATCTGATGATATAGATCGGTCAGTGTGAACCGCCCCTGCATGAAAGCCTTCACTTTGGCCTCAGGAATATTCAATTCAGCATCTTTCACTCGATCCAAGAGACCTTGAAGGTCCCCCATTCCTAGAAGTCGACCTACAAAGTTTGATGGAATGAACTGTTCAATATCCTCGATCTTCTCACCCGTTCCAACAAATTTTATCTTTGCACCTGTGGCCGCTACAGCTGAAAGGGCTCCGCCTCCTTTCGCAGATCCATCAAGCTTCGTAACGTAGATTGAACCAATAGTAGTTGTATCGTTAAACGCCTTGGCATGTACCATTGCCTGTTGTCCGATCGTGCCATCTATCGCCAATAGAATCTCATCGGGCTTAATGACTTCAGAAAGTCGCTTCATCTCCTCCATGAGCGCTTTCTCGTCTTTGTGTCTTCCAGCCGTGTCTATCAGAATAATGTCGAACTTTTCTTTGCGCAGCTTGTCAACTCCTTCCCTGGTTATTCTCTCGGGATCTTTCTCATGAGGGTCTCCATAGACGCTTACTCCCACCCTATCAGCCATCTGCTTGAGTTGTTCATAGGCGCCGGGGCGATAAACGTCGGCACAAACAACTCCGGCTCTCAGACCTCTCTTTTGGTAATACCTAGCGATCTTAATGGCGCCAGTTGTCTTTCCAGTTCCCTGAATCCCAACCAGCATGACAACATTGGTTGTTCCCTCTTGTAGTGTGGTCTTTGCAGGCTCTTCACCTAGGAACCTGGTTAGCTCTTCATAGAGAACCTTGACAACATGTTCCCTTCTAGAGATTCCGGGTGGAAGAGATTCCTTTATCGATCTCTCCTCAACTCTCTTGGATATCTCTAGAACGAGATTCACGTTTACGTCGGCCTGAAGCAGCGCTCTCTGAAGATCCTTGACCAGTTCCTTGATGGCGGCTTCATCAACCATCGGCAGCTTCAAGAGTCTCTTAACAGAGTCACTTAGGGATTTTGCCAAACTCTCAAGTGCGCTCATCAAACGTTCCCAACTGTTCTATGCCGCATTGATACAGTGGAGGAAGCTAGTATTTGTGAACCTCTTAAACATTGGTTGCTTACAGTAGTTCGACCGACGCCGTTACTGTTGAAACCTGCGTGAGCATGGGATTAGAGTTCGTGTGAATATACGGGGCAGATCTTCGGGTGAAAAACAAAGAACCAAGTCCTAACGAATTCAAGGATCATATTGATACAGCAGAATTTTAGACGTTTTTCAAGAATAGACATCAACCTTAAATCAACTATCATTCGACTCTAAACGTGGAGTAGGAGAGTTATCGATACAAACATGCCAAGGAAGGAAAAGAAGACTCAAAGTCAAACTATTGAACCGGTGAGGGTAGTTCAGAAGAGATCTTTGTCACGTAGGTTCACGCTTATGAACGGTCTTCCGGACGTAGGGCTTGTGGGAGTCGTTGCAGGCTCACAAATAGTGTCATCTCTCGGAATGAAGGAGGTGGGAACGGTAGAGTCAGAGTTGTTTCCACCTCTTGTTGTTCTTCATGAAGGCGTTCCAAAATCGCCTATCAGAATCTATGGAAAGGGGTCATTGGCGGTAATTATCGCTGAGACCGCTATACCGGCTGGGGTGGTTTATCCTCTCGCAGAAGCCATAGTGAACTGGGCGTCCTCGACAGGCGCGGACCTAATTCTGTCAATAGGAGGAATGGCTGTGCAAAATCGCCAAGACATAGAATCCCCAAAGGTTTTTGCAGCACTCTCGGACAAAAAACTCTCGAAACTTCTTAACGGCGCTGCAGAGGTCTTGGGCGAGGGATACATTGTAGGCGCCTACGCGCTTATGCTCAAGAGATGCGCTGAGATTGGGCTTCCCGCAATCGCTCTTCTAACACAGTCCTTCTACAATTACCCAGACCCCGAAGCCGCGGCGGCCGCTGTGAAATCGGTGAACAAGATCTTAGGGTTAGATGTTGACACTTCAGAACTTCTCCGGAAGGGAGAAGAGATTCGACTTCGAGGAAAAGATGTTATGAAGCGAACCCAAACCGAGATGGCGAGGATTAACAAATCTCAGGAGTATGATGTTCCCCCACTCTATGGGTAGTGTTGTCCTATGATTAGGGAAAGAAAAAAGTTGAATTTTGCAGATTACCTGAAGAGAACTGAACAGATAACTGAGAGGATGCTTACAAGCGGATGGAACGAGGCATCTTCCACTATTGAGCCACTCTCAGATATTATACTCGGAGCTACGGAGGTTGTGGTAACAATGGATCTCCCCTATGTTGATCCGAACGCTGTTCAAGTAAACGTGATTGCCGATGACATAATCGAGGTGCAGGCGAAGACGAAGCATAAGATCCGCCTGAACGACTTGGGAGTTAAGCATAGGAAAGGTGAATTTACCCTCTATCATAGTGTACTCCACATGCCAGTACCGGTTAACGAAGAGGGGATGACCCACAAACTGAAACGTGGCATACTTGAGATTCATCTGCCCCGACAAACATGAAGAGAACACTCCACTCCGTCTATGTCTGAGGGAAGAGCATCCTGCTTTTATATAGATCCAACTTGACAATAGTCAAAACTCAGTATTCGATCAGTGATTGAAATGAGCAAACCAGTAGATGTTGGAAGCCTCAAGATCGGTCACTACATTGTAGCTGATGGAGAGCCTTGCAAGATAGTTGAATTCGAGAAATCGAAACCGGGAAAACATGGTGCTGCGAAAGCTAGAATAGTAGCCATTTCAGCTCTAACAGGACAAAAGAAGAATGTGATAAGTCCCGTCGACGCAAAGATAGAAGTCCCCATGATCGAGAAGAGAACCGGACAAGTGATTTCAGTATCTGGAAACATGCTCCAATTAATGGATCTGGAGACGTACCAAACGTTCGAAACCGAGATGCCTACAGATGCAGAGATCAAAGGAAAACTGACATCTGGGGCGGAAGTCGAATACTGGAATATGCTCGGAAAGAACAAGATAGTTAGAGTGAAAGGTTAGAGCATCCACTAAGGGATGCATTCGCAAAGGTCGCTTCGATGCGTCATATCAAACAGATCAAAATCAAAGGGTCGATGACCACAAGCGACCTAGCCCAAGAAATGGGCGAAGCCGGCGTCCTAGGAGCCGGAAGATTCTCCTCGGCAGTTGAAATATGCTCAGAGTTGTTTTCCAACAAGCGATACACGAACATCTTGTCTATCGCAGGACCACTTGTTCCTGCTGGACTTAGACAGATTATTCGAGATCTAATACACGACCGGATGATAGACGCCATCGTAACTACTGGAGCGAATATTACACATGACCTAATCGAGGCCGTAGGTTATCATCACACTGTTGGAACATCTTCAGCAAACGATATGAAACTCAAGAGAAAAAATATTGGCAGAATATATGACATCTACATTAGTCAAAGAGCCTATCAGAGACTTGAGAAAGAAGCCTACAGAATTCTCGCGGACATAGATCAGGAGAAACGAAAAAATATTTCAACATATGAGTTACTCTGGGAATTTGGCAAAAGAATTCACGACGACACTTCTATCGTTCGAACCGCCCAGCGAAGAACCGTTCCAATCTTCTGTCCTGGAATTTTCGATTCGATGCTTGGAATGAATCTGTGGACCTTCAGCCAGACAAACACACTTAGGATAAATCCATTCTTAGATTTCAGCAAACTCGTGGACATGTCTTACGAAGCCGACAAGGTCGGTGTAATAATCTTGGGTGGAGGCGTTCCAAAACATCATGTTCTGGCCGCAAATATTTTGCGTGGTGGAGTTGACGCCGCTATTCAAGTTACACTTGACCGACCAGAAGCCGGTGGGTTAAGTGGAGCCCCACTTGAGGAAGCCATAAGCTGGAACAAGATAGCGAACAAGGGAAGTCTTGCGACAGTAATAGGCGACGCGACAATCATCTTCCCAATGATAGTTCTTGCAGCTCTGCAGAGAAAATCAAAGAAACGATCCTCTTCCGACTAAGTCGATCCATTCAAATGGGTTGCAGCAGGCTCTTACGAATATGTACAGGTCACATGAGGAACAAGAAGTAGGACTTGGATTTCGAAGAAGGCGGGTTTCTGTCAAGGCAGGGAATACTCTACTGATCTCCGGTCCAGCGTCATTTAGACTAATTGATGGAAAGGTGAACATCCTTTCCTCTCCTGTACAGAAAGGACGTGAGATTAGCGTAAGAGAGGGGAGGCAACTTCCGGTAGAATCCTTGGAGAACTCCCTACTAGATTGCCTCGTTTCAGATTCTGCCACATGCATAGAGATAGAGGGAAGCGCTTTTCCTGGTTCTTGGATAGAAACAATGGAGACGATTTTAGAAGCAAAAGCTGGGAAGGCCGTCGTCATCGGTAACGTCGATTCTGGCAAGAGCACTTTCTGCACAATCTTGGCTAACCTCGCTTTAAACGCTGGAATGAAGATTGCGATTCTTGATGCCGATCTCGGCCAATCAGATATTGGTCCGCCTAGCACTATTGGCATGGGGAGAGTTCAGAAGAACGTCCTGAGCCTGTCAGAAGTTGATTCGGATCTTCTGTACTTTGCAGGGTACATTAGTCCTGCGCCAATCACTGACAAGGTATTACGGGGGATCAAGAGCCTCCTCAATTACACCAAGAACGTCGATGCCTTGGTGGTGAATACGGACGGTTGGGTTCTGGACGATCAGGCGATCATTTACAAGAAATGTCTGATAGATTCGATTGAGCCGGACTTTGTCGTTGGAATAGGCAATCAGAACGAGGTCAGGCCAATTCTCGAATTGATCAAGCAGACATCCTTTCACATAGACTCTCCACCCATCATTCTAAGACGCACGAGAGAACAGAGGAAAGAGCTCAGAGAGTATGGATACAGGAAGCACTTGGCCAACGGAAGAGTGGTGAAGGTTAGTATTGACAGGGTTCAACTCTCATACAGTAACGGCATGGCAGTGAAGCCTAGCGATATTAATGGGTTACCAGTCAATGCAATTCTGGGTATGCTTGACGATAATGATTGGCTCTTGGGAATAGGAGTCTTGTTACAAATCGATTTGCAGGGCAAAGCTCTGAAGGTGTTTTCGCCCATCACTCGAGGCTTTTCCAAAGTCGAGGTTGGAGCAGTAAAATTGAACGAACACGGAACCGAGTTATCCTATCTCGAATGACAACCGAAGTATCATGTTAACTAGATTCCGACAAATAGTCTGTCCGCAAGAAATGTCGGAAGCCCCCTTTGGACTATCCTACTGGCGGCAGAATCGATATCGTATGGAATTCTCTCTATTGTACAGTCGATTTTCCCATCAGAGATTTCTACTGTAGCGTAGCTTGAACGTGGGTCTCCGTCTCTGGGTTGACCGATACTTCCTGGATTGATCAATGTTCCAGATGGGGTAGATGAATGGAATGGTATATGCGTGTGACCTAAGAGCAGCAAGTTTGCATTGGCTTCTTCAACTAAAGCTTGAAAGACGAATTGCGGCGCTCCTGGATAGACGTACTCGTTTAGAGGGTCGCTGGGACTGCCATGATAAGAGGCGACAACAATATTGTTGATGGTCTCGGTTGAGTGGTACGGCAGTCTTGAGAGGAAGGCAAGGTTTTCCCGTTTCAGCTCTTGACGTGTCCATTCAATTGCCCTTGCGGCGTGGGTGACGAAGTTGGATGTATCGCCTGTAACGGACGCGTAGTCATGATTTCCCGCGACGATAATTTTCGGGTTGAGTTGGTGGATTTCCTCCACAACCTCGTTTGGTTGTGCGCCGTATCCAACCAAGTCGCCCAGGCATACTAGAGCATCATAGTAACGAATCGCCTTAAGCGTCGCCCTGAGAGCCTCATAATTCGCGTGTATATCTGAGATTATAGCGAGTCTCAAAGGGTGTATGACTTCCGTCGTGATCAACACTGTTTTAATAAGCTCATTTCTGAATTTGAATTTAGACGGTATTGAAAGTTGAGCTTTGAAGAAGCCGAGCTCAAGCGAGATGGGCTCCTATTAAAGATCAGTTTCCTTGAAATGGAGAACGCTGCCCTGGCCTTTTTCTATGAGGGAAGAATCGCCTTGGGAACACTGGCTGTGGCGCTTCCGGGATCGAGCGAGGTCAAGGCTGGGACGTCTTCCATACTTCTTGGAGGACGTTATCTACTCGCTAGCAGGGCGTTGGCAGAGAGAGTTACTGCTACCCTTGGAAAGATGAGTCTGGTTTCAGTGCGAACAACATTGCCAGAGGGGGAAGCTCTTAGATCGTTCACCAATTTGTTCGAGAATGTTCTCTCAAGAAGATCGAACACTTCAGGCTGATGAATATAGGAGATGGTTTGGTAAGTCTAGTATGATATCTTCGTTTCGGCAGGTAGATTTCCTAAAACCTCTCTTGAAGATTGGGTCACTCTGTCTCTGTTCGGCTCATCTGTGTAGACTCGAATTATGTTCATGATGACTCGAAGGACATCGATGACTCGGGAAACTTCTGCTAGTCTTTTTGGTGTCTTCTCTCTGGTTCGTGATTCGTCATAGATAGGTACCTCCATCGGTTCCGCTCCAATAGAGTGAGAGTATGGGACTGAAGGTAGTGATGGTACGTCTATTATGACTCTATTTGGATCAATTTTCGCTCTTCGCGCTATCTCAGTCTCGATCTGGTGACGGACAGCTTCATTGGTAAATAGGCTGGTTACGGTCTCATCTCTTGTGAAGAATGTTTTTTCAAAGGCGCATTTTAAGAGTCGTCGCGCTTCGATATCTTGCAGGATTGATTTCGAATTGTCACATCTCTTGAGCATCGACCATACGGTATAGTCGTCTAGACGGAGATAGTCGTCTGGAGATTTGAATTCGATGGCTCCGATTTCGTCCTTGGCCAGTTCCAAGGCTTTCACCAACATTATTTGCACTGCACGTGAGGCACGATGGAAGTAAATCGCTCTGAAAGATTCTAGCCTAGCCAGAAGAAAAGTCTCAAGGGTTGGAAGGGCTGTTACGCCTACAGCTAGGTTTCCTTCGTACACGCCCATGGTGTATATTAGTCTGAAAACATCGGCTTGACCGTACCCCGCGCCTGTATGATATGAGTCTCTTGGGATAAAATCCATCTTGTCGACATCGACCGTGCTTGAAATTATCTGGTCGAAAAATGGCTTCTCTTTATTGTGAAGTTTTCCTACGGATAACCTCGCCAAATCAGCGGAGTTGAAGCCCTCCTCCTCAAGGGCGTCCTTAATCTTGGAACTGCGTATGATCCAAGAAGTCATATCCTCATGCGTCTTGTCATGATGCCTGATCAAGAATTGATCGAAGACATGAGAGAAAGGTCCGTGGCCGACGTCGTGCAGTAAAGCGGCTATTTTTAGCTCTTTTACATCTTCGTTGCTAAGGCCGACCGGTAGAGTTTCGGCCAAGACCCCTGCGAGGTACATCGTTCCCAACGCATGTTCAAATCTAGTGTGATTCGCCGCAGGGTAAACGTACTCCGCCCCAGAAAGCTGTCTGATCCTCCTCAACCTTTGAACCGGTTCCGTGTCGATTACACGCTTCTCTGCCTCTGTCAAACGGATGTAGCCGTACAACGGGTCTTTGATGAAACCCCAATAAGAAGAGTTTTCCACTTTCCGTGTCATAGATCTCCCTCACGTAGGGATTTGGAGAAATAGATTCGATACATATCCGAAGACTAACTCAAACTATCTAGCTTTGGAGAGTATAACATTTCTCTTGCGATGAACGGTAGAACGTGTGCCCTAATTATACACGACTTATAACTATTGGAGTATCGTACTAGTAATCTGTGCAATAAGTTGAATCCAACACGACAAATGTTGAAAGGCGTCTTCATAGTTCTGGAAGGCATCGACGGATGCGGCAAGACGTTCCACTCAAAAGCTCTCAAAGAGGAGCTTCGGGAACAAGGTTTCAACGCGGTATACACCGCAGAGCCCTCAGGTAGCACTGTGGGCAAGTTCATTCAAACGACACTTGTAACCGAGAAGATTTCGCCCGAGGTTGAAGCATTGCTCTTCGCAGCAGATCGGTGTGAGCATTTAAAGAGGGAGATCTTACCAAGCCTTGAAAGTGGCAAGGTAGTGGTTTGCGACCGGTATTTGTATTCCTCACTAGCCTATCAAGGAGCTCAAGGTGTTGACGTAAACTGGATAAAGACAATTAACGCGTTTGCAGTGAAGCCTGATATTGCATTTTGTTTGGATATCCCGCCTGATGTTGCTCTGGGCAGGATTAAACGAAAGAGAACAGTTCTGGAAAGACTCGACCTTCAGGAGAAGGTTCGAGGAAGGTATCTTGAACTTGTTCGAAACAGTGAACTCGTCCTTGTTGACTCGAATAGACCGATTGAACAAGTAAAAGCTGACATCATTAAGTTAGCTGTCCGCAAATTGGCCCTGTCTCAATAGGCACTAGACCGCTTTATCAATAGACTATGTCACTAGATTCAAATACAAAGGCTCAGGACTGTGACGAATTCTATACAGGTTCATTTGATTGTTTACGGTAATTAGAAAGGTCGGTCGAAGTACTGACTTAGGTTCCTGAAATGGTGAGAATGATAAGATACTTGAGGCAAAGATGTAACATATGTTGTAGGAACTCCAACTTGGAGTGCCTGATTTGTCTCTAACTAGAGTTGAGAAAGCATACATCGCAGGAATTATTGATGGCGAAGGCTGCATATACGTAAAGGAAGTACCTACGAGAGGAAGGACGACCATCAAGACAGTCTTAGTAGTAAATCTAACCAGTCTCAACCTCATTCGCTGGCTTCAGTCGAAAACAAAGATGGGAAACGTAAATCCCAGTACATATGGCATCAATGAAAAGCGGAGAAGAGAAAAGGGTCATAAGAAATCAAGAAGATGGGAAGTTTCGGGAAAGGAATTTACGACTCTGCTCAAAGCAGTGTTCCCATACCTTCGCATAAAGGGGAAACAAGCAAAGCTTGCCTTAGAATTGAAGGATTTGCAGGCCAAGTCGAATGCAGGCATGAAATACGACAAGGTTCGACAGGACGAGATTGTGAAGAAGATTAAGAACCTGAATAGAAGAGGCGAAAAACGAGCGAGTTAGAACAAACATCTAACGTTTTTCTTAGGTCTTCTATGGTTTTCCGCAGATTTGTAACTTCAGTGGCAAGTGCGTCAACAAGAAAATACTTACGATATGTAGAAAAAGAGAAAAAGAGTAAAAAGATATCGATTTTGATCTTCTTACTCTAGTAGGGTTCCTTCGTACATCAGATGCATCAATTCTTTGGTATTCTCTAGTGTTAGTTTTCTTGGGTTGAATCTTGGAAGACCGTAAACGTGTTGTCGGTCTTTGAAGATGTACTCAGCGAACTCGTCCAGTTCCTTGCTTGGAATATTCCATTGCTTCAGGTTTGTCGGTAGCTCCATATCTTCCATGAGGGTCTTTACCGCATGAATGAAAGCGAATCCAGCTTCGCGTTGTGATAAACCGTAGACTTCGTCTCCCAAGACCTGTTTTGACACATACGCAAGCTTCTCTGTGCATGAGGGTAGATTGAACTGGAGTATGTATGGTAGTACTACTCCGCAGGCTGCGCCGTGGGGAACGTTCCATCTCGGTCCGAGAGCTTCTGAAATGCAGTGACCAAGGATTGCTGGACCTCCTATCCATGGATAGGCGATCACGATTCCGCCGAGTGTGGCAGCAGCTGACATGTTCCATCTGGCTTCCAGATCATCACCAGCATGGAACGCTCTTCTAGCATATTTGAAGACGAGTTTTGTGGCTTCAAGCGCTTGGGCATCCGACAAGGGATTAGCTTCTCTGTCTATCAGGCCTTCAACATTGTGGCTCATGGCGTCCAGCGCGCTTCCAGCCGTCTGTTTTGGTGGGCATGTAATCGCCATTAGGGGGTCAACGATAGCTACGTCAGCGAAAACGTTGCTGTTTGCAGCCCAAGTCTTGTACAAGCCTTCGACTACGACTGCGGCGTTTGAGGTTTCGCTTCCTGTTCCAGATGTGGTTGGAATCAGTATCTTAGGCTTCGATGGCGCTTTGGTCTTGTCTTCGAGTGGGTTAACATATACCATTGGATCGCCCGGGTTAGTAAGAGAGATAGCCGTCATCTTTGCGGTGTCCATTACGGCGCCTCCACCTACCCCTACGACTACATCGTACTTTCCTTCTCTACCCCATTTGACGGCAGTCCTTAGGCTCTCTGCAGTTGGTTCAGCTGCAAGATTGTCGTATACACTGACATTGAGATTCTCTTTCTTTAGAAGGTCTATAACTGTGTCAGCCATTCCAGCTTTCTTGACACCCTTATCCGTCATTACGGCTATGTTCTTGCCGCCTAATCGCTTCGCTTCTGATCCGACAAATTGTTCCACAGCTCCTGTGGCGAATATTATCCGCTTTGGTTGATCGAATAATGCAACTCTAGCTACAGCGAGTCTCGTTTCGTGTCCTTTCAAACTCATTTCTTATCTCCTCTCTATCTTGTGCGTATCTGAATGGCCGATTTGTCCGTATTTAAGACTTTGTTGCTCTACTTATTCTGCTATCTGCAAATGCCTCTCTCGACTCCGTAATTGACGAAAGACTTGAGTGGGAGAAGCAGTGGCGTTTCGAGTGTGCCCCGATGATTGTTGGAACAAGATAGTGGCTGTAATGATACATGTTCAAACTTGGGAAACAAAAAAAGGGTTGGTGGCTTAGCCGCCACTCATGGCTGTCATAAGGTCAACCATGTCGCCTTCTTTCAGTCTCGTTTCAAGACCATCGATGAATCTGTTGTGTCTGCCGTTGACTAGAATAGTTACGTTTGGAAGGGGCCTGTTTGTTATAGTGTCTAACATTAGTTTCTTGAACTCGGTTCCTTCTTCCGTGGCTATTTTTTCGATCAGTTCACGTAGTGTTGAGTTCTCATGCATATCTTCCGATAACGCAGATTTTCCCGATGTGTCTCTTAGGCGATCGAACAGTCTCACTTTGATTTGCATAGGCGTTCTTGACGTTTACTTCTTGAGGTCTTTCACGATGTTTCCTAAGTCTAGCTCTGTTAGCTTTTCCTTTGTTGGTATCCCGTTCTTGTCCCAGCCTCTCGATTCATAATACCAGTCCAGTAGCTTGTTGAAATCTTCATCTGTAATCTTGTGGCCTTTCGCGGGACCTGAGGGTAACGGTTCTTTGAATCGTTTTGGCAGTGACGAGTCGGCTTTTCTGTTGATTCCCTCTCTGACATTGAACATTCTTATGACGTTCCAGATTCTTTCTCCGTATTTCAGCATCTCGTTATAGTCGATCTTCCAACCTGTTGCCGCTGAGAGTAACGCAGCGTATGTGTCATTCTGTATGCCTGATCTGCTGAACTCGCAGACGGTCAGTGAGTATAGTGCGCTCAGGTGATCCTGCTCCCATTTCACGCATTGAGACTTCTTAGGTTCAATTGACAGTCTGTCAAATGGTCCACCGAACGGCCACGAGTATCCACCTATCTCGTAGGCAGGCATCCATCCTCTCTGGTGGTCGCATCCTCTGTCAGAGCATGCGAGTGCTATCGCCTGTCCAGGCGATCCCCTAGGTGGCCAGGCCGGAGTCTCCATTTTCTTTATGTGAATAGCAAATTCTTCTGAACCCTTGCCGATTGCTTTGGACGCTCTAGCTACTCCTTCACCCAGAATTCGTCCAATACCTCTCCTCTCTCCAATCATTTTCACCAGTTCGATCTGTGCTCTCCAGTTTCCAAACTTCGCGTCTAAGCCGCTGAGATCCTTTTTCTTCAGGATCCCCTTTTCGTAGCATTCCATAGTCCATCCAATGACGTTGCCTGTGCTTATGGAGTCCAGTCCATATTTATCGCAGAGTGCAGTAGAGTAGGCTACAGCCTCTAGAAAGTCTATTCCACAATTCGAACCCATCAAGCCTGTTGTCTCGTACTCTATTATGTCGGTCTCGGTTCCAACCCATGGTCCTCTTCGGATCCTTCCAATCTTTGTACAGTGAATTGGACATGCGAAGCAACCGTACTCTCTCGTCCAGAGGTATTTCCTTTGGCTTACATCGTCTAGAGAACTCGCGGCCTTGTCGTACACTCCGTCATAGAAGTTTCGGGTGGGATAGAGGCCTTGGCTGTTTGCAAATCCTACGAAGGCGGGTGTTCCCCCCTTCCTATAGGTTAACGAATCGTTGCTTTTCTCTATCTCTTCACGGGATTTCCAGTAGGCTTCGTCGAAAGCCTTCGGGTCAGCCAACTCAACTTTTCCGGTTCCTCTAACCGCCACGGCCTTCAGGTTCTTTGAGCCCATGACGGCGCCGGTTCCACATCTTCCAGCCTGTCTATGCGGACTGGAGTCGACAGTGGCGAATCGAACTCGTTTTTCACCTGCGGGTCCGATGCATGCAGCCTTAACCGATTTGTCCCCAAGCTCTTCTAGAATCCTTTCCTGGGTTTGATATGTGTCTAAGCCCCAAATTCCCTTCGCAGACCTAAGTTCAACATTGTCGTCGTCTATCCAGAGGTAGACGGGTTTAGGTGCTTTCCCCTTGATCACAACTATGTCGTATCCCGCGAACTTCAGCTCCGGCGAAAAGTCTCCACCAGCATACGAATCTGAGAAGAAACCTGTCAATGGAGATTTTGTGACTATACAGTATCTATTGGTTGGTGTCATTGTTCCCGTAAGTGGGCCCGTACAAAAGATCACGGGGTTCTGAGGGCTGAATGGATCTAACTTCGGGGGAACCATGTCGTAGAGAAGTTTTGCTCCGAAACCTTTTCCACCTAGGTACGTTTTCGCGAAGTTCATGTCAAGATCTTGTTTCTTGACTCCCTTCCTCTTTGTCAGGTCTACATGCAGAATTTTGCCAGCGTAACTATTTGCCAATTCATTTCGCCTCCCTATTTCATCTCCAACGCTTTAGTTGGGCAATACTTCACGCATTGCGGGTCGCCGAAACATAAATCGCATTTCACCGCTTTATGAACTCCCTCGTCAAATTGAATCGCGTTTACAGGGCATGCCACTACACAGTTTCGGCATCCAATACATTTCTCAGGAATAATTAGAACCGCATTTGTCTTCTCGTCTCTTCTGAAAGCGTCTACGGGACAGGATCGCCAACATGGTGGATCCTCACACTGCTCGCAAATGTTGGGCTGTGCTCTCAGTCCATTCGACTCCGTCGTCACCTGAACATGCGAAAGCCTCGGCACATAGGCATTGAACTTCACCATAGAACAAGCAAGTTCGCATGTGCGACAACCCGTACACAGATCAAAGTAAGGAACTATAGCTTTTCTCAAAATGACTACTCCTCCAGCTCTTGTAAAAGCGTCACTTTAGCGCTTTAAGCTTGTGCATGGGAGGCCTCTTTCTGCCTCCCCTTAGGCTTACCTTCTAAGGCATCCAGATTCCCCGGATGACTTGAATTACCCGCCCTTTCCAGGTCAGTTTCTACCTAGCTGGCGAGTGACAGTCGAATGACTTTATGACGTCTTCGAAGATTCTTTCTTGTTCGATTGGATAGTCGGACTCTTCATAGAGTATCATACATCTGTCAGACTCGGGGCAATGTAGCAAGAGGAATCGAATGATGCAGTCCGCTATATTCTGTTTCAAGAGACCTCCACGTTTGTAGTACTTGACTATGAGATTGTAGAATATTGTTTCATGTCCGTTGACTTGGGAAACCTTATGGTCGATTATCTCAAACGACTTTACTTGCTTGCCTTTCGCCAATTGTTTAATTGTTTCTTTTGCTTGGGCTTCAACGGAGGAGTACTTTTTTCTCACGTTTTCAAGAGGTCTCCAAGAAAGTACTATTCTCCATTCTCTTCCATCATCTTTCATTGGAGCAAACGCGACGTCTCCCCTCAGTCGCTGCACGTCAGAAAGAAAGTACACTTTCCAGTCTTCGAGGTAGTTAATCTTGATCCGATAAATAGCGAGATCTTCAAACAATTAAGAACTCTTCCTGATTTGATTATGTTATCTCCTTGATTGTGCGTGCTGACTTATTTCAACTCTATTCGGTCTATGACTTGCTGCGTTAACTATTTCTAGCTTTCACCTCGACACCCATTCGAGACTTGCTTCAGACTAGCGGACCGATGGATAGCCTGTACGAAACCTAAATATCATAGACCGATCCATACCGCATTAACTAGTTCTATGGTGATTCTTTGCCACTTTTCGGCGGAAAGGAGAAACCGAAAGAAAAGAAGACTAGGATATTCTTTGCGACCGATGTTCATGGTTCTGAACCAACTTTCAAGAAATTCGTTAATGCAGGCAAAGTCTACGGTGCAGATGTCCTAGTGTTAGGCGGAGATATAACGGGCAAGATGATAACTCCGATAGTCAAGCAGCCAGACGGCAGTTACGTAAGCCACTTTCTGGAACAGAAACAGGTTGTGAAGACAGATGAGGAACTGAAAGCGCTAGAGAAGAGAATACTCACTACGGGGGCTTACACCACGCTCATGGAACAAAAGGAATATGAAGCGATTTCAGGTGATGAGAAAAAGCTTGATGGTTTATTCAAGCAATTGATGCGCGAAAGATTGTTGAAATGGATTGACCTAGCGAATGAACGTTTGAAGGATACACATATAATGTGTTACATAACCGGTGGAAATGACGATGCTCAAGAGGTCGTCGATCTCATTAAGGATACTGACCATGTAAGAAATCCTGACAACAAGGTTGTCTACGTCGACGACATACATGAGATGGCTAGTCTAGGATGGGGGAACCCAACTCCTTGGAAGACTCCTAGAGAGTGTAGTGACGAGGAAATTGGAGAGAGAGTGGAGAAGTTGATTGCGAATGTCAAGGACATGAAGAATACTGTCTTCAATTTTCACATTCCCCCTAAGGATTCTGAACTGGATGATGCCCCACAGCTGGACACATCCGTCTATCCTCCACAACCAATTTACAAAGCAGGGCAGATCCTTACTTATGGTGCTGGTAGCCAATCGATCAGAAACGCGATAGTGAAACACCAGCCCCTACTGGGGCTTCATGGACATATTCATGAATCCAAAGGTGCAAGAAAGATTGGGGGAACCCTCTGTCTCAACCCGGGAAGCGAATATGGAGAGTCTATCCTACGAGGCGCGATAGTGGACGTTGCAGATAACAAAGTAGTAAATTACCAATTTGTGTCTGGCTGACCGCTACACAGTTCACGATTTCATTACCAAGAAACTATATGGGGTTTAGGGGGCAAAAGCGGCCCACGCGAGGATTATTACCCACATAATTATCGAGAAGATTGCCATTCCTTTGTCTTCTCTATCCACTTCTGTCACCTCCAACATTTTCAGTTTTTTCTTGGTCCCAAAAAAAGGGGGGGTTTGAAGGCTTAGTCGGGTGGAACGAGTTTGAACGATAGGCTCAGGTCTATTCCTTGTCTCTTTCTGTGCCACCGCCAATAGACTGCCCAGATGAGGCCTAGAATGTAGAAGAAGAATACGAAGATCATTGATTGTGGATTGATTCCAAGCGCAGGAACCGTCAGCCAGTAGTATATCATTGTAATATTGAAGACTACACTAATCAAACCCGTGATCGTGATGAGAGGAATTGGCCCCAATTTGTATTTGGCCGCGGGAGAAGCCTCGTATATGGCTTTGCCCCTCCACGGCATCACGGCTCCCGCGAGAGAAGTGACGGTGTAAGGAATGCATCCGCTAGATAGAGCCGCTGGTAGAAATACCGGTGCTACGTTTGGCATGTACGATGATAGATATATCTGAATGACCGCGCATGCGCAAGCGAGCCAGATGACGTACACGGGTGTATGCCATCTGCTATGCACGATCGTGAACTTGTCTGGGAGGCCTCTGTCGAACGCCATCGCGAAGAACATTCTGACCGGTCCGACCATTGTGTTGTAGTAGACTTGGTACGCGTTGGCGAGTAGTCCTATCATAATCAAGAAGAGTGCCGCCATAACTCCGGTTCCTAACGTCGCGTCACTGGCTGCCACGTACATTCCCAAGTTTATGCTTGATATCGGGATGGTCCATTGGCCTGAGTAGAGCGCTGCTCCAGCACACTTGATGAAGGTAGGGTCAACCGCATTCGAGAAGATGAGCCATACAACGAGCCACGCGATCGCTGTTGCCCAACCTGAACCGTTCATGACGAAGTTCTGAACTCTAAGGTTTCCAGCACCCTTTATTTCACCGCTCAGTTGCGCGCTCCAGAATGCCCATCCTAACAGGCTCCAGATCATAGCCATTAATCCGATTTGGTCATACCAGCTGAATCCGGGATTGGGATTGTATCCACCTGCGATTGCTGTGTTTATGATTGTATGATAGTAGTCAGGGTCGGAGACAAATCTTGCAGCAAATCCGTTGAAGTTCTGTGCAAATGAAGTTGGGTTTGTGCCAAGGAAAATGATGATGTACGCGGCCATCCCTATTGTTGCGGC
>Ga0315282_10007163_pt1 | contig 18416 bp, 15 predicted proteins | sample YL17G07_20_MG_FD_203693 | JGI IMG/M metagenome (GOLD analysis project Ga0315282, IMG submission 203693) | Sediment microbial communities from Yellowstone Lake, YNP, Wyoming, USA - YL17G07_20 | ecosystem: Environmental > Aquatic > Freshwater > Lake > Sediment | place: USA: Wyoming | collected...
TTGAATGAATGTAAGCAGCTCGCCGCCTATGCCAAAGGGAAAAAACTGGAAGTTAGCTACGCGGCGCAGGTCGGGATTCTGGATCCCACCTTCTGGGAGATCTTTTACCGGGGCGTGGCCAATGCCGCGGTCTTTGGGGGCCCGAAAACCTTCCGTACCCTGATTGCCGGAGCCGAGTTTAATCCCGATCCCAAGAAAACAGCCTGGAATCTGAATCAGCTCTTTAAATTGGTTAAGAAGGCCAATATGGCGGCCAATATTGCCAAGTCAAAGGGTGTTCAATACGTTGGGGAAAACTCTACGGCAGCCCTCAAGGGGGACGGAATTAACTCTTTTGGCACCACTGAGTTTTTCGCCAACGTGAACTCCAATATGGGATGGCAGATGGATACAGCCAACTTCTTCGCTGGCATCAGAGTCCTGCCCAGGCCGGAAGAGGCCCAGGCCTTCCTGGAAAGGAACATCGGCAAGCTGTTTTATGTGCATGTAAAGAGTTCGTCCAAGGAGCATAAGTCAACGGACATCTTAGAGGAGAATGAATTGCCCTTCGATGTCATCTTTGCTCTGCTTTCCAAGAACAAGGTCAACTACCTGGCCCTTGAACTCAATCAGAAGCCCAAGCTCGAGGATTGCCAGAGCAACCTCATGAAGAGCATTGAGTTTTTGAAGAAGAACTATTAAGAGGAATCCACCCGGGCCCTTTCCTTCTTCCTTGTTTGGGGAGAAGGAAGGGTCGGCCTTGTCCCGCGAACCACATATGACGTAGATGAAGATTTTTTTGAAGATTTCAAGAAATGACCGCCCGACAGAGCGGTGTACCGGACCGCCAATAAATCCGTCTCCCGGTAACCTTTTTGTTATGCAACATTTCAAACCGTAATCGTCAGCTCCAGAAATCTCACCACCCTCATCCATCGTAGGTGAAATAATTAAGGGTGAGGTTTATTTTGTTGGCAGTTCCAGCGAATACGATGAACCCTCGTATGTAACCGATAAAAACCACGGCTTGCATATCCTGCGCTGCACGGTATAGGATTTGAAGCGCCGACCGGGGGGCCGAGAGTGGCAGCGACGCGTGGTTCATCATCAACCCGGCGGATCTTGCCAGGGTGGCCCAAGGCTCGCTGGCGGCTGACCTCGTCGTGCCGACGGAATACCAGGTGAAGTACCCTGAGGAATCTGCCGCAGAACTGGGAGGATGGCTTTGTCCTTCACTCCCAAGGGATAACGGTCGATGGGTCTCGCTTGGCCCGCCAGGTATGTCTGAGAGGCTTCGCCCCGGACATTTCTTCAACCGTGCATTCCAGGAGATGGTCCTTCACCCAGCCTTCAAAATGAACCCTGTAAATTTGCCCTCCCCTTTTCCTTTCAACGGAGAACCGCAGCCATGCCCCTTTCAATTCCAACTCCTGCAAAGGCATCTCCTCGGCCCCTGCCAGCAGGGTCCCGCTCACTTTTTGAAAACTCTGCTGTAACCTGAGCAACCATCGCTCCCCATCCTTTGGTCCACGCGTTTCCCATTCCCATGTACCGCTTACGTTGGCCGGAACCACCCAGAAGTAAACCTTATGGCCGTTGGTCGCCGTAATGCTCTGATCTGCTTCCCAAGTGCCCATATCATGGCTATGGGACACAACCCGAGTGCCCGGCTTCAATTCGCGCAGGAGCTTCGGCCTCAGCCGAAGGTTGACCTCCGGCCAGAGGTAGAGCATGACCACGGTGGCCTTGTGGATATCGGTCTGGGAAAGATCCTGCTGGAAAAACTTGACCCGGCCGGCAACTCCTGCTTTTCGGGCATTCTCCGCGCTTTCCCGGATCCGTTGAGGATCAAGGTCAACTCCCACTCCGCGCGCGCCTGTTTTCTTGGCTGCGGTGATCACAACCCGCCCATCCCCGCAGCCCAGGTCGTAGACCAGGTCCTTTCCATTTACCCCGGCCATTTGGAGCATTTCCTCCACTATTTCGGTCGAACTGGGTTCGAAAGGCACGTCAAGCTTGAGATTCTCTTTGGACGCCGCCGTCGTCGTAGGGGAATCGGTTTGGGCATGATGAAGGCAGGCCCCGGTGGTCAAGCTCAGCGCTGCGCTGAGGAGGCAAATCCACAGGAGATTTTTCGGTTTCATTTTTTCCCGCCTATCTAGTGATTTTTCGAAACTCCAGGATAGCGAGGTTTGATGTGAAAAGGCGATGTGACCTTCCACCGCCCCTCTAACTAGTTTTCATCCGGAAACTCCCTCTCCCCTCGCGGGAGAGGGTTGGGGTGAGGGGGCATAGAAGTGGAAAGGCTTTATATCCCCATCGTTATCACCCCCACCCTGCCCCTCCCCCGTCAGAGGGGGAGGGGAATCCCTGGGTTTCCGGATGGACACTAACTAGAACATCGGCTTTTGTGATTGTAACATCATTCGGGAGGCAGGTGAACCTTAATAGAATCGGGCTGGGAGCCAACGCGGTAAAAGTGTTATCCCCTGAAGAAACAGAAAACCCATGCCCATCCCGAGAAATTGGGAAAATAGTGAAAAATAGGGACACATCCTTTTTTCTTATATCCCTACTCGAGCGCCAGAGTTCATCTGTTGGGCAAAAGTGATTCTCTGCTGGGGGATCTGCTTTTCAGTAAAAGTGAAGTAAAGTATTATCGCGCCTTTATGAAAAGTATGGAGGACCAGAGGTTGCAGGAACAGATTCGGAGTAAGACAAGGTTAGGTAAGCCTTTGGGGGATGGAGGATTTTGCGAGTCTCTTTCCATAGGCAATTTTCTCCTTGACTGGTCATGAATAAGAGAGTATTTATGGGTCAGTTATTCTCGTCTTTTTCTGATTACCCAACAACCAGCCCTCTGGCCTTCTGGAGCAGAGTATGAAATGGAATTTCCGGAAGGTGCCCATACAAAGACTTTTGCTGACCGGGTATGCGGTCAGTTTGAATCGGAATGGGGACGTCCCCTATTTGCAGTATGGGTGATTTTTGGTGCCCTTCTGTGCTATCTTCCTTCCTGAAATTCCTGAAATTCCCAGGTGACAAAATATGGCAGATGGTGTAGATTTCAAATAGGCGCTTATGAGAGTCGCGGAGCGCATTCTCATAAGCGCCTATTTGTTACAAGAAGCAAAATAATACGATAGGAGGTTGAAACCAATGCAATACGGAAGATTTGCGGTTGATTATGAATACCGGCCCTACAATCCGGATCGTATGCGCAAAGAAAGGGTGGCAAAGGCACAGGCTTCACTCAAAAAACACGGTCTTGGGGCAGTGGTTTTATTCGACTACGACTATCACCGCTACCTGGGATATTTTTCATTCCACCAATATGCAAGACGCCGGCTTGGTCATTTTGTCGTTCTGGTTGAGGGTGAGGGCTTTCCCTACGTTCCGATCGATCATTTCCATGGTGAATGGGAGCAGGCACGCATGCCTTGGTTTGAAGGCAAAATGGTGCTGGAGACAGCGAAAGCAAACCAACTGATGGTAGGTCTGTCCAAATACCCGGATTATATGGTTGGCGAAATGGACAAAATGGCAGCGGAAATCAAAGCCCTGCTCGTGAAGCACGGTAAGCTTGATAGGCCCTGCGGTATCGACATCGCCAACTATAACTTAATTGAGGCTTTCAAGCGTGCTGGCATTAAAATTTGTGACGGAAACGTTGCCATGTGTGATGCCATTATGATTAAGACCCCAGATGAAATTCACTGCCTGCGGATGGCCGGCGTGATTGCGGAAAGTGCCCATTGGGCGGTATGTAAGGCTTTACGCCCGGGTATGACCGAGTTTCAGATTGCCGGCGTTGCGGCAAACGCACTCTATGAACTGGGAGCAGAAGAGTTGGAAGGGCCCAGTTTCGTCGTATGCACCGGGGAAAGATCGGGCTACGGCGTGCCGAACATGCCCACCGACAGAATCGTAAGGCCGGGAGATCTGGTGATTCTCGATATCAACGGTGTAAGCTTCCAGGGATATCGCACCTGTTTTTACCGTACTTACTGCGTAGGAGACAAGCCTACGGAATTCCAGAAAGAAGTATACAAGGCCGCTTATGACGGCCTCATGGCCATGACCGAATCCATTAAGCCCGGTATCACCACCGAAGACGTACAAAAAGAATGGATGAAACGGGGAGACTTCCCGGGTGGGTGGGGACGCCAGCCCAAGTGGCCCGAGCCGGGTCGGCATTTCTTCGGGACGGTCGCGCATATGATCGGCCTCCGTTCCGGCGATCCGGGACCCACTATTCCCGGAGCCAGCGCTTCCGCCGGCTATAGGTTCCCTGCTGTGGAAATTGTGAAAAATATGACCTTTGCCATTGAATGCGGTTGCTATACCTGGCTTGGCGACAGATGGGCCAAGGATGGCGTGAAAGTCGAGCACTGTGGTGTGGTCAACGATGATGGCTTCGAAGTCTTCTACCGCTTCCCAGGTAGAGAACTGATCACCTGCGGACTGCCCGGCGTATATTGAGAAGAAAGCAGGGATCATCCTGAACGCCGCAGATGACTCCTCGAATCAGGGGAGTGACTCAACTTATGGAGTCACTCCCTTTTTTTTCTTATGATCCCGGGGAGAGGGGACGTCCATAAATTTATAAGTTGATTACGGAAGAGGTTTCCGCTACCCTTTTGCCATGCTCAGAAAAGCCCGGATCGACATGCCCACCGCCCTCCATCACGTAATCTTCAGTTCCTGACCATATTTCCCGCCGATGCCTTGCAGGTGAAATAGTGAGGAAGGGCTTAACCTGACAATTTCGGATAGAAAAGGATGTGAATCGTTCCCCAGATTTGGTAAAATAGTATTTAGGGTATGAAAAAAACAACCAATCATTTTCTCCCTATCAAATTCGCTCTTTTCATCTTCGTCCTTCTTTGGGCGCAGCTCGGCCAGGCCCTCTCCGATGAAGAAATTCGCCAGAAGCAGGGGGAACTCCAGGGAAAAACGGTTGGAGAAAAAATTGCCTTCTGGACCGAGAGGTTTGTCGGCACCCCTTATGACGAAGATCCGCAGGGAGAGTACGTCACGAAGGCAACCATTGTGACTGACGAGAGGGTGGACTGCATGTATTTAACCTTCCGGGCCGTGGAGCTAGCCCTCAGTAAAACCCCGGAGGAGGCCATCCAAATCGCTCTGGACAAGCGTTTCCATTCTCGGGGCATTCTCCGGGACGGCAAGGTCACCAATTATGGAGATCGCTTCGACTACGGAGAGGACATGATCCCCAGCGGCAAGTGGGGAAGAGATTTCACCGGGGAAATGGGCCGGACAATCCGGATCAAAGGGTCCAGGGGAAGGGATTTCTACGAAATCCTTCCGCCCCAGGAGATCAAGCACGGAATGAAAAAGTTGCAAAGCGGGGACATCATCTTTTTCATGACTCGCTCCGAGAAGAGGAAAGTGAATGAAGCCGTCGGACACATCGGGATTATAAAAGTAGAAGGAAACTCCACCCTGAAAGAAATATATTTGATTCATGCCGGAGGGTCAAAAAGCAAGGGTGGGGCCGTGAAAAAGGTATTCCTGCAAGACTATATTTCCCGGATGCCCTTTGTGGGGGTGATAATCACCAGAATCGAAGAAAAAAAGACTGGAAAAATGGAATGATGGAATAGTGGACGGATGGAAAGACGGAAATATGGGGATGGGAGGGGGACAGGAGATGAAAGCTGAGCTTCTCCAGAAACTGCGGGAAATCGGCCAGAGTTTCTGGCTCGACAATCTGAGCCGGAATCTGATCAACTCGGGTGAACTGAAACGTTTGATCGCGGAAGACGGTATTACCGGAATCACCTCCAATCCAACGATTTTTCAAAAGGCCATTTCCGGTTCCAAAGATTACGACGCCTCCCTGCGCAGCATGTTGGAAAAAGGAACCCGGGAGGAAAAGGAACTTTTCCTGGGCCTGGCCCTTGAAGACATCTCCAGAGCGGCAGACTTATTGTGGCCCGTTTATCGGAAAAGCGGCGGCCTGGACGGGTTTGTCAGTATCGAAGTTTCCCCGGACCTGGCGTATGACACGCAGAAGACCATCGCCGAGGCCAGGCGCCTGTTTTCCACCATCGGCAAGAAAAATGTCCTGGTGAAAGTTCCAGGGACGAAGCCGGGTCTCCCGGCCATTGAACAGCTTACCGCCGAAGGGGTGAATGTGAATGTCACGCTCCTTTTTTCCGTACGCCGGTATGAAGAAATCGCCGAAGCGTTCATCCGCGGCCTGGAAAAGAGGGCGCGCCAGAGAGAACCCATCGATGAAATCTGTTCCGTGGCCAGCTTCTTCGTCAGCCGGGTGGACACGCTGGTTGATAAAATGCTGGAAGCGCGTCTTTCTTCGGCAACCTCCGAGGCGGATCAGAAGAAGATCAAGAGTCTGCTGGGAAAGGCGGCCGTGGCCAACGCCAAGATCGCCTACCGAAAATACAAAGAAATCTTCTCGGGAAAACGTTTCCTGGCCCTGACCAGGGCTCATGTCCAGAGGATACTGTGGGGGAGCACGGGGACCAAGAACCCGAGCTACAGCGACATTAAATATGTAGAAGAGCTAATCGGCTCGGATTCAATCAACACCCTTCCGGATGCTACTCTGAAAGCTTTTCTAGACCATGGCCGGGTTCGCATCAACATCGGGGATGGTCTGGATGAGGCGGAAAGACTCTTTGCCGAACTGCGTTCGGTTGGGGTGGACGTCAACCAGGTTACGGAAGAACTGGAAAAGGAAGGGGTGAAGCTATTTTCCGATTCATTCTCTTTACTCCTGAAAGAAATTGCCCAGAAGAGAGATTCCTTTTTAACGAAGAATCCTTAGAAATATCCAAGTTCGTAACTGTTTGGCTCATGAAATAAATTTGATGATCTCGTAAAACGTCTGAAAAGACGTATTTCCGTCATTCCGGCGAAAGCCGGATCGGGTCCGGGGCAGGCGCCGGAATCCAGTAGGGGCACGGCATGCCGTGCCCCGACCATACCATAAAAATTCTCTGGACTCCGGTTTCCACCGGAGTGACGACTTTTTACGAGACCATCAAATATTTATGAGAGTTGTTTCTGAGACACGACACCAGATGTCTCTTTAGGATATACTCGCGACTCAACGGGATAGGCCTTCTGCCGCCAGGCGTTGAAGCCACCGGCCAGGGGCCGGACACGCGTAATTCCCTTTTCCCGCAATAATAGCGCCGCCCGGGCGCTGGAGGTTTCGTTGGGTCAATTGCAGTATAAGATAACCTCCCGGTCGGGAGGAAATGGGGGCTGGCCTTTTTCTAACTGCTCCAAGGGCCAAAACAAAGCGCCAGGGATCGTTTGCGGCTCGGCCTTAAATTCGAGCGAGTGGCGCACATCAAGCAAGGGTAAAGGCCTCTATTTCCATACTCCCCTACCCCACCTATGAAGTCAACCCCTTTAATATAAATGCCCTAAACCTGGACAGGCCCTCCACGGCCTAAAAAAATACGGTTCTTTTCATCCTGAAATACGGTGTTTAAATTATATAATTCATGGCTTAAAATATTAGAGTAGAAAATTGACCTACTAGAAACTGGGTGGGGATAAACCTTCGAGGAGAAGGAGATGCCATCATCGGGCTGGCCTTGTTTGCATATTGGGGGATAGATGATGGCTACAGATCCAACCGATAAACTTCCATGGATAATCGCAAGAAGGTGAGCGGCCATGAATGACTTTGAAAAACAAATCACGGAGACTGCCGGCAATGGGTTGCTGTCCCTGGAGATCGAGACCTTGCAAGTGAACCTGGGGCTCCGCTGCAACCAGCAATGCAACCACTGCCACCTGGAGGCATCGCCCCATCGATCCGAGATGATGGAATGGCCGACCATGCGATTGGTCTTGGAGGCTGCCCGGAGTTTTGGGTGGGGGCGTATTGATCTGACCGGAGGAGCGCCGGAGCTTAACCCGCATTTCCGACGCTTTGTCGAGGCTCTGCGCCAGGATGGGCACCCGGTGCAGGTGCGCACAAACCTTACTCTGCTCTTGGAGCCGGGGTTGTGGAAAATTCCCAAGTTCTTCCGGGATCACCAGGTTCAACTTGTAGCCTCTTTGCCTTGTTACCTGGAAGAAAATGTGCGGGCCCAGCGGGGAAAAGGGGTGTATGAGAAAAGCATAGAAGCCATCCGGCGGTTGAATGCCCTGGGTTACGCCCTTGAACCGAATTTGCCCCTGAATCTTGTGTATAACCCGGGGGGGCCATTTCTGCCCCCTCCGCAATCGCTGCTTGAAGAAGACTACCGGCGCGAACTGAGGAGCCGATTCGGAATCGCCTTCACCCGTCTTTTCACCATCACCAATATGCCCCTGGGACGATTTCGGGCGGAGTTGAACCGTCAAAACCAGGAGCAAAATTATCGGACACTTCTCCGGGAATCCTTTAACCAGGAGACCGTAGCGGGGCTTATGTGCCGCCATCAAATCAGCGTGGGTTGGGATGGGACGCTCTATGACTGCGATTTCAACCTGGCCCTTGGCCTTCCGGTGAATCACGGGGCGCCGGATCACATCCAATCCTTTAGGCCATCGGCCCTGATGAAACGCCGGATCGTTACCGGAGAACATTGCTTCGCCTGCACCGCCGGGTCCGGCTCCTCCTGCGGCGGGGTCTTGGTATGATTCAAACGAAGGGAAGACGGCGGGAATAAGAGGCGCGGAGAAGGCGAAAATCACGGCGTCCCCATGTCGCCGCGTCGTCCCGTCATTTACCGGCTGCCTCTAGGGTAATTACTGGAAATCCTGGAAAGGCAGGAGATCGATGAATACGATTCTAGAAGTGCTGCCTCATGACGTTCACAATGCGACTTTGGTTTCCAATGTCCATCCTCCCGACTGGCAAAACCCCGAACCTGCGCCCCGTTATAACCTGGTGGTGATCGGAGCCGGCACGGCGGGGCTGGTGACCGCAGCCGGGGCAGCGGGCCTGGGCGCAAAAGTCGCCCTCGTGGAGCGGCACCTCCTGGGGGGTGACTGTCTCAACGTGGGCTGTGTCCCTTCGAAATGTATCATCCGTTCCTCCCGAGTTTATGCGGACATAAAGGATGCCCGCGAATTCGGCCTGCGGATTCCCGGGGGCGCAGAGGTGGATTTTCCGGCCGTCATGGAACGCATGAGACGCCTGCGGGCCCGGATCAGTTTTCATGATTCGGCAAAGCGCCTCCAGAAGCTGGGAGTGGATGTATTCCTGGGGGAGGGTCGTTTCGCAGGTCCTGGCACGGTGGAGGTTGGCGGGAAGAGCCTGCGGTATAAAAGAGCCGTGATCGCCACCGGAACCCGGCCGGTTCATCCGGCAATTCCGGGATTGGCCGAGGCCGGCTTTCTCACCAATGAAACCGTCTTCTCCCTGACGGAGCGCCCCCGACGCCTGGCGGTCATCGGTGGCGGGCCGATCGGCTGTGAATTGGCCCAGGCGTTTCGTCGCTTGGGATGTGAAATCATCCTTCTCCACAGTGCTTCCCATATCCTGAATCGCGAGGACAGCGATGCGGCGGAAATTCTCCAGCAGTCCTTCATCCGCGATGGCATCCGCCTGATCCTTGACTGCAAGACCAAACGGGTTGAAAAGAAAAATGGGGAGAAAGTGATCCACTTCGAATGCCAGGGAAATGAAGAAGGGGTGGCGGTAGATGAAATCTTGCTAGGGGTCGGGCGAGCTCCCAACGTGGAGGATTTAAACCTGGAGTCCGTGGGCGTGAAGTACGACAAGAGGGAAGGCGTTGCGGTGAATGACCGGATGCAGACCACCAATTCCTCTATTTATGCTGCGGGGGACATCTGCCTGAAATACAAGTTCACCCACACCGCCGATGCCACCGCGCGAATCGTCATCCAGAATGCCCTCTTTGTGGGGCGCAAAAAACAGAGCGCCTTGACGATTCCCTGGTGTACCTACACCGACCCGGAGATTGCCCATGTGGGGATGTACGAGCGGGATGCCCGGGAAAAAGGAATCGCTGTGGATACTTTTATGAGGCCTCTGAACGAGGTAGACCGGGCCATTGCCGACGGGGAAGAAGAAGGCTTTGTCAAAATCCACGTCCGGAAAGGAACGGATGAAATACTGGGGGCCACCATCGTCGCCCGCCATGCCGGGGAGATGATCAGCGAGGTGACTCTGGCCATCGTGGGAAACCTTGGACTCAAGACCCTGGGCAACGCGATCCATACATATCCCACCCAGGCCGAGGCCATCAAGCAGGTGGCCGATGCGTACAACCGAACCCGGTTGACCCCTTTGGTCAAGGGGCTTTTCGCCCGATGGCTGGCCTGGAGAAGATAATTTTTTCAAGATTCTTTCGCCACAGAGGACACAGAGAAAAATAGGCGGGATTGATTTTTGATTATTCATTTATCTCTGTGACCTCGGTGTCCTCTGTGGCCAAAATAGAAAAAATGTTTCTTGATCGACTGATCATTTTCACCCGCTATCCTGAACCGGGAAAGACCAAAACCCGCCTGATTCCCGTCCTTGGCCCGGAGGGGGCTGCGGATCTGCACCGGAAGATGGTCAACTCAACCTTGACCTGGGCCAGGCAACTGAAAAGCAATTCGGCGGTTTCTCTGGAAGTCCGCTACGAGGGCGGTGATGAACATCCAATCCGTCGCTGGCTTGGTTCGGATATCCCCTGCTGCCCCCAGGGGAACGGCGATCTGGGGGTGCGTATGGCCCAGGCCTTTAACGAGGCCTTTTCAGCCGGAATGGGGCGGGTCATCATCGTCGGTACGGATTGTCCGGGACTCACGGGGAGTCTTGTCCAAACAGCCTGCGAAGCACTCTTGGACAACGACGTCGTCCTCGGGCCTGCAAAGGATGGCGGTTATTATTTAATCGGGTTGCGAAAGCCCATGCCGCAACTGTTCGGCGGAATCCCCTGGGGGACCGGCGAGGTACTCCCTAAGACTCTAGGAATTGCCGCTGATCTCAAACTCCAGGTCTTCCTCCTCGAGTCGCTAGAAGACGTGGATCGTCCGGAAGACCTGGCCATCTGGGAAAAATTCTCAACCACCCCCTCCCACCCCTCCCCCCTCGAGGGGGAGGGTAAGAGTGGGGGGGATTTGGCTTTGATCTCTATCATCATCCCAACGCTGAATGAGGAAGAGAACATCGCCGCGTGCCTGGCGAGCACCCAAAATACCTCCAATGCCGAGCGAATTGTAGTCGATGGCGGAAGCCGGGATCGAACGGTGGAGATCGCCCTCGCCTGCGGAGCCAGGGTGCTCACCTCCGCGGCCGGCCGGGCCCGGCAGATGAATGCTGGAGCCAAAGCAGCCTCGGGCGATCTGTTTATTTTTCTCCATGCGGACACCCGATTGCCCAAGGAGTTTGAGGGTTGTGTTCCGGAAATTCTGGCCCGCCCGGGAATTGCCGCCGGGGCTTTCGAGTTCCGTCTGGATATGTCCTCTCGGGGGCTGCAACTTATCGAACGGGTGGCCAACTGGCGGTCCCGCCGTTTGCAGATGCCTTACGGCGACCAGGCGATCTTTACCCGATCCGCGCTCTTTCGCGAAACCGGGGGTTTCCGAGACATGCCGATCATGGAGGATTTCGAGTTCATCCGCCGTCTTCAGAAAAGAGGCCATATTCTTACGGCGCCGTACCCGGCCATTACCTCGGCCCGACGCTGGAGGATGCTGGGCTTATGGAGGACGACTCTGATCAATGAACTGGCAGTGGTAGCCTATTACCTGGGCATTTCTCCCGCACGGATCCATCGTTTGGCCCGGCGGAACCGGTGAATCGGCCCCAAAAGGACGGATGTTTGAAAGGATGAGCTGGCATGAAGGAACAGATGTCTTCGCCAAAAGCAAGATTCATATTCAAACTGCTTCTGATAATCCTGGTCGTCTTCCTCCTTCTGGCCGGGATAAAGTATTTCCACGTTCAGGAACTGCTGAAGAAGGTACTCAGTTGGGTCGCTGACCTGGGAGCTTGGGGATTCATGATCTATATTGTCATCTATATCCTGGCCTGTGTATTTTTTATCCCGGGGTCCATTCTGACCTTGGGCGCCGGCGTTCTTTTTGGGGTTGTTAAAGGCTCAATCATTGTTTCGATAGCCTCTACGTTAGGAGCGACCTGCGCCTTCCTCGTCGGCAGACATATTGCCAGGGACTGGGTATCCAAGAAAATACGGGTCAACCCGAAGTTTCAGGCCATAGATGAAGCCGTTGCTCGAGAGGGATGGAAAATCGTCGGGCTCACCCGCCTTTCCCCGGTCTTTCCTTTCAACCTCTTGAACTATGCCTATGGCCTTACAAGGGTCTCGCTGCGGGATTACTTCTTCGCTTCATGGGTTGGGATGATGCCCGGAACGGTCATGTACGTTTACATCGGCTCCCTGGCTGGCGAGATCGCCAAGATCGGCGGCGAGGGGCGCTCGCGAACCCCAGCCGAGTGGGCCCTGTACATGGTCGGTTTAATCGCCACCGCAGCCGTGACGGTTTATATTACGCGCATCGCCCGGACAGCCCTGGGCAAAAAGGTTTGAGCCTTACCCGTCTTCACCCGGCTGATTCTCCTATCCCCGGAATATAACCCCACATATTGACTTCATCCCGATTTGAGCCGCGCTGATATAACCCAGAAATTTTTAAATCCTTTCAAATGAATCGGGCACCTAAGCATTAGAGAGGAGTAATACGGAGAGGGCGAAGCATAACCTCCGCCTTAATCGGAGGGAAAGGAGGATGCCATGGTAAGTTCAGAACATAAAGAATTCAAGTCCCCGGATGAAATTCGGACTTTTGAGAAGGGCCGGCTTGAACTCGTGAATATCGGTGAGGGCGTGGTCGGACGGCTCATTCTGGAGCCCGGTTGGCGTTGGTCGAAACACGTGAAGCCGATCGCCAAGACGGAATGGTGCGAGGGCCCACATTTTCAGTACCATATCTCCGGCCGCCTGCATATAGTCATGTCCGACGGCACGGAATTCGAAGCTGGGCCCGGCGAGGTTACCTCTCTGCCCGCGGGACACGACGCCTGGGTCGTGGGCGATGAGCCTGTAGTGCTCGTCGACTGGTGGGGAACGAGAAATTACGCAAAGGAAAAGACAGCGCCTCGGGAATTTTTTAAGGATATTGGGACCCACCTGCCAGCCTGAAGGAAAGGGAAAGAAGATGGGTTATGGGCAGCCTGGAGAGAGGCTGGCCAGCATCGGTATGAGTAAAATCCGTTAGATAAAGCAGAAGGGGTCTCTATTTTCAAAAACATCAAGCCCAAGGCCGTGAATAACTGCGAGGCAGCCTCCGCAAACGGGGCGGATTGAGCACGATCGAAACGCCTTTGAATCTGCCCGATAGCGATTGGCCGCTTCCGAGTCGTAGATTTCTGCCAAATTCTTTTCAAAGACATTGCCGATGAGAAAAGAGGCGACCATATACTTGTCAGGGAATCCTGCGGATGATAACCTGAGAACTGATTCATGCCCGCTGAAATTGGGGCAATCCGAGTCCTGGCCAATGGCTCTGGAGAGATGCGTATGAGCAACTTGATTTGTACAAAATGTAACCAACGATTCCCTCTGGAAGAAAAGATTTGGAAATGTGCCTGCGGGGGACTTCTGGATATCGCTTTTCAGCCCCACTTCCCCCTGGATAAAATCCGGCGGAGAAAACCCACGATGTGGAGATACCGGGAAGCCATCCCGATTTTCGAAGATAAAAACATTATCTCCTTCGATGAAGGATTTACCCCCTTGATCCCCGTACGCTTCGGCGCCAAAACCGTTTGGATCAAACAGGATCATCTCTTTCCCACAGGTTCTTATAAAGACCGGGGAGCCTCTGTCCTGATCAGTAAAATAAAGGAATTAGGGATTCCCAGAGTTGTGGAGGACTCCTCGGGCAACGCGGGCTGTGCCGTCGCCGCCTACTGTGCCGGAGCCCGGATCCAATGTCGGATCTTTGTTCCGCAGGATACTTCTGCGGGGAAATTAGCCCAGATCCAGTTTTACGGGGCACAGCTCCATAAGATTTCCGGTTCACGAGAAGATACCGCCCGGGCCGTGTTAAGGGCCGCCGAAAAAGATTATTATGCCAGCCACTCCTGGAATCCTTTCTTCTTTCAGGGAACAAAAACTTTCGCCTTTGAAGTATGTGAACAACTGGGCTGGAAAGCTCCCGATTCGCTCATCGTACCCGTTGGCAACGGAACTCTGCTGCTGGGAGCCTTCATCGGCTTTCAGGAGCTTTTCAACGCCGGAATTGTTTCACAGATCCCCAAGATCATCGGCGTTCAAGCCGCCCCTTGTGCACCCCTATACAAAGCCTTCAAAGAAAACCTGGAAGAAATCCCTAAGATCGACAAGGAAGAAACTTTGGCGGAAGGGATCGCGATCGCCGGGCCGATCCGGGGAAAACAAATTCTCGCGGCAGTGAAAAGGAGCAAGGGCGCATTGATCATCGTGGATGACCTGGAAATTAAGAAATCATTGCGCCACCTCTGTGAAAAGGGATTTTATATCGAACCCACCTCTGCGGCCGCGACCGCCGGCCTGAGCAAATACCTGGAAACCTCCAGCCCGGATGAAATCATCGTTTCTGTTTTCACCGGCCACGGGTTAAAAACAACCGAAAAAATGTTGAAGATACTGGCGGAATCTTCTCTGACCCCAGAATCTTCCGTAATTAAAAACCCGTAATTAAAAATGTTGACATCCCTCTTTCAAACCTCTATCATACTAAATCGGTTGACCAGTAGAGTACGTATTTAAAGGCCAGAATCAAGAATTCTCGCCCTCTTTCCTTCTGGAGGAAATTATGAGAAGGAGCTCCCAGAAGGCTCCCATACCCAGCCTCTAAGGGGGTTCTGTTGCTTCCTTGGGGGCTCCTTTAATTTCGCTCTGATACTTCCGGGTAGAGCCTATACCTTGGCTCAGGCGCCAGGCTGGGTCCGCGAAGCCCAAATCGGTTGGGAATAGATTTGAAAGTCGAATTGAATCTCTACGCTTCTTTTAAACGCTATTTACCCGAGAAAAGCAGCGGGAATTCTTCTATCGTGGAGGTTGAGGAGGGAACCCGGGTCAGGGAGCTCATTGTCCGAATGGGTATTGCCCCCGAAGCACCCAAGGTTATCTTTCTGAACGGGGTCCATGCCCAAGGGGATGAAGTGCTGAAAGACGGCGACAGGGTAGGCGCTTTCCCACCGGTGGCCGGGGGATAAGGAACACAAAGGGAAAAGGCGAAAGTGATTTTCGGGGTAAGGTTTTTTCAATACTAAGAGGGAAAGGAGGAGACGGCTATGAAAATTCTAAGGATCAACGTGGGAGCAGAAGGGGGGCCAAAGGCCAGTGAAGGCCCGATGGGAGCATACGAAGGTCTGGGGGGCAGAGCCCTGACTTCCGCCTTGGTTTCCAAGGAAGTGCCCCCGCTGTGCCATCCATTGGGCGCGGATAACAAACTGGTCATCGCCCCGGGCCTCTTGAGTGGAACCATTGCCGCCGCGTCAGGGCGAGTGTCGGTAGGTTGCAAGAGCCCCCTCACCGGTGGCGTCAAGGAGGCCAACTCCGGGGGCCAGCCTTCCCAGATGCTGGCCAGATTAGGGTACGGAGCGATCGTCCTGGAAGGCAAGCCCAAAGAGGAGAAGATTTACAAGGTCTTCATTAACAAAGACGGGGTAAAAATCACTCCCGACAACAGCCTCAAATCGCTGGGCAATTATGACGTCGCCGAGAAGATGAAAAAGGAGTACGGCGAAAAAATCAGTTGCATCTCCATCGGCCAGGCCGGGGAGATGAAAATGTCTGCCGCTTCGATAGCCTTTACCGATATGGAGCTTAGGCCAACCCGTCATGCGGGACGCGGCGGCGTGGGTGCAGTCATGGGCGCGAAGGGCGTGAAAGTCATCGTACTCGATGACGCCGGGATGGGGATGCGAGCTCCGAAAGATCCCCAAAAGTTTGCCGAAGCCAATAAGAAGTTCGTTGAAGGACTCAAGAAACATCCGGTCACGGGCGAGGGACTTCCCGCGTACGGCACCAACGTGTTAACCAACGTGATCAACGAGGCGGGGGCCTATCCGACCAAAAACTTCATGTGGGGGCGTTTCCCGAATTGCCAGAAAATCAGCGGGGAGACCCAGGCGCAAACGGAGACGGCCCGCGGCGGGCTGGCCACTCACGGGTGCCACCGCGGCTGCACCATCCAGTGCTCGGGAACTTACATGGATAAGGATGGCCATTATCTGACCAAACAGCCGGAATATGAAACGGTCTGGGCCCTGGGCGGGAACTGCGAAATCGACGACCTGGACGCGATTGCCATGCTGGACCGACTCTGTGACGATTACGGGCTTGATACCATCGAGATGGGAGCCGCCATCGGCGTCGCCATGGAGGCGGGCCTGGCCAAGTTCGGAGATAGCCAGGCAGCCATCAATCTGCTGAAAGAAGTGGGCAAAGGCACCCCCATGGGGCGTATCCTGGGCAATGGGGCAGCGATCACCGGAAAGGTTCTCGGCGTGGAGAGAGTGCCGGTAGTCAAGGGCCAGGCCCTCCCGGCCTATGATCCCCGGGGCATCCAGGGCATCGGGGTAACCTACGCTACCAGCACCCAGGGGGCTGACCACACTGCCGGGTATGCGGTGGCTACGAACATTATGAAGGTGGGAGGCTTCGTAGATCCCCTCAAGCCGGAAGGCCAGGTGGAGCTTTCCAGAAACCTTCAGATTGCCACGGCCGCGATTGACTCTACCGGGATGTGTCTCTTCATTGCCTTTGCGATTATGGATCAACCGGATACGTTCCAGGCCCTGCTCGACATGCTTAATGCCTTCTACGGCTTGACCTTGAATGCCGACGGGGTAACCGAGCTGGGCAAGTCCATTCTCAAGAATGAAAGAGCTTTCAATATCCAGGCCGGGCTTACGGCCCAGCATGATCGGCTGCCCGAATTCTTCAAGAAAGAACTCCTGCCACCCCACAACCTGACCTTTCAGGTAACGGACCAGGATCTCGACAAAGTGTTCAACTGGTAGGAACGGAAACCAAACGCGGGATCGTTTGTAGGGGCGACCGGCGGTCGCCCCCACAAATCACCGATCGGAAGCACCGGGTGAGGTCTGAAATAGGCCTCACCCCTCTCCAACCCCGAGCAGGCCGAAGGGCCTCAAATCTCTGGAAAGATAAAAATGCTCCCTTCTGAGAATCGCTCCGGCTCGGGTCTCTTTTTGACCCTGGGAAGCGAGAAGATCCCTTACCTTTTTCAACTCCTGCAGCAAGGATTTACGGTAAGAGTTCAGGTCGGCTGCAGTGTTCGCGCGTTGCTCTCCCAGCAGTTGAATATAAGCCCGGAACTCCTCGAAGGGAGAATCAAGACCATCTTCCTGGACGGGAAGCCGGTCGATGATATGGATTCAACGATCATCAAGGAGGGCTCAACCCTGGCTCTTTCGGCCGCCCTGCCAGGATTGGCGGGTGCCACCTTGCGCAGGGGAGGCACCTTTGCTTCTTTACGAAGCCAGATTACTCATCCGGGGGATGAAACGCCCATCGCGCAGCGGGAAGGATTCATCGTTTTGAAACTTTTCAATCTCCTGATGGAAGAATTAGGACCTGCCCTACTCCACCGTGGCGTTTTTATCAAAAAGGAGGTCTTGAAGGAGTTCCTGAGGAATCTCCCAAAAGATTTCTGGGCTGGGTGCCAGGTCCCCAAAGTGGATGGGGAAGAGGTCAAGGTAGATGAACTTCTAGAGAGAAATTGGCCGGAAGATAAAGACCTTGTGTTGATCCGGGTCCAGGCCCGTGATTCCATCCATAAACATCAAAAAGGAGGGTAACGATGAACGGCAGCATCTACAAAATCATTGACGTCGTTGGCACCAGCAAGAATTCCTGGGAAGAAGCCGCTAAAAATGCGGTGGAAACCGCGGGAAAGAGTCTCGAAGACCTGAGGATTGCCGAAATTATCAAACTGGACATGGTCATCGAGAAGGGCAAAGTCAGCCTGTACCGGGCCCGGGTGAATATTTCCTTTAAGTACCACACCGAGGATTAATTTTTCGCCCATTCAGGTTACGAAGCTTTTTCCACGGCTCCGGCAACAGCGGCAACAAAATCCTGCGCCGTCGTGCCAGAGATTTCCACGCCGGGGCCGTGGTAGATTCCTTCGATCCTTTTTCTGATCTCATCGGGTTGGGCCGGCGCATCCCGCAGGGTAGATTCCAATTCCGCCAGGATCGTGTGGGGACGGGGATGAAAGTCCCCGGTGAGGATGAGGTCATAAATTCTGTCCCGGTGTTTCAGGACAACCACGCGGATCAGGCCGGCGACCGCTTTGACCCGCTGCTCGCCCCTCTTTGCCCCCGGGGGAATTTTTTTAAACCGGTAGGTTTCGGAGTTGGCCAAAAACCATTCCTCCCGCGAGTAGGCCTCCCGGAATTCGTGTCGATACTTTTCTTCGTCCCGGTTCATCTCTCCAGGAATCAAATC
>Ga0315282_10007164_pt1 | contig 18415 bp, 17 predicted proteins | sample YL17G07_20_MG_FD_203693 | JGI IMG/M metagenome (GOLD analysis project Ga0315282, IMG submission 203693) | Sediment microbial communities from Yellowstone Lake, YNP, Wyoming, USA - YL17G07_20 | ecosystem: Environmental > Aquatic > Freshwater > Lake > Sediment | place: USA: Wyoming | collected...
AAGACACCGCATACTAACTTTTTCACGATGATCCCGCGTTAAAAAGAAGCCCCACATTTTCTCAAATGCAGGGCTTCTCGATTCCTCACTTCATCAACACGAGTTTGATTGTTCGCACCTGAGAGTTGGAAAGGATGCGGCAGAAATAAATTCCTGAAGAAACGGGATTCCCGTTTATCTTTTCAGCCCGCCAGTCGGTGCTATGCCAGCCTGCATTTTGGAATTCATTATCTACCAGCACAGCAACTACTCTTCCAAAGACGTCATAAATCTTGACACTCACTTTGCTGTTTGAAGGAATTCTATAGTTAATTTGAGTCGACGGGTTAAAAGGATTAGGATAATTTTGGATCGTTATCTCGTTTTCAGGAATATGTGTGTTTACTCCGATCTGTGATTGTTTTGTCTTGGGAGTGAATCCTTCATATTCATCGAAACGGGCCAGCAGTTTCTTTCCATATTCCATCCAATTGCCTAAGAGAGTATGGATAACGTAAACGCCTTCCTTTGTGTATTGGTTCTGCAGATTCTCCTTGTGGACTTCTTCCATCAAAGCTTCATTGCCACTATAAGTCAAGTCTTCCATAGGGACAATAATACAAAGTCATTTTCTTATCAAGCTTCACACTAAGCTGTCGGATTTTTTTGGCACTTCCTTCAAGCGAACCAACCACCACCCAGCCCAGGTTCTGAGCAGAAGAGGATGAACCAATACAACATAAAAAAACTGCAATATGTTTTGTAAACCTCTTCATCCCTCAAAGAGCATCTTCTTTGCTTCTCCAGCGTTGGTGCGTTATTTTGTTAAAATCATTTTCCGGCTCATAATATACCCCTCTGCATCCAACCGATAGAAATAAACCCCACTTGGCAATCCTGCTGCATCCCACTGCACCTGATGTTTTCCCAACCCAACCTCGCGATTCACGAGAGTTGCGACGCCTTGTCCTAACACGTTGAAGATTCTCAGAGTAACGAATGACCGCCCCGGCAACTCGTAGCTGATCGTGGTAGAGGGGTTGAAGGGGTTTGGGTAGTTGTGATGAAGCGCGAATGAGGCCGGTACTGGTGACGGTGTATGCTCCACGCTCGTGATCGTTCCGTATGTGACTCCGGAGATGCAGCAGCCTTTGATACCGTATCCGGAGTACTCGTTGCCGTAAGTGACTCTGCCAATTCCCTCGGCAAGTGATTCCCACAAGAGGGATCTCCGGTATGTTGTGTCATCTCGACCGAAGTAAGAAATCATAAGTACTCTTCTTGGCGAGCCAAAAATGTTCCTGATAGCCGTAGAATCAAAACGGGCTTTCATCTGCCCTGTGAACCAAACGGACTTGCTCGTGTCCGACAGGCGATAGAGCAAGCCTTCATTACCCGAGGCTGTGTCCAATGAATAGACATCTCCAATGCTGTCGATGCGAAAGTAACTCGTTCCAAAGTATTTCCAACGGAATGAATGGGATCTAATCTTTCTATACATTCTTCCATAAAGAAGTGAGTCCTTTTCGACAAGAACGCTCGCCGTATCTTGAATAGTGTACTCATTCCACCAAAAAACATCGAAATACTCCCAGTAATCGCCAGCGTTGAGAGGGTAAAAGGTTGAAGAGATCGACTTTTGATGGCTCTCTTGTGCATCCAGTGTAAAAATCAGTACGGTCGATAAGTGAACGAGAAAAATAATTCGACTAGAGAAATAGAATGTATGTTTCGATAGTCGCGGCATCGAGACTTACCTCACTAACATCATTTTCTTCGTCTCAGCAAAATCGCCAGCACTCATTCGGTACAGATACACTCCGCTCGGCAACCCCGCTGGATCCCACCGCACCTCGTGCCTTCCTGTCTCAATCGCACCATCCACAAGTGTCGCCACCTCTTGCCCAAGCACGTTGAAGATTTTGAGAGTGACGAATGACCGTTTTGGCAAGTCGTAGCTGATCGTGGTAGAGGGGTTGAAGGGGTTTGGGTAATTCTGATATAGCCTAAAATTGCTCGGCAGAAACGACGAAATATCTTCAGCGCTCACTACGGACTTATACACCTTGTATGCGCCAGTATCGCCGGTTGCAACATAGAGCGTATCTGAGAAAGGATCTTTAATGAGATCCGTGATTCTCGAACTAGGCAATGTATTATTGTATAAGAACCACGTTTGTCCCCCATCTCCCGTAAAGTATATTCCTTTTTCTCCACCGGCATAAAGTGACAGAGGCTGTGAAGGGTCCCTGCAAAGCGTTCTTATGTTCTCACTCGGAAGGGTTTGAGTCCAAGTTGTACCACCATTGGAACTCCAGAAGACACCGTAATCGGCTGTAAAATTCCCCTGATACATTCCTATTGTAAGGACGAGTGTATCGTTTCGAGCAAGCAAATCAGTTCCATATCTTTTGTTGTTAAAATCAAAAATCTTCTTTGCAGTCTTTCCCCTGTCAGCCGTTACGTACACACCATCATATCCGTCCGCATAGATTTTTAAGCCTGTCGATTCATCTATCCTCATGAAATATGAAGAATGAAAATTTAGGGAATGGAAGATATCCGGAAACCAAGTGAGTCCGGTATCCCGGCTTATCCTTAAACCAACGATATCAACATAAATTACTGAATCGCCCAATGGATCAAAGAGAAGATTAAAACTCGCTCCTATGCCAGCAGCTCCAAAAACTTCTTGATAATCTCGTGTGCCATAGCGCCTTAGAAGCTTTGGGGTTGGATCAATATTACAACCGTGATATGCAACAAAGAACAGACTGTCAATGTGAGGCGAGAACCAGATCCCATTGTAAAGCTTTCCGTTTCCAGCACAATAGGAGTCATCTATGTTTGGAAGATCTACCTTCCAATGAGTATTCCCCAAACAGCTCACAATACCGGCATCAGTAACTGCGTATAAAGTTATTTTATTATCAACCTTTACCTTTACACTGAGCTGTCGAACTTTTTTGGCACTTCCTTCAAACGGACCAAGCGCCACCCAGCCCAGGTTCTGAGCAGAAGAGAATGAACCGATACAACATAAAAAAACTACAATATGCTTTGTAAACCTCTTCATCCCTCTAAGAGCGTCTTCTTTGCTTCTCCAGCGTTGGTGCGTTATTTTGTTAAAATCATTTTCCGGCTCATAATATACCCCTCTGCATCCAACCGATAAAAATAAACCCCACTCGGCAATCCTGCCGCATCCCACCGGACCTCGTTCCTTCCTGTCTCAATGGCGCCATCCACAAGTGTTGCTACCGCTTGCCCCAGTACATTGAAGATCTTCAGCGTGACGCGCGAGCGTGTGAACAGATCATAACTGATAGTCGTGGAAGGATTGAATGGGTTGGGGTAGTTTTGAAAGAGAGAAAAACTCACCTGTACCTTTTCCGAAACTGGATCTTCTACGCCTGTCACAATCTGTGTGTAAAAGGTCGATGAGTAATCATCCGCAGGTGAACCCTCGTATCTTCCGTTGCCGTTTCCATCTAACCCTTCCCCGAATATATCAGTCACGTCTGCAGAGATCGTGACGGTTATAGTGTCCATCGGCAACAGCCGTTCGGAAGGGGAAAAAGCAAACCTCCTGCTGTTCTGGCCGATGGCATATGAGCTAAATAAGTTGCCAGCGATCAGCCCAGTTTGTTTTGAAAGAACTCTAACCTTGTTCGATACAATATTTGTGTCAACAAACGAATCGAAGCCGAACGTAATCACTGCCGCCGTGTCTACCACCCCTTCGTTCGGACTCGGGGTGACTCCAGCAATGTGCAAAGGTGACCTGACCAGGACGCCATTGATCAAAGCTCTTCTTAACGACCAATGCTCATCTGTAATTGGATTCGTGTCATATGCGGCCAATCCAATTCCCGGAGCTAACGTGTAGAAGAAATCATTGTCAAAACCTCCAGCGGCTGGCTTGAGCATAAACACTTTACAGTTTCGAAACTGACCAATGGGTGTTACCAAATCCTCTGACGTTACGAGCAGAGACATTTCCATTGTACCTTCTGGGTTTACAGGCCATTTCTCACCTTCGGCTGCCGTTAGTTTATAATACAACAAATCAACCCCACCGACTCTTTGGTAGACATTTCCCGCAGAATCTTTCCGGCAGAGTGAAATACTGTCCATTACGAAATATGTTGTATCTCTTATCTTGATGATCCCTGTGACCTGATAACTATCTGGACCCCAGTAGCCTCCGCCGAGGCCGATGGTCCACCACTTGTCTCTCACATGGAGTGGGAAATAATCTGTGGTGTCAAGGCCTTGGGCTGGTACGTTAACAAGAAGCCCAAGATTCATAACGAGCACGCATAGATTCTTCATGCCACAATACCTCTGTTCACTTAATGAACTGTCGACTTGCTTCATCTGCACAAACGGAAATCCCCACTTCAGTTCTTCGCTCTAGGTGTGCGCGAAAGTTCTGAAGTAGGGATTTCATCGCCTCAGTCCTTCTTAATGACGGCGGCTATCCTTCCAGTTTCACTAATAGTTTAAGTATTCTTGCCACGATTGTCAAGAAAGTTTCGACCGATATTTCGAACCCGTTTGTTCTCAAAACAGGGAAACCTACAGAGAGACTTGATTCAGGGGTTTTCTGGGCTTTCTGGCGAGGCATACACGACTTTGCCAATCTCGCACTCGCCGCAGCGCTCCTCGACACAGTAGAATTTGTGGAGCTGGATGGTCCCCTGCTGCAAGTATGCAAAAGTGACCGGTAGGTGCGCCTTCAAAAGCTGTGCACGCATTGTATTGAGAATGGAGTTTGGCTCTGCGGAAGGAAGGTTCTCATAGAGCTTCAGTACTTCTCGGCGAACCGGGGAATCTTTAAAGATCCTTGCGTAAAGCAAAGCCACAGGGATCACGGTGTTGAGAATGATGTCTTGAACTCGTTCGAGTCCAATTAATCTCTTTATGGGATGGTGAGATCGGCGACCCAATGTAAAATGCTCAGCCCAATAGCCGGTGGCATCAACAGTGAGGACCGTCCGAAGCACAGAGAGCTTATCTTCTCTTCCATCCTCTGACTTGAAGGTCTGAATAACCTCTCTCATCCAGTCCTTCCCCAGAAATCGATCGAGCAGGAAGCTCATTGCTGCAAGTCGCACGGTGGGGAAATTCTGTGGGCGAAGGCGGAAGAATTGCCAATCTGCCTCATGAAGCACCTCTCGGCGATACTGCTTCCGTATCTTTCCCCAGACCTTTCGGAGTGAGGCAAGATATTTCCGCGTCTCAGCATCATCGTACCATTTTTTTGAACCGAGAAAACCGGCGGCGCCAAACAACATCGCTTGAAGTTTCAGGACAGGTTTCTCCCCACCTCCTTCCATTTCCTGATGGATGAATTCAAGGGAAATATTTCGTGCCAACCGCAGGAATGGTTCCTGGTTCTTGGAGTAACCCAAGCCCTCCATGATTCCTTCATACAGAAGCTGCTCCCAGAGTCCCTTCTTGGAAAAGTCCTTCTGCGTGTATTCCTTTATCGGAGGGGGAATTTCGGAGGGATCATCATAGTAGCGAGGGTATGGTTCCTTAAAGACAAGCCGGTGTTCATCGACAAGCTCTCTTAGCCGCTCGTCGAACCTTCGAATCTTCAATTCCAATCGTTCGACTGCAAGCTTTTCAATCCAACTCTTGATGAGTTGTGGCGAGACCTCATCATTCTTTCCATAGCATCTGATGGTCTGAACCCTGTCTCTCCGCTCATCAAGGATTGCGCGCTGCCAGACGAGTGGCAGAGGCTCGGTGAGAAAAGGCTCAAGAACAAGAGTGGGGATGTCACGACCGCTTTGGGTCTTCGGCGGCGGGACGACGGCTTTTCGCGGATGCCACCGAAGGACCACGTGCAGGATCACACGGTTGTACTTTGGATCTTTGGAATGGAAGTGCTTCTGCCAATCAGTGAGGTCGTGGTGGATTTCGACATCGCCTTGGTAGAGCTTTCGCCCAATCCGCACTTCAGCACTGCGAAAGTCAGGTCCAGCATCTCGATTGGGAACGCCGATATCGATGATCTCGATACGCTGTCCATCGAGCGACTTCAGGTCGTCGAGGGCGAGATACTTGTTCTGCCAGATAAAGTGGAGGAAGCGCTCGTGGATATGCCGCGGGGTTCGCATGGCAGCCTGAAAATAGGATACAGTTCCTCTTTGCTCCTAGTGTTCACTTTCTTTGCTCGTCTCCCGACATTCGTCGGGATAAACTCCGAAAGTGAACCGAAAGTCCCCCTGTACGGGATCCCCCTCCTTTGAATACACTTGTTGAGCGGGAAAACGACGCCGAAATCCCCGCCTGCCTACAGCCACGGCTTGTGCGTCGGCCGGCAGGGAAACGCCCGCGTTCCTTGTAGTCTTTGGACGCGTCCTACCGACGATCCGCCATCGATTTCGGTTTTCCAGCCCGCAAAAACAGATCTATCTTAAAAGCGATTTCAGAAGTTATGGATCGACGCGTGGAGAGTCAGCAGCCTCTCCAGCAAGATCTATTTTTAAAAATATTTTTCTCGGTAACGATTGATAGTGTCGCGAAGCTTAAGGGCTGCAGAGCGCGCAGCATCGGAGAAGTCTTCACCGGTCGACGACTCGTCCACGACCCTTCGGGTCGATAGACCCGTAGGGACTCGTCGATAAGATGCATAAAGGATTGATCGACTGGAGGAAATGATGGCTAGCTCACCGTGCGCGTCACAGCCGTACCGGACAGCAGATTCGAGGTCTCCCCGCTGAGCACCGATGCCTGGGAGAAGAAACGGAAGTTTGGGCGCAAGCTCCCTTAAACGTTTGAGGACTTTTGGATACGTCGTGCCCGCGACCACTCCACAGTTCTTCTTTGTATTCCATTGATGGATTTTCTGAACGACTTTCTCGTACAGGGGCTTGCCATTTACCTTGAGAAATTCAAAGTCTTTTGCACCTTTGTTTGAAGTCGCCGTAAGGATGAATGCACATTGCTCCTTTCGCTTCAGGAAAGGCTTGACGGAATCCTCACCCATATAGGGATTGACCGTCGCACCATCGAACTCGTAGTCCTCGAGGATCAGCTTTGCATACCGCTCGGCAGAGTTTCCGATGTCGCCACGTTTTCCATCGCCGATAGTGATGATGTTTTCCGGGATGCGCGCGAGGGTTTGGTGCACGGTGTACCATCCGTGCTCACCGACAACCTCATAGAACGCAAGGTTGATCTTGTATGCACAGACGATGTCTTTCGTTGCATCAATGATGCGGCGATTGAATTCGAAGATAGGGTCGGCGTATGCAAAGAGGAATTCCGGGATCTGGAAGATGTCGGTATCCAACCCAATACAGAGAAGGCTGTTGTTCTTTCGCTGGATGGCCCGGAGTTTCTCGTTGAAATTCATTGTGGGCTCGTCAGGTAAAATTCTTCCACATCATTGACTCAACAGGCTTCTGGTTTCTCTTCGTGTATTTAGCGGATGGCTTTTTCTTGTAGGTTGTTCCGATCTCACCAGAGACCTCAAAGTAGATAAGTTGTCCGATGGGCATGCCGGCGTAAATCCGGACTGGTTGTTTGACTGAGATCTCGAGCGTCCAGTAATTGCAGAAGCCGATATCCCCCTTCCCCGCCGTCGCATGGATGTCGATGCCGAGGCGACCGATGCTGCTTTTTCCTTCGAGAAACGGCACGTGGCGATGGGTTTCTGTGTACTCTTGTGTCACTCCAAGGTAGAGTCGGTTTGGAAAGAGGATCAATCCGATCTTCGGAATCTCGATGTAGTCAACCTTGTTGTGCCGTCGACAGTCGAGGAGGTCGTCTTTGTACGCCCCAAGCCAATTCCCCAAGTGAACGTCGTAACTGTTCGAGCCAAGGTACTTCCGGTCGAAGGGTTCGATGACGATTGTTCCCTTCTTCATTTCCCGGAGAATTTTTCTGTCGGTCAGGATCACTCGGTATGGAGTCAGTTAGAATGCACAAAATTCAGAAAAATCCAGCTCAAATGCAAGGTACGTTTCTCACACGGACGAAGAGAAATAAACGCTGAGGAGGATGATAAAGAGAACCATGACGGAAACAACGACGAACCGAAAGTCTCTCTCCAGAGAAAACGATGCAATGGCCATGACTATGCGGAGAATCGGTGTCAGCATGAGAAGAAGGATGCCGAGATAGAAAAGGAGAAATGGATTGAGAAGGCGAGTAAAGAAGTCGTGATCGGGCCGTAAGAGTGCAATCAGCTGTGTGAGCGACGGATGATCCACGGCGTTCGACAGCATCTCAGGATGGAAAAGAGACGTGATGAAGCCAGCGAGCATGAAGATGCTGCTCGTGTACACTCCGATGCGAAGTGTGCGACTTACAAGCCTTTCCATCATTGTATCGGTAAATGGCGGTCTCATATCAACGAAGGATCATTCGTATTCCAAGGATGAGAAGAACAAACGTGAAGATGAGCGCTATCGTACGTCCGCGGATCTTCGCACTGATTGTCGTTCCGACCATTGAGCCAAAGAGAACACCGATGACTGCCGCACAGGTAACGACCGGGTGAATCCTGTTGTTCGCATAGTAAATGAAAGCACTCGCGACAGCCGTGACTCCGATCATGAAATTGCTTGTGGCAGCCGCCGCTTTCATTGGAACACCACACATGAGATTCATCACGGGAACTTTAATCACGCCGCCTCCGATACCCAACAGCCCTGATAGATTTCCAGCGATCAACGAGAATGAAAGGGCGACGGGAACGCGACGGACAGAGTATCTCACCTCTTTACTCATCGCGGGGTCAAAGTAAGCGCCGCGAATCCACCCGTTCTCTCCACTGGTCGGGGCATCGTCTCTTCCCATCCAAAGCCTTCGTATCATGAGAAACGCGACGAGGAAAAGCAGACCGCCAAATACTTTGGAAAGAACTGCTCCACTTAGGGCGTTTGCAGTGAATCCACCAAGAATCGCGCCAACTGTCGTTGCAACTTCGAGCACCATACCAAGGCGGATGTTCGTGAACTTACGCTCAACATTTACCGACGCCGTTGCGCTTGATGTCGCGATGACGCAAACAATTCCCGTTGCAATTGCTTGGTGAATAGGAACTTTGAGTAGCAAAACAAGATACGGAATGAAGATGACGCCGCCACCGATTCCCAGGAGTGCGCCGAGAATTCCTGTAACAAATCCACCTGCGAGGATAAAGAAAAAAGATTGGAGGGTCATCAGGTGTCAGCTACTGCCGCTGAGGTTGCGTGTCTTATGGAGAAGAGGTAGGAGTTTCTTCACTAAGTTCTTTCCAGCGTTTGGCAAACTCCCATAAGCGTCGGTCGACGAGTCCATTGATGGTCCCTGGGTCAAACGTGCCGTCTTTTCTCCTCCTTCCGGCCTTCACTCCTGTAAGGATTTCAATCCCCTCATCGATTGTTTTCACCGGGTAGATATGGAATTCCTTTGTTTTCACTGCTTCGATTACGTCGTGCCGCAACATGAGGTCCTTGATATTTTGATGTGGAATCAACACACCCTGCATGCCCGTCAACCCCTTCGCCTTGCAGACATCGTAGAAGCCCTCGATTTTTTGGTTCACGCCTCCGATTGGCTGAACCTCTCCGTTTTGACTTACAGACCCTGTTACAGCCAAATCCTGCCGTAGTGGTACAGCTGAAAGACTCGAGAGAATCGCATAGACCTCGGTTGAGGAGGCGCTGTCACCATCTACTCCGCCGTAGGACTGCTCAAAGCAGATGCTTGCGCTCATCACCAGCGGCTTGTCCTGCGCAAACCTGCTCCTCAAGTATCCAGTGAGGATCGCCACACCTTTATTGTGAGTACGACCGCTGAGCGCTGCTTCGCGTTCAATATTGATGACGCCGGAGCGCCCCATCGCTGTCTTCGCTGTGATGCGAGAAGGCCTTCCGAATGCATATTCCCCCAAGTCATAAACTGAAAGTCCATTCACCTGTCCGGGTTTAGCACCCTCAGTATCGATGAGGATCGTACCCTCGGTGATCATTTCTTGGATCTTTTCTTCGACGAGGTTGACCCGTTCAATCCGCTCTTCGATCGCCTTCAAGACATGTTTCCGCAAAACCACTTCGCCCTGTTCTTGCTCTGCCCAGTAGTTTGACTCTCGGAGAACATCGGCAATGATGTTGAATCGCGTGGAGAGCTTTGTTTGGCGTCCTGCCAGTCGAACGCCAAACTCAATGACTTCTGCAACCGCGGTCTTATCAAACGGCCTCAGTTTTTCATCATCGGTGATCATCTTGATGAATGCGATGTAATCCGAGACAGAGGCAGCGTTCTTTGGCATCTCTACATCGAAGTCTGCACGAACCTTAAAAATCTTTTTGAAGTCATCATCGAGGTGGTAAAGCAATTGATAGATCTCGGCATCACCGATCATGATGACTTTGAGATGCAGATCGATTGGCTCGGGCTTCAGACCGCCGGCTGCGAGCGCATACAATGGTTCGTAGGTGTGGATTTCGACTTTTTCGTGCCGAAGTGTGCGCTTAAGGTCTGGCCATACACCGGGCTCGGCGAGTGCATCGAGCGCATTGAGAACAAGGAAGCCGCCATCAGCCTCAAGAAGTGACCCACCCTTAATCTGCATGAAATCTGTTCTCCATGCACCTCCTTTCTCAACGACGCGTTCAATAGTACCAAAGAGATTCCGATACTTCGGGTTGGCCTCGATCACGATGGGGACACCTTTCGTCGAAGAGTTATCGACGATTACATTCACCTGGTATACGGCAAAATCTTCTTCCTTCGATGGCGCAATCTTTGAGAGGATCGAAGTATCAGCCGGTTGCTCTTCCTTCTTAAATTGCGAGAGATTTTCCATGATGTGGTTCTGCACGTCATCAAGGTACGAGTGAAGCTTTGGATTGTCATATTTCACCTTGATGGCATCGATACTCTCCACGACGATAGGAAGGGCGATTTTTGCGTCGAGCTCTTCAAATGAGTCATGTGCCTTCCGTTCGATGTTTCGCATCTCTCGGAACACAAGCTCCATCTGGGTTTCCAGTGCAGCATGAGTCTCAAGGATTGACTTGTACTGATCCTCAGGGAATTCTCCCTTTTCCACCATCTGTCGAAGCTGCTCAATCCCAACTGGTTGCCCGTTGATGACGGGAGAGACCTCAGGCTTAACGATCTGCCCCATTTGAGCCTGCACCAACTCAAATTGTTTTTCCTTTACCTTCTTCTCGAAATCTTTCAGGATGCTTCTCTGTCGTCCCTGAAAGTGCTCAAGGATCACTTTTCTCTGTTCCTCATAACGGCGACTTTCGAACACCGCAGGAATATTCTTAACGAGGTCCTCAATTAAGTCCTCCATGTCTTCCCGAAAAGCTCGCCCCTTACCCGCTGGCAGTGTAATCATGCTTGGAGCGTCTGGGTTCCGGAAATTATGAACGTAGCACTTATCGGTCAGAGTCGTCTGCTGGCCTGCAAACTCTTGCAAGAGTCTCTTGATCGTCGTTGTTCTTCCGGTTCCAGAGAAGCCAGTGACAAAGATGTTGTACCCGAAGTGCCTCACACCGATGCCAAGCCGGAGTGCACGGAGAGCACGAGCCTGGCCGATTATCTCTTTTGCCGGCTTCACCTCGGCTGTTGATTCGAACCCTAACGAATCGGGGTTGCACCTCCAGCGGAGATTTTTCAGAGGGACTTCCTTCACGCTGTTCTTCGGTATGAGATGTAAAGCGGGAGGTAGTTTAGGAGTTTTCATTGGTCAAACCACTGATTGAATACGCGCCATTAGTATTCCTTCCGTGTCGCGTATACATTTAGAAGGAGGCCTGCCATGATCATCGAGGTTATCAGCGACGAGCCTCCATAGCTCATGAAAGGCAACGGGATGCCAATAACAGGCATCAACCCAATAGACATCCCGACGTTTATGAATGTATGGATTGCAAAGATTGATGTGATGCCGATTGCCATGAGGCTCGAGAATTTGTTCTTTGCCATGGCGGCGATGCGGACCCCGCGGAAAAGCAAGAAGATCAGCAGGGACAGTACAAGCATCGCACCGATAAATCCGAATTCCTCTCCAGGCACACAGTAGATAAAGTCAGTCCATTGCGCTGGAATGAACCGGAGCTGCGTCTGCGTTCCGTGGAGGAATCCCTTCCCAAACAATCCCCCTGACCCAATCGCAACTTTCGCCTGGAGAGCATTGTATCCGGCTCCTAGCGGATCAGCATCTGGCGAGAGAAACGTCGCGATCCGCTTCTGCTGGTAGAGAGGGATCCTGCTGTAAAGATACTCGACCGCGACCCCAACAACAACCGAGCCCGAAAAAACGACTGTCGAGGTGAAGAAATCACGTTTGAGCAGAAGAAGGATAACGAGGACCCCAACAATTGCGACGATGAAACTCGTCATGTTCACTAGTGCTGCTGCTGCCACAATCACCGGAGAGATGATTGCAATTGCAGTGAACACTGAGGCCCCTGCCCAGTAGAGGATGGCAGGAAACATCGCGCAGAAGACGACTGCCGTCCCGGCATCTGGCTGAAGAACAATGAGAGCAACGGGGAGGAGCAGGAGCGCGTTCGTCGTGAGAAGCCCCTTCGTGCTTTCAATTTCCGTTGTTGGCCTCGAGAGATATGCCGCGAAAGCAATTACTGTGGTGAGCTTCGCAAACTCGGATGGTTGCCCACCGATGAGCCCGAAGTCCAGCCCCCTCGTTGCTCCAGAGACAGTTTTCCCGTGCCCGAGAACGAAAAAAAGAAGTACAAGAGAGAAGATATAAAGTGGGACTGCAGCAGACTGAAAGAGCCGTCGTGGCATCAACATGACAAGCCCCATAGCTAGGAAACCGATAGCAGCCCAGAGAATCTGACGATGAAAACTTGTCGACGCGCCTGTTGTGTGGGTGGCGCTGTAAAGTGAAGCAAGCCCAATCAGAACCAGAGCAACGACAGTAAAAAAAGTCTTGAATTCAAAATATTCTTTGAAGTAGGTGTTCATCGCGTTTCATTTCGTGCATGTGCAATGTCGATCTGCCCTCCACCACGGCCATCGAGAATTGCTTGGAGAGTCTTTACTCCCTCGTTTCCCTCTTTCAAATATCTCTCGATCAGTTTACCTGCGAGTGGAGCTGCTTGTGAACCACCAAAGCCCGCATTCTCGAGCAGAACACAAACCGCGACCTGTGGATTCTCAAATGGTGCAAACCCAACGAACCAGGCGTGATCTTTGCCGTGGGGGTTCTGTGCCGTTCCAGTCTTGCCAGCGATTGAGATTCCCGGGACTCGCGCCGCAGCTCCAGTTCCACCCGGTCCGTTGACGACAAGGTACATCGCTTGCCGGAGGAGCCCGGCTACTTCCGGAGAAACGGGAAGCGTCCGGCTTCCATAAGCAACTGAGTCGAATTCCGCTGTCTTCTTATTGTAAATGGCACGGACAGCATGCGGTTGGTGAATCGTTCCCCCGTTTGCAAGAGCCATTGCATAGCAGGCCATCTGGAGTGGAGATGCACCGATTTCACCTTGTCCGATTGCCAAGCTCACAAGGTATCCCCTTGTCCACTTTCCTTTCCCGTAGACTCTATCGAAATACTCTTCGGATGGTAGAAGTCCAGCCGTCTCCCCTCCGATATCAATCCCTGTAGGCGAGCCAAAGCCATACTGCTCGCCGTACTTCGTCCAGAGTTCGATCCCAGTCTTCAACATCAAATTGTAAAAGAAGACGTTGCAAGACCTCTCAATTGCCTCTATGACATTCACCGATCCGTGCCCAGTGGTTGGGTGGCACTTAAATATCTTGTTTCCGAACCGAAATGATCCATGACACGTGATCCGCCAATTTGTGTCGATAACTTTCTCCTGCAGCGCTGCCGTTGCCAGGACCATCTTGAGTGTTGAGCCCGGAGGATAGCGCGTCATCGTCGCTCGGTTGAAGAGAGGTTTATCGTTCTGCGTGTTAAGAGAGTCCCAGAAATCAGGTGGAGTAACGCCGCTAAAGCGTGAGAGAGGATAATCGGGTCCGCTGGCAAGTGCGAGGAGCTCTCCGTTCCGCGGGTCGAGAGCCACGATGGCCCCACGTTTTCCGGAGAGCAACTCTTCGGCAAGTGCTTGGAGGTCTTTATCTATCGAGAGATAGAGGTCAAACCCTTCCTTGGGCGGGATATCGCTTTTTCCATCGTCAAGCGGACCGATGATTTGTCCACGAGCATTCACCAGGCTGAACTCGTATCCCTTTTCTCCCCGAAGGGCAGTTTCGTACTTTGCCTCAAGTCCTGTAAATCCGATGAGATCGCCAGGCTTGTAAAATCCATCGGATCTCGCGAGTTGTTGTTCGGAAATCTCCCGTGCATAACCGAGAAGGTGGGATGCTTGAACCTCAGTTGGGTAGGATCGGCGTGTTTCCACGTGATACCCAACGCCGGGCAGCTTGTCTTGGTTCTCTTCGATGAAGCCAAGTGTCTTGAAATCGACGTCTCGTTTGATTCGGGCCGGAGCGAAGATTGAGTATTGTCGACCGCGGCGGATGCGTTCCTTGATACGTTCACTGTCAACGCTAAGGACGGTTGAAAGGAGAGGAAGAACGTTCTCTTTAAACTCACTCGGTGTCACCGTTACAGAGTACGATGCGCGGCTATCGACAATGAGTCTTTTGTTTCGGTCGAACATGCGTCCGCGAATCGGCTCCCTCACCACGGGACGAACGCTGTTCTCTTCTGACTTTTTTCCGTATTGCTCTCGACTGAAGAGCTGCAGCTGAAAAAGTCGGAGAACAAAAACAGCCGCAACGGCTGTGATGATGAAGTAGAACGTCTTGCGACGGGTGGTTAGTGGAGAATCTCCATTCATCGTAGCAGAACCCTATCTCCCTTGACTCGTGAATACCCAAAAATCGGCAGGAAACTGAATGCCGATGTGTACAACGAAGTCGTGAGTCCGGACAACGCAAGTGTACGCCAGAAGGGCAACTCACTCCCCTGCACAAAAATCGTAAAGTAAATGAGGTTGTGAACTAGTGAAGTAAAAAACACCATCAGGGCAAACCGATACGTTGCCAGAATCTGGGTGGTCTTAGTCTCATCGTAGAAATAGCCTGCAACAAATCCACAAACCGTTTTCGAGAGAGCGGAGAGCCCAAGGAAATTTCCACTGGTGATGTCCATGATCAACCCGAGGAGGAACCCAGCAACCGTCGCATGGACCTGTCCATAACGGAGTGCAAGGTACACGATCCAGATGACGAGAATGTCCGGTGTGATGTTTTCGATCGCGATGAACCGGGAAAACGTTGACTGAAGAACGACGAGAGTAACAGTAACAAGCGCATAGCGAATCTGAGTCGCCATCACGTTCTCAAGGGAGCGTTATCGGAGGACTCTTTCCTCGAACCGGATGCGGGATGAGTCAGGCTTGACATTTATCACAAACACCTCTTCCAGTGTGGCAAAGTCAACCGCGTTTTCAACCTCAATCATTTTGAAGAGACTTCCGGGCTGTTCCGTAACTGAAGCAACCACACCGATCCGAATGTTTGAAGGAAACAAGCTGCTAAGCTCCGATGTTTCGACCATGTCTCCGACCTTCACATCAAGGGTCTTCGCAACGTTCTTGAGTAGGGAGTACTTTCCTCCTTCCCACGCGAGGATTCCATCAACACGACTACGCTGTACTCTCGCGCTCGCACGAAAGTGGCTATTGAGGATGATCTGACCCATGGCGTAGCTGCCACTCGTTGCAATGATTTTTCCTACCAGGCCTGCATCAGTGATAATCGGCATGCCGGGGGCAACTCCGTCTCTTTCACCAACATTTAAAGTGATTGTGTTTCTCAAGAGATTGACGGTTTTCCCTACGACTTTGGCAGAAACAAGCCAGAACTTCGTTGTTTCTTTTAGCCCGAGGAGTCGGCGTAGTCGGATGTTTTCGAGCTTCGCCTCACGAAGCTGGTTCACTTCATCAGCAAGGTTGACATTCGTTCGCCGGAGGATTTCGTTCTCCTTTTCAAGCTGGAAGAAGTTCGGGAGGAAGGAAACACTTTCCTGGATTCTTCCAAGAATCCCAATCGAAAGAGCGCGAATCTGGTGGATTTGTTGGTTGTCGTTCTCCGTCATGAGGACAACCGAGATGATGATGAACGATGCTACGATGAAATACTCTTTGAACAACTGCACTATGTGGAACAACCGCCGCATGCCAACCTCGGGGGGACGAATTCAGGAGGCGGGGATACTCAGTAGCGCCGACTTTTAAGCAGGACTTTTGAGTACTGGTTGATGTTCTCTAACACCTTTCCGGTTCCCCGCACGACCGCCGTAAGTGGATCTTCCGCTACATGGACAGGAAGCCCCGTCTCCAGTCGCAGTCGCTCATCCAATCCTTTCAACAGCGCTCCTCCCCCTGTGAGCATAATACCGCGATCGAGAATATCAGAAGAGAGCTCTGGCGGTGTTTGCTCGAGAGCGAGCTTGACCGCATTAACAATCTGAGAGATGCATTCGTTGAGTGACTCACGAATCTCAACAGAACTTCCCTCACTCGTCTTCGGCACGGCATTCACGAGGTCGCGCCCTTTGACTTGAATCGTAATCTCTTCTTTCAAAGGCATTGCCGACCCGACCTCGCACTTGATTGCCTCGGCTGTACGTTCACCGATGAGGAGGTTGTGGTTCTTCTTAAAATACTGGACGATCGCGTTGTTCATCTCATCGCCGGCAATCCGGATCGACTCCTCGTTCACCAATCCGGAAAGCGCGATAATGGCGATCTCGGTTGTACCGCCGCCAATATCGATGACCATATTTCCAACGGGGGCGTCAACGTCAAGTCCGATACCGATAGCAGCGGCGATCGGCTCGGCGATGAGGTGGACTTCCTTCGCGCCCGCATGCTCGGCAGAGTCTCGCACTGCTCGTTTCTCAACCTCTGTAATTCCGCTCGGCACGGAGATCACAATTCGACGGCTCGGCATCCAGTTTGCGTGGATCTTCTTGATGAACTCGCGCAGCATTCCCTCGGCGATTTCGAAGTCTGCGATTACTCCATCCTTCATGGGTCGGATCGTGCGGATGTCGCGATGTGTTCGTCCGACCATCTCTCGCGCTTCATTTCCGATGGCAACGATTTTCTTTGTGTTCCGGTCGAAGGCAACCGTTGAGGGCTCCTGGAGGACGAGACCCTTGCCTTTCATCCAGATTTTCGTGTTGGCCGTGCCGAGGTCAACGGCAAGGTCGGCGGAGAAGAAGGAAAAAAGTCCCATTGGATTCGAGTAGGTTAAGTTACTTATGTATTTTCCAAGCTTCCAGAATAGCTTTGACTAAAGCATTTGAATTTAGATTCTTCTTGCGCGGATCAAATACTTTGATTCTACCCCCTTCTACCGCATCTTTGTTGAAAGAATAACACGCATTAAATGCCCTGCCATTTATTGTCCTACGCTTCACAGACGGGTTTTCTTCTGTTCCAAGCTCATTCCTTGCGTCGAGAGTAACTGTTACGCTAAACAGACCCTTGGACATCAACTTGCGACTTGCTCCTTCATCTGCCCTAATCCTTTCGGCGTAACTTGCCTTAGGCAAGATTGCCCCAAAGATTCTTATGTTTCCGTCTGGGGTCAGCGCCTGGAGAAAGATGTCTACGTCTTTCTCCCGAATATCGTTGGTGGAGAAACCAAGAGACCTTATGAAGTTGGCAAAAGCATTTCCCTTCAGTGTGATCGCTTGAATGCCCGCCTTTTGAAGGACAGGAATGTTGTTGAGGTACTCTATTAGGTAGGTTTCAAAGGCGTCTCCACTAGCCCGGCGGTAGGATTGGCCGGGCTCTTCTTGGCGAGGGAAAGATAAGTGTAGATTCTTTGTATAGATTTCTTTGATTCTCGTCCAAAGTTCTGTGCTGTTCACATTAGGAAATCTTTCCAGCCCATACTGGAATGTGACGTGAGGCGCCCATTGCTTCACACTTTCCATCTCGATAGCTTCCAAGAGCAAGATTAGTAACCGCTTGATTTTCTCTAGTTCTTCTTCCGTCATCTGCTGGCACTAACCTTGAAAACGAGGATATCTTCTTTGTCAATTGCGCCCCCAAAGCCATGTGATGACTCCCTTCGGAGTCTTGGTAGGCGCTTGGATGGAAGGGATCTCTCAAAATGTTTTTCCAACTTGCATCCCAAACTAATCATCAACTCAGTTGTTATTCTTGCATTCTCGACTACTGTTTGCTTCAATATCCTGTTCCCAATAACTATTATCACATTGTTGCGAACAACCCGCGTCATCTGCTGCAAACCTAAGTAATACTCCTTATAGAAGTTCATCCAACTCTCATCCCCACCTCTCTTTGTGATCAATTTGGCGACCTTTTCCAGCGAAGGAGAAGGGAGTGAGATCGAATAATCTGAAGATCCAAGAGTTTTTCTGCGAGCCTCCAGGACGGTGTCGCGCGAGAACCCGAGCCAGTAAAGCATGAACTTTGAGAATTGGAGGTAAGACACTCCA
>Ga0315282_10007166_pt1 | contig 18414 bp, 18 predicted proteins | sample YL17G07_20_MG_FD_203693 | JGI IMG/M metagenome (GOLD analysis project Ga0315282, IMG submission 203693) | Sediment microbial communities from Yellowstone Lake, YNP, Wyoming, USA - YL17G07_20 | ecosystem: Environmental > Aquatic > Freshwater > Lake > Sediment | place: USA: Wyoming | collected...
TCCGCGGCGCGACGCTCGAACTCTGGCCGGGCGATGGCGAGCGCAGCTGCTGCTCGCCGGCCGCCACCCGCCGGGCTCTCGCCGTCGCCGGCCATCTGCGGATCCCGCACGACGTCGTCGACGAGCAGAGGGGGTTCGCGACGGCCGTGGTCAACCCGTTCGTGGCCTCGTATCTGGGCGGCGAGACGCCGAACCCGTGCGTCGACTGCAACCCCTGGCGCCTGGCGCGCCTCGTGGCGCTGGCGGAGGCGGCCGGCGCGGCGCACGTCGCCACCGGGCACTACGCGCGCCTCGTGCGCCGCGCCGGCCGCCTCGCTCTGGCCCGCGGCGCCGACAGGTCCAAGGATCAGTCGTACATGCTGTGGCGGGTCACCGAGCCCGTGCTGGAGCGGCTGCTCCTGCCGCTCGGTGAGTCGACCAAGGAGGAGGTGCGGGCGCGGGCACGGCGGGCGGGACTGCCGGTTGCCGCGGCACCCGAGAGCCAGGAGGTGTGCTTCGCGCCCGGCGGCTACCGCGCGTTCCTCGCGGCGTGCGGCGTCGATGGGGCCGAGGGCGAGATCGTCGATCGCGACGGCCGCCTGCTGGGCCGTCATCGGGGGGTGTGGAACTACACGGTCGGCCAGCGGCGCGGCCTGGGTGTGGCGGGCCGCGACCCGCTGTACGTGCTGGGCGTCGACGCGGCCGCCGCTCGTGTCGTGGTCGGGGCGCGCGCCGAGCTCGAGGTCGACGAGGTCGAGGTGCGCGGGCTGGTCGACCGTGGGCTCGACGACGGGGAGGGGCTCGAGGTACAGCTGCGCTATCGGGCGGGCGCGGTCGGCGTGCGCCGCCTGCGGCGGCTGCCCGCCGACCGCGCCCGCCTTGAGTTGACAGAGCCGTTTGCGGGCCCGGCGCCCGGTCAGGCGGCCGTCTTCTACCGCGACGACGTGGTCGTCGGCGGGGCCGTCGTCGCCTCCTCGCCGCTCGGCCGGGTGAAGGCTCTCGGGCGCTCACGGGTGTGATACTGTTTGGCGGTGCGCGCCTGCCTGCGACGCACCTCAACCAAGGTAGCGAAGGAGGGCGACCCTGATGCCTGTCTCTCTCGTGGTCGTGGCGGCGAGCACGCCGTCAACGGTCCTGCGATACGCCGCCGCATTCTTCCTCATCGCGGTGGCCATCGGCCTCGTCTTCGCTCTCATCCGGCTGGGCAAGACGCTGAGCCAGGCCGAGCGGATGATGGGCGACGTCAACAACGAGGTCGTGCCCCTGCTCAAGCAGGCCACCGAGACCCTCGACGGGGTCAACACCGAGCTCGAGAAGCTCGATACCGTCATGGGTACCGTGGTCGACGTGACCGAGAAGGTCGATGCGACCACCCGCGCCGTCGAGGCCGCCGTCACCGTGCCGGCCAAGAAGGCCGCCGCCTTCGGTGCCGGCGTCTCTCAGGCCGTCTCGAGTCTCTTCGGGCGCCACGAGCGGGGGACCCCCGACGACGACTTCGACTCGTCGTGGGACCGCGATCGGCAGCACGAAGCGGCGCCGTGGGCGACCTCGTCGTCGGCCGCCGACAGGGCGCACGAGCCGGCCAGCGAAGGGTCCGCGCCCGCTGGGCCGGCCGATGACGACGCAACCGTGAGCGATCAGACCGATGCCGGCCCTGCGGTCGCCGTCGACGATCAGGAGTCCGAGCCCGAAGCCGCTCAGCCCGGGACCGGCGATGCAGACACCTCCCCGGGTGAGAGTGAGTCGTGAAGCTCGTCGGGACCTTCGTCTTCGGCGCCGTGCTGGCCGGCGCCGGCCTCGCCTACTACGTCCACGAGCGCAGCAACGCGACCGGCCAGAGCTACGTCGAGGTCCTGCGTCAGTTTCCGGGTGAGTTCCGTCGCACCTACGACTCGACCCGCGAGCGGGCGCTGCTCGCTCTCGAAGAGGGCCTCAAGGCGGCCCGTCTGCGCGAGGACCAGGTCGAGCGCGAGCTCGTGGCCGCCGGCGGCACAGGCCCCGCGGTCGAGTAGCGAAGGACGGCCATGGCCGACACGATCAGGCTCGAGGTGGCCGCGGCCCCGTCGGTCCTGCCGCTGGTCCGCATGATCATCGGCGGGGTAGGTGCGCGTCTTGACTTCTCTCTCGATGAGCTGGCCGACGTCAACCTCGCCGTCGAAGAGCTGCTGTGCGCCGCGCAGGGGCTCGGTGAAGGTCCTCGCCACGGTCTCGACATGCAGATCGGCGACGACACCCTGACGGTCGCTGCCGGTCCGTTTCGCTCGCCTGAGCTGCGCGAGCGGCTCACCTCGGCGGCCGACGGCTTCGGCTTGAGCATGGTCTTCGCGCGCGTCGTGCAGTCGGTCGAGATCTGCGGCACCGACGACGACTGCTACTCGGTAGTCTTCAGCAAGCGGCGCGGGGCCGAGTGACGACGTCGTGCGCGACGGCCAGACCATGGACCCCCTCGACCCGTCCCCCTCGGCGATCGACGCCGGCGACGAGCCCGGAGTCGACGAAGCCGATTCCACATCGCCGACGGCGCGACCGGTCGCGCCTGGCAAGGACGAGTCCGAGAAGCTCGACCAGTACCTTCTACGCCGCTACCACCTTCACGGCGATCGCAAGGCCCGCGACCAGCTGATCACCATGTACCTGCCGCTGGTGCGCTCCCTGGCGCGCCGCTATGCGTCGCGCGGCGAGCAGTTCGACGACCTGGTGCAGGTCGGCTCCATCGGCCTGATCAAGGCCATCGACCGCTTCGACCTGTCGCGCGGTGTCGAACTCACGACGTATGCGACGCCCAACATCATCGGCGAGATCAAGCGCTACTTCCGCGACAAGGGCTGGTCGGTGCGCGTGCCGCGCGGCCTGCAGGAGCTCAACATCCGCCTCAACAAGGTGATCGACGAGCTGGTCGCCAAGCTGCAACGCTCGCCGACCATCAACGAGATCGCGAGCGCGGCCGGGGCGACACCTGAAGAGGTGCTCGAGGCGCTCGAGACCAGCCAGGCCTACAACTCGGTGTCGCTCCAGTCCGCCCCCAACGGCGACGACGACGACGAGACGGGCCTCATCGAGTACATGGGTAGCAACGAGGAGGCCTACGACACCATGGAGGACCGCACGGCGCTGGCCCCGGGCTTCGCCAAGCTCGAGCCGCGCGAGCGCTACATCCTCCACCTGCGCTTCTTCGAGGGTCTGACCCAGTCCCAGATCGCGGGTCGTGTCGGCATCTCGCAGATGCACGTGTCGCGACTCATCCGGCGTGCGCTCGAGAAGCTGCGCGAGAACATCGGCGAGGACGCCGTCTAGCCCGCCACGACGTGGGTCCCGTCCTGCCCGCTTTCGACGAGAGGTGCCAGTGAGCGAGAAGACCGGCGGACCGACGCTGTCGTCAGATGCGATCCGGCGTGCTTTCCGCGACTTCTTCGTGGCCCGTGACCACCTGACCCGGCCGCCGGCCTCGCTGGTCCCGGCCGGCGACCCGAGCGTGCTCTTCACGACCGCCGGCATGCAGCAGTTCAAGCCCTACTACCTGGGTGTCGAGGCTCCCCCCGGCGGCCGTCTGACGACCTGCCAGCGCTGCTTTCGCACGTCGGACATCGAGAACGTCGGCCGCACGGCGCGCCATCTCACGTTCTTCGAGATGCTGGGCAATTTCTCCATCGGCGACTATTTCAAGGCCGAGGCCATCGACTGGGCGATCGAGTTCTCGACCCAGATGGGAGTCGACTTCGAGCGGGTCAGGGTGTCGGTCTTCGGTGGCGACGACCGTGTCCCCCCCGACGACGAGGCGATCGGGTTGTGGCGCGAGCGCGGCTTCGGCGACGAGGCGATCGTCCACCTGGGGCGCAAGGACAACTTCTGGGGCCCCGCCGGTCCGACGGGGCCGTGCGGACCGTGTTCCGAGATGTACTTCGACATGGGGGCGGAGGTCGGTTGCGGGCGACCGGACTGCGGGCCGGGCTGCGAGTGCGACCGCTGGATGGAGTTCTGGAACCTGGTGTTCGTCGAGTACGACATGGACGAAGAGGGCGTCCTTCGCTCGCTGCCGGCGAAGAGCATCGACACCGGCCTGGGGCTCGAACGCATCGCCGCCGTGCATCAGGGCGTCGCGACCGTGTACGAGACCGACCTCTTCCGGCCGTTGCTCGACCTGGGCGAGGAGCTCTCCGGTCGCGACTACGGCGAGAGCACCGCGACGCGTCGCGCGCTGCGCACGATGGCCGAGCACGCCCGCGGGGTCGCCTTCCTCGTCATGGACGGGGTGTTGCCGGGCAACGAAGGTCGGGACTACGTCCTGCGCCGCATCGTGCGGCGCGCCGTGCAACAGGGTGTGGCGATCGGGATCGAACGTCCCTTCCTGGCGCGGCTGTCCGAGCGCGTGACCGAGACGTTGAGCGAGCCGTATCCCGAGCTGGTCGCCGCGCGCGCCACCATCGCCGCTGTGGCCGGCGAAGAGGAGGAGCGCTTCCGGCGCACCCTCGACCAGGGCATGGGGATCCTCGATGAGGCGTTACGCCGCGCGCACGATTCGGGCGCCGAGCTGGCCCCCGAGGTCGCCTTCGAGCTGCACGACACGTACGGCTTTCCGTTCGATCTGACGCGCGAGATCGTGCTGGACGCCGGGATGGGGGTCGATGAGGACGGCTTCGACCGTCTCATGGCTGCACAGCGCGAGCGGGCGCGGGTGGCACAGCGGGCCGCCGACGCCGGACCGGGTGAGGTCGAGGCCTTCCAGCGCGACACGGCGGAGCTCACGAGCACCTTCGTGGGCTATGAACGGCTCGAGGTCGATACGGTGATCCGCGCCTGCCGCACGTTGAGCGACGGGCGCGTCGCCCTGAAGCTCGGGGAGTCGCCCTTCTACGCCGAGGGCGGCGGCCAGGTCGCCGATGCGGGCTGGATCCACACCGAGTCGGGGAAGCTCGAGGTCGACGACGTGGTCCGTTTCGAGCAGGACCAGCTGATCGTCGCGCGGCTGACCGAGGGCGGCGTCGCCGAAGGCGAGCGAGCCAAGGCGATGGTGAACTCGGTACGCCGGCACCAGACGGCCGCCAACCACACGGCCACTCACCTCCTGCACAACGCGTTGCGCCTCGTGCTTGGCGAGGACGTCCGTCAGGCGGGCTCGCAGGTGCGGCCCGAGAAGCTGCGCTTCGACTACCGCACGCGACGCGCGCCTGACGCCGCCGAGCTGCGCCAGATCGAGGGCCTCGTCAATCGCCGGATCGTCGAGAACCATCCCGTGCGTCCGTTCGTCACGACGCGGGAGTACGCGGCCGAGATCGGCGCCCTGGCCTTCTTCGAGGAGAAGTACGGCGATTCGGTGCGCGTTCTCGAGATCGACGAGTTCAGTCGTGAGCTGTGCGGCGGCACCCACGTGTCGGCGACGTCGCAGATCGGGGTCTTCAAGATCGTCGCGTCGACGTCGATCGGGGCCAACACGCGGCGCATCGAGGCTCTGACGTCGGCGGCGGCGATCGAATACCACCGCGCCCTCGAGGAGCGTCTCGTGGGGCTGGCCGGCGAACTTGGGGTGACTCCCGACCGCGTCGAGGCGGCGGTGCTCCGACAGCGTGGCGAGATCGCCGAGCTGCGCGAGAAGCTGAAGAAGACGGAGAGTGGTGAGATGCGCGCCGGCCTTGAGGAGATGATGGCCGCCTCGCAGGCTCTGTCAGGGATCGCCGTTGTCGCGGCCACCCCGGCGGCCGACAGCGCCGACGAGTTGCTGACGCTCGCGGACCTGGTCCGCGAGCGTCAGCCCGATGGCATCGTCGTGCTGGCGAGCGAGATCGACGGCCGCGTCGCTGTGGTCGTGTCGGTCGGCGACGGCGCGGTGGGTCGCGGGGTACATGCCGGCGATGTCATCAAGGCCATGTTGCCGGCCATCGACGGCAAGGGCGGCGGCAAGCCGACACTGGCGCGCGGGGGTGGCGTTCGCGTGACCGGTATCGACGAAGCCGTCGAGGCTGCGCTGGCGAAGGCACGCGAGCTGCTCGGAGCTTGAGCGGATGCGTATCCTGGCGCTCGACTACGGCAGCGCTCGCACCGGCGTCGCCGTCTGCGACGAGACCGGCACCATCGCCGTCCCGTTGACCGTGTTGCCAGGGGTCGACACGCAGGCCGGGTTCGCTGAGTTGCTGACGCTCATCGAGGAGCACCAGCCCGACCTCATCGTGGTGGGGTCGCCCACGCCGCTGGCGGGCGGCGACAACGCGCAGTCGCGTCGTGCCCAGAGCTTCGCGGTCCATCTGAGGCGACACCTGTCGACCCCGATCGAGACCTACGACGAACGCTTCACGACGACGATGGCGCGGGCTCGCGGCGGCCGGACGCCGCTCGACGCGCGCGCTGCGGCGCTCATCCTGGAAGAGTACCTGAGAGAGCATGGACCGGCGACCTGAGAACCCGCCCGACGAGGCCGTTGAACGGATCGCGGCCGCGGTGGGACAGAGGCCAGCGGGTGCGTCACCGGTGCCGGGCCGGGGGGGGGGGGGGCCCCGGCCCCCGGGGGGGGCCCCCCGGGGGGGGGGGGGGGGGGGGGGGCCCCCCGCGGGGGGGGCCCCCCCCCCCCGCCGCCGCGGCCCGATAGTGGTGGCCGCGGTGGTCCTGCTTGTGGCCGGCCTGGCGGCTCTGGCGACGGTCCTTTACGTGCGCCACTACTTCTCCAGCGGGGCGCTCGGTCCTGAGGTCACCGTGACCGTCGCCCCGGGCAGTTCGCTGCACGATATCGCGCTGACGCTGGAGGAGGCCGGCGTGGTCGAACGCGCGCGCGCGTTTGAGATCCGCGCCGACACCGACGGGTACGCGACCAAGTTCCGCCCCGGCGTGTACCGGCTGCGGGTGAATGAACCCTACGACAGCCTGGTCGCGGCGCTGCTGGGCGGCAGCGAGCCTCCGACCGTCAAGGTGACGATCCCCGAAGGCCTGACGGCACGCCAGACCGCCGACCTGCTGGCCGCCGAGCTGGACGGTTTCAGCGCCCGCGAGTACATCGACCTCACGCTCACCCACCCGCTGCCCTTCCGGCTGCCGGGGTTCGCCAGCGGCGGGTCGCTCGAGGGCTTCCTGTTCCCGGCTACCTACGAGGTGTCGCCGGACATCGGCGAGCGAGAGTTCGTCGAGCTGCAGCTGGACACGTTCAAGAAGACTCTGGCCGGGATCGACCTGCGCCAGGCGCACGCGCACAACCTGACCGACTACGACATCGTGATCCTCGGCTCGATGATCGAGCGCGAGATCCAGGTCCCGCCCGAGCGTGCCCTGGCAGCGGCAGTGATGTGGAACCGCCTGCGAATCGACATGCCCCTGCAGATCGACGCGACGATCGAGTACGCCTTGCCCGAATACAAGGAGCAGCTGACGTACGACGACCTGAAGATCCAGTCGCCCTATAACACGTACCTGCACAGTGGGCTGCCGCCGACCCCCATCGCCAACCCGGGGGCGGCGGCGCTGCGCGCCGCCGCCCATCCCGCCGCTGTCGACTATCTCTACTACGTGGCGCGCGGCGACGGCACTGGGCGCCACTACTTCTCGTCGAGCTACGCCGAGTTCCTCAAGGACAAGGCCCGCGCTCAGCAGTGAGCGTGGCCGCCGCGGCGCCGGCCGCCGTCGGTCCTCCCGCTGAGAGGATGCGGGGCCCCGGCGCCTAATCTAGAGTGAGGCCGGCCGCTGGCCGGCCAACCACAGACGTCTGGAGGAGCATTCTGCAGATCAGCGGGAGCACACGCTTGGTCGGCCTTATCGGCGACCCCGTCGACCACTCGTTGTCGCCGGTGATCCACAACGCCGCCTTCGCCGCGTTGGAGCTCGACATGGCCTACGTTCCTCTGCCCGTGGCGGCGGCCGACGTGGCCGACGCGGTCCGTGGCCTGCGGGCCCTGGGGTTTCGCGGAGCCAACGTGACTATGCCTCACAAGGCGGCGGTCATGGCGCTGCTCGACCGCGTCGCCGACGAAGCCGCCGAGGTGGCGGCCGTCAACACGATCGTGGTCGCCGACGACGGGCTGCAGGGGCACAACACCGACGTGGCTGGCTTCGCGCGGGCGCTGCGCGACGTGGTACCCGGGGGCGTGGCCGGCGCGAGCGTGCTTCTGGTAGGCGCCGGCGGCGCGGGGCGAGCGGCGGCATCGGCACTCGCTCGTGAGGGGGTGGCGCACATCGCGGTCGCCGACAAGACGAGCGCCGACGCCGCCCCCGTGGTGGCGCTCCTCGATCGTATGGGCGGTCAGGTCGAGGCCGAGAGCATGGCGCTGGGCGACGTCTCGGTCGCGCTGGTCGCCGGGTCGGACCTCATCGTCAACGCGACGCCGCTGGGCATGGCCGGCGGCGGTAAAGTGCCAAGGGTTTTGGTCGATAACATCTCCGGGAGGCACATCGTCTACGATGTGGTGTACGGAAAGCGGCCGACGGAACTCCTCGAGAGGGCTCGCGTCGTGGAGGCGCGGGTAGTCGATGGGCTGTCCATGCTCGTGTGGCAGGCGGCCTCCGCCTTCGAACTGTGGACCGGCCGTGCCGCACCCGTGGAAGTGATGCGTAGTGCCGCAAGGTAAGGGAGAGAAGGTCACGAAGTCGGCGCCGGCGTCAGACGACGCCCTCGACATCGACTCCGCCATCGACGCCATGTTCGGCGCGGACGGCGACGTCGACGTCGGCGGCCTGAAGATGGACGCCGACCCGTTCGCCGACGGCGTCGCCGTCGCCGAAGATGCGGGCGAGCCCGACGGCGCGGGCGAGCGGATCGTCATCGAGTCGCTCGACAAGCTGACCGAGATCGGCGACGAGATCGCGCCCGTGTCGGCGGACGGGGCCGGACAACCCAACGGTGACCAGGCGTCCGCGGCGGTCGTCGACGAGGTGGCCGAAGAGGCTCCGTCCAAGAAGGCGGACAAGGCCGCCAAGGCGGACAAGGCCGCCAAGGCGGACAAGGCGGAGAAGACGACCAAGCCGGAGAAGGCCGCCAAGACGGCGGCGGGCGGCGAGTCGGGCGTCAGCTCGGTGCTCGATCGCCTCGAAGGCATGGAGAGCGCTGCCGCGTCGGGTGCGCCGACGGTCCTCAAGGCGAGCAAGAAGCGCATCGGCGAGATCCTCGTCGATATGGGCATCCTCGAGGACGGGCAGATCCAGACCGCGCTGGCCAAGCAGAAGGAGACCCGCAAGCGTCTGGGCCAGATCCTCGTCGAAGAGAAGATGGTCAGCGAGCTCGACCTCACCAAGGCGCTGGCGACCAAGTTCGGTATCGAGTACCTCGACCTCACGAAGATCGCCGTCGACGCCGCGGCCGCCGGCATCATCTCCGAGAAGCTCTGCCGTCGCTACGCGGCCATCCCCGTGCGCTTCGCCGACGAGGGCACGCTGCTGGTCGCCATGGTCGACCCGGCCAACGTGCTGGCCATCGACGACCTGCGCATCATGACGGGCTACGACATCTCGCCGGCCATCGCCAGCGAAGAGGACATCTTCGGCGCCATTGCGCGCCTCAACAAGCTCGACTCGTCGGTCACGGAAAGCGCAGACGAGAAGGCCCTGTCGGACATCGAGGAAGACGTCAGGGACATCCGCGACGCCACCGAAGAGGCGCCGATCGTCAAGCTCGTCAACGCGGTCATCACGCAATCCGTCGACGACGGCGCCAGCGACATCCATTTCGAGCCGCAGGCCAAAGACCTGGTCGTCCGCTTCCGCATCGACGGGGTGCTGCACGAGATCATGCAGGTGCCGCGGCGCATGCAGAGCGGCGTGCTCTCGCGTCTCAAGATCATGGCCGACCTCGACATCGCCGAGCGCCGCGTGCCGCAGGACGGCCGCATCGGGCTGCAGGTCGGCGGCAAGCCGATCGACATGCGCGTCGCGACTCTGCCGACCGTCTACGGCGAGAAGGTCGTCATGCGCCTGCTCGACAAGTCCAACGTCATGCTCAACCTCGAAGACCTGGGCTTCGCCGAGAAGGCCCTCAAACGCTACCGGAAGTCGTTCACCAGGCCGTACGGCGCCATCCTGGTCACCGGCCCCACCGGCTCGGGAAAGTCGACCACGCTCTACGCGACGCTCAACATCCTCAACTCCACCGAGAAGAACGTCATCACCGTCGAGGACCCGGTCGAATACCGCCTCAGCGGCATCAACCAGGTACAGGTCAACACGAGGGCCGGCATGACCTTCTCGGCGGCACTCAAGTCGATCCTGCGCTGCGACCCCGATATCGTGATGGTCGGCGAGATCCGCGACCGCGAGACGGCCCAGATCGCCATCGAGTCGGCCCTCACCGGCCACCTCGTCCTGAGCACGCTCCACACCAACGACGCGCCAGGCGCGTTGTCTCGTCTGACCGAGATGGGCATCGAACCCTTCCTCACCTCGTCGGCCGTGGACTGCGTCCTTGCCCAGCGCCTGGCGCGTCGCCTCTGCAAGGAGTGCAAGGAGGCCTACGAGCCGTCCATGGAGATGCTCAAGAAGAACGACTTCCCGCCCGAGGTGTTCGAGATGGACAAGGTGGTGCTGTACAGGCCCAAGGGTTGCTCGCGCTGCAATCACACCGGTTACAAGGGGCGTCTCGGCCTGTATGAGGTTATGATAGTGAGCGAGGCCATCCGCCGGCTGACAGTCGAGCGCAAGAGCGCCGACGAGATAGCGCGCGTCGCGCAGGCCGAAGGCATGAAGATGCTGCGCGAGGACGGCATCGACAAGGTTCTGGAGGGCAGGACCTCGATCGAAGAGATCGCGCGGGTCATCATCTGACGAAGGGGCGAGAGCGATGGATCTGGTCGACATCCTGTTGGAGGTTCTCGAGCGCGACGCGAGCGACCTGCACCTCACGGTCGGGTCGCCGCCGATCATCCGCATCAACGGCGTGCTCGAACGTCTCGACTACCCGCGTCTGTCGGCCAACGACACTCGCGAGCTCATCTACAGCATCCTCTCCCAGGACCAGCGCCAGCGGCTTGAGAATGAGTGGGAGATGGACTTCTCCTACTCAGTCCCCGGTCGCGCCCGTTTCCGCGTCAACGCCTACTTCCAGCGCAACAGCCTGGGGGCCGCCTTCCGCCTCATCCCCGTCAACATCAAGAAGCTCGACGAGCTCGGTCTGCCCAAGGCTTTGCACAACCTCACCAACAAGCCACGCGGCTTCGTGGTCATCACCGGACCCACGGGTTCGGGCAAGTCCACGAGCCTGGCGGCGATGATCGACGAGATCAACGAGGTGCGCGAAGAGCACATCATGACCATCGAAGACCCGATCGAGTTCCTCCACCGCCACAAGAAGTGCATGGTCAACCAGCGCGAGGTGGGCGCCGACACCAAGTCGTTCAACCGCGCCCTCAAGTCGGTGCTGCGCCAAGACCCCGACGTGATCCTGGTGGGCGAGATGCGCGACACCGAGACCATGGCCACGGCCCTCACCGCGGCCGAGACCGGCCACCTCGTCTTCGCCACACTGCACACGCAAGACGCGCCGCAGACCATCGACCGCATCATCGACGTGTTCCCGCCGCATCAGCAGGAGCAGATCCGCGTGCAGCTCTCCACGACCCTGATGGGCATCTGCACCCAGCAGCTGCTGCCCACGCGCGACGGACGCGGGCGCGTCGTCTCGTGCGAGCTGCTCATCCCGACGCCGGCGGTGCGCAACCTCGTGCGCGAGGGCAAGACCCACCAGATCTACTCGGTCATGCAGACCGGCAACCAGTACGGCATGATCACGATGGACTCTGCTCTGGCCGACCTCGTGCGGCGGGGCATGATCTCGCGCGAGCTGGCCGAGCGCCGCTCGAGCACACCCGAAGATCTCCGCCGTCTGCTGGGCACGAAGGAAAGCGGCCAGAAGGCGGCTTCGAGGTAGACCTGCTCATGCCTGTGGTCGGACACACGACTCAAGCGGCGTGGCGCGCGATCGACCGCGCGACCGCCACGACCTTGCGGGAGGACTGATGGCCACCTTCGCCTACCGGGCCATGGACGCCAAGGGCGCCGCGACGTCCGGCCAGATGGACGCCGACAACAAGGCGGCGGTCTCCGCCGCGCTGCGCAACAAGGGCCTCACGATCGTCGACATCACCGAGGTCAAGACCAGCCTTGCCAAGATCGACGTCATGGCGCCGCTGCAGCGCATCAAGCCCAAGGACCTGACCATCTTCTCGCGGCAGTTCGCGACCATGATCAGCTCGGGTCTGGCCATGATGCGTGCCCTGGCGGTGCTCGAGGAGCAGACCGAGAACAAGAAGCTGGCCACGATCGTCGGCCAGATCCGCGCCGACGTCGAGTCCGGCATCGCCCTGTCCGACGCGCTGGCGAAGCACCCCAAGACCTTCAGCCGCCTCTACGTCAGCATGGTACGCGCCGGCGAGATCGGCGGTGTGCTCGACGAGGTGCTCAACCGCCTCGCCACCCAGCTCGAGAAAGACGACGCCATCCGCCGCGCCGTCAAGTCGGCGATGGTCTATCCGGTCATGATCGGCAGCTTCGCGATCATCGTGCTCATCGGCATGGTTCTCTTCCTCATCCCGATCTTCGCCTCGATGTACAAGGACATGGGCAACGCCAAGCTGCCGATGCTCACGCGGATCATGGTCACCGCCTCCAACACCATGAGGAGCTGGAAGGGCGCCGTGGTGGTCGCCGTGATCATCGGAGTCATCATCCTGCTGCGCAGGCTCAAGCGCACGCCGGCGGGGACCATGCTCTGGGACCGCATGAAGTTGCGCATCCCCATGGGCATCGGCGAGATCGTGCGCAAGATGGCCGTGGCGCGCTTCTCGCGCACCCTGGGTACGCTGGTCGCAGCGGGTGTGCCGATCCTGCAGGCGATCGAGATCACCGGCCAGTCGGCCGGCAATGTGGTCATCGAGAAGGCGATGGAGAAGGTGCAGGGCAGCGTCAAGGAGGGGCAAACCATCTCGGGCCCGCTCGAATCCGTCTCGGTGTTCCCCGAGATGGTCGTCCAGATGCTGGCTGTCGGCGAAGAGACCGGCAACCTCGACACCATGCTCAACAAGGTGGCCGACTTCTACGAAGACGAGGTCAACGCGTCGGTGAAGTCGCTCACCTCGATCCTCGAGCCGATCATGATGCTCGGCGTGGGCGCCCTCGTCGGTACCGTCGTCATCTCGATGTACCTGCCGATCTTCAACATGATGAACGTCGTCAAGGAATAGGCGCCTCGGGGATCCGGTGACAAACGAGCAGCTCGTAGCGCAGTATGCGGCGACGCGCTCGGCAGCCACGCTCGACCAGATCGTCCGCCGCAACCAGAGGCTTCTGCATCACGTCCTGAAGCGGTTCGCCAGCGCCGACGAACCCTACGAAGACCTCGTGCAGGTCGCCAACCTCGGCCTCATCAAGGCGGTGCAGCGCTTCGATCCCGAGCGCGGGGTCAAGTTCTCGACCTATGCCGTGCCGGTCATCGAGGGCGAGGTCCGCCATCACCTGCGTGACTCGCTGCTGCTGCGCCAGCCACGCTGGGTCAAGAAAGTCTACGGGCAGATCGAGGAAGCGGTGGGCACGCTCACGCGCCAGCTCGGGCGACAGCCGCAGCTCTCCGAGATCGCCGAGTCCCTGAACATCACCGAGGCGGGCATCCTGGAGGTGCTCAACCTCTACGCGCGCATCGACCTCCACGGCCTGGACGAGCTGCCCGCCGAGGGCGACGCTCTGGCGACGGCCGACCGTCACGAAGTGCGCGCGCTGCGCCGTACGTCGTTCGCGCTGCCCATCGAGGACCGCATCGTGCTCTACGAGGCGCTCGACAAGCTGTCGGGCTTCGAACGCAAGCTCATCTACCTGCTGTTCTTCCGCGAGTTCACCCAGGGTGAGGTGGCCAGCGCCCTGGGCATGACGCAGAAGAAGGTCTCGCGCGAGTCGATCAGGGCGCTCTCGCGCCTGAAGGCGCTGATGACGCGCAAGGTCTTCTAGCCGTCGCCAGCGCGGCGGCGCGGCAGATCGTTGATGATGGGGCGAAGGTCACCACGGGGTCGGCGGCGAAGTGTTGCCTGGTCTGGCAACACATGGTACAAGGCAGGGACCGAGCGCCGAGACCCGCACGTCGCGGCGAGCGAGAAAAAGATGTCTAGGCTTCCGCGAAGCGGGCAGTCTGAGGAGTGAAGGCGTAAAGGCAAACCGTCCGCGAGGGCGGGGCGCAAAGCCACAGGACTCGGAGCGAGTCGGCTGGGTTGCCGCCGCAGCAGAGCAGAACTCCGAGCCTGTGGTTGCCGGAAAGCGGCCGCGGGCTCTTTTCGCGGCCGGCAGCAAGAGTCAGAGAAGGTCATACGAGAGGTATGGGGAGGAGGTGACAACGACATGAAGCGTTTCAGCAAGCAGGGAGGCTTCACGCTCATCGAGCTCCTGATCGTCATCATCATCATCGGCATCCTGGCCGCGATCGCCATCCCGATGTTCCTGAACCAGCGGGAGAAGGCCAAGGACTCCTCGGTCAAGGAAGGCACGCACAGCATCCAGGTGGGCATCCAGAGCTACGGCGTCGACCATGACGACGTGTATCCGCTCACCGCCGTCGTGGTGGCTGCGGTGCAGCCGATGCTCGACCAGTGGCCGAAGAACCCGTACACGGGCGCCGCGATGGCCAACTCCAACGCCGACGGCGACTTCAGCTACGTTTCGGCTGACGGGACCGACTACTCCCTCAGTGGCAACGTGAGGAACGGCACGTTCGTCGTCCGTTAGACCGGACCGTTCGAACCAGCCTGAGAGAGGGGCGCCCGCAAGGGCGCCCCTCTCTCTATGTGCGGGCAAGGGCGGGGCTCTCCATGAGCGCCGCCCTTGCCCGCATAGGTACAATGTGGACCGACCGTTGGTGAACAGACCGGATCCGGCGAGGTGATGTGTGGCAGAGCCAGCCCAGCGCGACGACGCCGAGCGGCTCGCGCTCGACATCCGTGACCTGCACAAGACCGTGGCCGTCGGGTTCCGGCGTCGCAAGGTCGAGATCCTCAAGGGGGTCTCGCTCGGCGTGCGCCGTGGTGACGTCTTCGGTCTGCTGGGTCCGAACGGCGCCGGCAAGACGACCACGGTGAAGGTGGCGCTCGGTCTGATGCGGCCGACGTCGGGCGAGGCGAGACTGGGGGTCGACAGCCTGGGCGACGTGGGCTACCTGCCCGAGAACCCGTACTTCTACGACTACCTGACCGGGCGCGAGTTCCTCGACCTGTGCGCACGACTGTTCTCGCTGGCCGCCGCCACGCGAGTTGAGCGTATCGAGAGCTCGCTGCACGACGTCGGCCTCGACGATGCCGGCGCCGTACAGCTGCGCAAGTACTCCAAGGGCATGCTCCAGCGCATCGGCATCGCCCAGGCGCTCATCAACGACCCGTCGCTCGTGCTGCTCGACGAGCCCATGACCGGCCTCGACCCCATCGGTCGCGTCGAGGTGAAAGAGATCATCAGGCGGCTCGGCGAGCGCGGCAAGACGGTCCTCTTCAACAGCCACATCCTGTCCGACGTCGCCGCCCTGTGCGGTCACATCGCCATCATGCGCGGCGGCATCATCATCTGGCAGGGGTCGGTCGACGAGGCGCTCGCCGGTCGCGACGGCGACCTCGAAAGCTTCTTCGTGGACAAGGTGACCTCATGAGCCGCGTCGTGGCCATCGCCCGCAACACGTTCCGCGAGACGATCCGCGACCGCATCCTCGGGGTGATCGTGCTGTTCGCGCTGCTGATGATCGTCGGCAGCCTGTGGCTGGCGAGCATCAGCCTCGAGCAGGAAGGGCGCATGATGAAGGACTTCGGGCTGGTCGCCGTGAGCGGCTTCGGTCTCATCGTGGCCGTGTTCGTGGCGGCCAGCCTGGTGCGCAAGGAGGTCGAGAAGCGCACCGTGTTCGTGCTCTTCTCCAAGCCGGTCGGACGCGGCGAGTTCATCTGCGGCAAGTTCCTCGGCCTCTGCCTGACCATGGCGGTGGTCATGGCCGGCATGGGGGTGTTCCTGTTCGGGGTCTCCTGGTGGGTCGCGCGGGAGGCCACCCCGGCGCTGCTGCTGGCCGTGGTGCTCGTCTACCTGCAACTCGTGGTCGTCATGGCGGCGACGGTCTTCTTCTCGACCGTGACCTCGACGGTTCTCGCCACGGTGCTCGGCATCTGCACGTACTTCATGGGGGTCCTGTCCCACAACGTGCTCAACCTGACGGATGTCGCTCAGAACGATCCCGTCCTCAAGGGTGTCGCCTGGGCGTTGTTCGTGCTGATACCGAACCTCAGCGCCATCGATGTGCGCGGCGATATCGTCAACAGCGCTGCCGTGGACTGGGCAGCGGTCGGCGCCTGGTCGGGCTATCTCCTCGCCTACACCGTCGTCGTGTTGCTGGCCGCGACCGCGGTCTTCCGCCGCCGGGAGTTCTAGCGTGCCGATCCTGCTGCGCCGCCTGTTGACCGTCGCGCTGATCGCCGCGTGCCTGACCGTGGTCGTCGCGTACCAGGTGACGCGGCCCGTGGACGTGGCCGCCGACCCCCGCGTGTTCGTCCCGTCGCCGGGTTTCTACCAGAGGCTGCCCGAGAGCTGGCAGACCACGGTCGCGGACGCCTACTGGCTGGCGGTGATCCAGTACTACGGCGAGCACGTCAACGGGGACAAGCGGTTCGACTCGCTGCCGGCGATGGTCGACCTCGTGACGACCCTCAACCCGCAGTTCGCGAAGGCGTACTTCTTCGGCGCCTTCGCCGCCATCGACGCGGGCCAGACCCCGTGGGGGTACGAGTTGCTCAAGCGCGGCTACGCCGAGAACCCCGACGACTGGCGCTTCCCCTTCTATCTGGGGTTCTACATCTACAACTTCGCCAGGAACAGCGACAAGGACGTCCTGGCGGCCCAGATGTACGAACAGGCGGCCAAGCTCCCGGGGGCGCCGGACTTCGTGAGCCGACTGGCGGCGATCCTCTACGGGAAGGGCGATGAGAAGGCGAAGGCGGTGCGCATGTGGTTCGCGGTGTACGCTGAGGGCGACGAGGTCGCACGGCAGCGAGCCGTCGACGAACTGAAGAAGATGCTGCCGACCACGGCCGAGCGTCGCGACGCCCTGGACCGGTACGGGTCGATGCTTTCGCAGGACCGCTACACCACGCTGCAGGAGGGACTCATGGGGGGACAGAAGTGAGCGCGCGGCGAGCGCGGAGCGGGCGGGGTTTCACGATGATCGAGCTGTTGATCGTCATGGTCATCATGAGCATCCTGGCGGCCATCGCCATCCCCATGTACCTGAACCAGCGCCAGCATGCCCGCGACGCCAACGCCCGCGAGGGAGGGCGGACCATCACGACCGCTGTCCAGATGTACATCCTCGACGAAGCCAACCCGAGCGATACCCTGCCGCCGTCGGCCGACAAGGCCACGCTCACTCCCGCGTACCTCGACCCGAAGGAGTGGCCGCAGAACATGTACGCCGGTCGCGACATGCAGATCGGCGACGGGACCGGGGACTACGCCTACGAGGTCGTGGCCACTCCGAAGCGGTTCTTGCTCACGGTGCACCTGGGCAGCGGCGAGGACTTCAAGGTCCCGTGACCTGACGTGGAGGTCTTCCTGGTCGCCGCCTGCGGTGTCCTCGGGCTGCTCATCGGGAGTTTCCTGAACGCCTGCGCCTATCGCATCCCGCGTCATGTGAGCGTCGCCCGCGGCCGGTCCTTCTGTCCCCACTGCAAAGCGCAGATCCGAGGGTACGACAACATCCCGGTCGTCAGCTGGGTGGTGCTGCGGGCTCGCTGTCGCGACTGTGGCGCGCCGATCCACTGGCGCTACCCGCTGGTCGAGGCGCTGACGGGGGCGCTGTTCGCCGCCGTGGCGGTACACGACGGTCTCGAGCCGGTGCTGGCGGTCCACCTGGTGTTCGTGGCGACGCTGATCCTGGTCGGCGACATCGACATCGAATGGCGCATCATCCCCAACGTGGTCATCCTGCCGGTGGCGGCCCTCGGCCTGGTGGCGATGACGGTCATCGGCGGGGGCCCGTGGCTGGGGCGCTGGGAGTGGGCTGCCGCGGGCCTCGGCGCGGCGGCCTTCCTGTTCGTCGCCGGGCTGGTCTACGAGAAGTTGCGCAAGGTCGAAGGCATGGGCATGGGCGACGTGAAGCTGGCTCTCTGCATGGGGTTCTTCCTCGGGCTGGCCGTCGTGCCGGCCCTGTTCATCGGGTTTCTGCTGGGCGCGGTGATCGGCCTGCTCCTCATGTCGCGGGGCGTCTCCGGAAAGGAAGCGATACCCTTCGGTCCGTTCCTTGCCGCGGGTGCGGTGGTCGCGCTCTTCCTGGGCCAGCCGCTCATCGACACGTACCTCCGCGTCGCCTTCCCGGGATAGAGACGCCCGCGTGTCGTTTGGCGTCTCGTCGGGCGCTGGCGACCGCCGCTGCGCGGAAGCCGGCACGCGTGCCGCGACGAGTGTCACCATCGGGAGGGCGCGAACGTGAACGCCGCCGCGGCCGCCGGCTCTGGCCGGCGGCCGCGGCGGCGTTCT
>Ga0315282_10007168_pt1 | contig 18411 bp, 19 predicted proteins | sample YL17G07_20_MG_FD_203693 | JGI IMG/M metagenome (GOLD analysis project Ga0315282, IMG submission 203693) | Sediment microbial communities from Yellowstone Lake, YNP, Wyoming, USA - YL17G07_20 | ecosystem: Environmental > Aquatic > Freshwater > Lake > Sediment | place: USA: Wyoming | collected...
ATACCCGCTTTCGCTACTAATGGTCGATATCGATCATTACAAACGGGTCAATGATAGCTATGGACATGCGATTGGCGACCAGGTCTTGCAAATGGTGGTGGCGCGTATTAAAGATGAGCTGCGCGCCGCCGATTGCCTGACGCGTTATGGGGGCGAAGAGTTCATGGTGATCCTGCCCGGAACCTCCCAAACCGCCATGAAAGAAATCGCCGAACGATTGCGGCAAGCGGTAGCCAAAGAACCGTTCGGATGCAAGGACAATAACGCTGAACTGGCTATTCCGGTCACCATCAGCGTGGGTGGTGCGACGTATCCGGTTCATGCTCAAGGAGCCCAAGAGCTGATTCTGCTGGTCGATCAGGCGCTTTATCAGGCAAAATCAAAGGGTCGCAATGTCGTGTGTTGTCTCTAAAACGGCAATTGCGCGGTTTATCCGGTTATAACCCATCGATATTCACCGGCGTGGTATGTAGCGCGGCTCTACGAAGCGTGCTGCAAGCAAATTGAGCGCGATAGCGAGGCGTTGCTCTTTCGCCGAAACCCTGGCCTGACGCCAGGGCAGGCAAACCCCTCGCAAGCCGGGAGACTGCTGCACCAAAGAGCGGTTCGCAGTGAAAACTAAAAGAGATTTGCGCGACAAGGCGCTAATTTTCTATAAACGCTAAAGCGCAAGATTCGGGTGACATGGGGAACCATTTTTTATATAATTAAAGCTGTAAAGATAACCAATGATGATTCAGGAAATTACCTATGGATAACCGATCAAGTGAATACCAGCAACTCTGCGAAGATTACCAGCGTGTAGAGCAGGCAATCCGCTATATTGAATCTCACTTTCAACAACAGCCCAGGCTGAGTGAGATCGCGGCTCACTTGCATCTTAGCGAATACCACTTCCAGAGGTTGTTTAACCGGTGGGTGGGTGTCAGCCCTAAGCGTTACCTCCAATTCCTGACCAAGGAATATGTAAAGGAGCTGTTACCCGCAAGGAGTTTGCTGGAAACGGCGTACTCGGCGGGTTTATCCGGCCCCAGCCGGTTACACGATTTGTTCGTGACCTGGGAAGCGGTTACTCCTGGAGAATATAAACTACGCGGCGCAGGGTTGACCATCACCTATGCTATCTTGCCCAGCCCATTTGGGATGTGTCTATTGGCGATCACCAGGCGAGGCGTGTGCAATCTGGCGTTCGTTCAGCCCGAGAACCAGACCCAATTGTTGGAACATTTCAGACAGCGCTGGCAAGAGGCGGAACTGGTGCAAGATGATGCCAGCGTTGCTCCGTATATGGAGCGAGTTTTTACTGCCTATCTTCGGAAAGACCCAGGCAGGTTAGACCTTTATGTCAGGGGAACAAACTTCCAAATCAAAGTATGGGAAGCCTTGCTGACGATCGAGCCTGGGACGGTGGTATGCTATCACGACATCGCGGTGCAAATCGGAATGCCAGCAGCGGCTCGGGCGGTGGGTAATGCGGTCGCCAACAACCCGCTGGCGGTGATCATCCCTTGCCACCGGGTTATCAGTCGAAACGGTGGTTTTGGCGGTTATCGTTGGGGTATCGAAAGAAAGAAAGCCTTGCTGGCATGGGAGATGAGCCGGGCTGGGTTAAACCCTTGATCACCTTAATTTATCCCGCCAGTTTTCCCAGATGGCTTGGAGCTTCTTATCCTGCCAGGCCTGCTCGAATGCCTCGACAACCCGCGGGTCGAACTGGCTGCCTTTACAACGCATAATTTCCTGGTGAGCTTGCTCCAGGGTGAAGCCTCTCCGGTAGGGGCGGTCGATGGTCATGGCGTCGTAGCAATCGGCGACGGTAACGATGCGAGCCCCGATGGGGATTTCCGGGCCAGATAGCCTATCGGGGTAACCATTGCCATCCCAGCGTTCGTGGTGGTGGCGGATGATCGGCACCGCCTCAGCGAGATAGGGGATATCCTTGATCATCTCGGCGCCGGTGATCGGGTGTTTCTTGATCTCATTCCACTCATTCTCGTTCAGAGCATCGGGTTTGAAGAGAGTGCTCTCCTGGATGATGATTTTACCAATATCGTGCAGGATAGCTCCATATCGCACCTGCTCGAGAAAATGATCTTGGAAACCCATCGACACTGCAATAGCATGAGCATAATCGGTGACCCTTTCGACATGACCGCGGGTATACGGGTCGCGCACATCGATGGCGTTCGCCAACACGGTTAAGCTGGCTTCATAAGCCTGGTGTAACTGGGCAACCTTGATTTGCCGGGCGCGGTTGAGACGGCCGCGAATGACCGTGATGAGCTCGTCACGAGTGAGCGGTTTAACCAGGTAGTCTTCCACGCCCAGGTCTTTACCACGCATCAAATCGTCGCGTTCACCGCGGGCGGTAAGAAAGACGAACGGAATGGTGATCCATTCGGGATGGGTGCGCACCGAAGAGTAAAAGTCGTAGCCATCCATTACCGGCATGGAGATATCCGAGAGAATCAGATCCGGGTAAATACCCTTCATTTGACTCAGGGCTTCAAGCCCGTTACCGGCCGAGAGAACGTGGAATCCCTCGAAAGCCAGGATATCGCATAAGCCTTCACGCAAAGCCTCATTATCTTCGACGATCAGGATGGTTTCTTTTTGTTGCATCGATACCAAGAGTAATCCCTAGGATCTAATAAAATATTCTTGTTTTTTTTATGCAAGGTTTTTGTGCCACTAAGGGCGCAAAGGATTACGAAGGTTCTTTATCATTTTCTTTGTGTTCCTTAGTGATCTTAGTGGTTAAATCCTTTTTGGTTCCGGCTTGTCCTGGTTAGGACATTAACGAAGACGCGCTGGGTAACCCGGCGGCTGGTTGGGCTTGCCAGATGGCTCGTAAAATGGTTTGGGCGACCACCTCAGCAGCACAGGCGCCCACCACGTTGACATCGGCCTCGTACACCCCAGTGGATAGGGCAAAGATTGTATCGCCATCCAACATGGTATGAGCCGGCTTGATCGTCCTGGCAATCCCATCATGCGCCATCTGAGCGACCTTGTTAGTCTGTTCTTTGTTCAGGTTGGCGTCGCTGATCACCACACCAATCACGGTATGTTGACGGTTGGAGAAGCCCAGGTCCCGACCGCCTGCCATGGCTTTCATCACTTCTAGCGTATCGGCAAAGAAGCTCTCGCCATCGGCTTGCGCTCCGGTCGATGGCAAGCGCCGCGCGCCTGCGATGATCTTGCCGGTGTGGGGATCGATGACATCGCCAAACGCATTTACCGCCATGAGGGCTGCAATTTGCATGCCATTTCCGAGCTGCAGGCTGGCATAGCCAATCCCAGCTTTCATTGCCTGACCAATACCCAGGATCTTACCCACCGTGGCGCCAGTGCCGGCGCCCTGGTTGCCTTCGGCGGGCGGTTGGTTGGCAGCATTCAGGCAAGCCTGGTAGCCCATAGCAGCATCGGGACGGCGATTGGATTGACCCAAACCCAGGTCGTACAGGATAGCGGCTGGTACGATTGGCACCCGGGCGGCTGGAGTGGGGAAGCCCACGCCACGCTCTTCCAGGTAACGCATCACGCCGGAGGCAGTTTCCAGACCAAAAGCTGAGCCACCCGAAACCACCACTGCGTGGACTTTATCTACGAGGTGGATAGGGTGGAGGGCGTCGGTTTCGCGCGTGCCGGGCGCGCCGCCGCGCTGGTCGATGCCGCCGACGGCGCCTTCTTCGCATAGCACCACCGTGCAACCGGTGAGAGCTTCCAGGTCTTGGGCATGGCCGATCCGGATGTTGGAGAAAAAGGTCGAAGGTTCAGTTGTTTGCATGAATACGATTATACCGGAGAAAAACGCGGCAGCTTATGAGCATTTTTGTAAGGCCGGAGGTTGAGTTGACAGCGAAACTCTTCGCGGTATAATTTCCCCGCCTGGCCCGTTAGCTCAATTTGGCAGAGCAGTTGACTCTTAATCAATTGGTTGGAGGTTCGAGTCCTCTACGGGTCACCTATATCTGGTAGTAGAGATGTTTGTTACCCATACATATAGTGGTTTTTAATCTGCTGTTCAAGCAGATTTTTTGTGCCTGGTGCAATTCGGTGCAATTGTTTTTACCCCTAAACATTAGCTCGATATATCCTTGATCGCCTTTTGAGGAATCTCCACCTGGATGGGAGTGACCAACTTATCGATGGTTATAGCAGCTTCATCCTGCATTTCATGATAGAGGTGACCGTAGACATCCAAGGTAATGCTTGGCTTGGAATGACCCAGAATCTTCGATACGATGATTACGGGAATACCGTGATTTAGCAAAAGTGAAGCGGCTGTATGTCGCAGGTCGTGAAAGCGGATTTTCGGCAACCCGGCCTTTTCCAATGTTCTTAGAAAGTCCACCCTTAAGTTGCTGGGATCACCCGGAGTACCAACAGACGATGGAAAGATCAGATCATTTTCTTTCCAGCGATGACCAGCAAGCGCTTTTTGAAGACCCTGGCGTTCCCAATGTTGCCGTAAGATGAAAAGCGATCCTTCACCAAGCTTAATGGTTCTTCGCCCCGATCTCGTTTTGGGTTCTACAAAACCCCATCCTTGCCCAGGAATCTTTTGAACCTGACGTTGAACATGTAGCTTAGCATTGTTCCATTGCAAGTCGGACCATTTCAAACCAAACAGTTCACCTTGTCGCATCCCAGTTGTGATGGCTAGATGATATAAAGCCAGGTAGGGACTATCCTGGGCGGCGATTAAAAATTGGGATACCTGGTTTTCGTCAAGCACCTGCATCTCTCCTCGCTTGTAACGTGGCAGTGATGCGCCATGGGAGGGATTGTGACTTATCAGACCATAACGGACGGCTTTTGCCAGTGATTTATGCATGATGTTATGGGTAATCCGAACTGTGCGGATGCCCACGCCCGATTGGACTAATTCCACATAAAACTGTTCTATGCGAGCGAGATGGAGATCTTTTAATTGAAGATTTCCAATCTTGGGGATGATATGCTTGCGAATATTTTGCCGGTATTGATGGGCGGTAGTCGAACGAAGAGCAGGTGCGTGGTTTTCAATCCATTGTTCAAGATAATCTGCAAGGGTTATTTTACTGGCTTGATAGTCCAGCCCCTGATCAATGCGAACCTGGAAGTTTCGCAGCCAGACTAAAGCATCCGCTTTGGTTTTGAATCCCTGGCTGACACGTTTGCCGTTTAATAAAACCTGTGCTCGCCAGGTACCATTGGGTCTTTGATACAGCGATCCTTCGCTTCTGCCGCGATGCTTTTTTGCCATTTCCTTTACTCCTTTTATATCGTTTCAAGGAAAGGCGACTCTGCTCTGCCCTATTAAGCTGTTAAGGTCCAAAATTTCAACCATGATTGTACCCGCTAATAAGGCAGAGGAGAAGGCAAAACCAGGCATTCTTATAAAACTTCGCCCTGGGGTGATAATGCCCCCTGGATATATTGATCCAAATCCTGGGGGCGTACGCGTCGAGCTCCTTCGATATAGACGGTACGAATTTTCCCCTGCTGCATGAGCCGGTATGCAAAAGCCCGGCTGATGCTGAGGATTTCTGCGACTTCCACAGCACGCAATAATTTCTGATGGTTAAGGTAAGTGATTTCGCTCATTTGGCTACCTCCATGAATTTCTTAAATCGATCCGATAATCACATTTGCAAGAGTGAACTGGGAGTTGACCGGTCGGCTTGCCACCAAATCGGTTCGGTGAGGATATTTCTGTATGCCAGTTGATCAAAGGTGGTAAAGAAAAACATGCGGGTATCCTCACCGGTTTTTTCTTTCGTTTGCTTGATCAGGTTTCTCAACCTGCGTTCTCCACCATTAATCACAACCAACCAGAGTCCATGATTGTTGCCAAATCTCCTTTTGTAACCAGGGCTTTTGATATAGGCTACACCGGGCAAAGCCTTGAATTTTCCGAAGCTGGGGTTGTCATGCGTCCCCATATCGATCTCCAGTAGAAACCTGGCTTTACTGGGTTTTCCTTGCTTCAAGAGGTCGATATCCACGAGCTCAAAGTAAGCATCGGGGCAGACGCCTCTTTTCATCTTGACGCTTCTACCTGCCTCACTCTTGATCGAGAAATCCACCACGTCCATGTCAGCACGGAACTCGCTTTCCGGGAGCCATTTTTCCAGAACGAGGGTTGGTAGTTGGCTAACGGCGTATTGCAGCATCAAACGAAAATCAACGGTTGCAAGGTCGTGACGCAAAAAACTCCAGCGCGGCTCACGCACCCAGCGAATCCCGTAGCTCTGTAGCTTCTTCTGAAGCGCACGCAATTGATTTTCGTTGTTTCCACTAGGAGGGTTGACCTTAGCTCCCCAAGTACCCGCAATATACAAAGCACCTCTCCAACCCAGCCAGCAGATTGGTTCCGGGATCGGATAAATCTTGCGCTGCTCTCGATCCGGCCACATGAGATATGCTTCTCGATGAAGCTTTGCCAGCCTTTGTTCCATGGCTCGTTGGCTGCTGTCCGGCCAGAAGAGGGTCTTCAAATGGCGTTTAGCCAGCACGCCATCATTTTCGTATAGCACTCTCAAAATTTCTCCATCCCTAGATTGGAATCGCATGATTTCACCTTAGCACATCAGCTTGCCCAAAGCGAGTAACCGTCATCTTGGGCGTCATTTCCTTTTCCAACATCATGCCTGTTCGTCCGTTCATCAGTAACCAGACGGGCGGTAGCATACTCGTGTCTCATCTCTTCTTTCAAGCGCCCGAATCTTCTGCCGGAATAGTCCAAGAACTCTCTTTTCACCTCCTCAACATCGGTAGTCAGGATCACATTAGGCATATCCTGCGTTCTGAGCTTGAACGGATTTTGGCGACCGTGTTGTTTTACCCAAAATTCACGCCGGGAGAGTTTCGTCAAAGCGATTGCCAATCCTTCCCACCCCAGGGATTTGGATTGGCTCTCCAGCGCCAGGATAGGCCAGTTTCCGATCTTGTTGACGACCACGTTGGTGGTCGTGGTAGAAAGGAAATCCGGCGATGGAAAGATTTCCCTAACCAAACGGCTGGCATCCTGGTAGCCTACCCTGAAGCACACCAGAGTCCCGGCGGTATTCAGTACGGCATTGCGCAAACCGGTCGACAATTGATCCAGGTATTGGTGCGCCAGAATAAGGGATAGGGCATATTTTCGAGACTCGGAAAGAATGTCCTTGATATTATCCGTGGTGTAATTCTGGAATTCATCCAGGTAAAGATAAAAAGAACTGCGTTGGCTTTGGTCGGCTCGGGATAAGGCCGCTTTTTGAAGGTAGGCAACGATAAACGCCCCCAGCAAGGCGCTGGGACCCTCCCCGATGATGCCCTTTGGCAGGTGAACAAGAAGAATTTGACCTCGATCCATGATAGAGCGAAAATCAATCCCCGAATCTCCGGCCAGGATCAGACGAAGATCCGGATCGAAAATCAAACCGCCGATTTTGTTCAACACCGGGGTCACCCACTGGTGAGCTGCGGCACGACTTTTAGGAAATTCATAAAGGAAGTAAGCGCGTGCCTCTTGGTTAGACAGGCGATCAAGCAGTTTTTCTCGAAAATCTGTGTCCAGCAAGAAGCGGGGTAGATCTAACAGGGTCAAGCCCAGGTTCGATAGGGCTAAAAAAGTATTGGCCAGCAGCCAGACCATACGGGGAGAATTGGTTGTGTCCAGGTTCCAGATGCGGGAGACAACGTCGGTCAGGAAGGTTGACAGCCGTTCGTGGGCTAATCCTCGGATCGCTTCGAGAGGGTTGAAGCTCACCACCCACTTCGGATCGCAAGGATCGATGATCACGACCTTATTCCAGATTTCCGGCTGCAGGGCGATGCGTGCGACCAGGTTTTGAAAAAGGTCCCCATGGGGATCGATCACGCCTACGCCGTGCCCAAGAGAGATATCCTGCATGATCCATGACTCCAAAGCCCGCGACTTGCCGGTCCCCGGTTGACCGATCACATGGGTATGGGTTGCCCTTTGCCCAGGAGATATCCCCCCAGCATTTGCAGAGAGGATTTTATGGAAGACCCGGTTCATTGGATTTTTACCCCCAACTGAAGCCCGCCGGGTTTTTCAATCTCGTCCCAGGCTAGCCCGATAGACAGCCCATGAATCAATGAAATGAGCAAGATCCACACCGACCAATGGAAATCGGCCAAAATAAGTATCAGGGCACAGATTGTCAGCGATAACAGGACACAAGCGATCAAGCGCGAATGACCCGATAGTACCTCGATGCCCAGAGAGCCACGTAACCAGGGTTCCAGGTAAGTTAATACCAGGTGGTATAAGCGGAAGGATAAGATCAAAACCCCGCGCAAGCATCTCATCAAGAAGCTCAACAAATGGGGGAAGAAACGCAGCAAACCGGCAAGGCTGAAAAGCACCAGGCTTAGTGAAGCCAGGCAAGTGCCAACCATGGCGTGTTCCAACATTCCCAAAAGCATTCCAAGCATGGAGACTTCCTTTCAGGCTGCCCACCGGTCGATCTCAATCCAGTAGCCGTCCTCGGTTACGGCGATTAAGATCGGGTCAAGTATGGTAACCCCCATAACCAAAGCAGTGGGCACCAACAACAAAGCTGCGAAAGTAAGGCCGGCTAAAGCCAGGATCGCAAGACCGGAGATTGCCGTAACTACCGCCGCTCCACCTGCTACTACCAGGCTGGTAAACCTAAGAGCAGACCTGACTTGCGGGTTTATGATCGACATTCTCAAGTTGCCAGCCTGAGGTTCTCCCGGCGCAGCCAGCAACTTGGGCGCTTCGTGGACGACCACGAATCCCTTTGGGCGAAGACCGTTCGCATAGATTGAGCGGACGCGCTGCAATGCCTTGTCGGGAATATTGCTGGAATCCAGGTGTGCAGGGACAATCAGCCAATCATGAACTCGTACCGGTTCCTCGGGAAAAGGAGCTTGACCCAATAGATTACAGTTCCAGCCCTGCTCACGTCCCAGATGAAGGAGTTCCCTGGTTTCCGGGCTTGTCATAGCCACCATGCTGCGGGAAAAAGTATCCGAAATTGAGTTTGTGTGTGTTATAGTGTTCATGCTTTGCCTCCGTCTAAGAGTGTTCCAATTGCGAAAGAAACTTGATTAGATCCACCAACGCCTGTCGCCAGCCATAAGTCGATATCCAGGCCATCACCGTAACCAGCGGTGCTAGCATCCAGTAAAGCGCAGTGTGGTGGATGAACTTCCAAAGCAGGGTAAAGACGATCACGATCAAGACTACCGCGACCATCCTGCGTGAGGGCGTCCAGCGGGGTTGGTCGAAACGAAGATTTCTGTAGGTGGGAACTTCGTTCATGGTTGTCTCCTTATAAATAAATATTTTGAGTCGTTTTGATATATAATGGTTCTAAATAGTAGCCAATTTCCATTTTCGTTTAGTGCTGATTCTTTTTGTATAAGAATAGCAAGGAATGGGCTTTAAGAAAATCAACCGCCGTATAGTCTTTTGAAAGTTAAACCAAGGGTTGAATCGAGGTTGTTGAACAAAAATACCGCCAGAATTTCTCCTGGATCGTCTACACAGGTTTAAACGAGGGGTTTAATATGTCTTCAGATGATACCGCCCATAAACTTTATTCCCTGACCGCTCGCCAGATCGAAGTGCTCAAGCTTGTTTGTGATGGAGATGATTATCAACAAATAGCAGAAATATTGTTTATCTCCGTAAATACAGTCAAATCCCATATGGCGAACATCTACGTCAAGCTAGGCCTTGATACGCTTGATGCTACCCTACGCCGAAAAACGCTATACCAGGATTATTGTGCTGCGCTGCAAGAGATTGATATTCCCCCCGAAAAACCGGAAGAACCAAAAGGATTAGTACCTGTTCCGGAATATGTATGGAAAATGGTTGAGGAGGATGAAAAAGCCATTATTCTCAGACCACCGCATGACATTATTGATGTAATCTCAACCTCAAGTCCCAGCCCCGAACCTAAACCAACACGAAGGCTAAGATTGTTTCTCTTTGGGATGGTTTTTGGCTCTATTTTGACAGCTTGTATTGCTATCTCTACTTTTAGAATCTACAATTGGCTGATCGATAACCAGGGAGCTTGGAATACATTTCTTATACCACAAATAACTGAGGCAATCTCAGGGCAACCTAGCGTAATGGTCGAATCAATATCGCCTGCGACGTCTTCAGAGTTAAACCCAGAAAATTCCAAAGTACAAGTGACAAGTGCTATAACTACAACAATCCTACCGCCAGTATCACAACAGCCAGTTTCTACCCTTGCAACAGATTTGAACATACTTTATTCTGATAATTTCGATTTAAGGCTTGGTGCAGAGTGGAAAACGATATATGGGGATCCTTTTATTGTCAATGAAACGTTAACTGCTGATCAGGAAACATTTTTACTCATAGGTGATTCTTCTTGGTCAGACTATTCGATAGAACTAGATGCACATGCATCTAATTGTTGGTTCGGTGATGAAGGAAATATTGTAGCAGTCAGAGTAAGAGACATCGACAATATGATTGCCTTTCGTTGGGCAAGTTGTGAAAGTGCATGGTATATTGTTGAAAAAGGTGTCTGGAAGGAAATTCCAAATTCATCTAAAAGTATGACATTCTTCACAGATTACTCCTGGTTCAAGCTCAGAGTGACTGCTCAAGGCGATCTGTTTAGTGCCTATGCAGGTAGTAAGAAGGTTTCCTCGTTTAATAATTCTCAATACCAAAATGGAGGAGTTGGGTTAAGACTTGACCCTGACACAATGATCAACAATTTTGTTGTTAAGCAAATCGAACCATGAATGATTAATTGAGAGTATCACAACAATATGTTCTCCAGTTCGGTGACTGCAGTAATAAAATCACACTTCTTCCACTTCATCCAAAAGTCGATAATCGAGCCTCCCCCGCAACTTGCAAAGCAGTGCCAGTAATTCTTTTTGTCGTTAATACCTAAGCTTGGATGTTGGTCGTCATGGAATGGGCACAACCCGATTGCGCCACTACCGGTAGGTTTAAGATCAACGTATTGGCTGATAAACTCCAGCACCGTGATGCTGGACTTGATCTTTTCTGAAAGCATGGCCGAGGGCTCACTATTTCGCTCAGGAAGGATAGATAATTCGCTGGATGGTGAATGCGTCGGGTAAGCCTTGATGATCGCTTCTGGAACCGTCTGGGGAGACGATAGCATATAAATTTGCTCACGTATCGTTGGGGCTAGGGGCGTACCATTTGGGGCGATAAAACCATACCGGGTTCCCGTCATGCGATGGATACCAAAGGGACAGCGGATCAGCGAACCGGGTCCGTGGCTCAAGTGATCTTGCTTGGGGAATAGCTCCACCCCTTCAGAATTGTGCTTTGCGAGTATACTCAGCCCGAAGTTTCTTGCAGTTTGACCACTTACAGCGTTCTCGAAAAATAACCAGAGATGGCCTCCACGACGGCTAGTTTCCAGGTACGAAGGGATGTGATCAGAAATAAGCGATGAATTAATCTGGAGGAGGCTTTTATAGCTGACCTCGTCATCGGCATCCAGCACGATAAAGCGAGCTTTATTCTTTTGATTTAAGCAATACAAACCGAGGGTAATCTCTCCGCGTAGGTGTGCAAATAGATGGCCAACATTCAAGGTTTCGTGCATGCAAATGTAGCGCCCATCGGCAAGCTGCCTGGCATATAAATCCCAGCGTTGTACAAAACGTTGTGCCAGAACAATGGCTGGCCTGGATAATTCGTAGTCGTTCAAGAGCCGCTCTGTGCTCATATTCCCCTATTCCAGGTTACCAAAATATTCGCCGTAAAAAAAGACCGCCGGAGGCGGTTACCTTATTGGACGCGCCACCGACAAAAAAAGTCCAGAAAAAGATGTCGGTGGCGAAAGGCGTCGGGCTCAAAGAGCCCGACCACCCACGGTGGTAGCGAGGTGCAGTCTCGCGAAGCGAGTCTGCACCACAGCGTGACGCCGCAGGGAACGACTATCGTCCAGCGGACGAAGGAGCGACCAAGGGAACCGTCTGTTTGAAAAACAGACGGCGTAGCCGTGGGTGGTCGGGGTCGATCCCAGGCATCGGAAGATGAATGGGTTGAGACCCGACGCCCTGACTTGACGAGTTGGGGGGTCTGAAGGCGCTGTTTTGAGCCGTATTCTGGCGAAAATCTGCGCTGAAATGACCTCCCCGAGGCAAGGCAGCTCTTTTTCTGGCTCAAGCCAAGGGCTCGATGCCCGCAGGCTTGAGGATAACCTGTTCGTAAGCTTCGAACAAGTTTGCGAATAAGTATCTATACGGGTTTAAACGGGTAGCTATTTTCCTCAAAGGGGATTATTGGGTAATAAATTTAATGGGTTTGTTCAGTTGTTGAAAAGACTTTCGCTTGATTTGCTCGGGGCTTTCTGAACCAGACTTTGGGAAATCTCCTCAAAGGGTCGGCCATGCCGTTTCAGGCAAGTCGTGATCAACCCTTCGAGTTGCTCGATGGAGCGTTCACTATCCTTGATCAGCTCAGCCCAGATCACAGCCAGGCGGTCATCGGCGGTCTTAACGGTCGCCTGACGAACTTCCTGCTTGGTTAGGAACTGTACGAATTCTTCCCATTGCTCGTGAACGGGTGAATAGATAGGATGTTGATTGGGGTTGCTATTTTGGTGCTTGATCGCCTCGGTGTCAATCTCACCTAAGACATGCGATAACGCCTCGGCATCTGCCCTCGAAATGCGGAAAGTCACGATGGTTTGGGCATTTCCTAACGCCATCTGTAAACGTGAGTTCAACTGTGCAATACTTTGGTTTGCCAGGATCATGTGCAACCCGAACTTGCGCACCTGGGAGAGCATCTGGCTGAAAGTCTCAGCCGCACCGGGATGGCAGGCAAAATCTTGAAATTCATCGATGTACAAATAATAAGGCTTGCGGGTATTGAGCGGCGCCCTGGCGCGTGAGAGAGCAGCCTGCTCGAAACCGGTGACGATAAGGGTGCCGAAAAGCCTTTTGGTCTCATCATCACAATCGCCTAAATCGACGAACAGGGCTTTGCCCTCATCCATGATCTTGCGAATTTCAATGTGATTTTCTTTCTGCCCCAGCATGTAAAAGATACTGGGATTATCGGTCAGGGCGCTGACTTTATTGGTGGTGCTGCTCATCATGGCGCTTCGATCTCTACCCCATTGCTCGAACTCGTTTTGAAAAAAAGAATTACAATCTGCAGATACTTTTGGGTCTTTGATCTGCTGTAGCTTGAGGTTGCGAAAATCATCGTCGGTTAGCAATCTATACAGGTTGCATAAATTGTCTTGAGTTTCGATCAATGCCGCTAAAGCCGAGCGCATGATTTGCTGGAAGCGAGGCGGCTCCAGCAGCGTTCTTGCCCAAGTGCGGGTAAAAGCCGAGATGACCCGCTGGGCGATCTCATAGGTTTCCAGATATGGGTCGGATGATGATAGGACGTTAAACGGGATAATGTAGTCACGCCTGCGGGGAGCGACGTACAACAGGCGATCAACTGCAGATTGCCGGGTGAAATAACCTGAAGCGATCAGCGTGCCTAACACATCTTTCGCCAGGTCGCCGTGTGGATCGACTACCGCACAGCCTCGACCGGCTAAAATATCCTGGACAATGCAATTATGCAAGAACTTGCTCTTGCCTCGACCGGTGAGACCCACAACATACATATGGAACTTACGCACTTGAGGAGAAATGCTAAATCGAGGGAAAAATCGGTAACGTCCGATACGACCTAACACCAGATTGTCGTGTTCGTTATGAAGTAAGGCAGGGATGAATGGCATGGTATGTCATTCATCCTAGCACAATGGTTTTAAGGTTTGAAATCCTGGTTCAAAGACCAAGCTTGTCAGCCATTTGGGCAATTGCGTCAGAAAACTCTCTTAGATTTTCCTGGAAAACGAAAATGCTGGCTCGCTCGCGCTCTTTTCCTTCGCTCTTGGAGCGGCTTTCGGTGATGATCAGGTAAGGGTTACCATCCTTCGTTTCTTTGACGTCTAGAAAATACATCCGACCCACAGCTTTGATCGTTATGCTTTCCTTTTCGGAATTCATGCTTCTCACCCCCCTTCTAACATCCAATGGATATTTATATTCACTCAGTTTGTTCAACCCTTGAGATAGCCTGGTTGCTAACGGGATCAAATCATCTATGGTGATAAAAGTATCCTTATCCAACTTCAGCCCTTGGTTTATTTTTCGATAATCCTCCATATGCTGACGTAACTAGTGGGTCAACTGTAGCATATTTGCTTGAAAATCAAAAGAATCATTTATCCAAACTGTATGTTAGTTCTCTGATTAATATTCACTGTTTATTATTAGGGTAAAAAGATTTAACATCTAGAGGTAAAAAAGGTTAACATCTAGATGTAAAAATATTTGACATCAGCTTCGTTTTGACTTTTTCCAAAAGGATGCCTTGAGATGCACGGTGTAGATATTCGGTCTTCCCTGGCCGCGTCTCTTTACGTCCACCAACCCGGAACTTTTCAGCTCTTTGATATAGGTGTGCACACTCTGGCGGGTTGTGCCCATGTCCTCAGCGAGCCGATCTTGTCCAGGGAAACATTCATCCATTTCCCGAGCGTATTTGAGCAGCATGGCGTAAGTAAGTTTTGCGCCTACGGAGATCTTATCGCTTTCAAGGATGAAATTGGGCACGCCGGTCCATCCGTGCTGCGTAGCGATGTCTGCGCCGCGGACAAACAGGTTGCGATCGTGAAATGCTTTCATTTCCCCCAGCCTCTGCATAGGTCTATTTTGGTTTAATTCTTTTTACCTTACCGAGAAATTCACCGATCATAAAACGGTATAGCTCAAGCTTCTTGACATTTAATTGGTGGGCAATTTCTTCCAGTTCCTTCTGCCATTTAAGGGGCACTTCAGACTGTACTTTGACCTTCACTTGATCGCGTAATCGAAAGCTGAACTCCTGGATTTCATTCCTGGATGGGTATTGGCGTGACTTATCCCGTGGATTATCACTTGACCCTTTACGGGGTTTATGGCGTGTTTGCGGGACTTTTGGCGTGATATCTCGCGTAAAACTTTTACCCGTTTCTTTTTTGGTGGTGTGACTTCTACCAGGTGGGTGTACATCCAAATTCGATAAGTCGTTATATATTCCCATTATGTCACCTCCTCAAAGGCTTCCTGTGCGGATGCGATGATCGTATCTTTATCCACAATCTTACGCCTCTCAACCACGGTACGAAGGAGGGATTCATTGGAGAGCTTACAGATATCGCGAGCAATGCCTCCCGTCAATCTGAATATCTCTGTAATGGCTTCTGATTGAAAGGGGAGTTTGTCTCCACCGGCTACAGTCCAACGGAATTTCATCATCTCTTCGGTTTGTTTTAAATCGAAAGGATACAATTTGGTCATGTACATGCGACTGGCCAATGATTTGAATCGTTGGATGCGTTTGTCAAGATCCGGCTGCCCAAATAGGGCAATTTGGATAAGAAATTCATCGCGGGTGGTGAAGTTAAACAAATGGTGGATGGTTTTGAGGGTGTCGTGGGGTAGGTTTTGCGCCTCATCCACCAGTAGAATTGGTGTGATTCCAGCTTTATATTGCTCGAGCAAATATAGCTCGAAGTTCTTCAAAGTATCCGCGTAAGATCTCGCAGTCTTTACCTCAAACTCTTCCGCAATAAAACGCATGAATTGGTTGGCAGTCTTGAGGTTGGGGGCGAATGCCAGGACAACCTTTTTCGATTTATCAGTGATGAACTCATCGCGCAGTCTTTGCGCTATAGAAGTTTTGCCCATGCCCACATCGGCGCTTAAGTACACCGGACCGTCCTTTTGGGAAAGGTGATATTCAATCTTAGCTTTGGCTTCTTTATGCTGGTCGGAATACCACAGAAAGCGTGGGTCAGGCGTGATCTTGAATGCGGGTTCAGATAAGCCGAAATATTTGACATACATGATTCATATTGAAGGATATTGGGTAGCTTGTCAAGACCAACATAGACATCGAAGTTGGAAGAATTGTGGAAACTGATAGTGAAATATTTTTACAGTATCTTACGATTTTATCAAAGTGATTATTGCTTTCGTGATAATGATGATGTTATGCTTTTTTATATGGAAGTAGCCAATAATCACGAGTGGGGAAAGCTGATAAAAATCATCAGCATGGTAGTGCTGGTCATCTCAATATTAATCTCAATTATTTTGTACTGGCTTTATCAGTTTTCATTCATCTGTTTGTCACCAAAGTACTGCCATTAATTTTAGCTACTGGTTTTTCAAGCTCGATTGATAGATTAAAAATAATTGATTTTTTAAAAAGTGGCTGTTATAATATATTTACGTTGCTCGTCTAGTAATCAATGATTGCGTTCAAATCTCCTAATACAAACAGAATTCATCGGTGGGGGAGTAGTTGAGGAAATAAAATACTTAGTCAAATCTTCGTCCAGTTGGTTATTAAACTTTCTTGCAGTTCATGTGTATAACACCAGTTACCTTGACACTATTATTCAGTCTTTTATTTCTCGAAGTATCAAATTTAAGCGCCTCTTTAATTATCGGCGTAGGTACACATCAAATAATCTTGCTTCAGGGAGGGTATTATGCCATTGTTGGACAAGTTCTCGCATGCTGCAGCTGTCACCAAATGGAAAGCCGATCAGCAAATGCGCCTACTTAAGATTCAAAATCAAATCAATGAGATCGAACAAGCCATAAGGGGAGAAAAATCAAAACTTGCCGATACTGCAATTAGCCTGTTTGCTCAAGAGAATTTATTAAATGATGAGCTAAAGGAAATTTGTACCCGAATCAGTCAGTATCATGATCAGATCAAAGAAAAGCAGCGATATCAAGACGCAATAAAGCAGGAGAGACCGCCCGAGTATGTTGAATACTCCCCAAATGTATCTGAGACGAAAACGGGACTATTTTGCCCGGAATGTGGTCGTGAACTGGTCGGTAAATATTGCCCAGACCATGGTCTAGAAGGGGTTCGAAAGGTTTCTTCCCCAGAGACTCCTATAGAGGTTTTACCAACCCCAGAAGCCGAACAATTAGTATGTCCAATTTGCCGAAAAGTCCTAAACGTTCGTTTCTGCCCGGATCACGGCGTTGAAGGCGTGCCAGCAAGACAAATCTGAATTTTTGGAGGGTATACCATGTATTGTACTTATTGCAACCATCTAAATGCCGAAGGAAATAAATTTTGTGAAGCTTGTGGAAAACCCTTAAATCCTGTCAATATTGTTGAACCGGTAGCAGTGAGACCGGTGGTGAGGGAACAGAAAAAAGTAAAAAAATCCAGTTGGCTTCGTAGACTTCCGTCTATTGGAGCTTTAGTAGTACTGGTTTGTTTTTTCTTGCCTTGGGTGATGGTATCTTGCACTCTTGATGTTGGCGCGACCAGGGATTTTGGCTATGGAATTACCGGGTTTGAAATTGCTTCAGGTAGTTATCCGATTATGGATATACCCGATGAATTTAAATCGAGTTTATTTAATTTAGGTGGCGAGCCAGCTGCGTCTGATACCAAGCCATACCCTCTACTTGTATTGATACCTTTAATGGGTTTCATAGGTTTATTTTCGCTCAATGGGCGTCTATCCGGTACGGTTCTAGCCATAATCTCTGGGATATTAGGGATATTGGGTATATTAGCATTCACAATTGCGATAATTTACACAAACAGCAAAATATCGATGACTGGGTTTCGATTGCAATTTCAATCAGGAGTATGGGGTACTTGGATTGGATTTTTCTGGCAAGTTTTAACATCGATAGTTACAATTAACAGATAGTTACGTCTTATGTGAATTCGACTGAATAATAAAAGTGGGAACGATTGAAAAAGAATGGGAAATGGGAGATTTTTAAGAGCATGTTGCAGGATCTGATCAAAATTGCGATCGAAAAAGGTATTCAATTTGGCTCAATTCAAATCGTTGATAGTGTGCACAGTGTAGCCAATGTGAATGTACAGAAAGACGAACAACGGCAGAAGAAAAAGAAAGGGCGACGCTATCCTGATGCTGGCTGGGGTGCAAAGCATAAGCGCAAAGTGAGAAGTCCGGATGGAAAGGAAGAAGAGCAGACCGAATATTTTTTTGGTTATAAAGCCCATACCAGCATGAATGCGACAACAAACCTGATCACCAGTTTAGAAGTCACTTCTGGGAAAGTATATGATGGGGATCACTTCTGTAACCTTGTAGATCAAGACCTTGAACAAGGAATTCCGGTGGAGACCTATACAGCTGACAAAGGGTATGATGATGGAGACAACCATTACTATTTAGAGAGCAGGGGGCTGCATTCGGCAATCCGGTTGAAACGTACCCGCACAGAGAAGAAGGACAAGAATAAACAAATATGGTTAGATTTGCGGGCAAGTGAGCCATATAAGCAGGGATTGAAAGAGCGCTATAAAATTGAGCGCAAGTTTGGAGAGGGAAAACA
>Ga0315282_10007169_pt1 | contig 18410 bp, 12 predicted proteins | sample YL17G07_20_MG_FD_203693 | JGI IMG/M metagenome (GOLD analysis project Ga0315282, IMG submission 203693) | Sediment microbial communities from Yellowstone Lake, YNP, Wyoming, USA - YL17G07_20 | ecosystem: Environmental > Aquatic > Freshwater > Lake > Sediment | place: USA: Wyoming | collected...
AACATCTTCTCGGAAAGCGAGTATTTGGGAATTCCAAAATAATGATGCAACCCGGCCTGGGCTCCCCAGCAGATGTACAGAGACGCGAACACGTTGGTTTCCGCCCAATCCATGACGTTCACAAGCTCCGGCCAGTAATCCACGTCCTCAAACGGGAGCTCCTCCACCGGTGCGCCGGTGATGATCAGGCCGTCGAACTTCTGGCGGCGTACCTGGGCAAAAGATTTGTAATGGTTGATCAAGTGCTCCTCGGAAACATTCTTCGATCGGTGCGAGGCGGTGTGGAGCAGGGTCACTTCCACCTGGAGCGGGGAATTCCCGAGCAGCCGCAGGAATTGCGTCTCGGTGACAATCTTGGTCGGCATCAAATTCAGGAGCGCGACCCGCAGCGGGCGGATATCCTGGTGGCGGGCGCGTTCTTCACCCATCACAAAGATATTTTCACTCTCCAGGATGGCGCGCGCGGGCAGGGTTTCAGGGATTCGAACAGGCATATCGCCTCCAAAGTTCTTTAATTCGCCGTCGACGATTCTTCGACGCGATCGAGGGATTGGTGGAATTCCATCCAACGGAACCGCTTGTCGACGGATCGCGGGTGCCGCCTGGGCTGGTTTTAATCACCCGTTGCCGGATTCCCGGGCGAGGTCGTCCCTTTCAGAAGCCAGTCCAGGCAATCTCGCAGAAACAAAAACCCCTTCCGGTTGAGAAGGGGTGAATGGGAAGACATCACTTGGCCTCTCATCTTCCAGAAAAATCTGCCGGATTTGGCACCTTGGCGTCTGCCAGGTTGTCGAGGCTTCATCGGGCCGGTCCCTCCGCCTCTCTGGATAAGAGCATGCGTAGTATCGGATTGTGAATGGCCGGTTTTATACTACTCGCCCCCACCGATGTCAAGGGGAAGCCGCGGTAAACCGGATGTGCCGGGAAGCGGCGCCGTACACAGGAATGCGGACCTGCGGCCGCGGAAGGGATTATTGGGCGGCGAACTCGTCCAGCCGCAGGCTGATCACCTGCGAGGCGGAGTCGGAGCCCATCGAAACACCGTAGATCACCTGCGCCGCCTGCACGGTGTTGCGGTTGTGGGTGACCACGACGAACTGCGTCTGGCGGCTGAGCTCGGTGAGCAGCTCGCGGAACCGTCCGACGTTGGATTCGTCGAGCATGGCATCCACCTCGTCCAGCACGCAGAACGGCGTGGGGGAGACTTTCAGCAGCGCGAAGATGAGCGCCGTCGCGGCAAGGCTGCGCTCGCCGCCGGAAAGCAGCGCCAGCCCCTGCGGCCGGCGGCCCGGCAGGCGCGCGGTGATGTCGATCCCCTCGTCCCCCTCCCCTTCCGAGTCGGTGAGGGTAAGCTTGGCCGATCCGCCTCCGAAGAGGCGCATGAAAATCTTCGGAAATTCCTCGGCCACGGCCTGGAAGGTTTGCTGGAACGCCTCGCGCATCATCGTATCCAGCTCGGCAATCACCTCGCGCAGTTGCACCTCCGCCTTTTGCAGATCCTGCACCTGGGTATGGAGGAAGTCGAATCGCTCCTTGACCTCGGTATATTCCTTGGTCGCCTCCGGGTTGATCGCACCCATCCGGCGCAATTGCGATCGGCGTCGGTTGACCAGGTCCTCGACTTCCGGCGTGACGGATTCCACATGGGGCAGCCGTTCCACCAGGTTCTCCAGCGGGAACGGATTGGGTCCGGTCACCTCGCTGGCATATTCGAATTCGACCAGGCCGAAGTCGTCCTCGATCCGGCGGCGCAGGCCTTCCAGCTCCTCCTGCCGGCGGGCCAGGTCCACCTGGGCTTGGGTGTATTGCCGCTCGGTGGAGTGAAGCCGCAGGCGGCTCTCCGCCTCGCCCGCTTCGAGCAATCCCTGCTCGCTCTCCGCCTCCGCCAGCTGTTTTTCCGCCGGCTCGATCAAGCCTTGGGTCTCATGGATGGAAGCCGAAATCCGGGCTTCGTCTTCGCGCAACGACCGGATGGAAGATTCGAGCGACGCCTGCTCCTCTTCGAGGGACTGCACCCGGTGCCGGCGCTCTTCCAGTGCGGCGGCCGCGCGCTTCAGGGCTTCCTCCGCGTCGGTTCGCCGCGTTTCCAGAGTGCGCACGGATTGTTCGGCCAGAGCCAGCTGGGTCTTCCAATGCGGGATGTCGGCTCCCGCCTCAGCGGCCGCTTCCTCCGCCGGTTCGGCCGCCGCCGCGCGCAGATCCCCGCGCCCCTGTTCGATCTTCCCGCGCAGAGCGTCCGTCTCCAAAGCCAGCCGTTCTTCCTCCCGGGCGACCGTCTGCCGTTCGGATTCCAATTCCGCGCGGCGCGCTTCCTGCCAGCGGACTTCCTCTTCTTTGGCCGCCTGCGCCCGGCGCGCTTCTTCCATTATTAACCGCAGAGCCTGTTCGGCGTGTTGCCGCTCCTCGACCGCCAGGGCTTTTTCCTCCGCTTCCTGAGATGCGCGCCGGTGGTGTTCCTCGGCCTCGGCCAGTTTGCGTTCCGCTTCCGCCGAAGCATTCTGCGCCGCGCGCAGCGCATCTCCGATCTCGCGGATTTCGCGCGCCCGCGAAAGCGAGGAGGAACCTTCCCCGCGCCCGGCCAGTACCGGTCCGGCGGGATGGAACACTTCGCCCGAAAGGGTGACCGCTTTGGCATGGATCGGAAGACCGGCCGCGATCCTGCGCGCCGCCGCCCGGGTCCGAACCACCACCGCGTTCCCCAGGAGCGAATCCAGCGCCGGCCGGAGCGCGGCCGGAGCGCGCACCAGTTCGCTCGCCCGGCCGACCACGTCCCCGTCCGACGGAAGGGGAACCGGTTCGGGCGGGGTCAGGCCGGGAAGCGCGAGCAGGCCGGTCCGGCCCGCCGAAGTTCCGCCCAGCGCTTCCAGCGCCGATTCGAGCGAATCCGATTCCTGCAAAAGGACCGATTCCTGAAACTCACCCAGCGCGGCGGCGATCGCCGCCTCGTGTTCGGCTTTAACTTCCAATTGCGCGGCCAGCGCCCCCAGCACGCCGGCCAGAGTCCCCTGTTGCGAGCGGCCGAGAAGGTGGCGCAATCCGCCGCCGTACCCGAGCAGCTCCTTTTCGGCCTGGGCCAGCACTTCGCTGCGGGCCCGCAAGCGGACCTCTTCCTCGCGCTTCTTGGACAGGGATTCGCGGGCGCGATCGACGGAGGTCTGCGAATCAGACGCGGCCCCGGCTGCGCGGGTCCGGTCGGCTTGCGCGTTTTCCAGGCGGGCTTTCTCCTGCTCCCAGGCCTTCGCACCGTCGGCCACCGTTGCGCCGTGCGCCTGGGCGGCCGCGCGCACATCGCCCAGCATCCGGACGGCTGCAGCCTCACGCTCGGCGAGCTCGGCCAGGCGCTGGCTCATTTGCGCGGAGTGCGCCTCACAGCGGACCATTTCAGATTCCAGTTCCTGCAACGCCGCCCGCAGCGATTGGCGTTGTTCCTCGCGCGCGAGGCGTTCGGCTTCGCGCACCTCGCGCGCTGATTCCGCCTGCTGCAATTGTCGCCCGACTTCCCCGCGTTCGGCCTGCATCCGTTCCAACTCGCGGCCGTACTCCGCTGCCCGTTCCTCCAGCGCGGCCCGCTCGGCTTCGGCCGCGGTCAGCGCCGCGGCGGCTTCCTCCTGCGAGCGCTCGATGGCGCGCAGACGCTCCTCATTCACCGCCAGTTCCCGGCTGAGGGATTCACGGTTGCGGTGCAGCTCCGAAGCCTGGCGGTGCCACGAGTTCAGCTGCGCGCGCAACGCGCCGAGCGTATTGCGCACGTCGACGAACCGGCCGTCGCTTTGCTCCTGTGAGAGGCGCAGCGCGGCCAGCGCCTGCTCGGCGGTAACCGCCGCGGCGCGGGCGGCGCCCACTTCCTGCTGCGCGATCCGCCAGTGGTATCCATGCCATTGCAGCAGTACGTCCTTCAGTTCGCTGCGCACGGTCTCGAACTCGCCGGCCCGCTTGGCCTGGCGGCGCAGGCTGTCCACCCGCGGCGAGAGCTCGGAGAGAATATCCAGCACGCGTTCGAGGTTGTGCTTGGTGGCTTCCAGCCGGCGCAGCGATTCCTCCCGCCGCGAGCGGAACAGGCCGATCCCTGCCGCCTCCTCGAACAGCCGCCGGCGCTCCTCCGGTTTAAGCGAGAGCGCCGCATCCACCAATCCCTGCCCGATGATGGTGTAGGTCCGCTCCGAAAGACCGCAGCGGGCAAGCAACTCGTCGATATCCTTGAGCCGCACACGCGCGTCGTTGAGCAGGTATTCGTTGCCCCCGTCGCGGTAGGCCGATCGACCGATGGAAACCTCGGAAAATTCGATCGGCAAGCCGCCGTCGGAATTGTCGAAGGTAATGAGGGCCGAGGCCATCCCGGCGCGCGGCCGCTGTTCGCTGCCGGAAAAGATCATGTCTTCGGTTTTTTTCCCGCGCAACAGGCCGTAGGACTGTTCTCCCAGCACCCAGCGAATGGCGTCGGCGATGTTGGATTTACCGCTGCCGTTCGGACCGACGATGGCGGTAATGCCTTCGGCGAATTCAAAACGGGTTTTCGAAGCGAAGGTTTTATAACCGTGGAGTTCGAGTGATTTCAGGCGTGGCATGAGGAGGTGTACCGCATGACATAAGTCGCCCCATCCGGTACGGACGGGGCAATGTCATTATAGCATATATTTTCGTGACGTTCCGCAGGGTTGGCAAAGGGGAGCATCCCGGATATGATTATTCCATGAGATTGCCGGAATCCTCGGCGTCGCTGGAACGAACCACGATCACGCTGCGATGGGTGATCCTCCTCGCCCTGGCGATCCTCGCCCCGCTGCAAAAACCGCTGCCGTTTCTATCGGTCCTGGCGCTGATCTGCCTTTTCTTATTGCAGTCGCTGCTCGCCGTGAGCAGCTTCATCAGTCTCCGCCTGCCCCGGCTGGCCTGGGCCGGGGTCGCAATGCTCGACACGCTGTTGATCCTCCCGATCTATGTGCAGACCGGCGGCTCGGTGGGACCGGTCTTCTGGATCGGGCTGCTGCCCACATCCACCTTTTCCATTTTCTTCGGCGCCATTTGGGGCGTGCTCACCGGCTGTCTGCTGGCCGTTTTTCAAATTTTCCTTTTGCTTACGCCGGAAAACGTCACCCCGGCCGCCCTCGCGCTGGCCGAAGCCATCCCGCTGATGATCATCGCCGGCGGAGCCGGCAACCTGGCCGGGCGGCTGGATTACCGCCTGGCCCTGGAGCGCCGCAAACGCGATGAAGTGTTCAACCAGGAACTCGACCGGCTCAAAACCCTGGTGCGCTCGGTCTACCGCATGGCCAGCGCCATCACCGGCAGCCTCGAGCCGCTGCGCATCCTGGATACGGCGCTGGATCTGGCGGGAGAGGGCAGCGGCGAAAAGGGAAGCGCCGGCCGCTTGGTGAGCGCGGCCCTGCTGCGCGATCAAACCGGCTTCTTCATCGCCACCGCCCGGCGCCTCACGCGGGCCGACCTGCGCGCCACCCTGCCCGGCGAAGGCGGCGGCCTGGCCCGGATTCTCCACTCGCGCATGCCCACGCGGGTGGACGCTCCGCTCCAGGACCCGGAACTCTCGCAGGTGGTTGCGCTGCACGCCTGCCACTCCGGCATCCTCCTGCCGATGGTGGTGGAAGAGGAAGTGCGCGGCGCGCTGCTCTTTGCCCACCCGGACCCGCGCTTCCTGGAAGGCGATTTCCTCGAACTGATTGAAGGCCTCACCAAGCAGACGGCCTCTACGCTGCGCAACGCGGAACTGTTCCAGGCGCTGCGCGAGGAACGCGACCGCCTGGTGGAGGTGGAAGAACAGGCGCGCAAGAAGCTCGCCAGCGATCTGCACGACGGGCCGATCCAGGCCACCGCGGCGATCGCCATGCGCGTGAACTACGCGCGCCGGCTGCTGCAGCGCCGGCCGGAAACCACCAGCGAGGAGCTGTTTGAAATCGAGGAACTGGCGCGGCGCGCAACCAAGGAAATGCGCCACATGCTGTTCACCCTCCGTCCGCTCGTCCTGGAAACGCAGGGGCTTTCCGGCGCGCTTAAGCAACTGGCCGAAAAAACCCGCGATACCTTCAACCAAGATATCAAGCTCGACCTGGAAGCCTCGGCTGCCGACAAGCTCGACATCAACCGCCAGGGAGTGCTGTTCAACCTGGTGGACGAGGCGGTCGGCAACGCGCGCAAGCACGCCAAGGCCGCGCACGTCTGGATCCGTTTGGCCCGCGACGGCGACTCGCTCTACCTGGAAGTGGCCGACGACGGTATCGGCTTCAACCTCGCCGAGGTGGAAAAACACTACACCGAACGCAGCAGCCTGGGGCTGGTGAATTTGCGCGAGCGTGCGGAACTGGCCGGCGGCACCCTGCAAATTCTCTCCGCCCCCGGCAAAGGTACGCGGGTCCAGGTGCGGGTGCCCCTGCAATCCGACTCCGATGTCGATTCCCCCGCTTAAAATGGAATGGGAATGACGGCTTTTCTTCCCGGTTTGATTCTCGCCCTGGCGGTTTGGATCATCCCCCTTTTATTCCGAATCCTTCCCGCGCCGTGGATTGCGCCGGTTGTGCAACGGTTCCCCCGGATCTCCGATTGGGCGCCGTGGATTCACAGCCTGGGGCTGCCCTATGCAGGAGTGGTTGCGGGATGGATTGCCGCCCGGGATTACGGTCTGACGGGGCAAACGCTTGCCGAGTGGGGGATCGGCGCCGTCGCGGCGATCCTTCTCGGACTGTTCCTGGGCTGGGTCTCCGTCCGATTTACCTCCGCACGGGAATGGGGCGACGTGCGCGATGAAGCGCGCTGGTCCCTCTACCGGGCCGCGGCCTGGCCGTGGTTGGGTTTTCTATCGTACGCCGTGGCGGTCGGTTTGCTCGCGTCGCTGGTTGAGTATGCATTCCTCGGGAGACGGGATGCCAATCGGCTCTCCCTCCCGGCCGCGATTCCCTTCCTGGTCCGGAGCGCGGGATCGTCTTTGTTATTTTTACTGGCGCATAACTTTTTTCTGGCGATGCTGTATTATCTGACGGCTTATATCGCGACCAAACCGGAGTTTGCCGCTCGGATCGGGAATGCGCGCGTACGGATTGCTAATATTATTCCAGGACAAAGTCGGAAATGAATGGACATGATTTACAGGATTTTCAGGATTATTTTAAAATAAATCCTGTCAATCCTGTAAATCCTGTCCATTTGATTATTCCACTCCTCGTGAAATTCGATCAGGCCGCACCATAGATCCGGGCTTACTCCATTTATAATGTCTATTAATTTCCGATGCGTACGACCGGCCGATACTCTCCCGATTTTCGTGCAGCCATTCGGAAAAGGCGATCTTCCCGTTGGGGGTTTGGGCCGAGGTCAGCAATCCCTGCATCAAGCCGTGCAGTTCGTCCGCGGTAAGCAGGACGTCGCCCAAAACCCGTCCGATGACGCGCCCGAACGCGATTCCGAGTGCGGGCGGCATGGACAGGAGCAAAATTCCGGAATGGATGCCGCCGGCAATCAAGCGCACAAAGTCCCGAAAAGCAAAACGCTCGGGTCCGATCGCATCGACGGTCGTCGAATCCGGCATCTGGACGCCGGAAACCGCGATGGCAGCCACGTCGTTCCCATGCACGGGCTGGACTTCATATGACCCGTCCCCAAAGACGGGAAAAACGGGAAACCGCCGCATCAGCCAAGCGATGTTATTGACTAAAATGTCTTCTTCGCCGAACACCAGCGTGGGCCGGACGATGCAATACGGGACGCCCGCTTGCCGCAGCAGCCGCTCCTGGGCGGCTTTGCCGCGGTAATACGGCAGGGGCGATCGCTCCGAATTGCCGGTGACGCTGATGTGGACAATTTTCCTCACACCCGCTTTGCGGGCGCACTCGAAGAGGGTTGCCGTGTTGTGCAACGCCCGCGCGAAGGTCATCCCGCCGTATTCGAACCGGATCCAATAGGTGTTGTAGAGCGTGTCGGCTCCGCGCAGCGCCGCCTCCAATCTTCGCGGGCGGTCAAAATCATACGGGAACGCTTCGACGGCACCGACGAACGGGTTGGGCTTCTCAGGGTGCGTGGTAATGGTGCGCACCGTCTGGCCGTCTGCAAGCAGGCGCCGGGTGATATATCGTCCGATAAAACCAAAGGATCCGGTGACGACGTTCACGGGTTTGCGCTGCGCCCCGCCGCAGACTTCAGCAGTTTTCGAATTATGGGAACCGCGGCCTGCGCGGCGCGGGCCCGGTGACTGATCCGGTTTTTTTCGTCCGGCGAAAGTTCGGCCATCGTCACCATGCGGCCTTCCGGCTGGAAAACCGGATCGTACCCGAACCCGTTCGTTCCGCGTTCGGCCCAAGTGATCTCTCCGCGGCATTCGCCTTCGGTATACGCCACTTCGCCGGCGGGAGTGGCGATCGCGATCACGCACACGAAGCGCGCCTTGCGCGGCGCCGGGATGCCGCGCAACTTTTCCAGGAGGAACGCCCGACGGCGGGGATCGTCGGCTTCGGGACCGGCGAAGCGCGAGGAACGCACGCCCGGTTCGCCGCCGAGGGCATCCACCTCCAACCCGGAATCATCCGCCAGGGCGAGCAAGCCCGAAGCGCGCGCGAAAGCCAGCGCCTTCTTGGCCGCGTTCTCGCGGAAGGTCGCGCCATCTTCCTCTACATCAAGCTTCATCCCCAGCTCGTCCGGGAAAACGATCCCGGCCGGCACCTCGCGCAACAACGCACGATACTCGCGCTGCTTTCCCGGATTGGTTGTGGCTACGAACAATCTTGGCTTGGGCATCAAACCCCTTCCTTTACCGGATGGTACAATCCAATCTGATCTTATTTCATTTCCACGGATTAAGCCATGAAACGCTGGCAATTCTGGGTCGGGCTGCTCATCAGCCTGGTCTGTTTGTACTTCTTCGTAATCACAAAGCAGAATTGGGGGCAGCTGTGGGATTCCCTGCGTACCGCCCAATACCTCTGGCTGATTCCCGGGATCAGCATATATTTCGTCGGCGTGGCGGTGCGCTCCTGGCGGTTGCACTACATGATGCGACCGATCAAAAAAGTGCCCGTCCGGACCCTCTTTCCGATCGTCTGCATCGCCTACATGGGCAACAACCTTTACCCGGCCCGCGCCGGCGAATTGCTTATCCGGCCGTACCTGATCCGTCAGAAGGAAGGCGTGTCATTCAGCGCATCGCTCGCGATCGTAATCGTCGAGCGGATGTTCGACGCGGTGGTGATGATGCTGTTCGTGTTCGTCAATCTGCCCGAGCTGGCGCGGCTCGGAGCCGGAGGTTCCAGCGTCGCCGCGTCCATCGTGCGGCTCTCGATTTTCGGTACGGTCCTTTTCTTCGGCGCGCTCATCGTCTTTATCCTTGCGGCGATGTTCCCCTCCGTCACCGCCAGAGCCGTGAAATGGTCGGTCGATCATCTTTCTCCGGGCCGCTTCCGCCCAAAGCTGCAGGGGCTGGCCGACCGATTCCTCGCGGGGCTAAGTTTCCTTCGCTCGCCGCGCGATGTGGTGATGATTCTGTTTACCTCCATTTTGATCTGGATATTCGAAACCGGCAAATACTGGTTCCTGATGCACGGCTTTGCCTTCACCGTTTCGTTCTTCGCGCTGATGCTGATGAACGGGATCGCCAACCTCGTCACGATCATCCCCTCGGCGCCCGGATACATCGGGACGTTCGAGGCGGCCGGCATCGCCGTGCTGAAAGCGTACGGCGTGGACCAAGCCGTCGCCACGGCTTACACCGTCGTGCTGCACGCGGCGCTATGGCTACCGATTACGGTCTTGGGCGCGATATTCTGGCTGCGCGAGGGGCTGTCGATCTCGAAGGTGCGTGAGGAATCTACGACACCCACGACCGGATCTCTCCCCTGATTCCCGACAGCGGCACAACCTGACAAGTATCCGGTTGGATCAAAGCGATCGAAGGATCGGCGGGAAGAAACGCGGTTGCGTCCTGGACGCTCACCGCCAGCCATTTGCCATCCGGGCTCCAGAACGGACCTAAGGCATAGTAGGGCTGCGAATTCAATTGCGCCATAAGTCGCCGGTCGGAGCCGTCGGGACGGGCGATATAGACGGCCGCGTTGAACATGCCGAACGCCCGGTCCATAAAAGCCACCCACTTTCCGTCGGGTGATAGCGAAGCCGAAGGAATTTTCCAACCGATCGCAAACAGTTCCGTCACCGCGCCGGTGGATATATTCACGAACCTCAGGTAGTGTTTCCCGCCGTCGCCCAGCACGGTGTACAGCACTTTCGTCCCGTCCGGCGACCAACCCGCCGACTCTTCGACCGATACTCCACTGGTTACCCGATGCAGATTCGACCCATCCGCATTCATCACCACCACATGTTCGTTTTCAAGAAACTGGGTCATCGCGATGTGTTTTCCATCCGGTGACCAGCGCGGCCGGTAGCCGGTAACGCCCGGCGGGGTCAGCGCCGTCTGCGCGCCGCTTTCCACATCCATCACGTACAACCGGTCGTCCTGGCCCGAAAACACCAGCTTGCTTCCGTCGGGCGAGAGCGAACCGTCTCCGAAGACCAATCCCTTTTCTCCGCTGCCGTCCGGATTCGAAAGGAAGAGCGAGGGGTCAGGGGCGAGCGCGCCGCGCATCGTGAGAATTTTTCCGCCCAGCCTGGCCGGCAGAGGCAGCGCCGGCCCATTGGCAAGTTGGTTCCACTTGGCATCCGTCAGACAGGCCTGCGGTAGCGGCGTCGCCGTGGGCCAACCCTCCACCACGGGCGGATTCCATGTAGTGCTCCAATCGCCGGCAAGTTCCACACTGTTGACGGAAAGGTTGATCTGGCCGCCGACGATTGAGGCATCCGGCATGATATACATCTGGAATTGACCCGTGCGATTTGGGCTGCCCCCTCCACCGCTTCCTCCCACTCCGCCGCCTCCTCCTCCGTTCTGTTCAGCGGGGGTTGGAGTAGGCGGAAAAAGAATCCCCGGACTGTCATTCAAACCCAGTTGCAGGGAATGCAAACTGAGCGGGGCCTGGAAAGTTAATTCCAGACCCTTCCTCCCGTTTATCGAAACCATTTTCGCCGAAACGAACCGCACCGGAATTCCCAGTACGTCGATTTCGCGATCGATGGCCCACGTCTGGCCCTTGACCGGATTCGGTCCGGTATCGAAAGAGAACCCTACCGGATCCCTCAGATCCACAACCATCGAGGAAACCGTGAGTTTCAGCGGGCCGTGGAACGATTTTCCCTGGATTTGATACGCCCAGGGAATAAGATGCGGATCATATGTTTCCGCCGCTCGATATTCAGAATAGTCCCACTCCGCCGGGATCAACGACCCTGCGGCGTCCGTCACGGTCAATCCGAGCGGATCGCTGACGAAGGCGAACCGCGGATCGGTCCATTGCGTGTTACCCAACAGCACGTAGCCGTCGTCAAGGGTGATGACCTTTTCCAACGAAAGGGTGATGCCGTACGTTTCAACCTTGGTCGGGTTGGGGGTTGCCGCGGGCGGCGAGGGTTCGACGCTGGGCGTAGGGATGTCGATCACCGGCATCACGGTCAGATCCGGCGGGGCGGGTTTGAGGCGGAACGGGAATTCCCAATCCTCCGGTGCCTTGCCCGGCGGCATGCCCGCAATACAGGGAACGATGAAGGTTGCTTCACGCACATTCTGCGGTATCGCTTGATAGAAATTCCGGCGCCGGTAGCCCGATCCCCAGCCTGCGCCGCCTCCGGCCGAGATGGCCGGTTCGGTCCCATCCGGGAGCCGCAGCACTTCCAGTTGCGTGCAAATCGGCCCGCCCTCGCCGTTGGAATTGGCAACCGCCACCGAGAGACCCTCGACCTTGTAGATGACGATCGTTTGGGTCGGATCCGCCACCACTTGCTCCAGCGTCACCGTGATCCCGTCCCGCGTAATCGATGCGGGGTTCTCCAGCACGCGGATCGAAGCGGGCTGGACGATTCCGACGCCGGGGATATAACCGAGAATTTTCTGCAGCGCGGAAACGACGTTTTGCGGACCGGCGATAAGCACGCCCGCCAAGAGCAAAATTACGACGGCCGCGAGCCCCCAGACAAGGCGGGCGCGCATCCTGCTTCGAGATTGGAACACTTTGCCGCGATCCTGCAGGCGGGCGCGCAGGTCGCGGACAAATGCCTCCGGCGCCGAGGGAGCCGCGGCGGCGGCCCGCATCTGATTCAGGAATTTGGAAGAGGGAAGGTATTCGTTCATGGCTTTTCCATCCTTCCATGCAACCGTTCGAGCAACCGGTATACGGATTTTTTCACCGCATCTTCCTTCTTCCCCAGAATGGAAGCCATCTCGGCAAAGGTCAGGCCGGCCGTGAAGTGCAGGCGGATCAACTCGCGTTCGCCATCCTCCAGCGTCCCGATCAACCGCGCGAGTTCCCGGATCTGCTCGCCGCGGGCCGCCTCGCCGGGAAGATCCACCCCGGAGGAGACCTCCTCCGCCTCTTCGAGCGGCAACGCTTCCCGCCGGCGGAAAAAATCAACCGCCTTGTGGCGCGCGATGGAAAACAACCAGGCGGAAAAATAACCGCGGTGATCGTAACGCGGGAGGGATTCGAGCGCGGCCAGAAAGGTTTGCGCCGTCAGTTCCTCGGCATCGTCCGCAGACCCGGCCCGGCTGTAAAGATAGCGGTACACCGGCTGAATGTATCGGTCGTAGAGCCGGGCGAACGCTTCCGGATCCCGACGGGCCGAAAGGATCAGGGCGGCTTCATCCTGTTCCACGGGTTCCACCTGTTCGGCCGGTCGCGGTTTCGGCATTCTCTTTACATCCTTCGGATGACGGGCGGGATCAGTCTTTATTATCTATGTATATTATCGGGCAAACGGGCAAAAGGGGACAAATAGAGAAAGGGAAGGGAAGGAAGGAGGAAGGATATAGAAGGATACGGATTTCACCGATAAAGCACCGAAGTCATGGAATAATAAAAGGAAATAATATGCTTTCGTAATAATTTTTATCCTTCGGTATATTCGGTTTTTTTTCAGTGCTTTCCGTGTCCGTTGGGCCAACACACAATGCATACAACTACTTACTCAATTCCGCATCGATCGCTTGTTGGAAGGTCTCGTACGGCTGCGAGCCTGAGATCAACTGGCCGTTGACAAAGAAGGCCGGCACGCCGGTCACGCCGATGCGCTCGCCATCCTGCATGTCGAGGTTGATCTCCTTGGTATACCGGCCGCTTTTCAGGCAACTTTTAAATGAAGAGAGGTTCAACCCGACTTCCTGCGCGTAGGTTTGATACATGGCGCTCCCCAGCCCGCGCGTATCGCCGTATAGAAGCCGGAAGTAATCCCAGTAACGTCCCTGCTCGCCGGCGCAGTTGGCGGCCACCGCGGCCGGCTGCGCATTGGGGTGCATGGACAGTGGAAAATCGCGGAAGATGAAGCGGATCTTGTTTCCGTAATTGGCCTGGAGTCTTTCGTAAACAGTCGAATACCATTGCCGGCAAAACGGGCATTCAAAATCCCCAAATTCGACCATGGTGACCTTGGCGCTCGTAGGACCCCAAGCGGGATCGTCCTTGCCGCTGGCGTCCAGGTCCGCGCTGGATGCGGATCCGCCGCCGGTACTCACGAAATCCCGTGCGGTGTAGCCCAACGCGATCCCGGATCCGAATAGGATCAGGCCGAGGACGATTTGACGAATCGGCCAGCGGATGGAATCGGTTTGAAGGTTGATATTCTTTGCCATGCGTCCGATTGTATCACGCAGCCCGCGCCGGACCGGCAGGAATTTGGACCTGCCGCTCAGGTATAATCCCATCGATGACAAATTCCACCGGTTGGAAACAAGCGCTCGAGCACTCGCGCCGCGCGGCCTTTGGCCGGCTCTCCTCGCTGCTCGGCGCGACGGAACTCACCCCCGCCGCTTGGGAGGAGATGGAATCCCTTTTGCTCCAGGCGGATCTGGGTCCCCGGCTGGCCGGGATGACGATCACCCTCCTCCAGCGGAAAGCCGGTGAGCAGGGAATGCTGCGCCGGTCCGAGATGTACCAGGCATTGCGGGAATTTCTCGGTTCTCTTTTGGATTCCGCCGAACCGGTCCGCTTTATCGCCCAGCCATCGGTCCTTCTGGTGGTAGGGGTGAACGGTTCCGGAAAAACCACGAGCATAGCCAAACTGGCATACCGATATCAACAAACCGGCATGAAGGTCCTGCTGGCCGTCGCCGACACTTTCCGGGCCGCGGCGACCGATCAGTTGGAGGTCTGGGCTCAGCGGCTCAACCTGGAGCTGATCTCCGGCGCTCCCGGTTCCGACCCGGGCGCGGTGGCGCACGACGCCGCCCAAGCCGCGCTCAAACGCAAGGTAGATCTGCTGATCGTGGACACGGCCGGCCGGCAGCACACCAGCTACAACCTGATGGAGGAATTGAAAAAGGTGCGCCGGGTGCTGGGCAAGGTGATCCCCGGCGCCCCGCACCACACCTGGCTGGTGTTGGACGCATCCACGGGCCAGAATGCGCTGGCGCAGGCGGCGGCGTTCCGCGAGGCGGTCGCCGCCGACGGGGTGATCCTGGCCAAGCTCGACGGCTCCTCCAAAGGCGGGATTGTCTTTCGCATCCGGTCCGAGCTGGGGCTGCCGGTTCTCTTCGTCGGATTGGGTGAGCGGCCGGAGGACCTGGCGCCGTTCGATCCGCAGGCGTTTTTGGATGGAATACTCGAGACCCCTCCCCAGCCCTCCCCATGATGGGGAGGGTGGCCGGAGGCCGGGAGGGGTGAATTGACAGGATTTACAGGATTTCAAGGATTTCCCTGTAAATGTATGTGACCATTTTGTAACAGTTGTTACAGAACAAAATTGATCAAGCATTCATAAAAGTGGTTTAATTATTATTGGTGATAGATAAACCGGAAGGGTTGAGAACACATCTGTAAGCTCATCTGTCCAGGCTTCCGCAAAATGGGTTTGCAATGAAAGTATTCCGATTATTCGTTCTGAATTTGTTAGTCTTTATTAGCGTCGTCTCGTGCCAGCCCGCGAAACAAGTTCCATCCGGTATCGCTCCGTTGATAACCCAATCACTCGCAATTAATCCTGTGACGCAAACACATCCGTCAAGTCCGACCCGTACCAAGACAAGCACAATTACTCGCATTCCTTCATTAACCCCGACAAACACCAGCATCCTGCTGCCCGAATTGCACACCGCCGGGCCGTATCTTTTTCTCAATGGTGGATATGGAATATTCTACGAGCTGGACGGCAGCGGCCGGCGTCAGATAAATCTCCCGAATGATAATGGCAAATTCTCATCCGATATGCGGTGGTATGCGTACGTAACAGGGGATTTGGATAATCGTACGGATTTACCAGCGGGTGGAGTCGTATTGCATATCTTGGATATTTGGAACGGAAAAACTCGCGAGGTCGCCAGTCTCGTACCTGCTGATTTCTATAAGCGACAGGAGCAGATGACCCGGGATTTTTTATCAGAGTACCGATCCCATTCCGATGAACCTGCAAATGACAATATTGGAATAAATTGGGCCATGCACTCTCTGTTATTAAGTATGGATACTTTTTCTTGGTCGCCCGACAGCCGGTATCTAGCATTTGGCGCAATGGTTGATGGGAATTCCACTGATGTCTATCTGTATGAAATAGATACCGGTGTCATCCAAAGAAAAGATAACGATTTATTAAACGTCACTGATATTTTTTGGTCCCCTGATGGACAGTGGATTTTGCATTGGAATATGACCCCAACATTTAATTCGGTCGATGGACCCAATTGGGATCCAGTGCCCCTCCGAGCTATCCGATTAGATTCCTCTGATGTGAAAATAAGCATGCCGGGTTTAAGGATATTGGATTCGATCTCAAACACGGAATGGTTAATGACAACGAGCCGGAGGGGAGATGGGGGTGAGCCGGGGAGCAACAATCTATTAATTATTAACCCACTTACTGGAGGTATCACGAACATCTGGAAAGGTTGGTGGTCTGGCTACGCAATCGACAAACAGAATAAGTGGATTATCTTATCGGCGGAAGATCCTTGTCTGGGAGGAAAGTGTACTTCCGGCAAATTTGGTTATTATATGGGACCCATTTATGGAGTAAAAACACGGATCTCAGATAGCAAATCCTTTGATCTGGAATTTCGCGGGGGAACAATTCATCGATTCCTATCGCTGGTTGTAGATGAGTCTGATACACGTGTCATTACAGTCAGCGGGATTTCCAGCGATGGTACATCCGATGTTTTAGAATCCGGGATGCATATGAAGGCAATTATATCCCCGAATTATCGATTGCTAGTCATTTTTGGAAAAAACGGAATAACTCTCTTCGATGAGTCAGATAGTATCCTTTTCGATTGTGCGGACACACCAGTCTATAATATTGCGTGGAAAACAAATTCACAAGGTTTGTATTTTACATCCGACAACAAGATCTACTACCTTTCAACGGATCAGCTAAATCCGCAGTTATTATCAGAGTGTTATCCGGCCCTATGCGACGAAAGTAGTTCGTTCTCATTGATTACAGGCGTCGAGTTGACTTCACTGCCTTACCTTCACGTACAACCGCCATCCATTGACAAACAGACGCAGGGGAACTCGATCTGGTCCAAAGCAACCTTAAAGGATCTGATCCAACCGGGAACTAACGAATATAAAGTCGGGATCCCGGCCTATTCTGAATGGCGCTGGGATTTCTCCTGGTGCGCCGCGACGCAATCCGGATTGGAAGCGATCCTCGGACCGCTGGACATCGAATTCTTCATCGGCGGGGAGAAGATCGGCGGGGATATCTTCCGGAGGTACGATTCCACCCAGGGTCGTGGATTCTGCCGTGCCTGGGCCACTTTCCTCTCCGGCTGGCAGCCGGGCGACAGAACGGACCTGGAAATCCGTTACACGCTGCGTGAAGCGATCAATGATGGAACGCGGGAATATCCGGCGGGCGAATACCGGCAGATCATTCATGTTTCGGTTAAATAGGCTCTTGGCAGTTTCACCCACTACCCTTTAATTCCCCCATTTTACAAATGAAAAAGGGGGTGAAGAAAATCTTGTCAATCCTGTAAATCCTGTCTACCCCCTCCCAATGTCGCGCGGGAACTAAAACATATGGAATTATTTATAATTATCCCTAAAGGAACCTGTCATGCCTGCTTTCGACGAGATCACCCAGCGCCTGACCGCCGCCAGCGACAAACTCCACCACCTGCTGGAGAGTCTTTGACCTCGCTTCCCAGGAAGCCCACCTGAAGCAGCTCGAAACCCAGTCGGCAGACCCCGCCCTATGGAATGCACCCGATAGCGCCAAAAAACTCATGCGCGAACTCACCGGCCTGCGCGGCCGGGTGGCCGAGTGGCGCAACCTGGAGCACCGGCTGCGCGACGCGCTCGAGTTGGCCGCGCTCGGCGACGAATCCATGCTGGCCGAATTGGAGAAGGAGACCGCCGACATCGAAGCCGAGGTGGCGCGCCTGGACCTCGAGGCGCTTCTTTCCGAACCGTACGACGAAACCGACGCGTTCCTTTCGATCCACGCCGGCGCCGGCGGCACCGACAGCCAGGATTGGGCGGAGATGCTCGAGCGCATGTTCCTGCGCTGGGCCGAACGCCGCGGGTACACCACCGAAATCCTGGACCGCATGCCCGGCGAGGAAGCCGGGATCAAGAGCATCACCGTTTCCGTCAAGGGCGTCCACGCCTACGGATACCTCAAGGCGGAGAAGGGCGTCCACCGCCTGGTCCGTCTCTCGCCCTTCGATTCGGCCAACCGCCGGCACACTTCCTTCGCGCTGGTGGAGGTGTACCCTCAGATCGAGCAATCCGGCGAGATGGAAATCCCGCCCGCCGATTTAAAAATCGAAACCTACCGCTCGTCCGGCGCCGGCGGGCAGAACGTGCAAAAGAACGAAACCGCCGTGCGCATCACCCACCTGCCCACCGGGATCGTCGTCACCTGCCAGAACGAGCGCTCGCAAACCCAGAACCGCGAAAACGCGATGCGAGTCCTGCGCGCGAGACTCCTGGACCGCCAGCGCGAGGAGCAGGATAAGGAACTGGCCGCGTTGAAAGGCGAACACATCAAGGCCGAATGGGGCAGCCAGATCCGCTCCTACGTGCTGCATCCCTACCAGATGGTCAAGGACCACCGCACCGAATACGAGACCGGGAACACCGCCGCGGTCCTGGGCGGCGAGATCGACGGTTTCATCGAGGCGTTTCTGCGGTCCAAAATCAGGAAATAAAAAATAATATTTTTCAATTAAGTCGAGATTTTCTGACGCTGTACTTTATGCGCTTTTATTATCAATTTCCATGTTGGTAATAATTCATATATTGTTCTTCATATCCTTTTCCCGGAAGCCTTTTTCGAATTCAACCATCCTATTAATTATTTCTTTGTTCATTGTTTCTATTGCGTCATTGAATACTTTGATTATTTTTTGTTCAAGATTCGCTTTTTTA
>Ga0315282_10007170_pt1 | contig 18410 bp, 20 predicted proteins | sample YL17G07_20_MG_FD_203693 | JGI IMG/M metagenome (GOLD analysis project Ga0315282, IMG submission 203693) | Sediment microbial communities from Yellowstone Lake, YNP, Wyoming, USA - YL17G07_20 | ecosystem: Environmental > Aquatic > Freshwater > Lake > Sediment | place: USA: Wyoming | collected...
AGATGCAAAGGTCGCCACAAGATGATGATTGAGGACTGGGAAGTTGACCGGCTCTACTGGGGCGAACTGGCCCGTCTCGGGGACAGAGAAAAAGCCGCTCAAAGCGTCCGGGCCAAGTTCTTCGATGAGATGTGCAGTCCTGCGAAGGATGTCCACTTTTTCGTCGGAACTGTTCTTAAGTATGGTACATGGATCGTTCTCGGCGTGTTTTGGCCGCCTCGAACACCACTCACTCTCTTTTGAGGATTCACCGCTACGCCACGGCGGTCGCCTCCCGTTTGCGGACGGTAGTAAGGGCCTTCCCCGGTGCGTTCGATCCAGCTTTCCGTCGACGTGGATCCGATGACGATGATGTAGCAGCCGTAGCGGTCACCGCGATCATCCTGGGCGTCATGAAGCAGACCGTCATTGCGCGTAGCATCGGGGGAATGCCCCATGGCGACCATGCAGAGCAACCTTCGCTTCCGTATGATGGCGCTCGAGTTCAAGGTTCGGGACCTCATCCATCCTCCGGAACAGGCCGTGCGGGAAGCGGGGATCGAGCCGGGGGATCGCGTACTCGATTTCGGGTGTGGACCAGGAAGTTACACGGTTGCCGCGGCGAGAGTGGTGGGCGAAACCGGAAGAGTGTATGCGCTCGACGTGCACCCGCTGGCCATCAAGAGCGTTCGCACCGCCGCGTCACGGGCTGGACTGAGTAGCATCGAGATAATCCAATCGGGCCGTCCAACCGCTCTCGAGGAGGGGAGCGTGGACGTGGTCCTGTTCTACGACGTATTCCACGAACTCGAAGAACCAGACGTCGTTCTGAGGGAGCTGCACCGCATCCTCAAGCCGGACGGCACCCTGTCGTTCAGCGATCACCACATGAAGGAACCGGACATCGTCGACGGGGTGACGAGCAGCGGCCTGTTCGCGCTCGAGCAGAAGGGGAAGCGAACGTACCGGTTCGTGCGGCAGAATCCGGCGGCCCACGCCACCGCGCCGACGGCGTAGTGAGACAGTGATCGCCCCGCCTCTCGCTCACTGTAGCCCTGCACCATCCGGAGTGCGGCCAATCGGCGGTCCCTCCCATTCCTTGACCCCATCGCAGGGGACTCGTAACCTTATATGACTTCTGTCACAAAGACCGGTTCTGCCGAGGAAAACTACGGACAGCATAAACGATAACGCCGCAGCGGCAGAGCTTGCGCCGTCACCGTCGATGCCCGATCTTGTCCGACTGCGCGGGATGCAATTCTACGCGTACCACGGCGCGACACCACAGGAGCGCCAAATCGGGCAGCGCTTCGAGGTGGATGTGGAATTCACGGTTGACACCGAGAAGGTGGACGACGGAGACCTGAGCACCACACTCGACTACCGGCTGATTTACGAGGTCTGTCGGCGTTGCTGCGTCGAACGGCAGTACAAGCTCATCGAAGTCGTCGCGCGGGAGATCGTACGGGAGGTACTCGCCCAGTACCCGCTGACGGGCATTCGGGTGACGGTGCGGAAGCCGAGTGTTCCCCTCGGTGGGGTGATCACCGTCGGCGCGGAGGCGGTGGTATCGAGGGGAGTTCTATGACGGCAGCTCGCCTCCCCGAGGAGGCAGCTTCAGCGCAATCTGCGCTGGCGCTTGTTGCCCTCGGATCGAACCTCGGTGACCGGCTGATGCACATTCGTCACGCGGTTGAGCGGCTTGCGGCCCATCCGGCGGTGCGTCTGCTCAGGTGCTCGCGGGTGATCGAGACGCCGCCCATGGGACCACAAGACCAGGGGCCATACCTCAACGCCGTGGTCGCATTCGACACGAACGCCCGACCCGATGAACTCCTCGCGCTGTGCCGACAGATCGAGAAGGTGGGCAGGCGACAGCGCACCGACCACTGGGGGCCCCGCACGATCGACCTTGACCTCGTGGATGTGGGCGGTCGTATCTGTGACACTCCGGAGCTCCGATTGCCACACCCCGGGGTTGGACAGCGCGCGTTCGTGCTCATCCCGCTGAGCGACGTCGCACCGGCCTGGAGACATCCGGAGACGGGAGAGCCGCTCGGGGAGATGATCGCGAAGATCGGTCGGCGTGAACGGGAGCAGATGCGTGTCGTAGCCGGACCGGGGCAGTGGTGTTCTGAGACGGTACGAGCGGGGGGAACTACATGAGCGAGGCGCGCTATCTGGCAATCGAAGGACCGATTGGCGTCGGAGCGACGAGTCTCGCCAAGGGAATCGCGCGCCGCCTCAATAGCGAGTTGGTCCTCGACCAAGTCGAGAAGAACCCGTTCCTCCGGCTTTTCTACCAGGATCCCGCGCGCTATGCATTGCCAACTCAACTGGGGTTTCTCCGCATCCGATGGCAGCAACAGCGCAAGATCCCGGAGATGCTCGGTCGCCACATCGTGAGCGACTACCTGTTCGCGCGGGACGCGCTGTTCGCCCGAATGACGCTCACCGATGAGGAATTCGATCTCTATTCGTATTATGCGAGCCTGCTGAAGCCTGCGCCGCCCAAGCCGGACCTCGTCATCTACCTTCAGGCCAATCCGGAGATCCTCATGGAGCGGATCACCAAGCGAGGACGTGACTATGAGCGGGGGATCGAATTGTCGTACCTGCAGCAGGTGGTCGACATGTACAACCAGTTCTTCTTCCACTACAAGGAAACCCCCCTGCTCGTGATCAACACGGCGGAGATAGATTTCGTCCACGACTCAGCCGACCTGACCTATCTCCTTGAGGAGGTGGATCGCTCCCGTGCAGGCACGCGGTACTACTCCGCCACCAAGCAATCTACCTCCTGACCGGGTGATGGTCGATCCATGATTACGCTCGCAAGCATCGCCGACATGCAAGCGTGGTCTGACGCGACGCGGCGCGATGGCAAGCGAATCGCCCTCGTGCCGACGATGGGCGCGCTCCACGAAGGGCACCTCTCCCTCGTGGACCGCGCGCACGGCCTCGCCGATGTGGTGGTCGTGAGCATCTTTGCGAACCCGAAGCAGTTCGGCCCGAACGAGGACTACGCGAAGTATCCCCGGACGATCGAGCGGGACCTCGCCTTCCTGGAGGAGCGTGGCGCAGAGGTGGTCTTCACCCCGACGGCGGACCGGATGTACCCGCCGGGACACGCCACCGAGGTGAAAGTCCTCGGCATCACGCACTGCCTTGAGGGCGTCACTCGCCCGACGCACTTTGCGGGCGTCACGCTCGTGGTCGCAAAGCTGTTTCTTGCGGTGAAACCACACATCGCCCTGTTCGGGCGGAAAGACGCGCAGCAGGCGCTCGTCATCTGGCGGATGACGACCGATCTGAACTTCGGGATCACCATCGACATCGCCCCGACGGTGCGCGAACCCGATGGTGTGGCGATGAGCTCCCGGAACGGCTATCTCTCTCCGGAGGAGCGCAAGCGCGCGGTCATCTTGTCACGAGCGCTGCGAACCGGGTTCGACCTCTGGAACGACGGGGAACGAAACGCCGCTCGCCTCGTTCAATCGATGCGGGCGGTGTTGGAGGAAGAGCCGCAGGTCAGACTCGACTACCTCGCCGCCGTCGCGCAGGAGACACTCGAGCCGGTGGAAACCGTCGTGTCCGGGACGCTTGTCGCCGGTGCGGTGCAGGTCGGTACGACGCGCCTCATCGACAACTGGTGGGTGACCACCGACGGGAAAGGCGAATTCTGAATTCGGCCGTTCGGCAGGCCCTTCTGCACGCTGACGCGAAAGGAAACAGGGCTCCACATGGCAACACTGCCGTCGTACTGCACGATGTGCCGCGCGAAACTGCACAACGCGACGGTTACGGAGACGCAGCTTCACTATGAGGGAAGCATCACCATCGACCGGAACCTGCTCGACGCGTCGGGGATGCACCCCTACGAACAGGTGCACGTTGTCAATCAGAACAACGCCGAGCGGTTCATAACCTACATCATACCCGGCGAGCGGGATACGGGCGAGATGTGTCTGAACGGGCCTGCGGCGCGATTGGCCGAGGTCGGCGACACGATCCTGATCATCGCCTACGGCATAGTGCCGGAATCGGAAGCTCCCAACTTCCGGCCGACGGTCATCGTGCTGGGGCCGCAGAACCAGCTCCGGGAAGTGGTACGACCAAGCTGAACGCACGAGATTGCGGCGCGCAGAATGGCGTCACCTTCTTGATACCTTCCGGTGACACCTGAGTAGAAATCCCCCGGGGACCGCCAGGCGGCTTGGCGAACCGAGCAGAAGAACATCGGGAAGCCAAAACTGGCGCCCGGGCCGCCGAGAAGTGCGGGACATTCCGCCATCAGGCAGCTATCGAGGTCGCGCCAAGCTCGAACGTTGGGGGACCGTCCCGGCGGCGGCGACGATGACCCCGTAGGGAAGCCTCACGCAAAGGCGCAAAGTTCATTGGACCGATTTGGCTCCGCGCAGGAATGTTACAGGCTGATGCAAGAGGCTGCTTCTACGACCGTTTGGTCGGTGCTAGCGACTTTGCGGGTTCGGTCAGGAATAGGTATATTGAATGACGACGGATTCGCATGGAGGAGGAAATCAAACGGCCTAATACCCGTAGGAACCACCGCTACCAGCATCGGAGGCGCACGAACAGGGCGTTCGTATTTGGATCAACTGAGAAAGAGGGAGGTTTGTCATGAAGGTATTCTTGTCGGTTATGTCCAAGGCCTCGATATTTCTGGCCATCCCCATGATCTTCGCGACCTGCGTTCATGCTACCCCCCCCACAGATCGCGGCAACTGTCATTGACCGGAACGGCAGGCAAATGAACCTCTCTGATGTAACGACAACTCTAATTGACCTTGAGGTTGGAGGAGTTCACCTGAAGGTTCCCATCCAACGGCTGACGCAAATCGATGTGCTGGGAGCAGACACGATCCAGTTTGCGTTCACATTTGGAAGAACGCTGACTGGCTCAACGGACAGCCAGATCAATGGGCAGTCAGATCTCGGAGAGTATAGGGTTTCCATCTCGGACGTCCGACAAGTCGTACTGCACGTCCGCGGGATCACACCAAGACGGGAATGGGAGCGGCCAGCTGGGTATGTTGCCCAGATTGGGGACTTCACCGTGTATGGTGTGAAGGCCGTAAGACATGAAGGGTGCGGTGGGCTCTTTTACTACATGGGGAGCGCGAGAGAAACCACCGTGCCTACAGAGCATCTCGATGTTGACAATGGCAGCTACGCGATTCGTGTGCCGTTCGCAATCGTTCGCAGGATTGCATTGACGAGGACAAGGGGTTATGCGGACGTCGAGGCCACTCTTGTGCTGTCTGATAGCACGACCGTGGAAGGCCTTCTTCGCCACACCGACAGATTGTCGGGAACGACCGAGTTCGGGGACATAACCGTAGCCGTATTAGGGCCCCGCCACCTGAAAGAGACTACGGTTATCTTCACGGAGGAGCCCAGGCCCCGCTTTACCGCTACAAGTCCTGCCCATACGCCGGCCACTGTGGTGTTCAAAGATGGCAGCCAGTTACCACTTGAGCGCGTTGCCTTTCGCAACGAAAGCCAGAACCAGAATGGCTGTTATACAGGGGAGGAGTTTCTTATGTCCCTTAAGTTCAAGATAGAGGGCAGCGGTGCTGAGCTCGATGTACCAATCGACAGAATATCCCGGCTTGATTCGCTCGGTCACAGGGGCGACGGGAAGTTTCCGATAATGAGGCTCGTCAGCAAGACGGGCAGCGACTTCACGGGCCAATCGGTCGGTTGCAAAGAGATCGTCGGCCTGTTCAGAAAAGGAGCGTACACGGTACTTGCCTTGGTCAACCTTGGAGATTCGCACGTAGCTGCGGTCCAGTTCTGAGCGGCCCCTACGTTCTGTCCCGTGCCTGCACTGTAAGACAAGGAGCCGCTGCCCTCGTGAGGTGGATGCTCGTCGTTCGAGATGCGGCACTGCTTGACACGTCGCGTCCGCATGTTATTCTCTACACGAGAACCTCCCGCACTGGAACTGGTCAGCGGGAGGGTGGGAATCAATCCTGAGCGCGGTGCTCAGGAAGGAGGCGTGAGCAATGCGCACGTACGGCTGGATTGCTGGACTCGCGCTCGTCTTGATGGCTGGCCTCGCCAGCGCCTCGGACCAGAGCGACTCGCGGACGTACACGGCCGGACCGACGATAACGGGCGCTCCGACTGCCGATCTGGCAAGCCTCATCCAGAGGCGGGGCCTCCTCGACCCGAGCAAGCTCACCACGTGGCGAACCTATTCGTTCGGCGTGAGCGCGGGCACGTACGGTACCACATCCGCCGGGCTGCTCATCCAGCATATCCAGTATCAGCTTTCCGAGCCGCTGACACTCTACATGGAAGTCGGGCTCCTGCATAATCCGCTCGGCATGGCGGGATTCAGCAACAGCGGTCCGCAGCAGGCGAGCCTCGTCATCCCGGCGGTGGACCTGGTCTACCGTCCGAGGGAGAACATGACGGTTTCGTTCCACTACTCGCAGATGCCGTCCAGCGTGCAACGCTACGGCTACGGATTCGGCACACCGTGGTGGTCCAACCCGCAGGCGGGAGGCTGGTGAGAGGGGAGACTGCGATCGCGTGACCACACCAAGCGGCGTCCGTTCGGTGCGACGAGGCGCGGGTTTGTGCAGCGCGCCGAGGAGTTGGTGGGTAGTCGCTGCGCTGCTTTCGGGGGCGTTGCCCGGATGCGGTGGTGAGGAGGCGCAGCGCCTGCCGGAGACACAGCTCGCCAGGCCACCCATCGTCGCCGTCCTGAACGGGTGTGGGGTGCCCGGCTCAGCGCGGAAGGTCGCGGATGCGCTCCGCCAGGCCGGCTTCGATGTCGGCAATGGCTACGGGGAGAACGCGGATAGCTTCGAGTATCCGACAACCCTCGTCGTTGACTATGTCGGCCGAGCGGTCGAAGCACGGAAGGTCGCCGATTTCCTCCGAGCACCCATGGTCCAGCAAATCAGCCACGATCCTGATCGTTTCGGCACGATCGGGGTCATCGTCGGGGCGGATTTCCAGGCGCACCTTGCGCAGACAACCGGGAAGTGATGGCCGTTCCACCACGGAAGAGAAAACCAGCGCGACGTCAGAACATTGACAGACTGCCACAGTCGCTACTCCTGACGGTGGAAGCCATTGAGGCGAGAAAAGCGCGGGACGTGGTCATCCTGGACCTACGAGCCTCGACGGACATGACGGACTACTTCGTGATCTGCACAGCGGATGCCGACGTTCACGCCCGGGCGATCCTCGATGCGGCGAGCGAGGCCCTGCTTCCACTCAATCGGCGTCCGTGGCATATCGAGGGGGAGAACGCCCTCACGTGGGCCCTCGTGGATTTCGTTGATGTCGTGGTGCACGTCTTCCGCGAGGACACCCGTCAGTTCTATGCGCTCGAAGAGTTGTGGGCGGATGCGCCACGCGTATCCCTTCCGGACACTCCACATGAAGTGACGACGCAGGCTGCGCGGTCGGGGAGGAAGTAGCACATGGCTGAAGTTCGGAAATGCCTTGAAATGGGCGTTGTTGGCCTTGGTGAGTGCGGGGGGAACCTGGCGCTGGAGTTCGCCCACCTCGGGTACAACGCGGTGGCCGTGAACACGTCGCACACAGACCTGCGCGGCCTGCCGCTCGAAGCGAACCGACGGATCTACGTGGGACTCGACGGGCGCGACGGGGCCGGGCAGGATATGGCGCTCGGCCAGCGCAGCATCGAGGCGAAAAGTGAAGAACTCGTTCAAAAGGTCGGAAAACTCACCGACGGCTGCGACCATCTCCTTCTCGCCACCGGGCTTGGCGGGGGAACCGGAAGCAACGTAGGAGTGCTGGCGAACATCCTCGCTCGGCTGGAGCGCCCAGTTTCCGTGCTGGCTGCGCTGCCGAAGAATCAGGAAAGCAGCATCGTCAAGATCAACGCGGTGAACGCGATCAACCACTTCCGCACCTGCGATGTGAGCAGCATCATCCTGATCGACAACGAGAAGATCCTCCGCCAGTACCGAAGCGAGAGCCTGACCAAGTTCTACAGCAGTGCCAACCACGCCGCCGTCAACGTCTTGCACGAGATAAACACCATCAGCACCAACGATGCGTACGTCCCGATCCGCGGCTTCGATGGTGAGGACTTCCGCCGCGTATTCTCGTCGCGCGGCGTGCTTATCTTCGGCGCTGCGGACCTTGCGGACGATGATCTGCTCGTGCGGGATCGCCTCGCAAACAGCTTGCGCGGCATCTGGGATTCGTCAGGTCTCCTCGCCTCCGGATTCGAATACAAGGATGCCACGATGGCCGGGGTGCTCCTCGTCGCGTCGAAGGACCTGCTCGACAAGGTCCCAGCCGACGTGTTTGAGTCGCTCATCAAGCAGATTCGGGACCTCACCGACACGAGCGGCATCTACGCCGGTTTGTTCCAAGGGCCACCTGAGCAGGCGGCACGGCTCTACACGATGCTCGGCGGACTGCCGTTCCCGGCGCGTTTGCGAACCGTGCTCAGTCAGGCCAAGGAGGAAGGTCCGGCGCTCGGCGTCAAGGTCGCGCGGCCCATCGAAGAACTCGACCTCGGCGATCTGAGCGGCCTCGATCTGTTCTCCTCGGGCTACGTGGGACCGGTTCCCGCACCCGGGGAAGGACCGGTACCTCGCCAGGGAAGGCCGGAAGGTCCGGTAGGCCCGGAGGAGGTCGGGTCGATCGCGTCCCCGCTTTCGAATTCGCCGGAAGCCCAACGCTGAGCCGCGAACTCGCGGCGGGCGCGTTTGTCACGAGTTTGCGTTGCAGACTCGCCGGAGCATCGGGTTTGCTCCCTGAGAATGCCCGTCGAAGGGGCGAAGCCACGTGTTGGCCCCGGCATTTCGTCATCTTCGCATCTCGTCTCGTTGGGCGCTCTAAGCAGACTTTCCGGACACACTCTCGGATCGACACTGCCCGTCGTCACGCAGCGATCATCGCCCTGATCGGCACTCCGAGGCTCCTGCGTTCGCGAAACCGTTCCACGTGGGCAAACCCGGTCTCCTCGACAAGACGAAGCGCGTCGGGGATACCCCTTCCCACGTCGCGCTCGTCATGCGAGTCCGAGCCGACGGTCAGACGAGAGCCGCCAAGTTCCCGGTAGCGCCGCAGCACGTCCGGGTGGGGGTACAGTTCCTTCGGCGGCTGACGCATACCTGAGGTGTTGATCTCGAGGGCGATTCCTTTCTCCACGAGGATCGCCAGGATTTCGTCAATGATCTCGGCGAACCGCAGCGGCTCGAACGGACCATACTTCTTGACCGCGTAGCGCTTGATGAGGTCGAGATGGCCGAGCGCATCCCACATACCGAACTGAGCCGAACGTCTGACCAGATCGAAGTAGACCTCGTACGCTTCCTCGACCGTTAGTCCGTCGAAAAACCTGAGAGCGCGCGGCTCCGAGATGTTCCCCCGACCGCGCAGGTAGTGCACCGATCCGACGACGAAGTCGAATTCCTTCCCTCTGAGCCACGCGGCGATCTCGTCCTCGAAATCGGGGCAGTAGTCGATTTCGATTGCGGCAAGGACCGCAAGGTCGGCGCCAAAGCGTCGCCTGCACGTTCCAATCTCCGCCATGTAGGCGTCGTACGCGAAGTAGCCGGTGTTGCTTTCTTCGGGGATGAAGTCCATGTGCTCGGTGAATGCGATTTCCGTGATGCCGCGCGCGAGGGCGGCAGCGCAGACCTTGGCCATCGGCGTGAGCGAGTCGACAGAGTTCGCCGAGTGGTGGTGGTAGTCAAACACGCGTCGAATCCCTCAGAGACCCCGGCAAGCACGATGCGTTCGCGGGTGTGCTCAAGCACCTCTCAGAGCGGGGAGTGGACCTTCAGCATTCATGGTGTGGGTTCTCAGACGGCGGGCAGGACACCCTCCTATCGAGCGCGGCTGGCCGACGGGAGGGCTTCGAGCCTGCCCACAGTCCACAGGCCCACGACCCAAGAGTGCGGAAATCTACCGAATCCCCGTCGCCACCCCAAGAGAAGCCGGGAAGCCTCCGTGCCCCACTTTCTGGTGCAAGATTCTCTTCTTATACTCTAAACCACACCCTGACCTGCTCTGTTGGCTACGGGAGTGAGAGCCAACGGAGGCGTCAGAGCCTTCCTCCGACCGGTCGCTGCAGTCTCATAGTTCCCGATTCCTGAGGATCGTTCCATGCCTCTGATCGACAACCACATTCACGCCGGTGACAAGTACGGGCCCGTCGAGAACGCCATCGAAAAGATGGATGATCTCGGCATCACCCACGCCGTGATCGTCCAGCACATGGGGCAGTACAACAACACGTACCTCGCCCAGTGCCTCGAGCGGTACCCGGACCGATTCTGGATCGTCGCGATGGTAGATCTCGCGCTCCCTGATGCCCCGAAAACCCTCAGGAAGTGGCTCAAAGACGAGAGACTGCACGGAGTCCGGTTGCCCGCGATGAGCCTTTCACGCAGGCCGGACGTGTGGGACATGGCGGTCAAGTGCCGGGGCGTCATCAGCGTGATGGGGCTCCAGCCGCGCGATCTCGGACAGATCGAACGGCTCAAGGTCTTCCTCGAAGCCAATCCGAGAGCGCGGATGAAGATCGAGCACATCGGCCATGCCGACCCGTCGGAGCCGCCGCCCTACGTCACGTATCAGCGGGTCATGGAGCTCGCCGGTCACAAGGGCCTCTACCTTCAGCTTTCCGCGCCCTACACCCACAGCAAGAAGCCCTATCCGTACGATGACATGCTCCCCTTCCTCGAGATGGCGAAGAAGCATTTCGGACCGTACCGCCTCGTCTGGGGGTCGGGCTATCCCCCCATCGAGATGTACATGACGTACGCGCAGTCCCTCGAATGGGTTGATACCCTCGGTCTGACCGACTTCCAGAAGCAGGCCATCCTCTGGGATAATGCCGTCCGCCTGTGGGACCCGCGGAAGAAGAAGGTGGGGAAAGAGGAAGCGTAGCTCCGGTAGTCGTCGGACAGGCCGCCCCGCTCTGCATGACACTCATAAAGGCCGTCATTCTGGGCGCGAGCGAAGAACGTGGTGGTGGGGACTGACTTCCCGTACGCGCTCATAGACTTCTTGAGGCAACCACGGAACACCGGGTCGCGTAAATGAGGAGGACACGATAACGAAGCGGACATGGATCATCGGGTCGATGGCCGGCGCGCTCGGCGCGTACGGCTATGGCCTGTGGCGCGTCATCCACGGGCTGCAGAGACTGAAGCCGGGAACGAACCACTGGCAGCACACTGTGAGTGTCATCATCCCGGCACGGAACGAGGCGGCTTCGATCCGACGTTGTCTGGAGGGGATCATCACACAGGACTATCCCCAGTACCTCTACGAGGTCATCGTCGTAAACGACCGTTCCACCGACGACACCGCCTCGGTCGTCGAGAAGATATGTGCAGGGAACCCCCACATCCGGCTCGTCGCCGTCGATAGGGTACCCGCCGGGGTAGCGCCGAAGAAGCACGCCGTGAGCGTCGGTGTGGAACAGGCGCTCGCACAGATCATCGTCACGACCGACGCCGACTGCACTCACCCGAAGGGATGGCTTTCCGGCATCAATCGCGAGTTCGCACCCGATGTGGGCGTCGTCGTCGGGCACACGATCTACCGGGACCCGCAGAACTGGTTCGAGGGTCTCCAATCAATCGACTATCTCTCCCACCGCATCGTCGGCGCGGGTACCATCGGCGAGGGAGAGGCGCTCAACAGCACCGCGAGCAACCTCGCCTATCGGAAAAGCGTGTTCAGGGAAGTCGGCGGCTTCGGCGAGGCGGGCAGCGTAGTGAGCGGCGACGACGACCTGTTTCTTCAAAGGGTCCACACGAAGAGCTCATGGCGGATCGTCGCGGCGACAGCTCCCGAGACGTTCGTCCGCACGGAGCCCGTGGCGAGTCAGGCCGATTTCCTCCGCCAGCGCGCACGCTGGGCGTCGAAGGCAACCCACTACCACACGGGCGTGCTGCCCTTCCTCATCGCGACGTTCATCCTCTTCGTGCTGATCGTCGTCACACTTCCCATTGCCGTCGCCAGGCCCAAGCGCTGGCTCGGAGTGTGGGCGATCCTGGCGGCAAAGGCGGGCATTGACTACTGGGTCATGAAGCGGGGAGCAGAGAGGTTCGGTCAGACGAAACTCATGAAGTATTTCTGGATCGGGGAGTTGCTCCACCCGTTCTACACCGTCGCGGCGGTGATCTGGGGCGTGTCCGGCAGGTTCACGTGGAAGGGCGCATCGTACCGGCGGAACGTGTCGCCCTGAGGGTGGCCGGTCCGGACTGCCTCCGAAATGGCGCAAGAAGATCGCAGATCGCTCCCAATAGGGCGTAAAGTTCCCCGGCGCAGGGATTCGGCGACCCCCGAAGTCAGGGAATGCCGGACGAGCTTTCCGATTCGTCGCGTCCGTCGCCGAGTGCCCGCGCTCTGAGCCGTCGTCGCGTTCACAGGCCACCCGGCGGACTTCCCCCAGAGGAGTTGCGTGAGTTCCCTCACGCCTCCTGATAGTGCACCTCCGCCGCCCGCTGCAACTCCTTCGCCTTCTCCTCCGGGGCGACGTCACTCAGCATGTTCCCACCGCCGATCTCCGGTCCGGCGAGGTACTTCTGGGTGACCGGATTGCGCAGGGGCGGATAGAACTCCACGTGGAAGTGGAACTCCGGATGCGGCTTCCCGTCCGTCGGCGCTTGGTGAAACGTCATCACGTAGGGGAACGGCATCCGGAAGAGGTTGTCGTACTTGGCGAGCACGACCTTGAGCAGCGCGGCGAAGTCATCAGCCTCCTCGGGCGTCAGGTCGGCAATGGACGGTCGAGGCTCGATGGGCGCGAGGTGCATTTCGTAGGCGTATCGGGCAAAGTACGGGACGAACGCCACCATCGAGCGATTCATCGCGATGATCCGCAGGTCGTCTTCCACTTCCTGATCGATGACCGCCCGGTAGAGCGTCACGCCCTGCCGCTTGAGGTAGTTCCGGGAACGCCGGACCTCGGTTTCGATGAGGGCGAAGACGAAGTTCGTGCCGTACGCCTGTCCGTGGGGATGCGGATTCGAGACCCCGACGAGTTCCCCTTTGTTCTCGAACATGAGGACGTGGTTGATGCGCGGGTCGGAGCCGAGCAGCCGGTATTCCTCCTGCAACGCCGTGACCACCCGGCGAATCTCCGCGACAGTCATGAGGCCGAGCGTGAGATCATGGCGGGGATGGAAGCAGATCACCCGACAGCGGCCGTACGCCGGCGCCGCCCGGTACAGCCCGTGTCGGCTCGTCTTGTGCGGCGCATCGAATCCGGCGGGCGGGAAGTCGTTGTCGAAGGCGTACGTACTCTCGTACTTCGGGTTCTCCTTGCCCCTCGCGCGGGGATTGCCCGGACACAGGTAGCACGTCGGGTCGTAGTCCGGTTCCTTCGGCGCTTCGGCGACCTTCCCACCCCGCCACGGGCGCTGGTCCCGGTGTGCGGCGATGACGACCCATTCCCCGCGCAGCGGATCCCAGCGCAACTCCCACTGCTTCGCATCGTAGTACGGTGGAGTCGGCCTCAACCGGGACCTTCGTGTCATAGTCTCCGAGTCTCCGACGGACTCTGGGCGCGTTCGCCTCCCGGCTTATCAGCAAACCCGCGCGAGCCTCGGCAAATCCCTCGCGAATCCTGCACCGGCGGGCGGGAAGCTCTCTTCCCCGCCGCCAAGTCCGACAGGAAGGCTCCAACCCTCCCGTCCTGGAGAATCCGGTGCACCGCTACGTCTCTCGCTGCAGCTTCCGGATCGCCTCGTCCGCGCCAATGATCACGAGCGTGTCGCTCCCCTTGAGCACGAAATCCGCCCTTGGCAGGACCGTCGCCTCGGGAATCACCTGACGGATCAGCACGACCTGTACCCCGAACCGATTCGGCAGGTTGAGCTCCGCGAGTGTCTTGCCCTCGAACTTCACTGGAACGGCGATTTCCACCAGGGTGATCCCCGGTTCGAGCACGATCGAGCGGAGCACGTTCAGGTCGGCGAGGGAGCGCGCAAGCTGGTGCGCCGCCTCCCGTTCTGGAAAGATCACGCGTGACACGCCGAGAAGTTCCATGAGACGGATCTGGTCCTCCCCGGTCGCTTTGACGATGATGTTCTTCGCGCCAAGGTCCCTGAGGTGCAGGCACGTGAGGATGCTCGTATCGAGCCGATCGCCGACGCTCACGATCACGTAGTCATACGTATCCACGGCGAGTTCTTGCAGCGTGTCCCGCGACGTGGCGTCGCCAACCATAGGCTTCTGCACGAGCGTCTTGATTTCTTCGATGCGGTCCGGGTGGGAGTCAATGGCGGCGATGTAGAAGTCCGAACCGGCAAGCTCGCGCACCAAGTGCGACCCGAATGATCCGACCCCGATCATGAGCAGTGACGGCATGGCTCACCCTATCATGACATCTTCTTCGGGATAGTGCAGTTCGGCCTGACGCCGCACGCCTCCGAGCAGGATTGCCGCGAGCGTGAGCGGGCCGACGCGCCCGACGAACATAAGTGCAATGACGACGAATTTCCCGGCGGTGCTCAGGCCCGGCGTGACACCCGTGCTCAGGCCTACCGTGCCCCACGCGGACGTCGCCTCGAAAAGGAGTTCGAGAAAGCGGCCTCTCGTCTGGGCGTGCGGCAGGTCGGCAAGCTCGGTGATCTGGAGGAGAAACGTTCCCAGCATGACGATGATCATCGCACCGGCGAACAGCGCGGCGGCGCGGGCAATCGTATCGCCCCTGACGCTCCGGTTCCACGCCTGGGGCCGGTACGTGCCGCGCAACCGTGCAAGAACCGCGATGACCAGCACGCCGAGCGTCGTCACTTTGACGCCTCCCGCCGTGGAACCCGGCCCCGCCCCGACGAACATAAGCAAAAGCAACACAAGCAGCGTGCTGTTCGTGAGCGCGCCGATATCAACCGTGTTGAACCCGGCGGTGCGCGCCGTTACCGACTGGAAGAACGACGGAAGCAGGCGCGCCGGCCACGCCATGCTCCGGAGGGTGTTGCTCCATTCGAGGAGAAGGAACGCGGCCGCGCCGCCGACGATGAGCATCGCCGTGACGAAGACGACGAGCCTTGTCTGGAGGAGGAGCTTGAACCACCGTCTGCGGCCGGTCATCCAGCGCCAGAGCTCGAACGTCACGATGAACCCCAGCCCGCCGATGATGATGAGGAGCATGACCGTGACGTTCAAGACGAGGTCATCCCGGTAGGTCATGAAGTTTGTGGAGGACAGCGCGAAACCGGCGTTGCAGAAGGCGCTCACCGCATGGAAGATCGCATAGTAGAGCCCCCGCAACAGACCGTGGCGCGGGCCAAATACCGACCACAACAGGAGCACGCCGACAAGCTCCGTCAGGAACACGAGCTTGGCGATCCACCTGAACATGGCCGTCGGGGAGAGTTTGCGGTCCTTTGTGAGGACGTTGGCGAGCCATTCCCGCTGGTCGGGAGTGCCCTTCTTCTGCACGAGCACGACGAGCAGGAGTGAATACGTCATCACTCCGAGGCCGCCGAGCTGGATCAGAACTATGATGGTGATCTCGCCGAGCAGCGACAAGCGTGCGCCGATATCAACCGTCGCCAGCCCGGTCACGCAGACCGCGCTCGTGCTCTGGAACAGGGCATCCACGAAGCCGAGCCCGCCCCGTTCGCCGCCCGCAGCCGGAAGGGTCAGGACGACGGCCCCGGTGCTGATGAGGAGGGCGAAGCTCACCGCGAAGAGCGCCGGTGAAGACCACGGTATGCGGACGCGGAGGTTCATGGGGAATCCGACAGCCCTTGCAGCGCGCTCATTCGTCGCGGCGCCGGATGATCTCACGAAGGCGTGTGTGCGGCGCGTTCCCAAGATAATAAGCAGATTGCGTCTCAATCACGTAGGCCACACCGATGGCCTTCAGAACCTCCGGACTGTCCACGAACCTCTCCACACCTGTCCCGTTCCTCGATGCGCCTCCCGCCGAGGGCGTCGCACTGGCGCTGAAAGAGGCATTCGACGCGCACTGCTCGGCGCCGGGTCTGTCCATCAGCGCCGAGAAATTCGCGGGGTACGTGAACGCAAAGATGTGCGGGTCGAAGATTCCGAGGTATCAGGGGTAGCGTACGTCCTCGGCGCAACGCCCAATCGGACGTTGATGCGTCATCCTGGTTGTCGTGAGTACGTGAGGGCAGCCACGTCGGGCTGCCCCTACGTAGGAATCCCTGTCATGGAGGCGTAGCGGCGACCCGATGTGGTCGCCTCCGAGGAACGCCCATCTCACCGTCTATCCACCTCGTGCGGCACGGCGTCGCACGTTTCTAGGTACCACGTGAGCATCCGCTCTTTCAACTCACGCAGCACCCCCGCGCACCCCGGATCGTCAATCCGGTTGACCGTCTCGCCGGGATCGTCCCGTAGGTGATAGAGTTCGTCCTTCTCGTACAGCCGCCGGACGTACTTCCACTCTTCCGTCCGGCACATGGTTGCCTTCGTGTGCTCCGGCATGCTGCGCTGCAGGTCCACGCGCGGCCAATACTCTCCGTCCGGCTTCTGGCTGCTCCTGCTCTCCAGTTCCATACAATGCTCTTCCCCTTCGAGCCTGCCGCCTTCCGCGAAGACCGCGTCCCGATGCTGATCAGTCGCTCCCGTCAGCACGGGAACGAGTGATTTACCAAAATGGGTGTGCGTCGGGACGATCCCGCACAGGTCCTCCACGGTGGCGGGGAAGTCCACGAGTTCGACGAGGGCGTCGCGCACGCCGGGTTTCACGGGAACCCATGCCGGTGGTTTGACGACGAACGGAACCCTCGTCAGGACATCCTCGAACGTGTTCTGATTCTTCTCGACGAGACCATAATCCCCCGCGAAATCGCCGTGATCGCTGAACAGAAACACCGCCGTGTCGTCATACATCCCGGCGTCCTTGAGCGCCCCCATCACCATGCCGAACTGGTGGTCCACCCGGCTGCACATCGCGTAGTACGTCGCCCTGAGCTCCGTCCAGCGCTCCTCCGTCCAGGTCTGCATGTTCTGTCGCCGCCAGATACCCTTGAGCATACTCGGCTTGTCCTGCCACCCCTGCGGGGTTGGTATCCGCTTCGGCAGCTTCGTCCGGTCAATCATCGCGTGCCACGGGTCCTCACAGGCATACGGAGGGTGAGGATAGCCGAGCGGGAGGTAGATGCAGAGCGGGCGATCCTTCCGTGAGGTTCTGATGAGTTCGACGGCGGCGAGAACGTGTCCCCAGTCGTGGTCGAACGGGCGGTCCTCCTCGCGCAGGTCGATCTTTCCCCGGTAGAACGAGTAATACGTGTCACTGCCCGGTTCGCCGCGCTGGCACTCCGGCGGGTTCCGTTTCGGCGGCGGTCCGGTGCGCTTTGGGAGCCGATTCCGGACGTGGCAGTACCGTCCGGTCGGTTCCTGTCCCGGCACGAGGTCGTTCTTCCCACCCCACCAGACGTACCAGCCGTGGTCCTTGAGCGTCTTGAGCAGGACCGGCTCGTCCGTCACGTTGCTGTACTGGTGGAGCATGTGGTACATCGTCCGGTGGCCGCGCACGTGGGGATACCAGCCGGTCATGAAGCTGCACCGGCTCGGCGTGCAGACCGTCGCCTGGCAGAACGCACGGCTGAAGCTGACACCGTCGGTCTCGACGATCCGGTCGAGGTTCGGCGTGTGGACCGCTTCGTTTCCTACGTGACGTAGCGCTTCGCCGCGCCACTGGTCGGGGTTGAAGATGACGATGTGGGGTCGGTTCGGCATGGCGATACTCCGGGTCATGGTCGTTCGTTAGCGCGGCAGTCCGGCGCGCCGCGAGAGTTCCACGGACGAGACGACACACCTGTCCCTACGTCCCCCCGTCCGACGCCGAGCAACCCGTATCCGCTGACTGCTTGACATCGGGACCGAATACCCGTATTATTCTGTGCAGCAGATCAGCAGAAACCCATTGGCGGGACGGGGCACGGCGATGATCCCGATGACGACCCATCAGCGCAGACGCATCTTCAGTCTCTGCCGCGAGCTCGGCTGGGACGACGACATGCGCCGCGATACGATCCGGGAATGGATCGGCAAACCGAGCCTGGCCTCCGACGCGGAGAACCCCATCACCGAGGGTGAGGCGCGGCGCATCCTCTGGAACCTCACGAGGGCTGTCAACGAGCTTCGCCGCGAGCGACGGCGCAAGGGACTGCGCCAGCGACGGACGTGGAACAAGCCCCGCCTCACCCCGGAGCAACTGCGGAAGATCGCCGTCATGAAGCGGCTCGTCTTCGGAGGAGATGACCTGAGCTTCCGTGGATGGCTGCGCAAGCGCTACGGCACGGAGGACCCGGAGGGCCTCACCGTGGAGCAGGCAAGCGCCGCCATCGTCGGCCTGGAGCGGATGGACGAGGTGGGCTGGCATCCGAGCGTCCACGAGGTACGCTGACCCGGCTCGGCCCTCTTCGCGCCCTCGCTTCCCTTCCCATCATCCGGACCATGCCCTTCCT
>Ga0315282_10007171_pt1 | contig 18409 bp, 15 predicted proteins | sample YL17G07_20_MG_FD_203693 | JGI IMG/M metagenome (GOLD analysis project Ga0315282, IMG submission 203693) | Sediment microbial communities from Yellowstone Lake, YNP, Wyoming, USA - YL17G07_20 | ecosystem: Environmental > Aquatic > Freshwater > Lake > Sediment | place: USA: Wyoming | collected...
TCACCGTGGAACCAACCCCTCACCCGGCCCGCGACGGCTGGTGAGGGCACCGTCGCGGGCCACCCTCTCCCCTCGGGAGAGGGCAAACACCCCATTTCCTGTCGCCTCGCGGCCTCGCCAGAATTCAGAATTTCCCCAGCACCCAGCCCTTTTCTCCAACGGACCACGGACTACGGACAACAGACTCATCCGCTCTTCTGCTCGAACAAGGAATAGAGCACCGGCATCACCAGCAAGGTAATGAAAGTTGAGACGGAGAGGCCGCCGATGACGGCCAGGGCCAAGGGTTTTTGCAATTCCGCTCCCGCCCCCAGACCCAGCGCCAGCGGAAGCAAGCCAAAAAGCGTACACAGAGTCGTCATCAAAATCGGACGCACGCGGATCTTGCCGGCCTGCACCAGGGCTTCGCTGAGCGGCATCCCTTGCTCTTCCCAGAGCTTGTGAACATAGTCAAAAAGAATGATGCCGTTCTTTACGACCAACCCTACCATCAAGATGATGCCCATAAATGACGAGACATTGAGCGCCGTCCCGGTGGCGAGCAGCATCACGAAGACGCCGAGCAGCGAAAGCGGGGCTGCCGACATAATAATCAAGGCGGGGGCGAAGGCGCGGAACTGGATCACCAGCACGATGAAAACCGCCGCCAGCGCCAGGCCGAGGACGGAGAGTAGGTCGCGAAAAGAACTTTGCTGGCTTTGATAGAGCCCGCCTAGTTCATAGGTGGTTCCCACAGGAAATTGAATGGTGCTCAGGAGGTTTTTGACATCGCGTACAGCACTTCCCAGGCCGCGGTTTTCGAGCCGCGCCGAAAGCGCCACCATCAAGCGCTGATTCTCGCGCGTCAGCTCGCTTTCGCCCTGCACCGTCTCGAGCCGGGCCAGGGCGGAAACCGGCACGATCTGCTTGCTCGGCGTGAGAATGGGGAACTGCTTTACGTCCGGATAGTTATACCGGAAGGAATCCGGAAAGCGCACGCGGATTCCGATGGTGCGGTCGATTTGGCGCAGATCGGTCTCCGTCAACCCTAACAGGCCCGCTCCAACCTGTTGCGAGACTTGGTCCACGGTGAGGCCCAGGTGCCCCGCCTGGACAGGATCAACGTGAACCACCATTTCCGGGTTCCCCTTCAAGATACCCCGGAAATCCACGAGGCCGGGAATCTGCTGCATCTTCGGCCCAATTTCGTCCGCTAGCTTTTGTAGCTCGGACATGTTACTGCCGAAGATTTTCACCTCAATGGGATTGGGATTTCCTTCCATATCGCCGATCATGTCCTGGAGTACTTGTATGAACTCGACCCGCACCCCGGGGATATTGCTGAGGATCTTCTGGCGCAAATCATCCATGGTTTCGTAGATACTGCGGTGACGCTGGGAACGAGGTTTGAGCTTGGCCACAATCTCGCCCGTGTTCTGAGTGGTCGCGAAAGGCCCCATCTCCGCGCCGGTGCGGCGCAAGAAAGCCTCGGTTTCGGGCGCCTTTTGGACTTGTTCTCCGACCAAGTGGAAGATTCGATCCGTCTCCGCCAGGGAAGTTCCCGGCGGCGTCCACATGTCGAGGACAAAGCCGCCTTCGTCCATATCGGGGAGGAAGCCAGTTTCTGCCTGCGTGTAAAGAAACGCCGCCAAGGCGATAGAAGCCAATGTCGCAGCGGCCACCACCCAACGCCTGCGCAGCGACCACCGGACAGCCTTTTCATAAGCGCGATTGACCGGCCCGATAAAACTCTCCGCCGTCAGGCGGTGCCGCTCCGGAGATAGGAACCGCTGGGAGAGGAGGGGTATGAGAGTCAACGCAAAGAGCAGCGAGAGAAGCACCGAGACGGCCAGGGTGAGGCACAGCGCCGAGAAGAAATCACCCACCACGCCTTTCAGCAGGCTCAAAGGGGAGAACACGACCACGGTGGTTGCCGTGGAGCCGATAACCGCGCCCAGCAACTCCTGCGTTCCTTTTTCGGCGGCTTCTGCGGGCGGCTCACCCAGTCCCAGATGGCGGTAGATGTTTTCAATGATGACCACCGCGTCGTCGATGATCAACCCGATAGCGATGGCTATGCCTCCCAGCGACATCAGGTTGAGCGTGCTCCGGAAGAGGTTCATGAAGAAGAATGTGCCAATGACCGTGATGGGAAGTGTGATTGCAGCGATCAGGGTGGTGCGGCCTTCACGCAGAAAGAGAAAGAGGATAACCACCGCGAGAAAACATCCGATCAGCACGGCATCGCGGATACTAGCCACCGCCTCGCGCACGAATTCCGCCATGTCGTAAACGACGGAGAGGCGCAACGTCCTGGGAATCGCCGAGCCCAAGTTTTGCGCCAACGCCTTGGCCTGATCGGCGACCTCGAGGATGTTGCCGCCGATCTGACGTGAAATGCTGATCAAGGCGCCCGGCTGGTTGTTTCCGAAGACCAACATGCGGGGATCTTCGACGCCATCCCGGACTTCGCCAATGTCGCGCACGCGAATGGGCGTCTGGCCGTCCACCGCCACGACGGAATTACGAATGTCCTCGAGGCCGCTAAACTGGCCGGTGGCCAAGACAAGGTAGCGCGAATAGTCCTTGTCCAACCTGCCGACGGAGGTCACGCCGTTGGTGGCGCGCAGGCGGTCGGCGATGTCCGGCAAGGAAAGGCGGTGGGCGAGCATTCTCTGCGGATCGACGATGACTGAAACCTCGCGCGTATAGCTCGCCTGCACTTCCACCAACGCCACGCCGGGCACCCGGCTGAAGAGTGGACGCAGGTTGTAGTAGGCATAGTCCCGCAGGTCCGCGTCCGGGACATTTCCGTTCAGGATAAACATCAGGATGGGCCAGGCAGTGGGCGTAATGCGCTCGACCGAAATGTCGGTGGAGGGGGGTAGGCCTGTTCTCACGTCACTGATGCGCGCCTGAAGAAGCTGAAGCGCATACTGCATGTCCATGTCGGGGTTGAACACAACGGAAATCTCGGTAGCACCCCGGATAGTTCTGGAGCGCACACGCCTTACTCCCAGTACTGTCCGGGCCTCCTCTTCGAGAGGTCGCGTCACCGTGAGGAGCATGATCTGAGGTGAAAGATCGCCCGCGTGCGCGAGGATAACAATGCGCGGGAAGGAGAGCTCGGGATAGATGTTGCTGGGCAGGCGGAAAACCGAGACCAGGCCCGCCGCCAGGAGCAAGCCAGTTAGCAGGTAAACAGCGCGACTGTTCTGGCGAAAGAAACGGACGACGTTCATGATTTGACCTTGATCTTGGCGTGGGCGGGAAGACCGTAGCCCCCGCCGAGGATTATGGTCTCTCCCTCCTGCGCCCCGGATAGCAATTCAACGCGATCCTGGGTTTCCAGCCCCAGTTTGACCGGGACCGCCTCCGCCTTCTCACCCTCCACACGATAAATCTGCGGGTTTCCATCCTGGTCGCGGTAAACCGCTCCGAGCGGGGCCACCAGCACATTATGCTGCGTTTCCAACGGTACCTGAGCGGTGAGAAACATTCCCAGCCGCAGCAGTCCTGCGCCATTGGCGATGCGGATTCGCACCAGCCCCACGTTGGTGGAGGGATCAACGGCGGGGGAGATCGCCACAATGTGACTCTGAAACGCCTTGCCCGGAAAAGCATCTGCGGAGATGCGGAGCGCCTGCCCGACGCGGATCTTGTCCAGGTAAAGCGCCGGCACGTTCCCGAACAGCTCCACCTCCGAGGTATTCGCCACTTCAAACACCGGCTGGGCTGCCGTGCCGTCCACCTGCTCGCCCACACTCAGCAAGCGTTTGACAACCATGCCCGTGAGGGGGGAGCGCACTTCCGTCCGCGAGAGGTTCAACCGGGCCAGTGAAAGCGCGGCTTCAGCCTGACTCAGCAGAGCCTTGTTGACGCTGGCTTGGGTGCGGGCATCCTCGACGTCTTTCCGCGCCGCAATCCCCCGCTCCAGCAGCGTCTCGTTGCGTTGCAGATTCAGATTCGAGTTTTCCAGGTTTGCTTCAGCCTGATCCACCGCCGCCTGGGCCTGTTGAACTTGGTCGTTAAAAGGCCGATCATCGATCTTCGCCAGCGCCTCCCCCTCGTGGACGCGGTCACCCTCGGCCACCATCATCCGGGCGATACGGCCGGGAACGAGTGAGCTGACGCGAACGTCCTGGTTCGGCAGGGCGGAAACGGTCCCGCTGACGGAGAGGGTTGATTGAATGTCGGCGCGCTCCACGCGCGTGACCGTTACTTCTGCGACGACGTTCGCTGCGCCCTCTTCCGTGTCCCCACCCTCACCCTCGGACGATTTTTGGGAGCATGAAGGGAACAGTAACAAAGCGACCGCCAATGAGAGAAGACACATGGGCGGTGTTTTTCCCAGCGCAGATCCCATGAGCCTGCGGCTCAACGCATTACATGACAATGCGCGAAGCGCCTTGGAGTGCGGCAGCGAAGCTGCCGCCGTGAATTCCGAGCAAAAAGTCCGTCGGCTGACGGATACCGCACTCCAAGGTGCCTTCGGCACAGAAATTTTCATGGCAGTCGCCCATGCCGCCAACGGGACCCCGAAACTATGAAAAGCCATTTTCAATGCAGCGAGGAATCTCGCTCTACGTTCTGAGGAATCATGAGCTCGAAGCGGACTCCAGGTTCTATGGAAGAAAGAATCAGAGCGAGATTCCTCGCTCCGCTCGGAATGACAGCGTTGCCTGATATCGGAATGACACCGTTGCGTGATAAAAGGCATTAATCCACCGCTCCTCCCACGGTTTCTTCCAACCCGGCGTAAAGGTTCTGCAATTGCTCGAGACTCTGAAGATAACTACTCTCCACGCTCTGCACCGCCTGCTGGGCCTGAATGGCCGTCAGGATGCTGGTTTTTCCGGCGCGGTAGCTTTCCTCGGCCATGCTTTCGAGTTGACGGGCAGCGGGAAGCAGCCGGTCGCGATACAGGCGAACTTGGGTGCGCTGGGCCTCCAGGTCGTAGAAGGCGGCTTCCACGCGGGCGGAAACCGAGCGCTCGGTAGCGGCAGTCTCGGCCTCCAGCACCCGCTCATTCGCCAAGGACGCCGCAATTTCTCCCTGGTTACGAGTAAAGAGGGGAAGCCCAATGGAAATTTGGCCGCGCGGCCCATAGTGGAAATCGTGCGGGGAATTAAAATCCATCCCTGCCTCCAAATCAAGGTTGGGAATTCTCTCGGCCCTTAGCAGGGAGCGCCGGCTCTCCTCAACTTTCTTTTCTCCCCCCAAGTGCTGCAAGTCAGGGTTCGATTGGTAGGCCCGGCTGAGGAGGTCCTCCAGGCGCGTGGTGGGAGTATTGTCCTCGAGAGTCCCCGCCAACTCCCAGGCCTTTGCGGCGGGCTCGTTCAGGAGCGCGTTGAGCTGGCTCATCGAAACTTTCTCGCGTTGCCGGGCGACCTCGAGGTCGGCTTCGGCGCGGGAGACTTCCAGGCCCGTCTGGATCACCTCGAGCTGGGCAACGTCTCCGGTCTTGAAGCGGTCCTCGGCAATCTGCTCGAGCCGTCTTGCCAGTTCCACCACGCGCGCCAGCCGGTCCGATTCCGCCCGCGCGTAAGCTGCGGCGTAGTAAGCCTCGCGGGTGCTACGCAGCACCTGGCGGGCCAGAGCGGCAATTTCAAACTCGGTCAGGGCCCCTTCCTGCCGGGCAAGTTCGATCCTGCGTCCACGCTGGCCGCCAATTTCCACGGGTTGGTTGAAGAACAAACCTTCGTGTGGCTCATCCCGCAAGGCAGTGAAATTGGCGGAGGGGTTGGGCCTTTGCCCGGCAATCCGGATTCCTGCCAGGGCTAACGCGCGCCGCCGTCGCGCCGCGGCCAAGTCAAGGTTTTGCTTGTCCGCAAGGTCGAGGGCCTCCTGCACGCTGAGGCGCGGTGGTTGTTGGGGATACGCCGTTCCAATCCCCAAAAACATGACGAAAAGCAATTCTGGAATTTTTTTCGGAATCATTTCTCCATCAACGCTCCACCCTAATCTGCCGGCAGTAAGCGGCCATCTCCGCTGACCTTGACCTCGGACCTCTTTCCATCTTTGCGCATGTGCACGTCGTAGGTTGTTTGCTTTCCTCCGCCGACCTGCTCAACTCTTGTGATCTTGCCGCTCCCCGCTGCCTTCTCGATGGCCGCCCGGGTAGCGCCGGGCATGCTTTCCAGCGCCACTTCTTCCTCCACCTCAATGACGGCCCCCGAGCCGTCTATTGTAACGTCTTTGCCGTGACCGTTCACTTTCATCGACTTCGTAGACGGTCTTGCCGGCTTCGACTTCTTTCGAAAGGCCTCGGATGGCGGCCCCCTGGCTCTGCTCCTGGACCGTTCGTCGCACCGCCGCCGGCAAATCTTTCATGGTGACTGCCTTTTCCGGGGCAGGGACATTGGCGAAACCTATGACGAGCGCGAAAATGCCCAGGGTAATCTGGCCACCGACCTTCATTGTTCTGCTCCTTCAGTTACACCCAGTCGTCTGCCATGAACCTACAGATTGTTTAGTGCACCAACTCCACATCAAGCGCCAACATGCAGCCCTCTGGGTTCCGGAGGTAGGGTTCGAAGGTAGCTGCACGGCTAGAAGGATGCTATCCTTCTGATTCAAACAGCTTGGCTTTTGAGGTAATTCGCCTTTCCACTTCTGCTGCGATCTTCTTAGCTCGCTCAGCCGCCCTCGATTCCGGCTCGTCGCCCTGGGGCTCGAATGTCAGGCCAATCGCTCCGATCACCTTCCCGAACGCGTTGTGCAGCGGTAAGGTGACGTCGAAGTTTCCCTGTTCCTTAAGTACAACCGGTTGCCCCGTATGCATCGCCTTTAAATCCTCGGGATCTGACTTCTGCCCTACCCTTGCCGCAATATTGCAGGCCACGATGATGTTGTCCAGGCGGTCGGGCGGAGTAAGATGCAGCCCGATACGGATCAATTCCGGATGTCTTGCGGCGAGCTCGTCAACCAGCTTCTGGGCCATGATCTTGCCTTGTGCCTTGGAGCTAATCGCGCTTCCCAAGTCCTCCACCGTGAGGTCATCGAAATGGACGACCGAGTCGGCCTTCGTCCACAAGCCGATCTTCCCCGCATCTTTGAACGTTTCGTCTCTGGCCGTGAACTTCAGTTGGCCGTCATAGAAGCACTTAAATTCGTTGCCGCGAGCCTCCACCTTGATCTCATGCCAGGCCTTGGAGGTGACCTTGAAGTTCGCCCCGGCGAACTGCACCCGACGACCCCGGATGACGTGGTAGAGCCGGTAGTTGTCTTCGTCCGCATTGGCACGGACAATATAATAGTTGTCCTTGTCTTTCAGACGAAACACCAAGCCGGCGCCCTGGTCCACTTTGCCGGAAATGGTTTTGAATTTGACACTCAACGCCAGGTCCTTATAGTTTGTGTCGTCCGCGATGGCTAACGGAAATCGGTAATCGGTTGGGTCAGTAGAAGCCTGAGCGAGGACGTTGGGTGGCGAGGGTGCAGACTCGTCATTTATGACGGTCCATTGGCCGATCTCACCCTGTCCCGTCAACGCCGAAGTGAACCCCGGAGGCATCTTCCCGACTGGGTCCTGGTCGAAGTTCCAGACCCGCTTCCCGGTCTCGGCCAGGGCAGTTCCGATCCCGGCAATCAAGGCCAAGGTAAGTGCCATCGCGAACTCGATTACCTTCGGATTGCCATGCTGATTCATAACTCCTCCTTCTGAAGGTGTTTGTCTAGCAGGATGCTGAAAAAACTCTACGAACGTTGTCATTCCGGGCGAAGCGAGGAATCTCGCTCTGCAAGCGAAGGACTTGCGAGATTCCTCGTCGCCTGTCGGCTGACGGACTCCTCGGAATGACAGGCTAGACGGGTTTTTCAGCATCCTGCTAGGGAACGCTACCTCCCGACAACCAATATGGCGAATGACCCGGGTTTAATTCTGGGCCTTCGCTCGGCCGCGGCAGTAGGTTCGAGGTCTGCCGACGAAAGAAAGATATTGTGCGTTTTCGGGTCGAGAGCCATGGTGCGCGCGCTGCGTTTAGTTGGGACGTTTTCCACCACCGAGAACTTGTCCGGAGAATCATCGTGCACGACGGTGAGCGTTCCTTCGCCGTTCGAGGCAAAAGCATAGTTCGTCTCGGGATCGAAACCGTTGGCGTCCACCCCTTGGCCGATGGCCGGCGTAGCGATGACTTTTCCCGTATCCGCATCCACGACGGCCATCATCTTATTGTGGCATCCGGCAAAGAGGCGGCGATTCTTCAAATCCATAGCCAAGCCCGAGGGCTCTTCGCAGGGGGCCAGCGGCCTGCGGTTCAGCACATTCAACTTCTGCGCGTCAAACTGGACGAGCTCCGACTTGTCCTCGAGGTTGACATAGATGCTGCCCTTGCCATCCGCCACCGCAAATTCCGGCCTGCCCCCAAGCTCGAGCGTCCCAGCGACTGTGCCATCCGCGGCATTGACGGCGGTAGCGTTGTTGCTACGCCCGTTCATCGTGAAGACACGCTTTGTGACGCCGTCGTAAACGATAGCATCAGGGTTGGTTCCGGTTTTCGCCGTGCCGAGGGTCTTCAGCGTCTTCAGGTCGAAGATCGTCACCGTGTTGGCGCGCCCGTTGCTCGTGAAGCCGCGACCCAACTCCGGAGCCAGCGCAATGCCGTGCACGCCTTGCGTGTCTGGAATATCGCCCACGAGGCTATAGCTGTCAATGTCCATGACCTGGACGTGAGTCCCGTGCGAGATATAGAGGCGGCGCGCCCCACTGTCGACAGTGAGATAGTCCCAGAAGCCTTCACCGCCCACGGGAATAGTCTTGATGACGTGATAGCCGGACAGGCTCGCTGCCTGGCCAGCCGCGCCGGAGAATGTTCCTGTAAAGAGGACTGTCGCCAGGGCGAGCACGCCGATGCTCGCCAGAAGCGTGACGGTCTTGCGCATAATGTTGGACCTCGCTTTCTTGTTTGGGCTCAGCCCAGCGCGGCTCGGGCCCTGGTGCCCTTTGCGGGACATCCGCGTTGCAAGTTGCAGTCATTCCCGCGAAAGCGGGAATCCATGAGTCTTCGCAAATGTGCTATCGACGGACTGGATTCCCGCTTTCGCGGGAATGACTGGCGTTTCAAAAGGGATCCCACACTAAACGACACCGAAGCCGCGGTTCAAGCCAGCCTGCAATATTCAGCGCCTTCAAAAGAATACGCCAGGAGTCTGAAAATAACCTGAATGTTGATCCCTAACCATCCTTAGCCCGCCCAGGTGCAGAGCGCCGCTGGTTCCTTGCCGACAATTGCCGCCTGACGACCACATGCTACTTCCATGCACGCTGTCGGAGGTCGACCGCTTGACGAGAAGAACAGAACGTTCCATATGGTCCGGTGTGTTTCAGAATCAGAAACTGAGGTGAGGCGGTTCGCGAGAGATTGGCGCCCCTTATGCGAGGCTGGCAGTCTTGACGTGGAAGCGCACACCCTCTCTCTGTTGAAGGTAGGCGACGATTTCGAACAGGTTTCGCGCCTGCGGGTTACCGGAGGGTCCGAGCATGCGCATGAGGCTTTTGGGCGAGCGGTCAACCACTTGGGCAAGTTCGATGAAGCCCACCGTCGCGTTGATATAGTCGCGCAGGATAGTTTTACCAGTGTCGACGTCCCCGGCAAGCAGACACTCGACACCTTCGCGGAGAAGTTCCTTACGAAAGGCGGCGTCGCGCACGGCGCGGGCCTTGATAGTTACTTTGAAATCTCTCGTTAATGCCATGCGCTTTCTCCTTCCTGCTTTTTCCGCTGCTTGTAGTCCTGCCAGCGGGCGATTGCCTAGTCGATGTCCTTCTGCTGTTTTTTCTTTGTTCCACCACCGAGCAGGATCACAAGGCGATCCCCGTCCCTACCAAGATAGACTCTGTAGCCGGGACCGAAGTCAATGCGGCACTCTAACACACCGCTCCTCGCACCTTTAACGTTGGATAGGCTGCCCTGGGCTAACCTCGTCATTGCAGTCGCCACTTTGGCGGCGGCAGGCGGTGCGAGAACGTTGAACCAATCGGCGTAAGGGCTTCGACCGCGATGATCGAGATACTCCCGAACTTCGATCACGCTTAATGGTAACATATCTGGTACCTTTGTCAAGTTTCCCTACAAAGGCAGCTCGGGATTAGGTCTGTAATACGAGCCGGGCACGTAAAGAAACTTCTTGCCCACATCCTCTATCACCTCGACGCCGAATCCCGGCTTGCTCGGCAAGTCTATGTAGCCTTTCTTCACCACCAAGGGTTCTTTGAAGATTTCCTCTTTCAAGGGGTTGTAAGTCTGATTGAGTTCCAGCACCAGGTGATTGGGAATGGCGGCGACCAGGGCCGCATTGGCCATGGTTGATAGGCCACCGTGCCAGTTGTGCGGGCAGCAGTATTTCTTATGGAGATGGCCCACGCGGGCGATATGCCAGGCTTCGGTAATCCCCACCTGGTTGCAGTCCGGCTGCACGATGTCATAACCGTTTCGATCGATCCACGGCTTGAAATCAAATCGCGTCCCGAGCGATTCGCCCCCCGAGACCATGACCGAGCGTAACGCCTGTTTAATTCGGATATAACCATCGATCGAACCGTCCTGAAACGCGTTAATGGGCTCCTCGAACCACAAGAATTTCAACTCCTCCAGAACAGGGCAGAGTTCCAAGGCCTCGTCCAAGGTCAAACGCATGTTGCTTTCCTGCATGAGGTCGAACTTGGGTCCCACGGCTTCCCGAAGCTTGTACAGATAGGGAACATACTTCTTCACTGTCATGCCGCTGTTCTTCCATTCGGTCCCGACACGGAACTTGAACGCGGTGTAACCTTCTTCCTTGTGGCGCACGGCTTCGTCAATCAGGTCTTCCGGCCGCTTGTACCATGCGTATTCGACGCCCCCGCTGGCGTACATGCGGATGTGAGGATTCGGCTCATTGTCAGTGGCCAGGAGCTTATACACCGGCAGGTTCTTAGCTTTGCCGATGATGTCCCACAAGGCGGCATCGACCCCCGCCCAGGCGGCGTAATTCGGATGCCGGCCTCCCCACCCGCCGGCGAGGTGCTCCACATCGAAGGGATTCTTTCCCATGATGGCGGGCCGGACGAACTCTTCGATGAACTTCTTGAGCTCTTGCGGCCCACCGTAAGGGCTGGACTCCCCAATGCCCACTATCCCCTGGTCAGTGAACACCTGCACCAGAACCGCGTCGGTTTTCCACACCACCAACGTCGCGGTAACCCATTGTTTGTTGCGCGGCAGTTCGTACGACATGAGGGTAACCTTGACGTCGCGGATGGTGAGGTTTTCGCGCCCGATCCCGTCCAGCGGATGCAAGCGCCTCGCGCTCACCGCACGCTGCGGACGGGTTTCCGAAGCCGCCAAAGCCGGTAATGTAGCAGCCAAGCCTAGAAATGATCTGCGTGATGTATCGCCCATAGGGTATGTTCCTTTTCAGAGTCTCAATGGTGGCTCTGCGTCCTTCGGGTCCAGAAAAGCCCCAAAACCCGGGGCGCTGAGACCTCCAGCTGCTCTTTGCCCGTGCCTTAGGATGGACACAGGCGGTCGAAGTCGAAAGTATAGCCCTCTCCCTGGGAGCCTGTGTGAAAACTCTGTGTAATGCCTCCTGGCCCCGAAGGGGCCGAAGACCATCAGTCCGTCAGCCGACGGATGAAACCCACGGGAACGGACGCTCGTCGGTTGCCGTTCGACCCCTACGGGGTCGAATACCTTCTCGGTGCCTTTCCGTAGGTTCCATCCGTCGGCGGACGGACTACTGATCTTGTTCCCCTTCGGGGAACTTGGCGGCGATGGGCTTTCAAGAACCTATACCCAGTTTTCACACAGGCTCGCTAGGGGAGAGGGCAAAGACCCAATTTTCCGCCATTTTCCTCGCGAAACGGACAGCCCTCAACTCACCGCGCCTCCTTCAAGGTTGGGGATTCCGCTTTTTGTTCTCTTGTTCCTCCTCGAACTTCTTACGCAATTCCGGATTCAAGGGGTAGACATCTCGGAAACGGTACTTCTTTTGGCGGACCAGGGAGCGTTCGTAAATCTCCTTCTCGACAATCTCCCTGGCGCCTTTGATGACTTGGGCCGCCACTTCCGGCGGGAAGAACAGTGCCGCCTCTTCCTCGACCACCACCACGTCACCCGGCAATACCGTGGCGTCTCCTACACGGATAGGAACATTCCAATCAACCCCAACCTGGAGGGCCGGGTTGGGATCAAATCCCGACGCGAAAACCGGGAAATCTTTCATCTCTTTGAGCTCTCCCAGGTCGCGGGTGGAACCGTAAAGCACAGCGCCGCGTGCCCCCGCCATCTGTGCACCCAAGGCGGATATATCACCAAAGAAAACTCCGGTCGTCAACGCTCCGCCCAAGTCCACCACCAGAACGTCACCCGGCTTGGCTTCCTCTGCGGCGCGCACATTATAGTACTCCGGCCAGTCTCCCTCTTTGGCCAGCGTCTTCATCGCCTCGTCCACGTCGGGTCGCCGGGGCAGATAGCGCATGGTCAGCGCCCGGCCCACAAGACGAGCCTCCGGACGAGTGGGTTTGAGTCCGGTAAAATAGGTGTTGTAGCCGAGACCCTTCACAACCCCCCAGATCGCCTCGAAAGGGAATTTCTTCAATTCCTCCAATTGCTCGTCGGTGACCACGGTCCGTTTTGATTTCAGGACTTCCATCACTGGGTTATAGGTATTGCGGTTTTTGCGCAGTGCCGGGTCGGGAGTCACTTGACCCAGCGCCACCCCCGCCGCCAGAACCACCACGGGCAAACACTTCCAATGACGCATGGCTACCCTCCTTCTTCAGGTGCGAACCAGGACGTGCCAGGCATCTGGGCGCGCCGGGCCGTTTCTTCGTTCATTTCCACCCCTATCCCGGGGCGGTCAGGAACTGTGATGAAACCCTTCTCGATGATTTCGCCTTCCTTCACCCAGTTCTTCCAAAGATCCGGATGATTGATCCAATGCCATTCACACACCAGGAAGTTCGGAACCGACACGCACACGTGCGCCGAGGCCATGGTCCCCACTGGCGAGACGACGCAATGCGGCGCGAACGGAACATAATAAGCTTCCGCGAGGTTCGCGATCTTGCGCGATTCGGACAACCCCCCGGCCTTTTGAATGTCGGGCATGATGATGTCCACCGCTCGCTTCTCGAGCAACTCCCTGAAGCCCCAGCGCATGAACAGGTTCTCGCCACAACAGATGGGGGTCTTCGTCGAGCGCCGAATCTCCGCCATGGCATCAATGTTTTCCGCCGGCACCGGTTCTTCCAGCCACAGCAAATGGAAACCTTCCATCTCCTGGGCGACGCGTTTGCCGGTCGGCGCGTCGTAGAACCCGTGCATGTCCACCGCCAGATCGATCGACTTGGGGAGTTTCTCCCGGACCTGCCGGACTTCTCTCACCATGCGAGCGATCTCGCCGTTGCTGGCCGTCCGGTTCATGCGATCGAACCGGGCCGGATCGCGGGCATCATCGATGTCCATCTTGGTCGCCGTAAATCCTGCTTCCTGAACCCAGGCCAGCTTCCGCTCACCCTCAGCGCCCATGACATCGCGCAAGGCTGAGTCGCAGTACATCCGGACGCGGTCCCGGAACTTGCCGCCCATCAGTTGGTAAATGGGCAAGCCGAGCGCCTTTCCTACAACGTCCCACAGCGCCATCTCGAGCCCGCTGAGCGCGGTCGTGTACTGCCCGCCCTGCGCACCGGCGAAGATGCCGGCGCGTCTCACTTCCTCCCAGATCGCATCAACGTTCAACGGGTCCTTGCCGATAAGGAACGGTCTGAAGCTGCGGATCAAGGCAGGCGTGCCTACGGCGGCATCGGTGGATTCGCCTTGGCCGATCAGCCCCTGATCGGTGTAAATCCGCACATGCGCCTGCGGCCCGTGCACCGTCACCATGGCTGTCCGGACGTCGGTGATCTTCAGCTTGGGCCGGCGATAGGGCGATGTGGCGCTCTGGAGGGCGGCGGAGAGATTCGGGAGGTTGAGGCCGCTTGCTAGGGCCGCCCCACCCGCGGACAAGAAATGTCTCCGAGTTCCATGGGTCATAGGCGCGCTCCTTCCGCGATGACGTCAAGAACACCGCGTTGATGAACAAAAGCCCACCGCAATGAAAACCTCAGCGCCGAACCTTGATCGCTGCCCAATCCTGTCCAAATTAGCACCCCCTGCTTCCCCTCAGGGCAGCGGAGCCGCACGTCATCGTTGACCCGAGCAAACTCAATTTGGACTAGTCCGATCGCTGTCATATGCAGGGGACATCCGGGTCTGAGAGTCGGGGGCCAACCAGGAAATCGCCCCCGCACCCGGAGCGAGAGGATATCAAGTTTGACAAGAAAAGCAATCTGGTTTTTCCCATTCTCGAAAGATATGCTTGCCTTCTCGAGGATCAGGGGTATTATTATTCCCCCTTGGCTTGTTTCATTGACAGCAGGAGGTTGCTCATGGCTTTGTCTCGACGAAGCTTTTTCAACCGACTCGGAGCCGCCGGATCGCTGGCGGCAGCCACAAGTGTTGCGGGTAGGCCCGCAAGCGCGCGCGGGCGAAATCTCGCCTCCCTTGCGAGCGGCGTTTGGAAGCCGCCGTTCTTCGCCCGCGCTGCGGCCACTACAACCCCGGCCGCCGGCGACATGAACTTGAAGGTGACATCAATTGAAACCGTCTGGGTGGATGTCCCCATGCGGCCCGTGCCCGCGCGGCGCATGTTGGCGGAGAATCACGAATGGACGTATTTCCAAATTCACAAGGTGAAGCTCGCCTGTGGCGTGGTGGGCTTCGGAGAGACGATGCCGTTTTATACCTGGGGAAGACCCACCGAGGAAACCATTGCTTACGCCAAGGGCCGCAACGCAGCGGAATTGATGTGGAACGACCAGCTCGGCGCAGGCTTGCAGATGGCGCTGTTTGACGCGGTCGCCAAGGCCTCCGACGTGCCGCTCTATCGCTTGTTTGGCCCCAAGCACCGCGACCGGGCGTTCATCAGTTGGTGGGATTTGGATATGGCCGGCGACGACTGGGTGCTCGAATGCCGTGAGGCGTTGGCCCAGGGCTACACTGCCTTCAAGACCAAGGCTCGGCCCTGGCGAAGCTTGGTGGAAGATTGCCGGACTCTCTCAAAAATCCTTCCGCCTCACTTCAGCCTCGACGTGGACTTCAACGAGCTCCTGCTCGACGTGAGCCACGCCACACAGGTAATGCAAGAGTTAGCCCAATTACCGAACGTGGCCGCGTTCGAGAGCCCCATTCCACAAGGCGATGTGGCAGGTAACCGCTTTCTACGCTCTCAGACACGGGTTCCCACTGCCATGCACTACGGGAATCCTCCGGTAATGACAGCGCTGAAAGAGGATGTTTGTGATATCTTCGTAGTCGGGGGCGGCGCGAGTGCGGTGATGCAGACCGGGGCGGTAGCGGCCATGGCCAACAAGCCGTTCTGGCTGCAACTGGTTGGCACAGGCATCACGGCCGCCTTCGCCTTGCATCTGGCTGCCGTGCTCTCCCACGCGACCTGGCCGTCGGTGAATTGCCACCAGCTTTACGTCAATCCCCTCATCAAGCCGCGCATCGCGGTCGAAAACGGTACTTCCGCCATCCCGGAGCGGCCCGGCCTTGGATTTGAACTGGACGAAGACGCGGTAGCCAAGTACCGCATCGAGCCGTTGGCGCGCCAGCCCGATCCTCCGGAAGCCTTGATGGTCGTGCGCTGGCCCACAGGGGCGGCGACCTACTACGCCACCAGTGCGCAGTATTGGGACGATTTCAGGAGCGGTCGTTATTCGCCCTTCGTCAAAGGCGTCCGCCTCGAATACATTCCCGACAACGGCAGCCGCGAATGGAAAGAATTGCACGAAAGGGCTAAGAAGGGTGGGTTCTTCTCTAAGGAACGCATCCTTTAGCATGGCCTCGAAAAAACCCTCTCACCTCGAAAGGAGTTGCAGTGATGAAAACCTCAAAACCCCGTCGGGATTTCTTCTTTACTCTAGCGAGTTTGGTAGCCGCTGGCCCGGCAAGCAAGCTATGTGCCAGCCAGCCTCTTCCTCTGCCGTCATCGAACATGACCCGCGTAAGCGATCGCTATGTTGATCCGCGAAAGGTCCTGCTCTGGGAAAGCACGAGAAGAGAGATTCGGGAAGCGATGGAGGGAGGACGACTGAAGGCGGCGATTGTACCCACAGGGAGCACGGAACAACATAACGAGCACCTCGCCATGATCCAGGACACCGCCAGTGCGGTGCTTGTGGCACAGCAGGCCGCCTTGCAGCTTTACCCGCAGGTGATTGTGACGGACCCCGTGCCGGTGGGCATCTCACCTTACTGGATGGAGCGCAAAGGCACCCTCACCCTGCGTCCGGAGACCTTCCTGGCCATGGTTTACGATATTTGCGATAGCATGCGGCAGCACGGTATCAAAACCATCTTCATCGTCAACGGACATGGCGGGAACGACCAGCCGCTCAAGACGCATGTGGCGGAATTTCGTTCCAAACTTGGCATCACCATTGATGCCTGCTCTTACTGGGACGCCTACCACTCGTCGGAAGAGATTCAAGCCGAGGTGAATAAAATCATGGCGGGCGGTATTGCAAAGGTGCCCGGCCATTCCGGGGAATTTGAAACTTCCTTCGCCCTCGCAGCCTGGCCCGAACGGATTCATCGCGAGGGAGTTGACTATGAGAAGGTCCACTTGCAGCTCAAGAACCCGGAGGACTTGAACAGTGATCGCAACTTCTACCACGATTCCTTGCTGGCTACGGCGGAGAAAGGAGAACGCTTGATCCGTATCGCCGTGGACTGGACAGCCGCCAGGGTCCAAAGCCTGATCGCCCAAACTTGAGTCTTCGAGCGCCCACCTATCACCATTGACACCAGCATAAGCGAGCCCAAGAAACTTGCCTCCACGCCGAGGATGCGGCTAGCCTTACAGATGGGAGGCGCAAGAGATGACACGCATGGCTGACACTCGAGCGATGTCGCATGGCTTTCTCTTAAATGGGCAATGGCTCTCAGAGGGAGATGCCTTGGAGGTGCGCTCCCCATTCGACCGCGAACCGGTCGGCGCCACATTCCGCCCGCAGACCTCACATATTGAGGCGGCGATCCAAGCTGCGGCGCAGGCTTTCGAAGTGACGCGCAAGCTCCCATCCTGTGAGCGCCAGCGCATCCTGCGCTGCGTGGCGCAGGGCATCACCGACCGCAGCGAAGATTTCGCCCGGACGATCGCGCTGGAGGCCGGCAAACCCATTCGCACTGCCCGCGCGGAGGTTGAACGCGCCATCTTCACCTTCAGCATCGCGGCAGAAGAGAGCACGCGCATTTACGGCGAATGGCTTCCCCTGGACCTGCAAGCGTTCGCGGCAGGGCGTTGGGCCATTGTTCGCCGTTTCCCGCTGGGGCCGATCGCGGCCATCACGCCCTTCAATTTCCCGCTCAACCTGGTAGCGCACAAATGGGCGCCGGCAATGGCGGCGGGCTGCACGGTCGTTCATAAACCTGCTTCGCAGACTCCGCTCTCTTCCCTGCTTCTTGCTGAGCTGGTCGAGCAAGCGGGATGGCCGGCCGGGGCCTTGAACGTTCTGCCGCTCTCCAGCCGTGATGCTGAACTGCTGGTTGGCGACGAGCGCTTGAAGATGTTGAGCTTCACCGGCAGCGCGGCAGTGGGTTGGGACCTGAAGAAGAAGGCCGGGAAAAAACGCGTGACCCTTGAGCTGGGCGGAAACGCCGGCGTGATCATACATCACGATGCGGACCTCGAGTATGCCGCCGAACGATGCGCCACCGGAGGCTTTTCCTACGCTGGCCAGAGTTGCATTTCCGTGCAGCGAATCTTTGTTTACTCGCGAGTCATGGAAAGCTTTCTGGCCGCGTTGGTGCCGCGGGTCCAAAAGCTGAAAGTGGGCGATCCGCTCGACGAATCCACGGATGTAGGTCCGATGATCGGCGAGGCGGAGGCGCGGCGCGCGGAGGAATGGATAAACGAGGCGCGCGCAGCGGGAGCGCGACTCCTATGCGGCGGCAAAAGAAACGGCGCGTTGCTCGAGCCCAGCGTGCTTACAGGAACTCGGCCTGAACAGCGCGTCAATTGCCGTGAAGTCTTCGCGCCCGTGGTCACCGTGGAGTCGTACGAAGATTTTCAAGAGGCGGTGCGGCGAGTGAATGACTCGCCTTACGGTTTGCAGGCGGGAGTGTTCACGCGCGACGCGAAGTTGCTGTTCCGCGCTTATGACGAACTCGAGGTGGGGGGCGTGATGGCCGGGGATGTGCCCACTTTCCGCATCGATCACATGCCCTACGGGGGAGTGAAGGATTCCGGGTTGGGACGCGAAGGCTTGCGCTACGCCGTCGAGGAAATGACCGAGCAAAAGGTCCTCGTGGTCAACATGCCTTAGGGGCGGATTGTCAGTTGCCGGTCGTCGGTGGTTCGTGGTCCGCTGTGGCGTACCCCCGAGGGGTCGTTTCCTGACACC
>Ga0315282_10007172_pt1 | contig 18407 bp, 18 predicted proteins | sample YL17G07_20_MG_FD_203693 | JGI IMG/M metagenome (GOLD analysis project Ga0315282, IMG submission 203693) | Sediment microbial communities from Yellowstone Lake, YNP, Wyoming, USA - YL17G07_20 | ecosystem: Environmental > Aquatic > Freshwater > Lake > Sediment | place: USA: Wyoming | collected...
ACAACGTCCCTTTTGTCCAAGCCCCTGAAAGGGGCGTTTTGCAACATTGTTGGAGGAGCTATCGGTACCCACCGTTGAAACGGTGGGCTCTTGCCGATCGCCCCTGCGGGGCGGCAGCCCAAGCCCGAAGGACGACAGAGAATAGCCCAGCAGCCCGGAGGACGACAGAGAATAGCCCAGCGATTTATCGCTGGGCAAACCGGGGCCAAGGATAAAACGAGTCCCGTAAGGGACGAAAGAGGGGCAGTCGGCACACGGCTATGCGCTGCCACCGTATTCCGACCGCACCCCGTGCATGCACCTCGCCTCGTGCACATCCTGGGGCCCCCGCAGGGCTCTGACTGGGCCGGCCGGCGCGAATTCTGTGTTTTCGGGTTTTTTCCTGTAACAAAGGGGTCCCCATTGCGTCGTATTAGGTAGACGCGCCAGATGCGTCGGCGGAAAAGTCGCGCATAGATAATAGGTAAGGCGAGATTCCATTTTTAGGAGCTTGGTAGGAGTACGACCATGTTCAAGGAGAAGGTCTGCGCAATAGCGGCCGGCGTGCTGCTCCTTGCGGCAGCAGGCCGAGCGGAGTTTCAGGTGAATACGTACACCGCGTCCCATCAGACCCACGCGGCGGTTGCCATGAACGAGGCGGGCGAGTTTGCCGTCGCTTGGCGGAGCCATCCGACCGACGGCAGGGGAGGCGGAGTGTATGCCCGGTGCTTCCGTGCCGATGGAACGGCGACCGGACAGGAGTTCAAAGTGAATACGTCCGAGGCGGACGTGGATAACTGGACTCCGGCGGTGGCGATTGCGCCATCCGGCAACGTTGTCGTGGCGTGGGTGACTGCCAACGACGGCGACTGTGACATTGCGGGCCGGATGTTCAATCGGCAGGGCCAGCCGCTGACGGACGAGTTTGAAGTCAGCGCGAGTCCCGGCGCCCAATCCATGCCGAGCATTGGCATGAACGCGGCAGGGGACTTCGTCATCGTCTGGACCAGTTGGACTGGCGCCGACTACGTGGGCAGCAGCTACGTCATCGGCCGGATGTACCGCGCCGACGGCACGCCTCGCGGCGAGGAATTCTCCATCGGTGAGCTGTCGAACGCCGACTGGCCCGATGTCGTCATGGAGAGCTCCGGCGGTTTTCTCGTGACGTGGATCCGCATGGGCGATACCTACAATCGGCCCTACGGAGAGTACATCATGTACCGCCGGTTCAATTCTGATGGCTCACCGGCCGGCAACGCCGTACAGGTTACAGGCGATCTCAACAGCCGTTGGTATGGACCGTCGGTGGCGGTGGACCGCTCGGGCGAATTTGCCATCACGTGGGCCATCGGACCCATGCCGTACGACATCGTGGCACAGCATTTCAGCCCCGACGGCACGCCGCTTTCAGAGCCGTCCGCAGTCAACACCTGCCTCAAGGGCAATCAAGGACATCCGCGGATCGCGACGAACGGCGAGGGGCAGTACCTGGTCGTCTGGGACAGTGAGAATCAGGACGGCAGTGATTGCGGCGTGTTCGCCCAACGCTACGGGCGGGGCGGCGAGATCCTCGGTGCCGAGCGCCTCATCAATACCTATGTGCAGGGCCGCCAGTGGTACCCCAGAGTGGCTATGGGGGCGGGCGACAAATGCGTCGTGGTCTGGATCAGCGAGAACCAGGACGGGTCAGGCTACGGCGTCTTCGGCGAGCTGGGAATCGAATAGCGCGGACTCACGGCGCGACGGATCATGCTCCCAGAGAATCGGTGTACTGCGCCTGCTTGCGGCGGACGCACGAGAGGTTGTTCAGAAGGTAGGTCTTCACGACCACGTCCCAGCTCATGTTTCTGGCCAGGTGGTGGCCCTCGCGGATCATCTCTGCGAGTTCCGTCTCATTCTGCGGCAGGCGAGCGGCGATCTCAGCAGCGATCCTGGCCGCCTCGGCCGCCTCGATGCGATCGCGCACCGTTTTGTCGATCTGCACGAGGTCCTCGATATCCTCGTATTCGTGGTCGCCGAGATTCGTATAGTCGGCAAGGATGACATTCTTGACCGCCCGGCCTCCCGTGACGTCGCGAAGGAACCCGGTGCATCCGCAGACGTTGCTGGCGACGCAGATCGCGCCGAATGTCAGGGGCTCGAACTGGGAGATCCCAAAGGGCTCATAGATGCTCTGTCCGAACTCCACGTCGCTTCCCTTGCGGATATCCAGGAACTCCATGTCCTGGGGCATCCGGTGGCCGCAGCTCTTCCGGTCGAAGCCGAACTGGTTGATGAAGACAGCCTTGATGTTCCGGCTGCGGGCATTGAATTGCTGGATGGCCGTGTAGAACTCCGCCTCGCCGCCGGACAGGTCCGGCCAGCCCTCCCGATGCGCCACAGGCCACGCGTAGCTCGCCTCCATGTTGGTGATATCGCAGCTTCGCCGGCGCGAAACTTCAGTCGATAGCAGCAGATATACGGCGGTCTCATGGCGGCTGCTCAGCGTCTTGTCCAGCTCGTAGAGAACGCGTAAATCCCGCCACAGGCCCTTGCTGCGGACCAGGCGAGTGACATGTGTGAAGATGTGATCGGGCCGGTACCCGAGCAGGTTCTCGCAGTACTGGCGCAACTGTTCCTTTGCCGCTTGCTTCTCAGCGACGGTGATCTCGTAGGCGGGGACCCCGTTGTAGATCACGTCGATGTCCACCGTCTCAAAATCGGGAGCCAGGAACCGCAGCTCCTGCGCGACGAGGTCGCCCACGGCGCAGATGCGGTCGCAGTACTTGGAGGCCTCCACCAGGGCGTGCTTGAAATAGGAGCTTTGGTTGCCGAACACGTCGTTGACGTACAGCTTATCCTTGTAGGCCTGCTGGATCACGTTGTAGAACATCGTGTCGTGCCCGGCCCGCTCCTCTACGATTCGTCGCATCGTAGCGACCTCATGTGCGTAGAAGACCGTGCGGAAGCTGCCATGGGGATCGAGCTTGGCGGCCAGGACTGTCGGCATCCCCATGAACTCGTGCGAGATGATCGTCGTTCGTCCGTCGGCGGCGCCCAGGGCCTTGAGCACAGCCATGGCCGGCGGGGCCAGCCGGACGTACTGCTCGTATTCCCACAAATGCTCATACAGATGGCTCTGGACCCCGAATTCCTCGAACAGCCGCCGCTTGAACTCGTTGAGCATGGCCATGTCCATGTACCGGACGTCGATCAGGACGACCTCCTGCTCGCTGCGGATGTCCGTCTGCTCGTCGATGAACGTCCGCCGCCCGTAGACAATGCCCACATTGTACAGGCTCTCGATCTTGTGAAAGGCGGGGCTGTACCCGGGATTGATCAGACCGTCGATCGACGAATACAGGACCTCGCCGTTCTCGCCAAGCCGGTCGGTGATAGAGCCTTCCGTGGTGAACAAGGGACTGATGAGAATCGAGCGTCCGATGGCTTCGAGGTAGGAGGGACAGGTGAAGAAGCCCTGAAGGACGGCCCCGATGCCGCCGATCTTGCAGGCGGCTTCATGGGTGACGTGCACAAGGATGCTTTCGTCGGCCATCTGAGTTCCCCCAACTTCAATTCCGAGACTGACTCCGAGCCGGTCAGCCTATATAAAACGTACGAAAAGGTTCCTTGGGGGCCAAATGGGGTTCCTGGGAGCAGGGAGCCTGCAGAAGGGCCGAAAATGACAGGCCCATTGATGCATCAATCATTGTATTCTGGGGACGTGACCGACATGCGTGTCGCTAGCTGAGTCTGGTTCGCAGGTTGCGGATCAGGCCGGACAGGACCTGCCTGGGGATATCCTCCAGCTCGGGCTCAGGTGGATTGCCTGCGGCCAGGTGCTCCAGAATCGGCATCACCTTGCGGCGGTGCGGCACGATGCGATCGGCCGTACGCTGCGCCTCATCAAGCTGCCCGTTCGCCATTTGCCGCAGGTACTTGATGATGTGCTCGGAAAGCGCCTCCTCTGAAACGTCCGGGACCGCCCCGCTGGGAGCCGGCCCTTCGGCCGCATTCTTCTCCTGCAGAATATCCCGCGTGATGCGCTGAGTCTCCTCCAGCAATTCCTTCTGCCTCTTCAACTCACTCTCGTCCACGGGGGCGAGTTTCAGCTCGTCGTCGGCAGCCGGCGGCAGAGGGACATAGACCTTGTTGTGGCACCCCGGACACTTGCCCCATTTTCCTCCGGCGCTATCCGGGGCTTCGATCTTCTTTCCGCAGTAGGCACAATGCAACTTGATCGGCATCTTGGTACCTCAGACAAAAAGGCTTAGCCGCCGGCCGCGTACTCCGCGGCGACTTCGGCCGTGATGCCGCCGCGAGGCGTGAACCGGGCTGTCACTTTCATCCAGCGAGGCTTGCACACGCCGCTCAAATCATCCAGGATCTCGTTGGTCAGGGCTTCATAGAAAATACCCTTGCTCCGATACGCCTGCAGATAGTATTTCAGACTTTTCAGCTCGATACAAGAGCCGGCGGGGGAGTACTCGATCGTGATCTCCCCGAAATCCGGCTGGCCCGTCCGGGGACAAACGCTCGTGAACTCGGGGCAGCGGATCGTAATCCGGTAGTCCCGCCCGGGACGGGGATTGTCAAATACCTCGATCTTCTCGGGCACATCCATGCAAGAAACCTTATTCCGTTGACAGCTTCAGTATACCCGCCACAACCCCGGCAGACAAGCGGGAATTGACACAAAACTGGTCCTGTCTCACGCTGACAAGCCCGCACCTGTCAAGTCCTCGCCGGCGCAGATCGCGCCCGCGGACGGCGAGACCGGCTTTTCACACGGGCGGCTTCTTTGGTATACTGCGGCGCTATCGGTCGGGACGATACGTGGTTCAATGGGTGGGCCGATCTCGAAGGAAAGAGACGATGGCAAACAAATCGGCGATTGTACTGCTGAGCGGGGGGCTGGATTCCGCGACAACTCTGGCCATTGCCAAGGCCGAGGGCTTTTCCTGCCGTGCCCTGACGTTCCGGTACGGGCAGCGCCACAGCCGGGAGGTGGAGGCAGCCGGGAGGGTGGCCCGGGCCCTTAGTGCGGCGGAGCACCGGGTGATGGAGATCGATCTGGCGTCTCTGGGAGGCTCGGCGTTGACGGATTCTACGATTCAGGTTCCGAAAGACCGGGCGGACTTGGACAGCGGGGTGTCGATCCCATCCACCTACGTGCCTGCCCGCAATACGATCTTCCTCAGTTACGCCCTTGCCTGGGCGGAGGTGTCGGGCATTTTTGACATCTTCATCGGGGTCAATGCGACAGATTACAGCGGCTATCCGGACTGCCGGGGAGAATTCATCGCCGCATTCGAGGCGATGGCCAATCTCGCGACAGCCGCCGCCGTGGAGGGCAAGGGCCGATATCAGATTCACACGCCGATTCTCAACATGACCAAGGCGGAGATTATCCGGACGGGCACGAAGCTCGGCGTCGACTACTCCCTGACGCATAGCTGCTACGACCCGGACCGATCCGGCCGGAGCTGCGGCCGATGCGACTCGTGCAGACTTCGCCTGCGAGGCTTCGCCCAAGCCGGGCTGCGCGACCCGGTTGAGTATGTGGAGCGGAGCGTATGACATCGAATGCCGGCGACGCGAGTGTCCGGGTGGCAGCGTCAAGGCCGAAGGCCTTGGCGATGGCTGAGCGTGTCGCGGGTATCCTGCCCGCGATTCGAAGGCGGGACGCCTTCGACACGGCCATGGCCAAGCTGCGCTTGGCGCTGCCACCCGGAGAATACGCGTGATGAATGATGGAGCCCAGAGCCGTCCATGCAAGTGAGCGAAATCTTCTATTCTTTGCAGGGTGAGGGGATGCTGGCCGGGACGCCCAGCGTGTTTGTGCGGCTGGCCGGTTGCGCCCTGCACTGCCGCTGGTGCGACACGAAGTACGCGTGGGATTTCTCGGCCGGCCAGGAGTATGAGCCGAGCCGGATTGTCGAGGAAGTCAACCGCTGGCCATGCTCGTTCGTTGTGCTGACCGGCGGCGAGCCCATGACGGGACCTGACTTCTCTGTGCGACCGGGCTTGGTCGAATTGACCCACCGCCTCAAAGAGTCGGGCAGGCACATCACCATCGAGACGGCCGGTGTTCTCTTTGTCCCCGATCTGGCCTGTGATCTGATGAGTATCAGCCCCAAGCTGGCCAACTCGGCGCCGGGCTCCAGCAGCCACGGAGAGAGCCACGATCCGCTGCGATTCGACATGGAGGTGATTCGCCGGCTCATCAGCGTCTATTCGTACCAGCTCAAATTTGTCGTGGAGTCAGCGCAGGACGTCGCCGAGATCCGCCAGGTGCTCGATGACCTGGGCCCGATGTCGCCCGAGCGAGTGATGCTGATGCCGCAGGCGGCGACCGCCGAACAATTGGCGAGCCGTTCCGGCACGGTGGCCGATCTGTGCAAAGAAACCGGCCTGCGGTTCGGGCCGCGGCTGCACATCGAACTCTGGAACGGGCAGCGAGGCGCCTGACGCGGTCAGTGCCTGGTGTTTTCCTGCCAGTACCGGCGGACGATGTTGTCCTTGACCTCCACGTACACCGTCTGCTCGATCTGCTTCTTGTCGTCGATAATGACGAACGGCAGCACGACGGTGTCGCTGTCCTGTTTCTTGCCGTAACGGTACTTGAGGATTTCGACGCCATTGTCGGTTGTCGTTTGCTCCGAGGGTGTTCCGAGTGTGGCCACGACCCAGTCCTTCGTAGTCTCGCCGCACTTGATCTGCTTGAGCGTGTGATCGGAGACAGGGGCTCCCTTGTCGCTGTAGCTGACCTTGCTGTCGTGGATGAAGCAGCCGGCAAGCAGAAGTGCAGCGGCAAGGACAATCGTAAGGACGAGCTTGTGCATTCTGCGCTTTTCCATTTCGACTTCTCCCAATCCGGACTTCTCACAAGGGTCTTGCAGGGACCCAACTCTCACTTTTCGTACGTCAAAAGCCGCGAAGAGCGTACACGATTCGCGTGGCGCGTGCAAGAGATAACCCCCCTGTGCGGGCGAAATACTCGTTGACAATCCCCGGGGAATGGGGCATAATTGCGGATCAAGTCTGCCCGGGTGGCGGACTTTGGCAGGCGCGTCAGCTTGAGCGTTGAGCCTGCCAAGACCGTCAGCGGCGACCCGGGCCGGCAGGGTTCAGTTGCAGTACTTGCGCGGGTGGCGGAACTGGCAGACGCGCTACTTTGAGGTGGTAGTGCCCGTAAGGGCATGCAGGTTCGACTCCTGTCCCGCGCATTTCGCCCACATTCACATGCGGCATGATCCCTATTCCGCTTCAGTCATCAATTGTAGTCAGCGTCCCAGCATAGCCGCGGATAGTCCTTCCCCTTGAGAATCCACCAGACATCCTCCGTTCCCCCAACTCTCGGCAGAGAGATGCCTCCGCCCAGCCGGACGTGGTCAAGCTGCTGACCCGTGGCGCCTCTCCACGGACCCGGCAGACGCATTCTCGCGCTCGTGCCTTGACGAGGGGCCCGCCCGGGAATATCCTGATAGTCTGCCTGCTGCTCGGATGGGAGACGGGTCTCCTTCCTCTGCGCAGTTCGTACGGGCGCCGGTGTACGCGGATTTCAGGGGTGTCAACAATGTCAGAGCCGAAGATCAGGATTCAGGTGAACGTCTACGAGCACGGAACGGTGGTCGGGTCCGATGACGAGAACGGGGTGATGCTCGAGTTTGACGATTTCGTGCGGGCTATCCAGGGGCTGGTCGGCTGGGCCGCCGCGTTGCTCACGGAAACCAACGACGAAACCGAGAAGGAGATTGGCTCTGCCATGCTCGTGACCGCTCTCCATGAGTGGACCTTCTCTGAGCATGAAGGGGAAGATATGGCCTCGGACGAAGACGACTTCGAAGAGGACGAGGACTCCCCTCCGCTGCCGCCAAACTCATAGAGCCTCGGTTCTGCTCCGCTGTCCCAGGTACGACAGGAGGCGGGTATTTTCCCCTTGACTTTGCGTCAATACCCGCCCATAATGAAAATGCTTTTTCATTTGGCCCCTGCTTTTTACTCCCACCACCTCCTCAAAAGCAGGGGTATTCCGATGCTATTCGACGGCAAACTCCTTCTTGCGCGTGTTCATCTGGGCCTTGAGGCGTGCGACGATCGAGGAATGCATCTGGGAGACACGGGACTCCGACAGGTCGAGCGTGGCCCCGATCTCCTTCATGGTCATCTCCTCGTAGTAGTATAGGACGATGATCAGTCGCTCGGCGCGGGTCAATCCCTTGGTCAGGAGGTTCTTGAGGTCGCGCTTCTGTGCTTCGAGCAGTGGGTCCTCGCTCCTGTGGTCGCGGATCACGTCGATCTCGTAGACATCCTTTTCTCCCTCGGTGTCGCCGCACTTGGTGTTGAGGGACACGAGGCTGGCGGCGTTGGCGTCTCGCTGAAGCCGGCCGAACTCCTCCACGTCCATATTGAGTTCATCGGCCAACTCCCGCTCGTCGGGCTTGCGGCCGAGGTGCATCTCCAGCGAATGCGTCGCCTTGGCCAACTGGTGCGCCCTGGCTCGAACCAGTCGCGGCACCCAGTCCATGCTCCGCAACTCGTCGAGAATCGATCCCTTGATTCTCGGGGCACAGTAGGTCTCGAACTTGACGCCGCGCGCCGGATCGTAGGCGTCGATGGCATCCATCAGGCCGAACGTGCCCGCACTGATCAGGTCATCGAGTTCCACCTTGTCGGGCAGCTTGTTGTGCAACCGTTCCGCCGCGTACTTGACCAGATCCCTGTAATGCTCCAGCAGCAGATTACGATAGTAGTCGTCGCGGGTCTTGTGGAACAACTCCCAGATGCTATCGATCGTCAGCTTCTCGCCGGTCTTGCTCGCCTGTTCTGCCTTCACTCGTTGCCTCCATCACCATCTGCAACTCAGATCCGTTTCCATACGCAGGACTTTGCCCTTATCTGCCACTGACAACATCACCGGCCTCCAGACGAGTTGTGCGGCCAAGTACAGAATGCCACATAACCAATTATCGGCCCGTTCAAGGTCGACTTTAACTGAGCCATCCAATCACCTTCCGGAAGAACCCCTCGTGCGAGGTCTTGTTGGCACAGTGCATCTCACTGAGCCTGGAAGCCAGCAGAGTCAGCGAGGAGCTGATTCGCGACCTCGGATAGGCCAGAATCACGGGTTTTCGAGAGCGTACGGCCTTGCACAGCAGCTCATCCTTCGGCAGGACCGCGGCGAAGTAGAGATCCTTCTGGAGAAATCGGCGGGCGGCATAGGCGATCCGCGCATATGCCCGCTTGCCTTCCTCCAGATTATCGGCCATATTGACTACAATGCTTATCGGTCCCTGGTATCCCTTGCGGACCAGGACCTTGATCATGCCGTAGGCATCGGTCATCGCGGTGGCCTCCGGCGTCGCGACGACCAGAACGTGATCGGAGGCCAGACAGAAGTTGACGACCGAGTTGGAGATCCCCGCACCGGTATCTACGACGATGGTGTCCGTCTCCTGCTGAAGTTTGGACAGATGGCGTAGGAGGCGATGCTGCTCGTCCTCGCTGATATTGGCGAGCTTGTCGAAGCCGGAGCCGCCGCAGATGACGCGGACGCCCGCCGGGCCGCACTGAATCACGTCCTCCATGCTCTTGTCGCCGCTGATCACGTGCGAAATGTTGTATCGGTTGCGGATGTCCATCACGAGGTCCACGTTGCCCAGCGACAGATCCGCGTCCAGCAAGAGCACGCGTTCCTTCAGGTGGGCGAGACAGATCGCCAGGTTGGCGGCGATGTTTGTCTTGCCGACGCCCCCCTTGCCGCTGGTTACGGCGATGACTCTCGCCAACGGGACTGCGTCACGTGATAGATGCAAATTGAGGGCCTGATCTCCCATGGTCATGGCGCGATATAGATTCTCAATCCATTGAGTCGGGTTGCGATGAAGGGTCGTCGAGGAACACACCGCTCGCCATCGCCTCATCGACATTTGCCTGGGACAAATCGCCGGTCCCTTCGACGTTCTGCCGGATCAGTTGCTCAGCCACCATCCGATTGAGCGCGTTCTCCAGGAGCCGGTCGATCTGCAGTTCCAGAAACTCGTCGGGATCGCTATCGAGCAGCGTCTTGGCATACTCGTCGATTACCGGACGTATGTGCATGATGCCATTGGGCCCGAATCGGATGTGCAGCGTATCCTGAAACAGCAGGCGATGATTCTGCAGGTGCTCGGTCACGGCGCCGTCGAGCACGTCGGCAAACTCGAGGACGGGCAGATCCTGTGGCACATACCCGGCCGTGTGCAGGTTGTGAATGTTTCCGTGAAGAACGCTGCGACGCAGGTCCGTGAACCCGATGATCTTTACGAGAACCTCACCAATGTTGTCCCGAACGAGCGGTGGCAAATCCATGCATGTCCCCTCAAGTGCAGCGGCGCATCCTACGCGCAAGCCGCCAGAACATTAGGGCCGGATGATCTGCCGGTCCGTGCCTGATTCACACATATCCAAGGGAAGGGGATGTAAACAGCGGAAGGACCGCTCTGATCGTATCCCCGTGTCATGACCTGTCGAATTCGTCGCGTCGCAAGCGACAGCGCTGGGGTGGGTGGGCCGGAGTCGGACCGACGGCTGCCGTACTGTTGGGAGAAGAGATCACCGGAGTGCAAAGCGCATATCGGCAGGGACGTCGCCCTCCAGGACTGGACCTCTCGGGCACGATACTGCGCCCACGCCTGCTCCAGGCAGGCGGTCGGGCTCGGCAAACCGAACGGAAGAGAACAAAAGTCACCCGTCAAAAGCGAAGCCGTGTACATCATCCTTGATCCTTTCGGTCTTCCTTGAAACTCCACGCAGGACCGGCGGTCCCCATCGCCGACCCTTGCATGGCCGCGGTTCTATCTCACGCGTTTTGCTCAGGTTGTTCTCAGCATCCAAGTTCCTTTTCTGCAGGGCGACCGCCGTCCGCGTCCATGCGGTGCGAATCGCCCGCGATCTGCTGGTTGCCCGCAGATTCATCCAGTCCGTGCGCCGAAGTCACGGAGGCTTCTTCCTCCTGCCTGAGAATCCGGCGGATTTCCATCAGGCTCTTTGTCTTCCTCATCTCGATGATCCGGGCAAGGCAGTCGAAGACGGATTCGTCGTACAGCCGATGCCCGCCCTCGGTCCATTCCGCCTCGCGGATGAGGCCCATAATCGTGTAGTTGTGAATCGTCTGACGAGAGAAAGGGCTGTAGCGAACGAGTTCTCCAATGCGATACCGTTTCGCGGGTGCCCCCAAGATGGCATCTCCATGTTTCCAGTTCATGTTCGTGGCTCGAATGACGGCGTCGTTCGAGGTCTGATAACGCGGGACCACGAGGCTCTTCGACTGTACCCGGGCCATCGACGCGCGGGCGGGTTGAACCTGTGATGTCGCAGGCGAGGGCTCTGCGACATCGACGACCATGATCGACGCCCGCGTGTTCTGCTCATATGCCGGTTCAAAGATGAGAAACGCTCGGAAGTAAGCATGACATCCCGCTCCGGAAGAGAGCCTCGTAAAACGCAACTTGCGCCGCGGGTAACCGATCCGCCCCGTGACGCGCCACGATCCGACGACACTGTGACAATCGGCACATCTAACTGCAAGTTCTCAGAAGCCAAAGGGCTTTTACGTTTTGCAAAACGTAAAATAGATATCTCCCGGAGCAGTGTCAACAATTTTTCGCGCGTTTTTGCAAAAAAGATTGAAGGACTTGTCCCTTGGTCGATTCAGGATCGTGCGAGGCTGTCGCCGGCCGGCACAAAGGCCCATAACCTTGTCTTTCTGCGCGGGATCATGCTGAGATCCCCGGCCTCGACCGCCGGAGGCAAGGACTCTCGACGGCCTGGCTGGTTTTTTTCAGAATGGGTTTGGCCGAATGGACGATACAAGGCTGGTCAAGCGATGTGCAAAAGTATCAATGAGGCAGGCAACTGGCAGCAGAACGATGAGCCTTGATGATAAATCGGCAGATAACGCATTGAATTCCCTGGGCAAGACCACTCTCCTGGAGCAGGTAACCCCTCTGGCACGGCAGATCAACTGCCTGGATATCGATCGCGTGGCGGAAGTCTGCGTCCGCGAGATCCCGGTGATGGTCGGCACGAGGTTTGCGTCGCTGTACGTCCTCGATGAGGCCAACAGCATCCTGCATCTGATCGGCCACAATCATCCGTTCCCCATCAATCGGATCGTCTCATTAAGCCAGAGTCCGCCGTCGCCGATGGTGATGGCGATCAAGAGCAAAGAGCTGATCCTGACCGGCAACATCGATACCCACACGAAGCCGGTGATCCGGCGGTCGCAGCGTGCCTTTGCGGAGAATTACGAAACCACGAACTGCGCCATCGTTCCTTTGATTTGTCAGGAAAGGGTGGTCGGTGTGCTGAATCTGGCGGACAAGACCGATCCGCGTGCGTTCAGCCGGGAGGACATCTCGCTGATCGAGCTGTTCGGCCAACTGATCGGCGCGTCCATCGGCAACATCCGGCTGTTTGAGAAGGTCCAGCGTCAGGCCTCCTGCGATGGCTTAACCGGTCTGATGAACCACAAGACCTTCTACGAGGTGCTGGAGAAGGAAGTATGGCGGTCGCGCCGGTACGGCGGCACGATTTCGTTGATCATGGCGGACATCGACAACCTGAAGATGCTCAACGACACCTACGGTCATCGGGCCGGCGACAAGGTTATCAAGGAAGTGAGCCGGCATATCCGGGACAGCATCCGCCAGATCGATCTGCCGGCCCGGTACGGCGGGGATGAGTTCGCCGTGATCCTGCCGAACACGACGCTGGAGGCGGCGATCGTCGTCTCCGAGCGGATCGTCGAGGCGGTCTCCTGCACGCCGATCGTCTGGCAGCGGACGCAAATACCGCTGTCGATCAGCGTGGGAGTCGGCCAATACGGGCCCGAAATGAGTCCGGAAGATATCACCAGCAGATCGGATCGGGCCTTGTACGGCGCCAAGCAGTCGGGCAAGAACACGGTGCGGGTGTATGTGCCGGCCCAGGGTCAGGAAGTCAAACTGCCGTAAGCTGCCGGAATCTCCAGGTTTGTCCAGTATTCCTATTCTTTCGATTGCAGGCGCCGACTCGGCCTGATCCTGCCCGCAGTCCGGCTAGCCCAGCGCCATCGGTTCATGTCCTGCCTGCCGGGAAACTGCAACACATCGCGTCTCGAACATGCTGCCAAAATCACTGGGACGATTCCGCGGCCGGCGCGCCCTTGACAATCCTTGCGACCGCTGCTACAAGACGGGTCTATGGCGGTGGCCGGCGCCGGACTCGCCCGCAGTGCCCTTAGGAAATGGAACGGTTGTCATGTTAGCTACGCTTGGAGCAAAGACGATCCAGGATGTGATCAACGCGGGTCAGTTCGGGCGGTTTGCCTGGCGCGCAACGGCGACTTCGGCCCGCAGTTGTTTGAGGCACCGGACCTATCCGCTGGTGTGGAACCAGATGTTCATCATCGGCGTCCGCAGCGTTCCGGTGATCATGATTACCGGCGCGTTCGTCGGGATGACTCTGGCTGTGCAGGCGTATGATCAGCTTGCCGGCATGGGCCTGGAGGAGCACCTTGGCGTCCTGATCAACATCTCCGTGGTGAAGGAGCTGGGACCGGTCTTGGCGGCGGTCATGCTGGCCGGACGCATCGGCGGCGCCTTGACCGCCGAATTGGGCACGATGAACGTGACCGAGCAGATCGATGCGATCCGGAGCATGGGTACCGATCCGATTCGCTTCCTGGTGGCCCCCCGGCTGCTGGCCAGCCTGCTGCTGACGCCCGTCCTGACCATTTTCGCGGATTTGATGGGCGTCGTCGGGGGCGCGCTCGTCAGCTTCCTGCAACTGGGGATCAACAGCAACGCCTATTGGAGCTTCAGCGCGTCGGCCGTGGAGCTCTGGGATGTCTCCATCGGGGTCGGCAAAGCGTTCTTCTTCGGTGGTGCCATCGCCACCATAAGCTGTTACAAGGGCTTCACCTGTAGAGAAGGGGCCCAGGGCGTGGGGCAGGCGTGTACGGAGGCCTTTGTCGCCAGCTTCATCTGCATTCTGGCCTTGGATTTTGCGCTGGCGGTGATCTCCAAGAACATCTATGAGATCTTCTGGCCGCTTAAGAGCCTGGTAAGTTGAGGCATGAGGGCATCGGATTTGAATCGCCTCCGGAACCTGGAGTACTGGCCGAGCAATACATGACGGACGACAGTAACCACGAACACGCGAACAATCGCGCAGAGCCGGTAATCCAGGTCAAGAGCCTGACCAAGAGGTTTGGTGACAAACTGGTCCTCAACAACGTCTCGCTATCGCTGGAAAAGGGCAAGACCACCGTCGTCATCGGCCCCAGCGGGTGCGGCAAGACCGTTCTGATCAAGCACTTCATCGTCCTGGTCAGGCCGTCCGAGGGCCAGGTGTACTTCAGGGACCGGCGGATCGATCACCTCAGCGAACGTGAGCTCAACGACGTGCGTACACACTTTGGCTACCTGTTCCAGGAAGGGGCGCTCTTTGACAGCATGACCGTCGCGGAGAACATCATGTTCCCGATACGCCAGCACTACGCGGTGAAGAACTCGCGGGAGATCGAGGACGTTGTCAAGGCCAAGCTGGCGATGGTGGGCCTGGACGGTTTCCAGAACTACTATCCGGCCCGGCTCTCTGGTGGGCAGCGCAAGAGGGTGGCCCTGGCACGGGCGATTGCCCTGAATCCCGAGATCATCCTGTACGATGAACCGACAACCGGTCTCGATCCCATCCGGGCGGACATCATCAACGAGCTCATCCTGAAGCTCGAACGGGAGCTGGGCGTGACGACCGTGGTCGTAACGCACGACATGAAAAGCGCTTACAAGGTCGGGGACCGCATCATCATGCTGCACAACGGAAAGATCATCGCCGACGGGGATGCCGACCACATCCGCAACCATCCCCATCCGGTGGTGCAGCAGTTCATCAACGGCCAGGTCGGCGAGGACGATCTCGCCGTGCTGCGGATGACGGGATCCGTCGCGCCCTCGCAATTCTTGCCGAGGGATTTCGAGCAATAAAGAAGAGGGTGCTTGCCCGGGACGGTGCCAGGACAAGCCTATATAAACGATGCACAAGCAGCCATCACAAATTGCCGCCGATCTGGCGAAGCTCATCCGGGGCGACGTCTTCGCGGACATCATTCACCGCGTCGCCTTCAGCACGGATGCGAGCAGCTATCGGATCGTGCCGCAGTGTGTCACGGCGCCTCGCGACCTCCGGGACATCCTCGCCATCGTTCAATATGCAGGCGATCGGGGTCTGCCCGTGGCGGCGCGCGGCGCAGGCAGCGGGCTGGCCGGCGAGTCATTGTGCAGCGGGATCGTCCTCGACATGACCCGGTATATGAAGCGAGTCACCCGGATCGACGCCGATACGGTGATCTGCGAGCCGGGAGTGGTGCTGGACGATTTGAACAAGCGTCTGGCGGAAATCGGCCGCAAGATCGGGCCCGACCCGTCGAGCGGCAACCGGGCGACCGTCGGAGGCGCCGTGGCAAACAACTCCACGGGCGCTCATTCGCTTCAATACGGGCATATCGCCGCGTACGTCGAGGGCGTCGATGTTGTGCTGCCCGCGGGCGGGGCTGCCGAATTCCACAACGGCATCGATGTCGGGCAGGCCCGCGGCGACAGGGCAGGCTCGCTGGCCCGTGAATGCTGGTCGCTTCTGACGGCGAACAAGGCTGTGATCGACAAGGCCCTGCCGGCGACCAAGCGCAATCGCTGCGGCTACAACATCTGGGGAATCTGCCGCGACAGCACGATAGACCTCGCACGCCTTCTGGCCGGCTCCGAGGGGACTTTGGCGATTCTCACCGGCATCACGCTGGCGACCGTACCTCTGCCGGCGGCCAAAGGGCTTCTCCAGTTGGAGTTCGATTCGCTCGACAGTATGGCCCGCGCGGTCCCGACGATCGTCCGGGCCGGGGCATCGGCGTGTGAGATGATGGACCAGTCGCTCATCCGGATGGCGATCGATCAGCTTCCGCAGTACCGGGACATTCTGCCGGCCGGTGCGGCCGCCGTGCTCCTCGTCGAGCACGTGGCAGACTCCGAGGCCGAAGTCCGCGAGAAGATCGGGGAGACCGACCTGGCGGTCGGCGCCAGGGCCACCGGCCGCACCGTAATCATGGAGCCGAAGGCGCAGGCCCGCGTCTGGAAGTCCCGCAAGGACGCCGGACCGCTGCTCTATCGCAAGCGCAGCCGCAAACACCCGGCGGAGTTCATGGAAGATGTCAGCGTCGATCACACCCGCCTGGCGGATTACCTCGCCGGACTCGGGGACATTTCGAACAAGCACGGCATCACGATGTCCTTCTTCGGCCACGCGGGCGACGGGGAATTGCACGTTCGCCCTTATATCGATCTAAGCGATCCCGCCGACAGGCAGAAGATGCTGGCCATCGCCGAGGACGTGTACGCGCTGGCCTGGTCGCTGGGCGGCACGATCAGCGGCGAGCACGCGGTCGGCCTGATCCGCGCCGGTTTCGTCCGCCGGCAGTATGGGGACGAGTACTACGAGATCCTCAAGAAGATCAAGAGCCTCTTCGATCCGGCGAACCTGATGAATCCCGGCAAAATCCTCAACGAGGATCCGGACGTGATGTTCAAGAACCTCCGCCGTGAGCACCCAATCGTGCCCGCGCGGGCAAAATCGGAATTGCTCTTCAGAGAAAACGAGCTGGAACTGGAGTTCGAGCAGTGCTATGGGTGCGGGCTGTGCCTCGGGAGGGAGCCGGCGCTTCGCATGTGTCCGGTGTTCCGGGCGATGGGCGAGGAGCTGGGCAGTTCGCGAGCCAAGGCCAACCTGCTCCAGTACTGGGCGACGGGGCAGTTCGAGGAGAAGGATTTTGAGTCGCCGGAGTTCCGCAAGTTCCTCGATCTGTGCATGAACTGCAAGATGTGCGAGAGGGATTGTCCCTCCGGCGTGAATGTCTCCATGCTGATGACCGCGGCCCGCGCGGAGTACGTCAGGCGCAAAGGGCTTCGCCGGGCGGAATCTGTCCTGAGCCGCAACCGCTATCTCAGCAGGATGGGCAGTCTGTTTGCGCCCTTGTCGAATGCGGTGATGCGGCTGGGCGCGTCCCAATGGCTGCTGGAGAGGCTCGCAGGCATCGACCAGCGGCGCTCCATGCCCGAATTCAGCCAGGGCTCGTTCCTGCGTGCCGCTCGCCGGCGCCTGGCGGCAGCCGGACCGGTTGCCAAGCCTGTGGACAAGGTGGCGTACTTCGTCGATACCTACGCCAGCTACAACGATCACGCGCTCGGATTCGCCGTCATCGATGTCCTTCGGCACAATGGCGTGGAGGTCGTGCTGCCGGAGCAGCGGCCGGCCCCGCTGCCCGCCATCGTCTACGGCAATGTCAAGGCCGCCCGCCGCGACCTCGCGTACAATGTGAAGCACCTCGCCGAGGCCGTGCGTGCCGGCTGCAAGATCGTCTGCTCCGAGCCCAGCGCCGCCGTGTGCCTAAGAGAGGAGCTGCGCCACTATGTGGCCGGTGAGAACGCATCCCTCGTCTCGCAGAACACGGTGGAGCTGATGAATTATCTTCAGGAGCTGCGCAAGCGCGGGAAGCTCCGGCCCGCCCAGCAGATCATCAGGGACAAGTTCGCGTATCATCTGCCGTGCCATCTCTGTGCGGTCGGCGATGAGACGGTGACCCTGCGCCTGTTGCAGGAGCACTTCAAAGTGGATGTCACGGACCTTCGCGCGGGCTGCTGCGGCCTGTCCGGCACGTTTGGGATGCAGGCCAAGAACTACGACCTGTCGTCACGAATCTCCGAGAGCCTCCGCACCGCCCTGAAAGCATCGCCGACGCAGAACGTCATCACGGAGTGCGCCGCCTGCAAAATGCAGATCGAGCACATCTCGTCCGCCACCGCCATGCATCCCATCCGCCTCATCGCGCGCAGCTACGGACTCCAGGACGAGCGGGTTGCGCGCCTGTAGATATTGGCGGTATGGGCAACAAGTTGCCCATCTCACATGCTTAGCCGACCGACAACTGGGTGTGTCGGCATGCCTTCTGTGTGACAGCAATGGCGGTTTCGGCCTACAGAGGTTGGTTTCTTGGCCGATGGTGGTGAATGTCGGAATTTCGCCGACATTTTTCTTTTGTCCTCATCGGCAAGATACATATAATGGCCGCTTGTTGAAGCTGAATTCAAGGTGCGTCAAGACCAGGACCTGGATAGTGCCGGGTAAGGTAGCGGGCTGTTCTATGGACGGGACGATGAAACGCGACCTAGAGTAATTCTTCGATCAGGCATTAAATCTCTTGGATAGGTCATCGCTTGCCTGATAAGCGGCCGTGCGATAAGAGGTCAACCTAAGGTACTCCCGGTCGTCAAGACCAGATTCTTAGTTCTTTAAGGTAGAATTCTGTAGTAGTAGCATCTTCTTTCTTTTTGCTTCTTTTTCTTTCTTGTTAACACCTGTTACATTGTTACATTTGC
>Ga0315282_10007173_pt1 | contig 18407 bp, 17 predicted proteins | sample YL17G07_20_MG_FD_203693 | JGI IMG/M metagenome (GOLD analysis project Ga0315282, IMG submission 203693) | Sediment microbial communities from Yellowstone Lake, YNP, Wyoming, USA - YL17G07_20 | ecosystem: Environmental > Aquatic > Freshwater > Lake > Sediment | place: USA: Wyoming | collected...
CCAGAGTCAGCAGGAGCGTCCCGCTCTTTTTCGTGATGAGCCATACGAACCCCAACGCGGTTGCGATTGTCCCCAATATCAGCCCTGCAATTATTCCGATGATGAATTCAATCATATGTACGGTATCCCCCCGCTCCTATTTTCAGTCTCGTTCTTTCGTCTAGCTCCGAAGAAAATAGCAGGCATGACAATCGCAAGCCCAACGGCAATCACGGCAATTGGCAACGCATCGCTCGCACCAACATCAATCGGCTGGCTTGTTCCATATGTTCCATTCTCGCCTGATATTCCTTGTGGCCCCGCCGGCGGATCTATGACTTGAAGAACTCCGTGGCCGTAAATACCACTATCTGTAAATATGTCGATGGCGTAATGCCCTTCTTCGGCGGGCGAAATCATTTGGTATTGATAAATCCCCCGCGACAAATGATCCATGATGACATTTTCCACAAATAGCGTGTTGTCTCGCTTCCAAATGCAAAGTTTCACATTTTCGCTTTCAAGGGGGTTGCCGTTGTTGTCTTTGATTTGGCAATAAATTTGAGAGTTCTCGGTGTCCTTTATCCAAGGAGAGGGGACGGTCATTGCCGATATGGTTGCTCCGTTGCTGAGGTTGTCGATTTTGTTCTCCATGATATTGAGTTTGCCCATGACAGTGAACTCAATGTAGCCATAAATCATGCTGCAATTTGAGAGGATATCTCCCGTCTCGGTGATTATCGTGTTCGTGTTGGTGTAGGTTGCCTCAATCTCCGCGATTGAGACATTCATCCCAGCTTGGAGATTGTCGGCTTCCGCCTTGATGTTATCCGCTTGGCTCTTTGTGTAGTTCACATTCTCTTGTATCTGGCTCATCTGGGGGCCGATTGTGCCAGTCAAGTATGCGTACTGTGTAGCTAAATCCCCAATCGTTGTGTTTATCCCTACCTGCGCATTGTCCACCACCGCCTTCGTCGCCACAAGGTAGTTGTATGTATCATAGGCATTGTCTCTCGCCAGCACCGCATTATCTCTCGCTTGAGTAATCGCTGGCAGTATGGTATTCGTGAGATAGTCCCGAATCCACGACACGTTTTCTTTGATATTGTTGATGTTCTCCCACGTTGAGCTGACCTGAAACTCGCCCGAGCCGTAGGCGTTGTTAGAACCCCAACTCGCCCAAACCGTGCATAGATAAACACCATAGACAGAAGGAGCGAGAAAATCATAAGTGTAGACGCCGAGGGAACCCGTCACGTAAGTCATCGTCATATTGTCGAGGTATTTGGACATGTTTTCGTAGTAGACGTTGAGCTTCGCCGTAGCGGTATTCACGGGCGTTCCTGTATTGTCGAGCAGCATGGCCCAAATTTGCCCGTTCTCCGCCTTCGTGTAAATAGTGCCGAAGACCTTGACCGTTGCTATGGCCGGAAAACCGCCACCCGTTGCCGTTGCCGCTTCCATGCCCATTATGATTCGTGGCAAAGTTGGAGTTACTGACGGCGGCGCTCCGTAGCTCTCCTCTGCACCAACGCTCACGGTCGGCTCGGGGGAGACGTACTTGCGGACGAGAATCCAATCGGCGGTATTGGTTGTGCCGAGATATCCTTCTATTTCGACTGGCTTGGCAGAGGTTGAAACTTGTGTAGTTATGCTTCCCTTGTAAACATTATCTACCCAGAAGGCGGCGTTGTCAGTTCGCCAAGCAATGTCGTAGACATGCCACTCATTCACCGCATGAAAGTTAGAAGTAAATGTGGAGGAAGTTATGTATGTTCTCCCTGCCACTTGGCCGCTTGTTTGTATGTTCGCCAGCACCTCAATCAGGGGGACTGCTTCGTTAGGGCCTCTGAATCCAACCCAGGGAGAACCAGTTGTGTTAATCCCTATTCGTGCCATGAATCTGAGCGCAACATTTCGATTCCAGGTCGAAGTGCTGTCCACCTTCTCGAAGTCGCTATCGAGAGTCAAAAACCCGCCACTCTCAGTGGGAGTACCAATTTTATCCCATTTATTCGCATCAAGCGAACCATCGTTGAAATCATCAAAAAACAAAAATACATTATCTCCGTTCTCCGCCGCCCCGACGCTCGGATTTGAATAATAGACGTAAATCTTGTTGTCGGCATTTTCGAGGCGCCTCACCCACGCCGTCATGTTGTCGGCGGTGTAGTTCTCGACCCAGTAATTAAGAACTCCCGATGCTTCGTTTTCGAGGAATCGGATGGAGTTGTCATAGAAAGGCAACATGATTTTATACTGGTAGTTTTCTGGAACAGCAGTATATTCGTAATGGTCAAAACTTCCGTATATCCTAAAATTGCGCGCGTAAACCGTATACAACCCAGCATCTATGTTTGCAAGCCATAGTTCAACGGTATCTCCCGTCTGCCATCCCCCTATATCCTCTGTGAATGTTTGCCATGTGGTAGACCAGTTCCCCTGTTCTGTTCCAACAGGTGAGCCGTTTTTATATATTTTGCCAGTTAACACATCCGCGTTATTGTCGCTCGTCCTGAGGTCAAATTTTATCCGCAACACTCCCGAAACTGTTGATGTCCATGACTTGACCAAGATATAATCTATTGAATCAGAATTTTGGGTTTCTGCATCATCGCTGTAAATCAGGTTGTCCGATGCAACGTAATACGGAGTTGATGCAGGAGTGATGGTTATCGCCCTCCGCTTCGTCCAGCTCGAATCCCACCAGCTCGGATTTGCAGATACTTGTGGAACGGTCGGCAGCACGAGCAAGCACACGATGGTCAGAACCAACCCGACGACGAAAAGCCTTTCAATTGGCTTCATATCTCTATCTTCCCCTTTTCTTGAAGAAATCCAACACTCGGAACCACAGAAATAGAATGAAGATGAAAGCGAACAATACGAACAACAACGAAAGAGGCCAGCCCTCCGTATACGAAACTACCGATGTGGTTATGCCCCCAGTCGTGTTGGCAACCGAAATCTGCCATTCGATATTGAAAACCGAGACCGCAGCGATGAGCCATGTCATAGTCGCCATAAGGGGCCATACAACCTCTTCAGGATCGGCGAATGTCAGAATGCTGAACACGAGACCCAGTACGGCAATCAAAATGAAGAGCAGGCTAATCATCAGAATCGCCTCGCGGTGTATTGTTCGCGCCTGAAAAGGAATCCTGCCTCGAAGTAAGCGTTGACGAGGGCATGTTCTATCTCCCTCGCCCCGCGCATCTGGACCTTTATCTCATCAACAGCCTCGACATTCCTCTTCATCAGGGGGTTGTGTCCTGCGCGTTTGCTCTCGAAGTATTCTAGTTCTTTTTTTATCTCCTCTATTTTCTCATCAAGTCCTTTCTTATCAGGGCCTATCTTCAAGTCCTTTTTTATCATGTCCGGCGTATCGACGGTTGCCAAGTCTAGCACACCTTCAACATAACCCATCGGATCGTACTGCCTCTTCGTCCACAAGTCCCAGAGCACCTTGTCCAAGAACGACTCGCCGATGAACCCCCGCGATTGGATTTCTTGCATTATATCATCATCCGTGCCATAGTTACCATGTTCTCTTTAATAGTCTGAACTGGTGTCGCATGGTATTGCAATACGAGGTAGACGCCGAGACATATCAAAAACGTCGCTATTCCAGCAGCGAGGATGTACCAAATGTACTTTATCTGATCTTTGCCGTATGTGTCTTTTGCGACTCCAACTTTTATATCGGTGTCAGTGTATCCAGGATGGACATTTCGCCCAACAAATCTCCAAAGGTCATCCAAGCTCGTAGTTTCTTGTTTGAGTTCAACCTTCCCCAACAACTTCGCTGCTCTTTCGCCCGTTATCTTCGGGGGGACAAACGCTTGTTTTTCTTCTTCGGTAACATTGCCCTCTGCATCTTTTACCTTTACCGTTATTGTGTATTTGTCCATCTCACCGAGTTTTACCGGCCTTCCCATGAGGTCCCTTGTTGCCAAGTCATTTAGATTCTCGATTCCCGCATCTGTCAATTCTTTTGTGAGTTGTCCGTATTCTGGTTTTATCGTTACCCCGACATTTCCAGGAGCAAATGCAAACGGAACTCCAACATTATAGACTGTTTCAGGATTTACCTTGAATGCCCCGTGTTTTTTCGTGTAAATTGTATTTAATACTGGCACGAACCGCTTGACGGCTCCCGACCGATCTCGTCGCAGTATCGCAAGCACCATCCCACCGGACAATTTTGCCGTCATGAACTCCCACGCAGGTGTGAGCTTGGAAACCATGACAACCAACACATACGATGCCAACGGGATTATTGCAGCGACAATAGCCACAAATACGCACATTGGGAAAGGAGTAAAAAATGCAAATGCAATCAGCAAAGCAGATGCAATTGCAGGAAGATACGCTTTCATTTTACTTCTCCCCCCTCCACCTACCAAATGCTCTAAATCCCCGATGTTTCATAGAATCAGGACTAATCACTTCGCCCCTGAACCTTTGTTCGGTAAATTGCTTGATATTAAAACCTTCTTCGGATCGTGCTGTCTTGACAAATTGTATCGGTTCCATCGCATTGAGTTCTGCGTCTTGGTCGTCTGTGAGCGAATACGCCGGAATGCTTATCCTGGCACGTATTTCTTGTTGTCGCGTACTCAATTTGAGATAAAATTCGTCGCGCTTTTTGAGTTTGGTGAACGCTTGTTCTGGATTCAAAGCCGTTTTTGTCATGGCGTCTGGCAGAGGAACCGCAGATTGGTGTTGAGGATGGAAATATTGGATCTCTTCGATGCCAAATTCAGAGGACGGCGGTTGCATCCCCGCCTGCATTGCGGCAATTCGGTGTTGTTGCGCTTCGCTCAAATTTTCGCTCATATCATGTCCTCCATACGCCAAACAGTTCATCACTCCAGTATTCTCGAATGCGATAAACTATCACATATTCTTTGCCGAACTCTACATTTCGTTGAAGATCAAGCCGTCTGTCCGAAGAAGCCATCAATGTCAATGTTGAATTGTCGTCGAAGTGGATGACAACTCTATTTGAGACCCCCGCGGCATAGTCGATGCTTGTGATTGTTCCGACCTTCACGCCAGTTTCATCGTTGTGAAGTATCGAACCTCTTGAAGCAACAAAGTAACCCACTAGACCCCCAACAAATAATGCATATGCGATGCCCGCGATTGCGATTAGTTTCCAAGTATCCTTTCTTATTATCATCGGATTAATTGCACGTAATACGACACCCCTGCGAACATTGAACTTGTCCATAGCTTCTTCGTAAGTATGCCCCTCGTCCACAAACTTTTTTATTTCTTCAAGCTTCAAATCAAACAAACTTTTTCTCACATCGCTTCCTCCATCTTGATGTGGCTGATGTTAGCACGATTCACATACACGGTAATTTTCTTGTTGTCGCCTTCCCTTCGTTCGATTACCACGCTCTGCTCATCGAACTTGACCATCGTTCCAACGGCGGTTTTCGCAATCCCGCCGTCGCTGAATACGACCTTACATGCCTTGCCTAAAAACAAGGTTAAAGGGCCTTGCTCCGCCATGTTTACCAACCTTGCCTAGCCTTGCCCGTTTTTTCGTCAGTGGGAGGGGAAAGCGGTTTATACCGTCTTTCCGCCGCCGCCCATCAATCGGACGTACCCCACGATTACGACTGCCGCTAGCACGATGATGGATACAGCCAGCAAGCCCATGCCCGTCCATCCGAGCGACCATATACTGTTGTAGGTCGCAAGGGCGGTCGTCTGGGTTGGTGCAGTCACTCCGCCGTAAATCTGCGCCAGTACAATCGTACCGACCGCCAGACCCACGATAAGGGATATGGCTGCAAAGGCCATTTCCAACATTTGCCCGCGCTGTCCGAGTTTCATTTTATCGTCTCCCTTTTTACTCAAGGAACTTACCCTTGGCAAATAACCATCGACTTTGGTTCCTAAAAAACGGTTGCGCAACCCTATCAAAAAAGGTTAAATAGTAGTAGATAGTAATTAATACTATGCTAAAAACAATGAAGATCGATGGCAAAGTTCACAAGCGACTTAAGCACTACGCAAAAAAAGACGAATCGTTTTCAGAGGCAATAGATCGTCTCCTAAATGAAGTAGAGGGTAGAGAGGAATAATGAATGAACGAAAGCGAACGATTGGTGAAAGAGAAATACGAGCAGCAGGGGTGGAATGTTTTGGAACACGGCGCACCCGATTTTTTAATTTATAAAAACGGCGAAGACGGAAAAATAACAGAAGTTCAATTTGTAGAAGTCAAAACAACTGGAGGCGCAAGATATCTAGAGAAACATCAAATGGCATGGAAAATCGCAGTCGAGGCAATCGGAATAAAATATACTGTTGAAAAAGTTTGGAAAAATTATCTATCCCCCGCACCTTGGTACACAAAAAAGCCGTTTGGCGTAAAAATGTTTAGGAATAGAGAAAATGAAATTCTTGGAGTTTTGACAATGAGCGAAAAGTCGTGTAAACGAATCTACAACGCACTAGAGAAAAGGGGAACGCATTCTTCAATATCCACGATATTGAAATATCTAAACATTTTGGAGAAGGAAAATAAGATAGTTAAACGCACGTCAAGAGGCAGCTATCACAGAATGTATTTTAGACTTATCAAAGATAAAAAATAGTTTTGTCCCACCACCGTTTTTTTGAATATGTTGGTATCCGTTTATCTAGTTTAATGATAGTACGTCTTAAATTTCTATTGTAATAACAGTTAAATTTTTTTTCAAGTCCGTTTGTTGACAAAACCCCAGCAAGAACCCGCGCCGTCTTTCCGTCGGTTTCTATCGTGCCGTTCTTCAACAGTCGTCCCCATTCTTTTTCGTATTCCTTCTTTATCGAGACTGCCCGCATCAGTACCCTCCCTTCTTTGTAAATGCCCCGTACAGGATGAGGCCGATGCCAATCCCGATGAATGTCACGAACAAAAATCGTGCTGGCATCGGGAACAGGAAACCGAACACTGCGCTCCCAATAATCAAGAGGAGCGTCGGTGGGCCAGAGCTACGCGTTTTTATATATAACATGGCGCAAGGCAAGACAATCATGATTACCCAAAACGTGCTACCGATGACGTTGACGTACACCGATGAAATTGCCCCCCACCAGTCGCCTGCGATTATCTGATCCATAAAGGTGTTTTCATTCTCTCCTTGCGCTCGAACCCTTGCCGAACCGAAAAGAATGATGAACCCAACCATGAGGACAATGCCCACGATTAACAGCCACCCCACGACGCCGTATCTTTTCATTTCTTTCTTAAGCCGCTTGAACATATCCATCATTCCATAATTCCCGTGGGCGTTCCAGCTAATTGTAGGGCTCCCCACACGCCAATGAACCCAAACAAGCCCGTTAGTGTTCCAATTATTAATAAGCTCTCACCATGCGCCAAACCGCTAATGTTCATAAGTTGCCACATAAAGGCTTCCATAGATGCCACAGAAAATATATATACCAATCCAAACGCACCAACAACTGCGCTTGTTTTGAATGAAAACCCTCCTATCACCATGCCTCCCGCTGCCAAAGCCAAAACAACCCCACCCACCAAAAAAGCGTCTGAATAATGAGGCATGGTTTCCAAGTTAACGCTCCCTGGTCCCGCACTGTTAAAAATCCCAGTTGGCCCTAGCAACGGGAACGCAAGGCAAATACAACAAATAAACAACCCCACATGGTATGCTTTCATTATCCATACCTCCTCCACCCCAAACTAAAGAGCACAGCCAAGATAAGCACTAGTGCCACCGTGTATAAATTCACTGGCAACCACCCAAGCCCCCACAAGAAAATCGCACCAATCGCAATCGCCAATCCAGCAATATACGATCTCATAAAGTCGAACGCCATCCCAATTGCACCCAGTATGACGAACGATCCGATTGCGGCAAGCGGAACAGGGTTTCCAAAACCTGCGCCACCAGGAGGCAGAGTAACGGTTGGAACTCCCGTACCAGTCACGGCCGCGATTGGGGTGCTGAATGTGATGCTCGGCAAGTTCTCATCGTTGCGGGTTTCGTAGAGGACGACATTGTATCCGGCATCGGGGTGCGCATCCAACCAGGTTGCTATGAAATTCCCGTTGTCGAACTCCATGAGCGAACAAAGCGTCCCGTTCTCGTCATATATCGACACGGATGCCGTGAGCGCATTCCCCGTGTTGTCTTGGAAAATCGCTTTGATCGTGGTGTTGTCCGTGTCTCGGTAAGCCACCCAATAGATATTGTCGTAGATTTCTTGAAAGTTCGGGTACTCGCCGCCTGCTCCTATCTGAATTGTTATCGGCGATGTCAGCCCCATCGTGTATCCGTCCAAGTCCCGCTCACCGCCCCCGATACCGCTTTTCGCGGACAACTGGTAGCGATTGGTCTGTATCAGATACGTCGCGATCGTGGAGTCGGCTGCCCAGTAGTCCTCGTTGATGACCATGAGGTTCTCGCCGTACATCTTCGCAATCTTCAAGGTTCCGTTTGGCGGCCCGAACATCCCCGTCAAATCCACAAGCGCAAACGAGTAGCCCGCGAGCTTGTTGTCCTTCGTGATGTAGAAGTAAATCGTGCCGTTGTCGACGGACGGGATGCGGACGCGATAATAGTTCCCGTAAGTCACCTTCATGTAGTAGGGGCGCTCTGGATATGTCACAAAAGCCGAGCCGTTCACTATGCTGTTTTCCCGCGATCCATATGATGCCATCGCCGCCCACAGTGTTGCATTTTCATTCGCTGGCTGGTTGTTGTCCTCCCAGTATAATTTGATGATGTACTGCGAAATCATCTTGAAAGTTCCCGTTGCCCAGTTGCTCCACCCGTGGTTATCCGCCCCCCGAACTTGGACATAATAAGTCGTGTTCGTCGCCAAAGCCGACCCAGCATACGTCGCCGATTTGGAAGAACTCGTAACCTGCCCAGAGTTCCACATGTCGCTGGCTCCCGAACTTGTCCCCACCCAAACTTCGTATGCGGTTGGTACGTGAGAGCCATATATCCTAAAGTTTTTCGCATAAATGTTATAGGAACCAGTGGCAGTACAGCGTATAAACAATTGAACATTGTCACCCACTTGCCAACCAGCAATGTTCTCGGTAAATGTAACATAACTCGCGCTATATGTGCTCCGCAGTGTTCCAACATTCTCGCCGTTTCTGTAGATTTGCCCATATGCGATACGAGCGGGATCACCATCACTATGTAAATCAAAATCTATTCTAATGGTTCCAGAACGAGATGCAGTCCACTGAAATTTCAATGTCCATGTACTGCTGTTCATAATTACTTCGGTGGTGTTTTCAAAAAGCAAATTAGTCGATGGAGCAAACGCGGCATAGCTTGAGTAAAAATCCCACGAGAACGTTGGAGTCGTATAAGACAGAGAAGTCGGGTTCGTCTGGTTCTCTGTCTTGAGGTTTTCTGCTATTGGGGAAACCCATACCGGATTCGCACTCACCGTGACCTCGTTGGAATATGTCGCAGTCCCGTTGTCGTGTCCGTCATATGGGGTTACTTGGCACTTGTACTTGCTCCCGACCAGCGTGTAACTCGCCGACAGAATCGCGCTCGTCTCGCCTGACATCGCAATACTGTTTTCGTACCACTGATAGAAGAATGTCACGCTGTCCCCGTTCGCATCCGTGGCGCTCGGGGTATCGACAAGATTATCGCTGTCGATTGGAGAGGACGGAGTTACCACATTCGTCGACATGACTGGCGGCGTGTTCGGGGGCGGTGTTCCGGCTATGCTGAACTGGTCGGCTGTCGTGTAAGCGTCGTTCCACTCATAGCCGTCATATGCCCTCAGCCTGTAATAGTACGTTGTCCCATTTTCCAGCACGACGGTCGAGCCCAAGTCCAGAGTTCCCGCTGTTGAATGTCCTTCCTCCGTAACTGGCGTCGAAGTCACCCCGACGTAGACGTAAACGGTTGTGTTGTCGTTTTCGGCGTCTGACTGGCCTGACCATACCACTGTTGGAGTGTGGTCTGTCAAGTTCTCCCCCAAGTCCGTCCAAGATGTCGGGTTGGCGGGTTTGCTGTTCATCCTGAATATGTCGGCCGTCGTGTAGTCCGACCACTCGTAGTTGTCCCAGCTCCGCAGGCGGTAGTAGTAAATCGTTCCGTCGCTCAGGGCTACCGTGTTCCCCAAATAGCAACCCGCCCCCACAGTAAACGTTTCGACCGTTGTCGGCGTCGGATTCGTTCCAACATAGACATACGTTGTCACGTTGTCGTTGTCGTTATCGGTTCCCTTCGTCCAGGTTATCGCGGGGTTGTGGTCTGTGAGGTTTATCCCCAGATCGGTGAAATTCGTCGGGGCAGTTGGGGGCGTGTTCATCCTGAACGTATCGGTGCTTGAATAATTCTCGCTCCATTCATACCCATCCCAGCTCCGTAGCCTGTAGTAGTAAGTCGTCCCGTCGACCAACGTAATCGAATTCTCCCCGATGTTCTCCTTGTTATTCGTCGTCGAATTCTCAAGCGTTGTCGGGGCGGCGTTGGTGTCCACGTAAACATAAGTTGTCACGGTATCCCCCTCGGCATCTGTCCCTTTTGTCCAACTTATTTCGGGTGTGTGGTCGGTTAGATTCATACCTAAGTCGGTCAAGTTGGTCGGGACAGTCGGCTTGCTGTTCATCCTGAACTGATCTGCCGTCGTATAGTCGGAGTATTCATAATTATCGTAGCTTCTCAAGCGGTAGTAATACGTCACGCCGTCGCTCAGAGGCACCGTGTTGCCCAAGTCGACGGGTACGCCCGTCGATGAAGTCTCCACTGTTGTTGGAGTGGAGGTAGTCCCGACATAGACGTAGGTCGTCACGTTATCATTATCGGCATCCGTTCCCTTTGTCCAGCTCACGGATGGCGTGTGATCTATCAGATTCATTCCCAAGTCCGTGAAGTTTGTTGGGAGCGTCGGCAGCGAGTTTATCAAGAAGCTTTGCGTGTCCGAGTTCTCGCCCCAAGCCGTCCCATCGTAACCCCGTGCGAAGAATGTGTATGTCGTTCCTCTTGTCAGATTGTCCCAAGTTCGTGTCGCCGTTCCTCCGTTGTCCACCCACACGTTGTCTATCAAAGTCTTAGTGGCATTGTTGTAGAAGAAAACGTTTATCGTGTCTCCGTTGTTGTCTGTTGCCACACATGAGATTGTCACGCTTGTAGTAGTCTGACGGATAGAAGGCAAAAGGTTCGTGGGCTTGTTTGGTGCAACATTCGCCGCAGTCGTGAAGCTCCAGACGCCCTGCCACCCCGACCACTCCCCATAGTACCAATTATAATCTGGAGAACCACCATAAACTCTCACCTTCCAGTAATAGGTCGTCAAATAATTTAGGGGAGTAGTTATGTGATAAAATGTGTTGTCGCTCGTTACATCTCCCGTGTCCTTGATTGGTGACGAGAAGTCCGAATCGTTGTCAACTATCACCCAATACCTCATCGGGGAGTCATTATCGTTATCCGAAAACGCCCAGTCAAGAGTTGGTCGGCTCGATGTGTTCGTCGCCCCGTTCTCAGGCGCCACCACGCTCGCCGTAGAGAGCTGGTTTATCGAAAACGTCAACACGTCCCCGTTCTCCCCCCATGCCCCGTTGCTGTCCTGCCCACGAGCGAAGTAAGCGTAAGTCTGTCCCCTCACCAAATTTTCTCCGTACCAGCCCCAAGTCACACTTGCAGATACATAATTATCCGTCCAAATGTTGTCTATCAGGTTCTTGGTAGCGTTGTCGTAGAAGAACACATTTATCTTGGTGCTGTCGTTGTCCGTTGGCTTTCCCGCATACAACCATACCCAAACCGCTGGCATTTTTGACCTTGACGGTGGGTCGACAGCGGAATCGTAACCATGCCATCCACCCATGCTTTCATTCCACGCCCAAATCCAGAGGTGGCTAATTCTGTTCGGCGGAACGTTTGTCCCATTTTCAGTCGTGAAGTTCCATATCCCTTGCCATCCCGACCACTCGTAGTTGTCATAGACATTTACTTTCCAGTAGTATTTTGTCGAGTAGTTGAGGGGGGTGGTTATGGCGTAGTAGGTATTTGTCACATTTTCAGTTGTGAATGTTATATGAAGAATTGGACGTAGGCTACCATCAGAAATTTCCTTGCTATAAAACATAGCTTCGTCTCCAGTGTACGTGTTCTCGGTCATACTTTTGAGCCCTACCGATACGACTGTTTGTCCCACATTCCATTTCGTGGATATCCAGTTAGTTACATTCCATGAATACCAGCCATCTTGAACCCACCTGTTATCTTGCAAAACATTGTCAAGAACTGGTTGGTTGTTCCAAGTCACGATATTCTCTTGCCAACTTATGTTATCGGAACCATAGACGCCCACGTTAATCCATGCGCCAGACCCATCTTTGAGATACAGCGTTGCACTGTCTATTGTCGAACCAGCAGGAATAGACGAAAGGCTGAACTTTAAAAACGACCTTTTTCGTTGAGCAGTACCCGCACCACCCCACACATCTATCAGAGTGCTTGTTCCATAATTGCTGTCGGGAGAGGATGCATAAACCCAAGTGTCTGCAGAAGGGGAAATATCACTTTCGCTTGCGACCTCACCCGTATTTTCAACTGGCGATGAAAAATCAAAATTGTCGTCGACGAGAACCCAGTATTTCGTCTGATTGTCGTTGTCGTTGTCGCTGAACGCCCAGTCAAGCGTCGGGGTTGTAGAAATATCGGTCGCGCCGTTGTCGGGCGAGGTGAGAGCTGCGGTCGGCGGAGAATTCGTTACGGCCTTTTCCCCCGTCTTTTCCCCCGAATACTCGTAGCCGTCGTAGGCTTTGGAGTAAACCGTTATCGTGTCGTGTGCGTCTGCGACGGCGATCACGTATGAGTTGTCGGTCGAATAGGCCTGCCTTGTTGCGGCATCTTGGATGTTGTAGAACTTGTAGTAGTAAGTGATTGTATCGTTGTCGTTGTCCGTTGAACCCGATGCGGTTGCCGTCAGATTTTCTCCGACTTTGGGAGAATTTAAAGTCAGGGTGGTTGGCGCGGTTGGTACCGTGTTACCGATGATGATGCTGTTCTCCTTTTCTGAGGAATATCCGTAGCCATCGTAGGCTTTAACATCGACTATAATATTATCGTGGGCATCTGCGATAGCTATTACATACGAGTTGTCGGTCGAGTAGGCCTGCCTTTCAACGCCGTCCGTCTGATTGTAGAACCTGTAGTAATATGTGATTGCATCATTTTCTGCGTCTGTTGAACCAGAACCAGTTGCAATTAGATTTTCCCCCACCTTCGGGGAATTTAAAGTCAGAGTAGTCGGTGTGGTCGGCGAAGCATTAACGATAGCAAATCGATTCAAAAATTCCGCATTGTCTTGATTGTCTGAATTATCCACAGCCCTTGTCCACACGTTCCAATTCCCAGCATTTGCCGTGTTATCTAATTTAATTACAAAGATGTAGTTGTCCTGTATCAAGTTGTCGTTCCCCGCAATACTGTTTTCAATCAGGATATATCCAATCGGGGAGGAATTCTCGAACCTGTTCTCCCTCGTCCACTTGAACGTGTAGTGGTTTGCGACATTATCGTTGGCCCCCTGCGACTTCGTGTTCTCGTAGAGTTTGAGTTCGACTCGGTTGACATCTTTCAGATAATTGGGGTCAGAAACGCCTACTTTGAAGCGATAATAAACATTCGCATTGATATTTGAAACAAGAAATCCATCTGCATCAAGTATCAGCACATTTTCTATGTTCGGCGGATTGTTTATTTCTTCTGGAATGTAGAGAACTTGGATATTTTCGAGAGTCGTTCCCGCTCCGTTAAATTCTACTCTGTACTGTGCATAACGATTTTCCCCTATATCAGCATGTAGACCGTTTGAACAAGATGTCCATTCTATGTATTCTGTTGTAGCCAAGTTGTCTAAATATAAAATATAATTATTTTGAGTGTAGGACATGTTCCCCAAAATCGCAAGGTAGCTTATGTACGAGGCGCCAGTCTCCATTACGAGATTATGGTGGAGCATCAAGGAATTGTCGATGAAAATCTCGAAATAGTTGTCCTCGGTGTCGAAATAGAACCTGTACTTGTATTTGACTCCGCTCGCAAATGAAGCAAGAGTAGTCCAATCACCAGAGTCTGGACAATACCAGTAGACATTTTCGCTATAAAATCCCAACCCCACTTGGTAATGTAGGAAAGTAGCGTAGTTTGGCCCCAAATCATTTAAAAATATCATCCGTGTATAGCCCGAGCCGCTAACATCTATTCTCACGTCCATATCAAAATAGAACTTGGAGTGCTCTGTTTTGCTCAACGATTTGAAAATTTCTTCGTTCTCGCCATAGACGATAGTAAATACATTTTCGTTCTCTGTATATTTCATCCAGCCGTTTTCGGACGATATTTCAACGTTAGACTCCGAATTCATCTTCCTCCAATTCAGCGAGCCCTCTATATTGTCCGATGTGCAATACAGATTTGTTGAAGTGGAAGAGAGACCGCCATAATAAACAACTAAAAATCTGGGGTAATTGTCTGTGAAAATGTATGCGCTTGGATAGCCGAAGTCTGTAGTCTTTTTCGAGGAATTGAGAATCCCCGACGATATTTCATTCCATATCTGTGGGTTCGCAAATGCTTCCGCCGCACTCGCAATCTTGAAGTCTATTCTCTTGTCGGTTCTGTTTCCAATCGTCATCAGCACTTTTTTATCGCCGGAAGATGGATCAGTGAATACGTTCACATGAGCCATAGAACTGTGGTAATTATAGAATAGATTGGTGGAGGCACGCGTCCACGTGACCCCGTAATCGCTGCTCGTGAATTGCTGCATCCCTTGATTTTCTATATCCGACCTTGCGATTCCTATTATCCGCCCGCTCCCAATATAGTCGAAATCCGTTTCTGAGAGTTGCAATGGACCGTTATAGACAGTAGTGTAATTCTCATTGTCGAAAGTCACTCCATCGTTCGCGGACCAGAACAAGTAAATCTGACTATTGTCTCCAGAATAATAGTTCTCGACGTGTTCACGGAACATCGATATTGCCAACCCTTTGGTAGGAACATAGAAAATCTTGCCCCATGGTGCGAATGAATATCCAAGTCCGTCGCTGTGTACAAGCAGTTTTGGTTCGCTGAAGGTTGCTCCGTTGTCCGTGCTTCTTATATAGAAAGTGTCAAGCACATAATTACTCAAATCCTCAGAATTCCTTCTGCATGTCGCAATTACTACCGTACCATTCGGAGTTATCCCCGCCGCCGTAGATGCGCCATAGTCCCAATTGTCGCTCCCGTCTGTATCACCCATCACAACAATTTTGTTTCCCCATGTCTGTCCGTTGTCGTGGGACGTTTTCGCCGCAAGGTAACCAGTATTGTCGTTACTATGACTGTGCGCCTGCCTGTAGAAATACATCAAGTCTCCATTATTCAGGCGGACAAGCTCGCCGAATGCGGTGTGGTTCTCTCCGTTTGTGATGTACGTGGAAGGGTTCGACAGATGGATGTTATCGTCGAAAGTTTCGTTGTCGTAAAAAAGATTCGAATCGTCCATAGAGCGCATTTTCACGCTCAGGTTCTCGGTCGGATTCCAAGCAGCACCTTCCCAAGTCACAGTTTCTCCAGCATCGAAGATGGAAGATTCAAGAACGCCAGTTGCATTCTCGGAAAACGGTTTTCCTTGACTGTTTACGCTCACATTTTCGCCCCTCCAATACGTATTGGCATTGTCCGCGACTATCGGAGGAAAGAAGCTTGCTCCGCCCGCCCAATTGTCCTGAGCAAGCGCTTTGCATACATAAAATGTCCAAGTGTTCTCCGAGACATTTTCCCCCTGTGTTTTTTGCGCCCAGACTCGCCAATAGTAGGTTCCTACTGGGTATCCTACACCCGTTTTAGTCCAAGTGTTGTCGTTTGGTGCCGCAACCACAACGTTATCAACCACTCCATTTGCCCAGTTGTTATCGTTGTCCACCTCGATCCTGTGGTTGTCCGCGCCAGAGCCCCTTGTCCAAGCGAAGGTTGGCTTGTTGTCCGTTGTTGAGTAATTGTTTTCGGGGCTTAGCAGAATTGGATAGGGTGGAACGTTCTCGCTCCCATAAATCCTGAAATTTTGTGCATAAACCAGACAACCTCCATCCGAAGTATATATCTTGAGGTCAATCGTGTCGTTCGCCGACCAGCCAGAAATGTTCTCCGTGAAAGTCGTGTAGTCTGTAGCAGTAGTAGATCGAAGCGTCCCGACTTGTGTGGTGCCATTCCTGTATACCTGCCCATAAACAGTTGGACTTAGCTCCGACATTAGGTCAAAATCTATCCGCAGACTACCATCACCCGTAAACGTCCAAGTCTTTGCCAACCAAGGGCTTGTAGAGGCGGTGGAGACCTCGGCATCGGAGCTGTAAATCAGCTGGTCGGACGGGATGTAGGATGCCGAAACTGCTGGGACGTTCACGAGAGCCGCCACCGCCGCGAGGACCATCGCCCCCGCCAGAACCGCCACGAAAATAATCTCAAGCTTTCTCATTTCAATTACTCCTTCTTTGTCAATTCGTAAAATTGGAACTTGGGAAAAAATGAAGGGTAATAAAACTCCTTAAGAAGAAGATTGTTAATCGGATTGTACACTCTTGGAAATATTCTGATTTCCTTGTAGTAAGTTATCTTCAACCCTGTGTGTGTAACCACTTTTTTGAAATCATTTTGACTAAATTCAAATATGTGCTGTTTGCCGTATATCCCGTTGGATTCGTGTATCCGCGTTTCTTTAACCCATGGAATCGTGACAAAGATTTTCTTGAAACATACGCGGCTCAATTCTTCAAGACCTTGTATGGGATGTTTGAGATGTTCTAGTGTCTCAAAGCAAATAACATAATCAAAGCTGTCGTCCTTGAACGGCATCGCTTGGACATCTCCCTTTATTGCCATGCCACCGACACTTCGTATCTGTTTTACACAAGAATCCGATATGTTGAGACTTGCTCCATTTCTACATCCTATGCTTTTAAGTACAATCCCGTCGGAATCACCTGCATCTAGAAATGCCGCATTTTGGTAGTTTGAATCGATTGGTTGCAATCTTTCTTTTAGAGTGTTTATAAATTCGGCAAGTTGGATACTCAGATGTAACAATGTATTGCTTTCCATGCGTTTTTTATCCCCATAATGATTTCTGAGTGTTCCCATTTCATTTAGCACATCTACCGTGACTTTCAAGTCCGAATCTTTTTCAATTCTTTTTTTATAGTAATGAATCGCGGTTTTCTGTAGGTAATGCAATGAACAATTATAAGCGCCAACACGGTTTAGAACAAACTTTAGCATTGAGCCGTCCCTATCGTTATTTTCAGAGTTTCTCATTTTCATCTCACTCCTGATTCGGATAGTTGTATGGTTCCTCTGATGTGGCGGACAACAGGGCGTATATGAACGTGCCGATTATCAAGATGAACGGGAAGAGCCGCCAGCAGTTCAAAGCAAGCGCCATGACATTCACGCCTGGCGTCCCCGCCGATAGACTCTCTGCGACCGATCCCAATCGGAAAATCACTTCGTCAAAGAGGAGCCAAATCGCCGTTACAAGCCCTACCGCCAAAAGCAGTTCTATGTGGTCGCTGATTCCGCCTCGTTCGTCTTTCATCAAAGATGTCATTTCATATCACCCATAAGTCGGTCGCTCTCGGTGTGCTACCCATATGCCCCAAATCACGGAGCAAATCAAAAGCACGACTGGCGCAAGCCTCCACATATACATGAGCAAACCTTCCGTGCCTGAAAACGATGGGTTTGTCGAGATGCCGAGCGTGGCGTTCCCCACTCGAAACACGAATTCGTTTAAAAATATCCAGACTAAGCTGACCATGATAACCGAAATCAAGATTCTTATATATGCACCCGCGATTCCCTTCTCATCACGCCATAACGACTTCATTTTTTATCATCTCCCATTATACTTCGATTGGTTTGCGCATTTTCATGATTTTTACTTTCTTGCCTTTGTCTTGTAATACGCGAGCAAATATTTCGGCATCTTTTGAGTTTTCGAATACTTGCAACAACGGCTTTTTCCCGTGTCGCCACACGACCTTGTGTGTATATGTATGAATTGGCATTTTGCTCACCACTTAAAACCTGAGTTCCTTCTTCATCTTTCTCTCGTGTTCTTGGAGCGCCTCTATTGGGTTCTGCGCTGGTTTGCCCTTCGGCCCAAAGAACGCGTCGAAGTCAATCCCCGGAGACCTCGGCTTGAGCTTTTGGGTTTCGCCCCGCAGCTTCCTTATGCTCGCCGCCTTGTCCGCGAGTGCCTTCTGCCTCTTCGCGCTTGCTTCCTCTAACGCAAGTCGCTTCATCTGGAAGTCGAAGTTCTTCTGGCGTTGCTCCTCCCTCTTCCTCATCGCCTCTTCCTGCTCCTCTCTCGACGGGAACAGGAACCTTTTCAATGCCGACATTTTCTATCTACCTCCT
>Ga0315282_10007175_pt1 | contig 18406 bp, 22 predicted proteins | sample YL17G07_20_MG_FD_203693 | JGI IMG/M metagenome (GOLD analysis project Ga0315282, IMG submission 203693) | Sediment microbial communities from Yellowstone Lake, YNP, Wyoming, USA - YL17G07_20 | ecosystem: Environmental > Aquatic > Freshwater > Lake > Sediment | place: USA: Wyoming | collected...
CAGCCCCTATCCCCAAGTTTGGTTGTGGCTTATTTAACGTTTTTAACAGTGGTTTTATTTGTTTCTGAATTTGATTTTTGCATTCTAGAAGTATATTTGGCCAGTTTGGTTGCAGCATTTGTTTTGCTCTTGTTTGTTGATGTTTTTAAGGTTAGCGCTCGTATTAAACGCATGTAGAGTGCGATTTAGAATTATTCTGGGTTTTTGTTCTAGTCTTGTGGTACTTGATAGTTTAAATATTAATTCTTAGAAATGAATAGTGCGAAAAGGAGAAGGGATTATGAAAGGAATACTAAAATTAATGTTAGTGGCATTGCTCGTAATTACTATTGTAACAGCATTTGCAAGAATCCCAAATACTCAAGCTGCTTCTCAAGTGGATATAAATGACGCAATCGAATTGGGTCTCCAATATTTGAATAATACACAAGCTGCAGACGGCAGTTGGGGAGGCGGTTACTATCCAGTCGCTTGCACTGCAATGGCAGTTCTAGCTTTCGAAAACGCGCCTCAAGCTCACTTGCCAGATAACATGTCAGACCCATATCACACTACTGTTGCAAAAGGATTGGACTACCTCTTTACACAGGCGCATGTTCAAACGTTGGCTGTCCAAACAGCGGGTGACCCAGATACTAATGGAAACGGAAAAGGGATTTACTTTAGCACTTCTGACACGGTTTATCAGACTCCTATGGTGTTAATGGCAATGGTCGGATCTCAAAACCAGTCACGAGTTCCCACCACCGCCCCAGCGGCTACCGACCCCTATGTAAATGGGCGTTCCTATCATGACATCGTTGTGGATATTATAGATTGGATAGCTTGGGCACAAGTGGATGCTTCAACTGGCGTTTACAGAGGCGGATGGAGATATGAGGCGAATTATGGAAGCAGTGACAACTCGAACACCCAATGGCCAGTCCTCGGATTGTTGACTGCCCAACTTTGGGGCATAAACGCGCCTGGTTTCGTGAAGAGTGAACTAAAGTATTGGCTAGCATATAGTCAGAATCTCGGAGGAAACTACAATTCGAACTCTTTGTACGGTTCTTTCGGTTACGCCGATAAAACTACCTTCAACAGCGTTGCAGAGTCATCAACAGGGATCTTGGGACTAACCTACTGCGGCGTGTCGAAGACCAACGCGAACATCACGGCAGCCCAAGGCTACCTAGTCAGAGACTGGCTCGTAAGCTCTAGCTGGAACACCAACTTCGGCAACCTTTACGGCATGTACGCAGTCATGAAAGCATGCAGACTAGCACAACCGACTCCAATAGAATTCATTGTAAACTACACTGGTTCTCCGACAATTGAATGGTATAACGGCACAAACCAATATGCAGACTGGCTTGTTACTAACCAGCAACCTGACGGACACTGGAATGGCGGCACAGCCACCACAAACGCTCATTTGAATACTGCTTTTGGTGTTCTCATACTCGAGTTTGTCCCAGTTAAAGTACAATGGAACCTCACAGTGCACGTCGTTGACGACAGTACCAACAATCCGATTCCAGGAGCAAACGTCATGGCTGTGGGACCCGAGAGTCGCGCAGGCATAACCGACGGCGGAAAAGTTGATTTTCTCAAACTTCAAGCAGGCCCCTACACGGTAACTGCCTCAATAGCAGGCTACGACACAGGGTCAGTGTTTCTTGACCTCAGTGCAGACACGGAGATAACAATAAGGCTCAAGTCTTCAGCAGCAGCGCCAGTAGGCGGTTTCGAAGCACCCTTCAACACACTTGCAATGCTCGCACCTTGGATACTTCTAGCATTAGCAACATCCTTAGGAGCAATCGTAGCGGCAAAACGAAGAAGAAAATACTAAACATTCCCTTTTTTTATTTTTAAAGTTAACATTTTTAGGAAGACAAGCGTCTATATTAATAGACAAAACCATCGAACAGGTAAAGAAAATGCAAAGAAAAACTCGAAGACAGAAACACAAATGGAAAAAAACGCTCACAAATAAATGGACAATACTGATAATCTCTTCAATTCTTGTCGCAGCATTGCTGGTATACTTTTTTGTCTTTTCCTCTGCCACCGCTGTTTACGAAGCAATACCTCATACAGCCGCAATTATTGATCAATTAAGCCTAACTTATTCTAACGCAACATTTATCGAAAACGTTAAAAAAACGCTGACATCAGCTAACTTCACCGTTGATTATTATAACTATTCTCAGATAACAGTAGATTTCTACAGACAACTCCCCTCAAAACGGTATAGCCTAATAATCTTGAGAGTGCACTCCGGCGTGGGCCAATACTCAGGATTGACAACTTTCTATACATCAGAAAACTACAGCGACTGGGCACACTATTGGGAACAAGAGAACAAACAAGTAGTAGCTGTTAATTATGTGCAGAATGGACCAACATATTTTGCTATTACGTCAAACTTTATCAGAGCATCAGACACCTGCAAAAACTCGACAGTAATTATGATGGGCTGTGATGGACTTAACAAAACGGATATGGCAAAAGCATTCATTGAAAAAGGAGCAAAAGTCTACATAGGTTGGGATGGACCCATATCCCCGGAACACACTGATAAAGCCACAGAACAACTCCTAAGCAACATTGTCTCTAAAAACCAGACAATAGGTGAAGCAATTGACAACGCAATGAAAACTGCGGGTTCAGATCCAAATTACCAAAGCAGACTAACTTATTATCCACTAGAAGCTGAAAACTACGTTATCACTACAAGCAGTCCGGCTCTAAGCAAATCAATATTCTCTTTTGCGTCTGGTTACGCTTATTGTTGCAACGAACATCGATAGAAGTATGGTGTAGCACGTTAATTGAGTCTTTGTAGCGGATTCTTGTAATGCTACTTCTATACCTCCAACAGGAAGCGGGTCTGCACGAATTGAAAAGACAATGTCTTGATAGTCTCTGTCTCCTGCTTCATATAGATTCTCAAAACCAATCAGGAACATTTTAGGGTCATCCAAGTTTCTGTACACTTTAGAATGGATCTGTCCATCTGGGTTCAAATAGTTTTGAGTAAAGTATCTATGGAGTTCCGGAGTAAACATGGAAAGACCAAACTCTTTAGCAACAGTAAATTTCTTGACTTTAGGAGGAGAAACATATCCGAAACCGCCTTCTGGACCTGCAAAAAGCAAATTATACGTGGTTGTGTTAACCTCATAGTAGCTAAGCTCATTCTCATTATGATAACCTGCAAACTCAGCGTACAAAGTAATGGTATACGTTCCTGCCGGAAATGTTCCAACGGTGGTCTCAGCCACATTTGTAAAGCCCAAATGATTGAAGACTTCTATTAGAGAAGGCTCACCAGCACTCACTGGAACGACATTATAAGAGAAAAATAAAATAACGGCAATAAACGTTATGAAGCAGAAAGTTAATGATTTCATCGAAGCTAATCTTCTCATTCTCCCTTCTCCTTCAACACGCTAGTCTTGACGTATACACGCATTTAAAAATTCTGGAATTATTCTCTAGTACTATTTTATATATAAATGTAAAAATCAGATGAACTTCTTCTTTCTGTAAAATATGCCCGCCAATAATGTTGCTATTACGAAAAGAGGAAAAATCAGAATTGATAAGAATTCTGGTATTACATGATAAGCATAATATTGCCCTTCATTGTTTTTTACTGCTTCGTTTCCAGCATTATCACAGGCGATTATCTTGTATTTTATCAACGTGGAGTTTCCATATCCAGGAATCGCTGCTTGATAAGTATTTAGGGAAATTTTAGTCATGTTTAGAGGGATCCAAGTTGCCGTATCGTTGATGTTATACCATAAAGTTACGTTGTGCACTCCTGTACCAAGATCGGTGACGTTAACGGTAATCGTTACATCTTGATATTCAATAACGTTTTCCGGTGGTTCCTGCATTGGGGTGCTTATTTCAGGTTGAATATTGTCGACAAAAAATGCTTCCAGAGTATGATTGGCATCCATGATAACGGTTATTGGATTTTCTGTTTTGTTTTCTCCATCAAGCAACCAATATTGAAATGAGTAGCCTGAATTTGGAATGGCAGTTATATCTACTGAATCACCTTCTATGTAGTAATGTGTTTCAGGAAGCGGGTTCGTTGTCCCCTCGGGTGTAGATGTAATCGTGAGTTTATTCATTGTTCCTGTTATGAGGCTACTAAATCTAATGTGGCAATTATCGATAGTGCCGTTAACCCATATCACTTCAATTCTTGAACCCAATGTTTGATAAGAGCAGCTTAGAGTTTCTTCATACAAATTGGTCTCTGCTAGCCAAGTTGTTGCATTAGGGTTCCATGAACCTAGTGTGTAATTCTTATAATATATTACGTCGTTGTTCGCCCAGAAGCAGTAAAGGTCGCCATCCGACGGATCAATCGAAAGAACAGGAAATGATACACTAGATACAGATGGCTGAACTACTTCTTTTCCACTCCAACCAACGCCGTAGGTTCGTGAGAAAAATAAAATGGTATTAGTAGTGGCGGTTGCGTCAAGAAACACGAGATATACGTTGTTTTCTTTCGCCACCACGGAATGCGCAAATCTTGTCCTTCCACTTATTACAGCGTTTGCTATTAATTCTTCATTTTCGAAGGCTGTTCCATTCCAGAGTCTTCCTCTCACTGCGCCTTGGTTTAGGTAAACAGCATACATTTTTTGTTCCGTTAAGGGAACGATGGAAACTGCCCAGTTTGGCCAAGCGGACGAGGTGAATAGTTGATATGGAAATCCTTGGGCTGTTTGCCACGTACCATTGTTTAATGACGATTTTGTGCAGTTAGGGTATTTATCACCATTTGTTCCCCATCTGTAACCGATCCATGGGTAGCCTTCGGAATCAACTGATATAAAAGGTTCATGAAGTTGTAATGTCGTGGTTGCGATAACTGTTTGTTCGGGTGCGCTCCATGTTATTGTTCCATCAGAGTTTGCGGTTCCTCTCCTGTAAAGTAGTGATTCTGTTGGAATGCCAGTGCTTCTAACATAGGAAATGTAGGTTCCGTCAAACCATAGCGAAAAGAATTCTCCTGATCCTGGACATACATCGTTAGCGGTGCTCCATGTCAAACCGTCAGTGCTTGTTTTGTAATACATTTCAGCTTCGCCCCAGAACACCCAGTATTTGTTGTGGGCAAAGAAGGTTTTGCGTTGAAACGCTTCTAGTGTTGTTATGTTCCATGTTTCTATTGCTACGGTAACAGGCCCTATCGTAACGGGAGGTTGTGCAGAAACAATTTTGGTATTGAAAGTGTTTTCTGCTTGAAATTTGATTAACAGTAGAAAAGCCAAGAGCAAAATCAGGCTCGCCAATTTTGTAAGTTTTTTCATGTTAACCAGCCTTTAATGTATGTGTTTTATGTTTATGGCGGAATCTTCCTTTTTGTTCAGGCCATATTATTATTAGAATAACGATTATGGTTATGATTATTATTAGAATTAAGGGATCTAGAAATATGTAACCTATGTAGGGTACTCTGTATATGACTTGGCCATGGATGTTTTCAGGATAAACAGTGTAAGGGTCTACGTCAGAATTTGCGTCTCCTTTTGTTTTGAACGTTAATGTTCCGTTTGCTAACCGTTGAGTTCCGTTAACTCGGTGAATTGTTCGGCCTACGCCTTCTTCTGGCGGGTTAAACACTATTATGTCTCCAACTTTGATTTCTTCTGGCTTAACGCCTTTAACAATTAGTAAGTCTCCAGCTTCGAGTGTTGGGCTCATGCTTCCAGTGCTTAATGCGATTAGGGGTGTGTCTGTTGCTAAGAAAAAGCGGAGTCCAATATAGAAGAAAAGAACCGATAAAATTACGGCAACGACAAATAAAATGTCTTTTGTACGTTTTCTTTTCTTATGCGTAGGTTTCATGATTCGGTATGCTTCCTATTAGCCCTCTAGACCGTACTTTTTTCTTAAGTACATCGGTTCTTTTATGAAGGTGTCTATTGCTAAAATGAGTATAGCGAAGGCGATTACTTGGAAGGTTAGGGCTATCCACCATTCCGAAGTTGAAGAGATTAGTGGGTCAGGCCACATGAAAAAGATTGTGCCTAGTTGGAATGTAATAGGGCCGAGGAGGCTCCAGCCGGTTTTGTAGAAGAAAAAGCCTAGGAAGAGTCCAGCTGCAAAGACTGTTAGGATGTCCATAAATATGAATTCGACTAGTCCTGCTTGAGTCATGGAGAGAATATTTTTGAGCGGGGTCATGGTTGCTGAGGCCACTAGACCAAACATAATAGACGTGGCGTATAGGGATGTGAAGAATCCGTAATGTCTGACTAAGTTTCTGAAGATGTATCCGCGGAATATTGACTCGTAGGCAAGGCTGAGAATTATTGCGTATGCCATTCCAAACGCTATTCTGTAAACAATTCTGAGGGGGGTTAGAAGGCTGGTTGATAACTCGAAACCCTCACTTATGGACCCTGTTGCTAACACTGCTGTTAATCCTGGGGCCAGTATCATAATTATGTAAACTGCGGCGCATACTAGGCTTATCGTGATAGTTTTTGTTGTTTTTATTGTTGTTGGTTTTTGGAAGCCTTGTCTTCTGAATGTTGTTTTTCCGAGTTTGATGAATAGGGCGTATATAGCTAGGCTGAGACCTGGAATGGCTAGGAATAAGATTATGTCATATGGGTAATCGGGTTTTATAATATCTAGTAATTGCCAATAGATTTGCCATAATGCGAAGACTATGAAGAAAAGTATGATGGCGGTTAATGTGTCTGTTGCTTTAGAAGATGTTGGTTGGCTTGTCATCGGTTTTCTTCACTCTCTTCTAAAACATGTTCGGCTGCTTTTATTTTAGATGGAGTGATGTTGTATTCGTATCGTGTTATGTCGTCGAGAACGTAGAATATGTCTGTTGGTTCTTTGTTTTCTGCTGTGGGTGGCTTTTGAAAGTGGACGATTGGTTTGGTTAGTGTGTCAGCTATTTTTACAAGGTCTTCTAATGTTTTTGTTGTGATTATTGTTTGTCCTTGCGGAGTCTGTTCTTGGGCTGCCTCCACTATGATGTCTTGGTAGGGTTCCTTTAGTTCTTGAATGAGTTTTTCTGATGTTTCAGGTGTTACTGGGGGTTTAGTTTGGATATAGAAAAATGCGCAGATTGCGAGTCCAATGGTGGCTGTTGCGGATGTTATGTAAGAGGCGTATTGTTGGTTTTGCACCCAATCGTAGTAAATTGGATGGGTTTGAGTGATTTTTCCAGTTTTTGTGGTTTGTAGATTTCCTATTGATACAATGTCTCCTTCTGGTGCGCCTCTTAAAACTGCAAGTGGTAGGCTTGCGGTGAATTGTTCATTAATAGTGCCCACTTCGGTTTCGGCATTCAAGATTGCAGTTGTTATAATTGTGATGTTGTAGTTTCCTGTCGAAACTCCTATTTCGCTATTAACGCTACCAACCAGCGTATCCATGGATCTTATGGTTATTGACGGGATACCAAAGTTGAAGCTTGTTTCATTTGAAGTATCAACTATGGTTTTCAGTGGAATTGTGTAGGTTTGTCTTGTCCATCTTGGGGTTATCACGAGTTCGCTTGCTGTATATTTGATGGTAGTGCTTGCGTTTAAGTCGCTTTCAAAGGTGTAAGTGAATGTTATGTCGATGTATTTTGTTATCGATATGTAGACGGTTCCTTCGCCTGGGGCCAGTGTGGATTTGTTGCTATATATGAGGTTTGGTGCAAGTTGGGCTAGGTAGTTGTAGGTTCCGTCTTGTGTGTAGTTGCAGAGCGTATTGGTTGTAACTTCTTCTGTTGGAAGCAGGGTTGCGTAAGCGAGAAATATGAGGGATATTATGGTGAATAAGGCGAAAAAGATTGATAATGCTTTGATTTTTGTTCTCGACAATTAATTCCCTTCGTTATTAGCTTCTGGTTTGTTGTGTTGATAACCTCGTTTTAAACCAGATATATATGTGTTGTGAAGGGCAATGTTGTGCAAGATAAGTCACTTTTCCAGCCTTCTATTCCAGTCATAGCAGTTACTGTTGCAGTGTTTACGTAGGATGGGGGGTTGTTTTCGTATTCTGGTGGTAGTGGTTCTCCTATGAGGTTGTATTTGATGTGGAAGACTATCGTAAGTGTATCGTTTTGGTTTTGTTTTTCTCCAATTGCTGTCTTGATGTCTGGTATTGTGATGAGTAGGTTTTGGGTGTTTGCGTCGTAGTTTATGGTGTATTTGGTTTCTGGGACATAAATGCTGGTGTTTCCTTTAATCATTGTAATTGAAAGTTGTTGCGTCCAATTCCAGTCGTTGGGCAATGTTTCGTTTATGGTTAGAGCGTTTATTGGGGTTGTGCCGTTGTTTGTTATGCTTATTAGGATTTTGAGGTTTGTTGGGTCTGTGTTTTCGATTGTTTTGGTTTCGTTGTTTACGGTTAGGTTGACTTCGTTGGTTGGTGCGTTGATTAGCTGACTGTCAACTGTTATTGTTGGTTTTTTCACTGTGGCTAGTGTTATTTCTGCGTTTATTTCGTCGTAATACGTTCCATAACCTATAGTCGCTATCGTTAGTAAGAATAATGGTAATATTAGGATTAGAAGCGTGCGTTTTGATTTTTCTTTTCTTCTTCTCATGGTTTATCATGCTTGGCTACAGTTTAAGTGTTTATAAAGCATATTCTTTTGGAAAAACGTTTTGGTTCCCCCTATTTGCATGGCGATGTAGCCATGGTCGCTGTGATGGTTATGCATATTTGAAGTTTGAAGTTGTAGTAGCAGTGGGATGGGGTGCTGTCTTTGGGCAGTTTTAGATATATCCACATTATCATTGTATTGTCTGTGTGTGGTCCGTAAGCGGAAAGGCGTATTGGTGGTGGAATGTTTCCTGGTGGCGGTGGAGCGACTTGTTGGGGAACTTGTGGTTTAAGCTTTACTATTGCGTATACGTTTTGTGGAACGTCTGTTGGTGACCAGCCAACTGATGTTCCGTTTACTATTTGTCCGTAATAGTATTCAGCGTGAGTGAAATATTGCCATACTCCTGATGGGTCGTTTATTTTGTATTGAGGCCCATCTATCCATACGGGGAGGTTTCCTTGGTTTTGGATTTTGAGCCCTATCCAGCAGTACCAGCCTGGGAATACTTTTGTTGTGATTGAGATTGTTCTTGTTGGCATTTGACTGTCTGATGGGCATGTTTTAATGAGGACTTCGCTGCATGGGATTAGGACTTTATAGCTTATTATTTGGGTGTTTAAGTAGCCTGCCTTTAGCTTGTATTGCTTAGTTATGTAGTCGTACCAGTGGGCGGCGCCTACGCCGAACATTGGGATTAACAATAGCGGTATTACAACGAACGTGAGCATTTTGATTCTCGAGTTTTCCATTTTATGTTTCCTCCGTTATTAGGTCTACGTTTGGATATGTGACGGTCAGTACAACTTGAATGTTGAAGGTTTTGTCCATAAGGTCTGGACGGTCTTGTGCGTCGAAGAATAATGTTTGTTTGTTGTATACGCATGTGCATGGGATTATTTGGTATTCTGTTGGCATTGGGGTGTCGTCTAGTGTGTTCCATATTCCGTCTGTGCCGTTGTTTAGGTAGAATCCGCCTGTGTATCTAATTCTGAAGAGGTTGTAGAGGTCTGTTTCGTTGCATTGCACCCAGTTAAGGGTTTCTTCGTCTTGGTAGTAGATTGTATAGTTTATTACTCCTACCCATGAGTCGTTTTGGCCTTTGTTGTGGACTTGTGTGAATAGGGTGAGTTGCCATCCTGGGAATAGGCCTTCGTCTGTGAATGATATTTGTACTCCGCCTTTTTCCCATATGAGTGTGCAGCCTTGGCTGTTAGATTCTTGTATCCAGCAGTTGATGATTTCGATGTCGTAGTCGGCGTTGGTTAGTTCTGCGGTTGTTGAGAGTGTGTCGGACCATGCTGCGTAGCCAATGCTGCCTAAAATAATGAATAGTAAGGGGACTACTAATATGGTGATTACTTGAACGTTTCTACTTCGGCTATGATGACGTCTCATATTTTATACGCCAATTTTTTTGTTGCAGATTTATCCCAAAAAAGGGGAATATAGAGATTTTATCTATGTTGCTAATGGTTCCAACCCATTTAAACTGGTGGCTTTACCCATGTGTAGCTGCCCTGTGGCTCTGGCACGTACTGGTAGAACGGAATCTTGAAGTCCAATCTGAACCAGTGGCACTGGAACTCTGGATGCTCTTGTGCTGTGAAGTGTATGTACTCTCTGACCCACATTGTTTCGCCTGGCTTCAAAGCGAATGTAGTAGGCTCCTTCCATATCCATTCACCATTAATCATCACGTAGTATTTGTGCGAGTATTGGAAGTAATCCGGTATTGGTACTGGGTCTACTATTGGACCCCAACAAGGATCATCCGTGTAAGGTCCACCGAATATTATTTCTGCGGATTCTACTTTGACTGATAGGGTTCCTTTGTTTGTAATGTATAGGTCTAGTGTGAGTTCCCAGCATGGGAATATTGGGTTAGCAAGGATTTGCACACCAGCTACTTTCTCCAGACCGTCACAAGGATTAATTCCATTTATGTTGGTGATTAACAGTTCGTCTCCAAAAGTAATGCCGTTGCAGTTCACATCATAGGCTGTGGTTTCATTAACGTGCCATTTAGTAATTTCAACGCAGACCGTTCCAGCATGCATCTTGTACTGCTTAGTTATGTAGTCATACCAGTGTGCAGCAGCAAAAGAAACCATCGGTAGCAACAGTAATGGGATTAATAAAGCTACAAATTTCTTGTTCATGTTTTGTCAACCTCCTCCTTTCTTTATTTGGGCTATCATCAGGCAAATACGCTCCGCGCGCGGACTAGCGCTTCACCCTTTAACGGGGGCTCCCTATTTTAGTCCCCCGAACCTAGTAATATTAACGTGCCCTTAGGTCAAGCACGTAGGTTTCATCTTAGGGTCTGATATTTACCCGAACAATAAATGTACAGATGTTTCTATTTAAAAACATATGGAACTAAAGACCAGAACAAAAAAATAGAACTAAAAACGAACATATCCCAAAACCATAAACACACCAACAGTTGCCTTTCCACTGTAAGTAAAAAAAGGGTTAAAAAGAGTTAAACCCGCCTCTCAGCTTTTCCGAAAGATTTCTCAACAAAAATGCTAATGGCCAAAAACAAAAGTGAAAGCACCAAAAAAAGCGAACTGAACTCCGATATAAATGGCCCATTCACATACGCGAAATACAACACATCATACTCACCATAAGACCCAAGGTTCCTAACCAAAACCGAAGAATTACCATTAACAACAACCACGCATCCACCATCCTCTAAACCCTCAAAAAAAACCTTAGGAACACTAACCCTGCAAAACCCCCCAGTTCCCCAAACACCAGAAACATTCAAACCCAACTCCACACCAGATTCAAAATGCACTAAACTAAACCCAGTAATGGTAGAATTACAAACAGTCCCGACAGAATAAGAAGTACCATTCCAAACAACATCAAAAACTCTAAAAACGCCCATAAGCGGATATGTATCCGTATTGTTCACGTCACTACCATACGCCGAATCGCCCAACCCATCGCTCCCAGACACGTTCTGCCCAACCCCACAAAATTCATCAACCCCTCCATAATCACTCCAATAATTCCCGCCAGAAGGATACCCATCATCCCAAACATTCGCAAACGCATCAGACACGTCAACTTGCCAATAATTAACAAAATTATTATGAAAAACAAAATTACCACCTGCAAGCCTCATCGTTATACCGAATATAACGTTATCCACAACAGTGTTTCCTTCAACAACATTCCCCTCAGAAAGCGCCAGATAAATACCAAAAGCATTGCCAGACACATTATTATATCTAACAACATTACCGTTGGAACCACTATAAAGGTAAATACCATACTTATTATCAACCATATCGTTACTGCTTATGTTATTGTTTTCAGACTGATACAAGCGAACACCATACCGATTGCCCTCTGGATCAGTCGAATGTTGCACAACATTGCCAATAAACGTGTTATTATTAGACCAAGAGAACCAAACACCATACTGATTATTCACAATAACATTATTGCTTATTAAGCAGTTATCAGAGGAACTCAACTTAATCCCACTAAATGGAGTAATATAGCTAACCCCACTGTTTCTCAAAGTAAAATTGCAAACAGTAACATTACTTGCCTCAACAAACACCACACACCCAGTTCCATTCCCATCAACAATTGTCATCTCCCTATTTTCTCCCAACAAAGAAACACTCTTATTCACAACAACATTCTCAACATAAACCCCAGCCTGCACATTAATAACATCTCCAGGCTCAGCCGCGTTAACAGCCGCCTGAATAGAAGCATAATCATCCCCAACACCACGCCCAACAAAAATAACCCTTGAACCTTTACCATAACCTACAAAACAGTTGCCAACACAATTAACACTCAACAACACTCCAGAAAGAAGCAAAAACAACAAAAGCACATTGAAAATTCTTCTGTTCACCGCATCATCAACCTTTTAAACACAAAACAAATTCTTATCACTTGCGGAAAAAATCAATAGAAAAGAGTTATAGAACAAAGATTCAGAAAATAGATAACACAGTTCTGTGACTATTAGATAAATTGCCAGTGTTATAGAAAAGAGGAACCGTGTATCGTAAGACGTAATATTTATTACTCACTCCAACCAAATTGTATAAGACAAGAACAAAACTACAGAAGGAAAAAAAATGGAAAAAACCCTCCCAGGAATAATCACTGCAACAATACTCGTGGCATTAGTCGCTTGTGCCACAGCCATTTACTTATCAATCTCTATAAATAACACAGGAACCATAGTCGCCCACGGATGCAAAGTATACCTAGAAAACAAAACAACAGAAAGCTACACAATAAACTGGGGCCAAATAAAAGTAAACCAAACCCTCACAAACTATCGATGGCTATACAACAACAGCACCGTAACAGAAAACATAAACCTCTTATGGAATCATAACGCCGCAAGCTACTTCTCACTAAAAATATACTACGAACTACCAAACCAAACGTGGCAAGAACTACCACAAAACCAACAAATAACCTTCACCCAAGGACAATGGCTCCACATAAAAATAACACTCACAACCCTCCCAGAAGCGATTAACCATCAAGGCTCATTTGGATTCAGCATATTCATCGAGCTGACATAAAAATGAGTAAAATAGCGACACTAACAATATTCCTTCTACTTTTTACACTTGCACAATCCAGCTATCAAACCCAAATATCGAATTTTGGAACAATCATAGAAAACGCTCCAACCTTAATCTTTGAAAACGGATTTGAGGAAGGAAATTTTTCCGCCTGGACCGGAACTTGCATCGATCAAGGTCAATCATTTACCTGCGTAACAGCAACAAACGAGCCTACATCACCACACCACGGCAATTATCAAGCAAAAGCCGTCATAAACGGATCACTCATGCCCACATCGGCCTACGCTTACAAAGATTTGCCAGATAGCTACACTACAATCAACCTTCGCTTTTACGTCTACCTCTCAACATACTACTGTCCAACGCAACCTCATGAAACTTATCTGGGAACAATAGCCTCAGGCGAAAACATGCTCGCCAAAATCGGACTCACAGAAACCACAGGAGAATTCGTTTTTATAGCGTATTATGGAAGCAGCACTGTTATACTTTATAGTTCGAAGACCCTCACACCGAATGTGTGGCACTGCTTGGAGATACAAAGAATACAAGACCCAGAAAACGGAGAATACCACGTATGGCTGGACGGAATAGAACTGACAGAATTCAAACGAACCAATGTTGATACATCAGCCTACACAACAAACAGAATTTACATAGGAAACTATGGCGGCTGCGCCTACCACCCACCAAACCAAGTAACATTCTACACAGACTGCGTAGCCATCTCAAACACATACATAGGCAACGAATAAAAACAACACCAACCCCAACATATTTGGCTCCAAATAGAGGGGCTATCGGCTGTTGCACGCACACACTAACAAAAAACTAGAACAAAAACACATATGTCCAAGACTAGACCTTTAGTCTAGCCTAAAAGTTCGCAACATTATATAAGCAACAAAACAATAAAACCAAGAATCTACCGAGGGCAAAGATTTGTCCGCAAAACTTGAGAGACTACTGAACCTACTAAGTGACAATGTTTGGCACAACATTGACGAAATGGCAAAAACCCTAGAAATTCCACAAGACAAACTACAACAAACAATAAAATTCCTAACAGAAACAGACCTAATCCACCATAATCCTGCAACAAACCAAATAAAGCTTAACCAAAACTGGAAAACACTAATCATAAACCAAAAAGAACCAAACACAGAAACACAAACACCACCAGAAACAACAGCAGTAGGCACAATAATAATCCCACCACAAAAAACCCTCATAATCCAATGCACCCGCATAACAAACCTAACAGACAACAGCCTAGAACTAGAAATCCGCATAAACAAAAAAATAAACGAAATAGCCATAAACAAAATAAAATAACGGCATATATTCAGTAACTTCCAAATTTTTAGACTGCAAAAATCTAGGGGGGTCTATCCCTATTGCAACCGAAAACCTCCAAAAACACTTCTTTAATCAACGAGTGTATTACAAAGTCCAATCCATATATAAGAGAGGATCTAGACCCTCAGAGACGCCAATCTCCAAAAAACCACAAACAATCAAACAGACATAAACTCGCTGGCCTTACGCAAAACCCTAATCAATTCACGCCCCTTATCCGAAGTTTTGTACAAAACTATACCCCTAGGATTAGAGTCTACACGCTCGACCAATCCCGCATCCAACAGCTCCTGTAAATAACGATTAAATCGCATAAAATTCAGATTACAATGATACATAAGCCTCGTCTTATTCGTACCCCCCAAAGCTTCGCTGAGAATATCACAAATAACGTCAACACGGCTTCTCCTGCGCCTAGCTCCATCCATTTTAATCCAACTCTAAATCAGACACAAGCACTAACAAATAATAAAATAACAATAAACCACTAATAAAACTAACTGCACACAATCTTCTAGAAAAAAGTTCTAAAGAACAACCATAGAAAACTTTGTTTGAAGATTCTTAACCAAAATCTACTTCACAAGAGACTTCAAACCTTTATACGCCTTCAAAAACATCTTACCCTTATCAGTAATCTTAAACAAGCCAGGATTACAATTGACATCTTCAGCGACCGTGTGAAGAAGTTCCTTTCTAAGCAGAAAATCCAAATAATACTTTAACTGTTTAAAACTCATATTACAACTATACATCAAATAGGTTTTCCTAGTCTCGCAATAAGAAGCCTCTAAAATATCTGCAATAATATCCAAACGTCCACGATGACTGTTACTACTGCTCTTCCTAGATTTCACCAACAAACTTACCATCTCAAGCCCTTAAAAGGCCGTTGAGACTCTCCTTCTCCCCAAAAAGGTACTAGTGAAAACACACATTTAAACATTCTGAAAAATGAATCATTTAAAAAAATATAAAAAGAAGCAAAACAAAAAAACTAGTTGTTTTTACCCTAAGCTAACGTAGCTTTTTTAAAACCTTCTCACAGTCAGCGTCTTTCTCCATGAAAACGCTTATTTTGTTTTCCCCAACGGTTAAAGAGAGCACTTTGACGTTTTTGCCTTCAACAAGTATGTCCTTGACTTCGCCTAAATCGAAAAATCTCGAAAGCTCTTTACTTGCGTCAAGGGCTGAAGAAGAAATAACGGCGTAGTCAATTATTTTCATTGGATCTTTAAGGTCTATTGCTGCAGAAGTGGAATTTCTGAGGATGTAGCCTATAACACCATCGTAAGTCTTAACTTCTTCAAGACTCGCCCGTAAATTGCTCACAGACGTCACCTCTTCAGCAGCTAGAGGTTCAGCCACTGCGGCAACTTCTTGAACATCTCTTTTTTTCTTGACCATAATGCACAGCCTCCATTACTCAACTATTGGCTTAGCCCTCACAAGTTCGCCTTTCCTAATTTCAAGGGCAAGCTGTACCTTCTCAGGCAATTGTATGATACCTTTCCCCTCATATTTCGAATCTTTAATTGTTTTGACCTTGCATCGCATCGTTTTTCCATCAAAGGTTCCGATTTCAACTTCCTCGATTTTCTTACCGTCATAGCAATCTTCCCACTGTGATAGCACTTCGCTGTCAATACGCACAGTATCGGACGGAACAAGCAAGCCACCGAGGTTTTCAACTATGAGCTGGTTTACTGGAGGCTCGGAAAGCGATGATTCAGGCTTAGTTTCAGCTTCTAACGTTTTTTTAGGCTCTTCCATCGTAGTCTCTTCAGCAGGCTCCATCATAGGCTCAGGCTTTTCGAATTCTTTAACCGTTGGAATTCTAGGTGTAGGCTTTGTTTCGGTTAAGGGTGAATTGCTTTTGAGGGGGGTAGGGCAGATTTTCTCAAGCAACCGAAAAACTGTTGGAATCAAGACACGAATTATGGTATTCACATAGTTCATATCTGCCTTTCTCGAAGTAACCGTGACTAAGTAAACGTCATGCATGCAAGAAACATTTACTCTACCATTAGTGCCCTCAAGGGTTATGCATTCAACACCGCCTATGGCATCTGCCTTTTCTAATAAACCGTCAAAGGCATCTACAACATGCACCATTGTCTTTTCAGGCGTGTTTTCGTCTCCAGCTATTATTTCGCCGTCTTCCCTGAACATGAAGGCGTTAGTTATGTCAGGGCACACATTCCGAATTTCGTTTAAGGCATTTTTTAGGGCAAAGGAGTAGACTTCATCGTCCATAACTTTCACTTCCACACGATGTTTCTTAGGATATTTTGAAGAGTATACGCTCCGGGACGCCGTCGTTTTCTACGACAAGATAGTTTAGACCTTCAGTGTCCCCAAGCTGGTCCAGCCATTTCAGTGCTTCGCGGGTCTTCTGCAAGAGCAACAGCCTTTCCTGATGGCTTCTTACAACTTCTTCTATTGCTGTTAGTTCGTGGAATGGATTGGCGTCCAACACTATGTTTAGGCTGCCGATGTTGATTTCGCCGAGGCTTTCGGTTGAGGCCTTCTTGCCTGCCAGTTTCATGACGACTTCTCGGATTTTCTTGGATTTTTCAGCTAAGGCTCTGATATCGTCTAAGCGGCGTAGATACTCGCCTAACGTGCTTTTTGTTTCGGATATTTCTTTTTCAAGGGTTTCAGCTATTTCTTCTGCTGAAGCGTATTCTTTTATTTCTACTACCATTTTTTTGTACCTCCAAATAGGAAACAATAGAGGAAATGGAGAGGCTTCGCTTACCCTACCCCCAATCTCAACAAACGAGGGGCGGCTAACCTGCGTCCGTGCCGCCTTGGAAGGTATTTGTGTACTTGTAGCCGCTTGATGTTGCCACTGAAATGTCATAGTTTGTTCCATTCGTGTAGTCAAAGGTTACGGTGAAGGTTACGTAATTTGGCGTTGTCGTCTTGAGAATGTATGGCAATGTTGGACTTACTTTGCTTCCGGCAACTCCAGCATAGTTTACCAGTATCTGATTTATCGTCACGTCCTTGGTTCCAGTATTGTTTACACTTATTGCAAACTTCCTACTGCCTGAAACACCCCAGGTCCACCTTATTTTTGGTAAGGTGAGTTGCTCTGTTCCCATGAAAGTGAACGTCAAAGCTCCCATCCACGCAGCCACAGCAATGCTAACAGCGACTGTTACCGCAATAAGTATGATCGACGCAACCACGGGGCTTAGGGCTTTCTTACACTTCAATATTTTCATTTTTCTTTTTATCCCTCCTTTTGAGGTTATCGAATATGTTAGTGGAAACAGGGAATTTAAATCTTACGACTTAATACACCATATTAATCATTTGCAAAACATGACTACAAAAAAATCAAAGGAAAATTTTGGTCTATAATCTAGAAATCCATCAAAAATGGAACTGTACAACAGTTGGGGGGATGTTGGGTTTTGAGAGTTTAGGTGCTTAGTTTGTCGAAAAATTCTAGTAGAAGTTTTGCGATTTTTTCGCCGAATTCGGTTTTTAGGTAGTATTTTTTTAGGGGGTCTATGCGTTCGCTTTTAGCTAAGCCTAAGTCTGCAATTTCGATCATTCTGGCCCTGAAGGTGCCGTCGCTGAGGGTTAAGCCATTATCACGCATGAACTCTTTTGCTTCTTTCCATTTGCCGCGTTTCATGTGGAGTAGGAAAATGCAGTCTATGGCGTGGTCTTTTTCAAGCATGGCCTTGATGGCCTTTAGTTTGGGGTCTGTTAGGATGTGTTTAATCTTCTCCTCTTCTCCGGTTTTCACCATTATGTATCAACCTGCTGGTTTTTGCCTTCTGATTATAGTTGTATCTCTTTAAAAGATTTAACCTATATTACGATTTATGACTTATTATAATAGAATATAGGTTAATGG
>Ga0315282_10007176_pt1 | contig 18402 bp, 14 predicted proteins | sample YL17G07_20_MG_FD_203693 | JGI IMG/M metagenome (GOLD analysis project Ga0315282, IMG submission 203693) | Sediment microbial communities from Yellowstone Lake, YNP, Wyoming, USA - YL17G07_20 | ecosystem: Environmental > Aquatic > Freshwater > Lake > Sediment | place: USA: Wyoming | collected...
CGATGGACTTGTTGTACAGGTCGGTGGCCTCCTGGCCGCGCTTGGCCTTGGCCTGGCAGACGCGGGCTTCCGCCAATTGCGCCAGCACGATGTGCTCGTTGGAGTCGGTCTTGGCCGCCTCGGCCGCGGCTTCGAAGTCGGTGGCCGCCGAGCTGCACAGCTCGAACTTCTTGTCGTCCATCTTGGTGCGGATCTCGGGGGTCAGCGTAGTGCCGGCGGGGATGCTGAGCGCGGCGGCCAGCAGCCCCTGGTCGCCGGCCGTCTTCATGGCCTCCATACCGGCGCCGTAGTTCTTCTGCAGTTTCTCCATCTTTTGGCGCACGGCCTCGCGCTGCTTCATGGCCGCCTCAATCTGGGCGCGCTGTTCCTTGGTCAGCTCCTGCCCGCCGCCGCCCGCCTGCTGCCTCGGCGCGATGCCAGCCTGCTGGGCCGCAGCGCGCTGCTGCCTGGCTTTCAGGTCAAAATTCACCATCTGGCTGTCGCCCAGCCGGGTGCGCACGCCCTTCACTATGTCCAGCGTCTTGCCGCTGGCGTCGGCGAGCGTCACGTTATAGTTGCCCAGCGGCAGACCGCCGTGGAAATAGTGGCCCTTCCTGTCCGACTTGCACTTGTAGTTCCCCTTGATGTCGGTGCGCTCAATCAGGATCTGTGCACCGACCATGGGGTTGCCCTCTTGATCCTTCACGTCGCCTTCGATGGAACCGAACTGGGCGCGCGCCGGAACCGCCGCCAGGAAGGCGGCGACAACCAGCGCGGCAATTAGCAAAAATGCCCGTCTCAGCATGTTTCCTCCATGTCCGGGATGTAGGGTCGGCCCCTATGTCCGCCCGCCTGGGCTCGGTGGCCGCTCATCGACGGGCAGCCACACGGGCCGCCCCTACAGGTATGAAATCGGATCTTGCACCCCGGCCTGCTCAAATGCACGTAAGCGAAGCGCGCAGCTATCGCAGACTCCGCAGGCCCTTTCGCTGCTTTGATAGCAGGACCAGCTTAATTGAAGAGGCGCACCCAGTTCAATCCCCTTCTTCACGATCTCATGCTTGTGCAAGGAGATGAGGGGCGCCACGATTTCAATGCGCGTTTCCGGGCGGGTGCCGGCCCGCACCAGCCGCCGGAACGTCTCGTAGTACTCCGGCCGGCAGTCGGGGTAGCCGGAGCTGTCGGCAGCGACCGCGCCGACGTAGATTCTCTCCGCCCCCATCACCTCGGCCCAGGAAACCGCCACCGCCAGGAAATGAGCGTTGCGGAAGGGCACGTAGCTGGAAGGGATCTGTTTCGAATCGAGATTGGCGAGGCTGACCGGGATGCGCTCATCGGTCAGGCTGGAGCCGCCGATCTGCGCCAGGTAGCGCTGGTCAACGACCAGCCGCTCGGTGGCGCCGAAGTAATCGGCCATCTCCCGGAAGGCGCGGCGCTCGCGCCCCTCGGTGCGCTGGCCGTAGTCGCTGTGCAGCAGGGCCAGCCGGTAGCCATCGGCGCGCGCCACCGCGGCGGTGACGCAGCTATCCATGCCGCCGCTCAACAGCACCACCGCTTTCTTAGGTCCAAAGTCCAAGGTCCAAGGTCCAAAGTCCAGCCGATGGCTGTCGGCTGCCGGCCTGCTGCCTCCTGCTTACTGCCTACTCCCCGGTGTACGTGGCCGTCGTGGTATCGGTCTCCCAGATGGTCACCGAGGCCAGTCGCACGCCGTGTTCCGGCTTCAGCTCGGCAAGCCGCCGCGCCATCTCGTCGTAGAAGTACTTCGCTATGTTCTCAGCCGAAGGATTCAATCGATCGAAGGGCGCCAGGTCGTTCAGGTGATGATGGTCGAGGCGCTCGGCAATCTCGCTGAGGATCCGTTTCATGTCCTTGAAATCGAACAGCAGACCGATCGAATCCAGTTGCGGCCCGCGCAGCGCCAGGCGCACACGGTAATTGTGACCATGCAGGTTCTCGCACTTGCCGCGGTACCCGCGCAGGGCGTGGCCTGCGGCGAACGTATCTTCAACGGTGAGTTCGAACATGTAGGAGGTTTCCCTCCAGCCTCCGGTCTCCAGCCTGCCGCCTACTTCATGAACCGCTCGAGCTCCGACGGATCGCGCGTGGTTCGATAGCCGGGAAGGCTCTCCAGGAAAATTGTACCGTAGTTCTTGGTCAGGATGCGGCTGTCGAGAATGGCCAGGACGCCGCGGTCGGAGCGGCTGCGGATCAGCCTGCCGAATCCCTGCTTCAGCGCCAGCACGGCCTGTGGAACCTGGTAGTCAAGGAAGGGGTTGCCGCCTTCCTCGGCCAGCAGGCGCGAGCGCGCGGCTACCACCGGATCGGTGGGGACGGCGAACGGCAGCCGGTCGATGATCACGCAGCTCAACTCTTGGCCCGGGACATCGACGCCCTGCCAGAAGCTGCTGGTGGCGAACAGCACCGCGTTCTTGAGCGTCCGGAAGCGCTCCAGCAGGGCCGAGCGCGGCGCCGTTCCCTGCAGCAGCAATGGAAAACGAAGCCGCGGGGCGGCCGACTCGTACACCTGGTTCATTTGCTGGTAGCTGGTGAACAAAACGAAGGCGCGGCCCCGCGTGGCCTCCAGGATGCGGCACACTTCCTCCGCCGCTTTGGCGCTGAAGTCGGGGCGGCGCGGGTCCGGCAGGTCGGACGGCAGGTACAGCAGCGCCTGCCGTTCGTAGTCAAAGTGCGAATCCAGCGCCCGCTCGCGCCCGTAGCGCACCCCCAGCCGCCGGCGGATGTATTCGAAGCTGCCGGCCACCGACAGGGTCGCCGAGGTAAGCACGCAGGCCTCCACCTGCTCGAACAGCGTCCCGGTAAGAATGGGCGCCACGTCGATGGGCGTGGCCTGCAGGAAGATGCCCCGGCCCCGCCGCTCCACCCAGTAGACATAGGCCCGGCTGGTTTCCTCGAGCAGAAACGAGAGGTCGCGCCGCAGCTCGGCCACCCGGCCCACCAGGCGATGGACCTCCTCCGGCTTCTCCGGCATCGCGGCCAGCGCCGAGCCCAGGGCCTCCAGCGATCCGGCGGCCGAGGCCCAGGCCGTGGCATGCCGCTCCACAAACTCAGAACGGTTATCGAACGCGACGCGGCCCTCCTCCCCGGCCAGCAGCCCGAACAGGAAACCCACCCGCTCGCGCATGCGGGCGGCGGCCTGAAACAGCTCCGGTGAGCCGCATTGGTGGACGCGCAGAACCACCTCGCAGTCGCGCGCCAGGTCCTCGACCCGGTAGCTGCTGGCGCTCACCCCGAAGTATTGGGATACGACCTCCTCGATCTCGTGGGCCTCGTCCAAGATCACCGCGCTGTAGTCGGGGATAATGCCCAGGCCCGGCGCGTCACGCTGCTTCAGCGCCAGGTCGGCGAAGAACAGGTGATGGTTGACGATCACCAGGTCCGACTCCAGTGCCCGCCGGCGCATCTCGGTAAGGAAGCAGCGGTCCAGTTGCGGGCACTTCTGCCCCAGGCAGGTGTCGCGGCGGGCATCCAGGCGCGGCCACAGCGTGCTGTGGTCGGGCAGGCCCGGCAGCTCGGCGCGGTCGCCGGTCTGGGTGTGCGGCTCCCATTCGCCGATCATGGCCAGCTCGCCCGGTTGCTCGATCTCCTCCTGCGCCCCTTGCCGCGCCGCCTCGTACAGCCTTTGCCGGCACAGGTAATTGTTGCGGCCCTTCATGTAGCAGGCCCGGATCTCCCCGCCCAGGTGCCGGCCAAGAAACGGAATGTCTTTGAAGAAGAGCTGCTCCTGGAGGTTCTTGGTGAAGGTGGAGACCACAACACGGCGGCCGCTGAGCAGCGCCGGGACCAGGTAGGCGAGCGTCTTGCCGGTGCCGGTCCCGGCCTCGACCAGCAGGTGCCGCTTCTCGCGGAACGCGGTCTGGACCAACTCGGCCATTTCCAGTTGGCCGGGCCGGAACTCGTAGTTAGGGTGGTGGCCGGCCAGCCACCCGCCCGGCCCAAAGAACGACCGCATGCTCGCGGGTTTGTCAGTCACTCGCATGGAACACTTCACCACAAAGACACAAAGCTCACAAAGACGCACAAAGAGACTCACTGCGTGTTCTTTGTGAGCTTTGTGTCCTTTGTGCCTTTGTGGCGAATGAACCCCTCCAGTAAACGGCGGGCGTCGCGGCGGCGGCCGGCCCGAAGCAGGTCGAGCGCGGCGGAATTGACCATGGCGGAAAAGACGCGGGGGCGCTCGGGAGCGGGCACCTCGGCCATCACCCGCGGCCGCAGGGCCCGCAGCAATTCGAGCAGGGCCGCGTATTCGCGGCCCACGGCCTTCTCCAGTTCACGGCGCAGGCGGCGGGCCAGCGCCGGGGAGCCGCCGCCGGTGGAAACCGCGATCTGCAACCCGCCGCGCCGGACCACGGCCGGAACCATGAAATTCGAGCGGGCCGGGACGTCGGCTACATTGCACAGCAGGCCGCGGCACGCGGCGTCCCGCCACACCGCTTGCTGCACCAGCGGATCGTCGGTGGCCGCCACCACCAGCCACACCCCGCGCAACTGCCGCGCCGAGTACCGCACCTGCCGGCACTCGATGCCCGCGGCGCGCCGCAGCTCCCGGCTGATCTCCGGCGCCACCAGCCGTACCGTCGCGCCGGCGGCAACCAGCGCCCTGGCTTTCCGCGCGGCCACCGCTCCGCCGCCCACCACCAGGCAGCGCTTGCCTCGCACATCGAGAAACGCGGGGTAATACCTCATAATAGAAGCTGTCAGCTACCAGTTATCAGCTATGAGCTTGGGGACTGGAGGATCAAAACTGATAGCTGATAGCTGAAAGCTGAAAGCTGCGAGCAGGATAGCATAGCGACAGTGAAGCTTCCTTTAATTGCCATCGTCGGCCGGCCCAACGTGGGCAAGTCCAGGCTGTTCAACCGCATCACCGGAAGCCGGCGCGCCATTGTCGGCGACCAGCCGGGCATTACCCGCGACCGGATCTATGGCCGGGCCGAATGGCAGGGAAAGGTGTTCGAAGTGGTGGACACCGGAGGAATGCTCCCCGGCGAGAGCGAGATCATTCCGCGCCAGGTCATCAAGCACGCCGTGCTGGCCGTTAGGGAGGCCGACCAGGTGGTGATGGTGGTGGACGGGCGCGCTGAAATCACGGCCACCGACCGCGAGCTGGTGGGCCTGCTCCGCCAGGCGGGGAAGCTGCCGGCCCTGGCCGTCAATAAGGCCGATTCCCTCCGGCTCGAGGCCCACATGCAGGAGTGGCATGAGCTGGGCGTGGGCCGGCTGTTTTTCATTTCCGCCGAGCACGGCGCCGGCGTCGCGGAACTGCTCGATGAGCTGACCGCCGGCTTCCCTGCCGGCGAGCCGGAAGCGGCCGCCGAGCCGGAAGCGGCCGAAATCCGGGTGGCCATCATCGGCAAGCCCAACGTCGGCAAGTCCACGCTGCTGAACCTGCTGGCCGGCGAAGAGCGCGCCATCGTGACTCCGCTGCCCGGCACCACCCGCGATGCCGTGGACCTGCTGGTGGAATCGCCCATAGCCGGCCGGCTGCGCCTGGTCGATACCGCCGGCATCCGCCGCAAGAGCAAGACGCGCGAGATGGCCGAAAGGCTGAGCGTGGTCATGGCCCAGCGCCACATCCGCCTCAGCGACGTGGCCTTGCTGCTGATCGACGCCACCGAGGGGGCTACCTCGCAGGACGCGGCCATCGCCGCCTACGCCCACCAGCACGGCAAGGGACTCGTCCTGGTCGCAAACAAGTGGGACCTGGTGGCCGACAAGCGCCGTCAGGCGGGGCAAATCGCGGAGCGCCTGCGCCGCGAAGTGTCCTTCCTCGACTACGCCCCGATGCAGTTCTTGTCCGCGGCCACAGGCTGGAACGCCGAGAAAGTGCTGCGCAACATCCACGAGGTGGGAGAGGCGCGCGCGCACCGCATTCCGACCGGCGAATTAAACCGCTTCTTCGCCGGCCTCAACCTGGAGCGCGCTCCGGTGCCGGCCCAGAAGAGAATCAAGATTTTCTATCTGACGCAGGCCGCAGTCCGGCCGCCCACCTTCGTGCTGTTCACCGACCGGCCGGAGAAGCTGCACCCCGCGTTCGAACGGTTCCTGGAGAACCAGATGCGGCGGCGCTTCGGTTTTCCGGGCACGCCGCTGGTCTTCAAGACCCGCGCCCGCAGGTAGCGCCGGGCGGATGGACCGCCGGCCTCTCGCCCAATGTCACTGTTTGGCTGCGGCTAGAGCGGCGCTGGGTCTCTGTGGTGAGTTCCCATCTGATAGCTACTTCAGGAAATAGAAGCGGTAGAGCGAATCGCGCTGCACGGGACGAAAGCCGGCATCGCGAATGACGCGGCGCAATTCCTCCTCGTTGGTGCGGTTGTGGCAGCCGGCCGCCGACACCACGTTTTCCTCGATCAGGATGCTGCCCAGGTCGTTGCCGCCGAAGCGCAGCGCGATCTGCCCGAGTTTCAGCCCCGGCGTCAGCCAGGAGGCCTGCACGTTCCGGACGTTGTCGAGGAAGAGGCGCGAGACGGCCAGGGTCTTCAGATAGTCCACGGCGGTGGCCTCGTGCGTCAGCGACTTGCCGAGCGCGGTGTTGGCCCGCTGGAACATCCAGGGGATGAAGGCCGTGAATCCGTCCGTCTCCTCTTGCAGGCGGCGAATGCGGGCCAGGTGGCGGACGCGGTGCGCGTGCGTCTCGCCGCAGCCGAACATCATGGTGGCCGTGGTGCGCAGGCCGAGCTGGTGCGCCGTGCGGTGCACCCCCAGCCACTCCTCGGTGTTGCACTTGAGCCGGCTGATGCGCCGCCTGACCTCATCGTCAAGGATTTCCGCGCCGCCCCCGGGGATGGAGTCCAGGCCGGCATCGCGCAGGCGAGCGATGGTGTCGCGTACCTCGAGCCCGCTGACCTCGGCCATGTTCAGGATTTCCGGCGCTGAGAAGCAATGCAGTTGCAGGCCCGGGAAGCGCTCGCGGACGGCGGCCAACATGCCCTCATACCACTCGATCTTCAGCTCCGGGTGATGCCCGCCCTGCATGAGCACCCCGGTTCCACCCAGTTCTACCGTCTCCTGGATCTTCTGAAACAGTTCTTCCCGCGACAGCACATAGCCTTCCTCGGAACCCGGCGGGCGATAGAAGGCGCAGAAGCTGCAGTAGTCCGTGCAGATGTTGGTGTAGTTGATGTTGCGGTCGATGATGTAGGTGACCACGCCCTCGGGATGCAGCCGGCGGCGCGCGGCATCGGCGGCCTGCCCGATCCCCAGCAGGTCATCGCTTCCAAACAGATCGATGGCTTCAGCTTCGGTCATATCGAGGCTGCAGGCCACAGGCTACAGGCTACAGTGCTGCAAGATCAAAACTACAGGCGATCAGAGCCTGGGGCCTGGAGCGTCCACCAGGCGCAGCTCCCGGACACCGTCAATCAGGCCGTGTTCGGCGGCCAGCGAGTAGAAGCGCTGCAGGCCGGCGAGACACTCGGCATCGAGATGGTAATGCACGTCGCCGGTCAGGTACTCGCGAACGAGCTCCGCGGGCAAGCCTCGGGGCGCCGCTTCTTCCGCGACGATTTCATCGACCGCCGCGACTCCCCGGTCGCGCGCCTCGCAAAAAATCCGGGCCAGCTCGGGTGAAGCCACCGCCTCGCAGGCGGCCCAGAAGGCGAAGACAAACGGCAGTCCCGTCCAGGCGCGCCATTCCTCAACCAGGTCTGTGATGCGGACGCCCGCCAGGGGCCGTTGCCAATAGAGCAAGGCCGGGTCGCCGATGATGACTGCGGCCTGGCAGTCGTCCAGCATGGCCGCGGGATCGGGGGCGTGCGCCACCGGCCGCACCCGCCGGTTGTAGCGGCAGTTCAGCAGGAGCTGGGCCAGGGCCACGGAGGTCCGCGAGGATGTGTCCGCCGCCAGCGTCCGGATTTCCTCGAGCGGCGCCCGCGACAGCAGCAAGATGCTGCGCGCCCGCCGCCGGCTGGCGATGCACGGCCCGGCCAGCACCGACAGGCGCGGGATGCGCTGGTATTCGATCGACGGAATGATCCCGATGTCGGCCTGCCCCCCGGCCAGTTCCTCCGCGCATCGCGAAGGAACGCTGAAGTGGAACTCCATTCCCTCAAGAGGCTGCCGAAGCAGGCTCCGGGTTAGCGGAACCGTGTTCAGGTAAGCGATGGTGGAAACTCGAATCAGTCCAGGCAAGACCAGAAAATTGTAAACCGGAGCCGGTGCAAGCGTCAACGAAGGGCGTGGCGCGCACCGACGTGGCGGCGGCAGGTCCGCGGCTATGCGGCCTCCAGGCGGGTAAAGGCCAGCGCCAGCAGCGCGGCCTGCTCCAGGGCGTGCGCCTTCATCGAGCCGGTGGCCGGGCTGGCGCTGGCCGAGCGCTTGATGGAGCGGAAGTGCCGGCTGCCGCCCAGGCGATCCAGGCGCGGCGCCACGAAGAACAGCGCCCCCATGTTGGCCGGCTCCTCCTGCACCCAGACAATCTCGCGCGCCGCCCCGTGCCGGTTGATTTCCTCCTCCAGCTCGCGCTCGGGGAATGGGTAGAGCTGCTCCAGCGCAATCACCGCAGTCGCTCCATCGGCGTGGCGGTCCCGCTCGGCACGCAGCTCGTGAACGACCTTGCCGGTGGAGATCAGGATGCGTGTGGCTTCCGAGACCTCGCGGTCGGGCACCACGGTGAGGAACCGGCCGCTCGTGAAGGGCTCCAGCGGCGAGACGGCCCGCGGGTGGCGCAGCATGCCCTTGGGCGTAAAGATGATCAGGGGCTTTCGCCACTTGCGCAGCGCCTGCCGCCGCAGCAGGTGGAAATATTGCGCCGCGGTGGAGGGCTGGCAGATCTGGAGGTTGTCCTCGCCGGCAAGCTGCAGGAAGCGCTCCAGGCGCGCGCTGGAGTGCTCCGGCCCCTGGCCCTCGTAGCCGTGCGGCAGCAGCAGCACCAGCCCGGACAGCAGCCCCCACTTGTCCTCGGTGGCGCTGACGAACTGGTCGATGATCACCTGCGCGCCGTTGGCGAAATCGCCGAACTGCGCCTCCCACAGCACCAGGGCTTCGGGAAAATCGCGGCTGAAACCGAACTCAAACCCCAGCGGCGCGGCTTCCGACAGCGACGTGTCGTAAGCCTCGAAAACCGCCTGTCCGGGGTGCAGGTGCGCCAGGGGCGCCCATTCCTGCTCGTTGCTCACGTCGATCAGGACGGAATGCCGCTGGTTGAAAGTGCCGCGGCGGCTGTCCTGCCCGCTGAGCCGCACCCGCGTGCCCTCCCACAGCAGCGAGCCGAAGGCCAGCGCCTCGGCCATGCCCCAATCCACCGGCTGCGCGCCGCTGCCCATGCGCCGGCGCCCCGCCAGCAGCCGCTTGACCTTGGGGTGAATGTGGAAGCCCTCCGGAACGCTGGAGATGCGGTTGGCGATGGCCGCCAGCCGCTCCCGCGGCGTACCGGTATCGACCTCGAAGGCCGGATCGTACGGCCCGCCTGAGTAGCCCGACCAGTAGGCCGGCAGCGTGCGCAGCACCGGCGCCGTGCTCAGCTCCCGGGCCTTTTCCTGCTCGGCCTCCAGCTCCCCGCGGACGTGCCGGCGCAGTTCCTCGATGGCCGCCAAGTCCAGCCCCGCGGCCCCGGCGTACAACCGCCACAGGGGCGGCCGGTCGAGCACCTGCCGGTAGAGCAGCGGCTGGGTCACCGTGGGGTCGTCCACTTCGCTGTGGCCGTGCCGCCGGTACCCGATCAGGTCCACGACCACGTCGCTGGAGAACGCATAGCGGTAGTCCAGCGCCATGCGCGCCACCTGGATCACCGCATCCGGCTCTTCGCCGTTCACGTGGAAGATGGGGATCGGCAGCCGCCGGGCGACGTCGGAGGCATAGCGGGATGAGTGCAACGCCGGCGGCGTGGTGGTGAAGCCGATCAGGTTGTTGACGATCGCGTGCACCGTGCCGCCCACCGAGAAGCCGGGGATGTCGGCCAGGTTCAGGCTTTCGGCCACGATGCCCTGGCCGGCAAACGCGGCATCGCCGTGCAGCAGGATGGGGAGCACGCGCGCCCGCCCGTTTTCCGCGAAATGCTCCTGCTTGGCGCGCGCCCGGCCCAGGAGCACCGGATCGACCGCTTCCAGGTGGCTGGCGTTCGACACCAGGGAAATGCGAATCTGGCGACCGTTCCCGGCCAGATACCTGCCGGTGGCGCCGACGTGATACTTCACGTCGCCGCTGCCCAACACGCTGCGCGGGTCCACGTCTTCGAAGGCGGCGAAGATGTCCAGCGCGCGCTTGCCCACCACCCACATCATCACGTTCAGCCGCCCGCGATGGCTCATGCCGATGATGGCTTGCTCGGCGCCCTGCTGGGCCGCCGCTTCCAGCACCTCGGAAAGCAGCGGGATCAGGGCGTCGGAGCCTTCCAGCGAATAGCGCTTGGTGCCGATATAACGGCGCTGGAGGACCTGCTCGAAAGTCTCGGCCCGCACAAGCTGCTCCAGCACGCGCACCCGGTTCGGCTCCGCCCCCGGCGATTCCATCCGCTCGGCGATCCAGTCGACGCGGTCCGGATAGGGGATATGCATGAACTCGACGCCGATCGAGCGACAGTAGACGGCGCGCGCCCGTTCCGCGGCCTGGCCCTCGACCTCCAGCTCCGGATGGGGCATGGCCTTCAGCCGCCCGAGCGGATCGATGGCGGCCTCCAGGTAGCCCCAGCGGCGAAACGCATCCCAAACTTGTTCGGTATTCATACTCACTTCCACCGTAAACCGAACCTGCGATGGTAACAAGGGGTGTGTGCAGAACCACAAAGGCACCAAGAACACGAAGGAACACCAAGGCTCCCTTCGTGGCACTTGGTGCCCTTTGTGTCTTTGTGGTGAGTTCTTCCTCACCGGCCTTGGAAGCCGATGGAGGCGGGGGTGGGGACAGGGACCGGTTCGTCCTCGACTTCCGGCCCGTGGGAGATGTAACTGGAAAGGTGAATCAGCCCGTTTTCCACGCCGTTCTCCCTGGCCCGGGCTTCCTCGGAAATCAGGTGGACGACCGGGACCTCGTCGCAGGAATTGAAGCGCGGGCAACGGATGCAGTCCTTCCAGGCCTTCAGCGGGAGCGAGCCGCGGTCCACCGGCTGAAAGCCGCACTTCTGGAAGAACTGCGCCACGTAGGTGAACGCGAATACGACATCGAGGCCGTACTGGCACGCCTCTTCCACCAGGCTCTCCACCAGGCGGCGGCCGACGCCGGCCGATTTCACGTGCTGGGAGACGGCCAGCGAGCGCACTTCGGCCATCTTCGGGGTGTAGAAGTGGAGCGCCCCGCAGCCAGCCAGTTGGCCGCCGCGCAGCGCCACCGAGAAATCGCGGATGTTCTCGCACATCTCGAACTCGGTGCGCGGCAACATCAGCCCGGTGCGCGCGTACCCGTTGATCAGCTCCAGCATGGTCGCAACGTCGGAGGGGCGCGCCTTGCGGATCAGCAGGTCAGTCATAGTGGCATAGCCTTCAGGCTGTGCACAGTAGCGTAGCCTTCAGGCTGTGTCTGGGCCTCGCACAGCCTGAAGGCTATGTTACTGGACATGGGCCGCTCCCGTGGGCGAAAGGGGCCGGATGACGGTGCCCGCCGCTTCCCCGCCCAGCAGCCGCCGCAGAATGCGCGGCTGGCGGCCCGGCGCAATCTCCACCTCGGGCACGCCCTTGGCCACCGCGGCCGCGGCCGAGCGCAGTTTGGCCAGCATCCCGCCGGTGGCCACGCCACCGTCGATCAGCTCGCGAATCCGGCCGGGCCACAGCTCGCGGAGCAGGCCGCCATCGGGGCCCAGCACGCCGGCGACGTCGGTCAGGAACACCAGCCGGTCGGCCATCCAGGCGGCGGCGCAGGCCACCGCGGCCTCGTCGGCGTTGACGTTGAGGATCTGGCCGCCGATCGAGACGGCCAGGGGCGCCAGCAGGGGCACGAACCCGGCGCCGGTCAGGGCATCGAACAGGTCGGTGCGCACCGTCTCCACGCGGCCCACCAGGCCCAGGTCGGGCCCGCCGCAGTCGCGCCGCGCGGCCAGCAGGCAGCGCCCGTCAATGCCCGAGATCCCGCAGGCGGGGACGCCGGCGGCCGCGAACGCCGCCAGCATCTCGTGGTTCACCGTGCCGGCCATCACCTTGACTGCCGCGTCCAGCACCTCGGGAGAGGTCACCCGGCGGCCCTCCACGAAGCTGGGCTGGATTCCGGCGCTCTTGAGAAACGCCGAAATCTGGGCGCCGCCGCCGTGCACCACCAGGACGCGATGCCCGCTCCGGACCAGCCCTCCGATTTGCAGCGCCAGCAGCGGCCGCGCCTCTTCTTCCTGGAGCACCGTCCCGCCGATTTTGATCACCAGCTTCATGGTTGCCTCCCTTTGTTAGACCTGAGACCTGGGACCTGAGGCTTGGGTCCCAGGTCTCAGGTCTCAGGTCCCAGGTCCGCTCACAGCCCCTGGTTCATCTCCCATCCCAGCATCAGGTTCATATTCTGGATGGCCTGGCCGGCCGCACCCTTCACCAGGTTGTCGATGCAGGAAATGACGACCGCGCGCGTTCCGCTTTCATCCACCGTCAGGTAGATGTCGCAATAGTTGGTCTCCTGCACGTCCCGCAGGTTGGGTGCGCCGCTTCCCCGCACGCGGATGAAGCCGCCTTCCGGATAGCGGCCGCGGTACAGGGCCAGCAGCTCGTCGCGCGTCCACGCCCGCCGCAGCTTCACGTACATGGTGGAAAGAATGCCGCGGGTGACCGGCAGCAGGTGCGCCGTAAAAAAGAAATCCCCCAGGGACAGGCCGAGCGCCTGCAGCATCTCGGGCACGTGGCGGTGCCGCAGCACGGCGTAGGCCTTGAAGTTTTCGTGGACCTCGACGAAGTGGGTGTTGGCCGCGGGCCGGTGGCCGGCGCCGCTCACTCCCGATTTCGAGTCGCAGATGACGCCGGCGGCGGTGTCCACCGCGGCGGCACAAATCAGCGGATGGAGGCCGCAGATCACCGAGGTGGGATAGCAGCCGGGGTTGGCCACCAGCCGCGCGCCGCGCACCGCCTCGCCGTTCAGCTCGGCCAGGCCGTAGACCGCTTCGCCCAGCAGGTGAGGCGCGGTGTGGGGCATGCCGTACCAGCGCTCGAACACGGCCGGGTCCTTCAGCCGGAAGGCGCCGCTCAGGTCCACCACCCGCGCCCCGGCCTCCAGCGCCGCCGGCGCGGCCTGGAGCGAGACCTCGTGCGGCGTAGCCAGGAAAACCACCTCAAGCCCCTGGGCCCGCACCGCATCCCCAACGGCCGCCTCCTTTTCGATGGCCACCGGGCGGACCTGCCCGTGCCGCCCCAGCAGCCGCATCAGCTCCTGGCCGCTGTATCCGGATATGCCGAGAATGCCGGCCGTGCGCATGGAGCCCCGCCCTGGTGAATATTTATTCATTACCATGCATATTTAACCATAAGGGAGGCGCCGCGTCAATGACAAACTGCGGGCTGCAGGCTGTGGGCTGTAGGTCATAGACCGCGGGTAGCCTGGTGAGCGGATGGCCTACAGCCCACGGCCCACAGCCCGCAGCCTAGAGCCCATCTCGAAAATGGACATTTTGTGTCAACCATCGCAGGTGCCCTAATCCCGAATAGCCGGCAAGGGCTGAGCCCTGCACGCATCCCTTTTCTGCCGCTTTTGGGACCGCTTCTAGGCTATAGTGTAGCCAGATGGGAGGGCCTCCCGATGGCAGGTTTTGACTCGCTGGCAGCTATACTTTCTGGTCCTTCCCGCGCCCATGTGCGTCGCATTTCCTCGCGGGGTTTCTTCTTTTACAGGACAATTCTTCCACCGCTTTGGCTTGCGGTCGGGGCACTTCTTGTTTTCGTGGCCTCGTCGGCCATCAGGGCAGGACTGGCCATGTTTCTGTTCTGGCCTGCAATCGCGTGGGTGTTGGGCTGTCTCTTGATGAGGAAGCTCGTTCTCAATCCCGCAGCGGAGGTTTGGGATGCAGGCGACGCATTGCTTGTAAAAAAGGGAAATCAGGAAGAGCTCATTCTGCTCTCAAACATCATGAACGTTGCCTACAGCACCTTCCCCAATTCCTCTCCTTTGGTTACATTGATGCTCAGGCAGGCGTGCCGGTTCGGGAAGGAAGTATCGTTTTATCCGCGAGGCTGGTATTTTCCACTTGCAAAAGGCCCTATCATTGACGAGCTCATCCAAAGAATAGACCAGCAGCGAAGGCGGTGATTAGCTGAGTTTTTGGTGTAAAATCCGCGCCCGCCGATAATTCTGGCGTGATCGCGGCCCGATTCCAACTGGCCCATCCAATAGCTGTAATCCCCTTCGCTTTTTGAGACGGGTTCTACCCTGATGCGGCGGGGACCTGGAAGGGGATGACGGCGGCGCGGCGCTGCGGCGGCCGGCGGCCGGGCCGCAGACACGTCTCGGAGGCGGCAGGCCTCCGGACGGCGGAAGGGAGGAAATGATAGGGAGGCCAGGGACCGGTCACCAGGATCTGGCAGTCCTTGATGCGCTCGGCGGCGGCGGTGAACACCCGCTGGTAGACCTCCACCCGGCTGTCATCGATCAGGTGGGCCAGATCGACCAGCCATTCGCCGCTCTGCAGCTCGCGGACCGCCACATGCTCCTCGAGCGGCCGGAACAGGTCGGCCACCCGTTCGCACGTCAGGCGGCTGACATCGCTGCCGGCCGCACCCGCCCGGCAGGGCGCCATGTACAGCACCTTCAGGTGCATCTCGGCCTTGCCGCGCAGGCGGTTCAACCCGCCCTGCAGCTCGGTGCGATTGACGAGGAGGATCTGGCGCGCCTGCTGTTCGGTGTCGAAGACCGTGCCGAAGCGGAAGGGCAGCACGGTGTAGTGCTCAAACACCCGGTGAATCACGCGCCCGTGCTCGATGACGCTCTCCGGATCGGCGACAGAGGCGTTCTCCACGCGGCTGGCCAGCATCGCCAGCCGGCCCTCGCGAAGCGGAAAGACCGGGTGGCCGGCCAAGCCCGGGAAGGTTCTCCACTCGCGGTCCTCCTCCAGCCGCAGAACACAGTACCCGTAGTAAAGCGTCTTCTGGTTTCGCGGCAGTCGCATCGCAGCTTCCCGCAGAACTCGAGGTTTTTAGGCCGGGGATCGGTCCCAGGACAGGGTGCTTGGCGCGCGCCCTTCCTGTATGGTACGGGCCAGGCGCCCGCTTGTCCAGTGGTGAGTGAGTGAGATCTGGAGTCCAAGGTCCAAAGTTCAAAGTCCAGGTCCAAGGTCCAAAGTCACCCCAGCCTCCGGCCTACAGCCTGCAGCCTGTAGCCTGTAGCCTGCAGCCTGTTCCATAATGAAATGCGGATGCTTGCGGACTTCCTCAAAGAGCGAATCGTGATCTTCGATGGCGCCATGGGTACCGCCATCCACGCGCGCAACCTCTCGCTTGACGATTTCCAGGGCCAGGAGGGTTGCTCGGAGGTACTGGTGCTCAGCCGGCCCGAGGTGGTGCGCGAGATCCACGCCGCGTACTGCGAGGCCGGGGCCCAGGTGGTGGAGACGAACACGTTCGGGGCCAGCCGGGTGGTGCTGGCCGAGTACCAGATGGCCGAGCGGGTCCGCGAGATCAACCTAGCGGCCGCACGCCTGGCGCGTGAAGTGTCCTCGCAGTTTCCCGCTCCGCGCTTCGTGGCCGGGTCGCTGGGCCCCACCACGAAAATGCCCTCGCTCGGCCACATCGGCTTCGAGGAGCTGGCCGCGGTTTACGAAGAGCAGGCCGCGGCGCTGATCGAAGGCGGCGTGGACGTGCTGCTGATCGAAACCTGCCAGGACATCCTGCAGGCCAAGAGCGCGCTGTACGGCGTGAACCGGGCGCGGCGGGCGGCCGCCGCGGCAACCGGCCGGGACACCCCGGTGGCCGTCCAGGTGACCATCGACACCAGCGGCGCCATGCTGATGGGCACGGAAATCGGCGCGGCGCTCACCACGCTGGAGCCCTTCGACCCGCTGTTCCTGGGGCTGAACTGCGCGACCGGGCCGGAGCTGATGAACGACCCCATCCGCTACCTGGGCGACAACAGCCCGCATCCCATCTCCTGCCAGCCCAACGCCGGGCTGCCGCGCAACGAAGGCGGGCAGACGGTCTTCCCGCTGACCCCGGATGAGATGGCGCGGTGGCAGCGGCTGTTCGTCACCGAGTACGGCGTCTCGGTGGTGGGCGGCTGTTGCGGCACCACGCCGGCGCACATCCGCGCCCTGGCCGCCTCGGTCGGCGGGCTGGCGCCCAAGCCGCGCAGCGTGAAGCCCGTGCCCGCGGCCGCCAGCGCCTACGTCTCCGTTCCCCTGGAGCTCGATCCCAAGCCGGTGGTGATCGCCGAGGAGATGAACACCACCACGCGGGCCAAAAAGTTCCGCGAGTTGGTCGAGGGCGGCAACCACGACGAAATCCTGGCCCTGGCCCGCGGGCTTCACGCCGCGGGCAGTCACCTACTGGACCTCTGCGTGGCCATCGTCGGCGCAGACGAGAAGAAGTACATGCGCGAAGTGGTGGAGAAGTTGGGCACGCGCATCCAGGCGCCGCTGGTGATCGATTCCACGGAGGCCGACGTGATCCTGGAGGCCCTCCAGCGGATCCCCGGCAAGCCCATCGTCAACTCCATCAACCTGGAGGACGGCGAGAAGCGCACCTCGGTGGTGCTTCCCATGGTGAAGGATTTCGGCGCGGCCGTGATCGCGCTGACCATTGACGAGCAGGGCATGGCGCTGACCGCCGACAAGAAGACGGCCATCGCCCGCCGCATCTACGAGCTGGCCACCGAAAAGTACGGCATCCGCCCCTGCGACCTGATTTTCGACGCCCTCACGCTGCCGGTGACCACCGGCCAGGAGGAGTACCGCGCCGCCGGCCGCGAGACCATCGAGGCGGTGCGCCGCATCAAGGCCGAGCTGCCCGGCGTGGTGACGGTACTGGGTGTCAGCAACATCAGCTTCGGGCTGGACGCCTATCCCCGGCGGGTGCTCAACAGCGTGTTCCTGCACGAGGCGGTGGGCGCCGGCCTCGACCTGGCCATCATCAACTACGCCCGCATCTACCCGCTCTACAAGATTCCCGAGGCCGAAGCGGCGCTGGCCCGCAAGGTGATCTATTGCGATACCGGCGACGGCGATCCGCTGCTGAACTACATCCGCTTTTTCGCTGGCGGCGAGCGCCGGCCGGTGGTGGAGGCGGCGGCCGGCGAGGCGCTGCCGCTCGAGCAGGAGATCAAGCGCGCCGTGATCAACGGCGAAGCTAGCGTCGCGCGCCCTGCCGGGAAGCTCACCATCCAGCAACTGCTCGACGAGGCGCTCCGGGAGCGCACGGCGCTGGAGATCATCAACACCATCCTGCTGGATGCTATGCGCGAGGTAGGCGAGCTGTTCGGCGCGCGCAAGATGCAGCTTCCCTCGGTGCTCGATTCCGCCCAGGTGATGAAGACCGCGGTGGCGCACCTGGAACCGCACATGGAGCGGGTCCGGGGCGCCGGCCGCGGCCGCATCGTGCTGGCCACCGTGAAGGGCGACGTCCACGATATCGGCAAGAACCTGGTGGACATCATTTTGACCAACAACGGCTACACCACCATCAACCTGGGCATCAAGCAGCCCTCGGAGAACATCATCCAGGCGGCCGCCGAGCACCAGGCCGACGCCATCGGGCTGAGCGGCCTGCTGGTGAAATCGACCGTGGAGATGAAGTACGTGCTGGAGGACCTGGAGCGGCGCGGGCTGAGCTTTCCGGTGATCTGCGGGGGCGCGGCGCTTAACCGCAAGTACGTCGAGGAAGACCTGCGGGCGGTCTATTCGCACCCCGTCTACTACGGCGAAGATGCCTTTGCCGGGCTGCGTGTGATGAACGGCCTGGCCAACCCGGCCGGGCGCGAGGCCATGCTGGCCGAAGGGCGCGTGGTTAAAACGCGACCGCTTGCGGCCGCGCAACAGAGCCGTCCCGCCCTGCGGGATGAGGGAGCGGGTGAACCGGCGGCCGAGTCTCCGAACCTGGTCATCCGCCGCAACCACGACATCCCCACGCCGCCGTTCTGGGGCCTGCGTGTGGTCGAGAACATCGACCTGGATGAGGTGTTCCGCTACATCAACCTGACCGCGCTGTTCAAGAACCAGTGGCAGTTGAAGTCGCTGCCGAAAGCGGAATACGAGGAGGCGGTGGGCACGAAGTATTCCGCCATCCTGGCCGAATGGCAGCGGCGCGCGAAACAGGAAGGCATTTTGCAGCCCAAGGTGGTCTACGGCTACTTCCGCGCGCAATCCTCCGGCAACGATTTGGTGGTCTACGATGTACCGCCGGCGTCCCGCCGGCCGGCCCCTGTCGCGGACGTCTCTGATACGCCTGACCGCGAACTCATCCGCTTCACTTTCCCGCGCCAGAAGATCGGCCGCGGCCTGTGCCTCGCGGATTTCTTCGAGCCGCTGGAGGGCGGCCGCCCCGACGTGGTCGCTTTCACCCTGGTGACCGTGGGCCGGCGCGCCTC
>Ga0315282_10007177_pt1 | contig 18402 bp, 20 predicted proteins | sample YL17G07_20_MG_FD_203693 | JGI IMG/M metagenome (GOLD analysis project Ga0315282, IMG submission 203693) | Sediment microbial communities from Yellowstone Lake, YNP, Wyoming, USA - YL17G07_20 | ecosystem: Environmental > Aquatic > Freshwater > Lake > Sediment | place: USA: Wyoming | collected...
GGCACCGTTCCCGTTTCTGAGGTCGAAGGCCTCCCCATATACTGGGTCGATGGGCTCGGTCGATGGCACGAGGAGGAGGGGAGGTGCCATGAACCTTGATTGGCCGCTCGGTCGGTCGTAATATTGTTATGCGGCGTGCGCGCGTCAATCCACTCGACTTGCCTCGTCGGCCTCGGACTCCGACCGAGAGGGTCGATTGGATTTGGGCTCGATGATTTTGTCCAAGGTATCCGCTATTCCCGCAAGGAACCAGATCACGAGGACGAGACCGAGACAATAACAAGTGATCTCATCGAGCGACTTGTGCAGCACGGAACGCAAGGCCAGAAACGTCGAGGCAAGATAAGGGGAATGAGAAAACCCAGAGGTCGCAAGCGCCGACACAAGAAGTCCTCGGGCTGAGTGTTAAGATCTTGGAGGTTTGTGCCGTTGCCCTACTCCTACGCGACACTCGTCCAGAAGAAGATAGCCAGACTTCGCCTTATATTCCGCACTGAGACTTGCTCAAGGATGAAGAAATCCTTTCCCTTGTCTTGGATCTCTGTCGGGCTTCTGCTATTGGCCGGGGCGGCATGCTTCCTTCTCAGCATATTGTTGCCCCAATATCTAGAGTCTGGCCGAATACATGATGGCATAGCTATCAGCGCGCCGGGTTGGCAAAGCATTGTGGAGGCAGAGAATTACATGTTGGTGTCTTTCTCAATTCTCTTCTCTGGGTCTGTGGCTCTACTGGCTCTTGAACCTCGGGATTCAAAGTCTCAGATTCTTCTAGGAGTCTTCGCGATAATCCTATTCTCGGGGGGCACAATCTGGACTCTTGAGCGGTTATTGTCCAGACCTATAAGTGCCTCTGCCCCGACGGTTGAGGATGTCTACCTCTCGTTGAGGTTCCTGCTCTGGGGACTGGGATCCACGATGTTTTCGCTTGCCTCTCGAAGATCTTCGCAAGGCCAAGTCTTCAGGATAGTGCTGGCATAGTCCTCGAAATCTTGATCTGAGTAGGGCCTGATCAATGGACGCGACAGCTTTCCACTAAATAAACCGTGACTGATTGGGGGCTATATGGCTTCCCTTATTGCACCCTCGCGCCAGCTTTTTCGAACAGACATCAGGTGCTTCCCGTTTTCTTGGCTCACGGGCATCTTGTTTCTCCCTTAGGAGAGAAAGAACGGAATTCCATCTTGGACCTGTCTGTTCGTATTTGAAGCTTAGGCCTCACCTTTATGGCCTTACGCAAGTTGTGTCCTAAAGGAATGTTAAGCAAGGCGGAGGTTCAGTTCCTGAAAGGAGAGAAGCAGGTCAGCGCCAACTGCGCGCGCGTTCTAAGGTGCAGGATTCGAGCAAAGGCGAGGACGCCGAGGGAGGTTTCTGATGATCCTGGGACTTGGCTGGCGGCTCACTCACTCGGCCTCATTACGGAAAAATGTAATGGCATTACGGAAATCTGTAATGATATCGGAAGCGATTACTCGAAAATCGAAGGAATTGGACGGGCCCGGCGGTTTCCGCACCCAAATGGGTTCGAGTCCACGGCCGAAATGGCGAATCCGTACTCTTCGTGCGATTCTCTAACCCAATCACACGTTTTCGAATCCATCGGATCGGTGCACCATAGTGGAGCGCAGTGAAATGTCTTCTGTCAAGAGTCTAATCTAGCGCTATTCGCTATGTTGCCAACCCCTGTCGCAAGGCGCATTGCTTCATCGAAGAGGGCACTGCCTTTTTTCAAAATGGTGCCGTCTTTTGTAGCTCCAACCATAACTACTTTCCTTTGACTATCAAGGTTGCTGACGAATACCTAGGAATTGTCAACGACCACAAAGCCCAACGTATCAATGGCTTCAACAAACTCTCTGATCTTAGGCTTCACGAGCTTGAACAGGTAGGCGACCTCGACTCCGACGGTTGCTTGTTTGAGCATAGCTGTTGTAGATCCTCAAGTTCCTCTTTGGTCTCTATGATGAAAGTCCGCTGGATGTGGCAAACATTTGAAACACGTTCTCTCTGAAGGGATATCGCCGAATTACCCCGTGCTAGAAGCAGAAGATATATCGCCTGATTGCGACGCAGGAGTCAGTGTCTAGGTCGGGGAGATGGACTGGGGTCTGATCCAGATTTCCAGTGAGTATGCTGGCCCGGGTGATAGAAGATCTGGTCCGAGCCGAGTTTCGTCATCTAGGTGCCCGCAAGATTGTATACAATTGACGAGAGTCCGACAGAATGACACACAAGGCTTTTATGCAGAAGAGAGCGAGGTGACACATGGTAGAATCGTGGAATCCAAGGAAGATAATCCACAGAACTGTCAGCCAATATGACCAGTATTGTGAAGGTGTCTTCTCGGGAGAATACATAGCTGCCGTGACTTTACACGCTGCGACAGTCCGAAGGCGTTTCACACATGCGGGGTCGATGATCTTGGATAGGATTAATGCATTTGACGTAGCGGAGGCGGATGGACCATACATTGGTCAGATCAACATGATCAGTGCGACCTCCTTTTGCGGCCACATGGGACTGTTGTGGGGATATGATGTCGCAAGGGTCAAAGGACTGGAGGAAAAGGAGAACGAAGTCCGAGACGTGGTTGTGAAGGGGCGCGACGGTGAGGATGTGAAGGTCTATAGAGTAGAGCCGCTAGTGGAAGCCGCCAAAGCGCTGTTCGGAACGCGTGAAGATAGGCACTTCCCCCTTGCCCCCGGCGGGATGGTACTCTGTGCAACCAAGGACGAGACGTACCCTGAGAAGGGCAAACCGCAAAAGGGTATCAAGAGTATCTATTGCGCCGTTGGTATAGGGATTCCGAAGCGAGAAAAGCGGGGAAGCCATGCAGTCCTTTGGATGGAGGATCACGGGGAACTCCCTAGCGGCTCGAATCCCGAGCACGTTATACGCAGTTCACTGGCAAAGAGCATAGTCCGGGTAGGGCATAACCAATGCGTAACCTATGAAAAGGTGTTTGTCGGACTCAAATCTACAAAGGTAAGAAAGCCCCAGTTTGGGTGTGCGCTTGTCGCGATACCCTACCTGAGGCTGGCCAGATTTGCCATTCCGGACGGTGGAGGCATACAACTAGTCTACCACGACGACACAAACAAGCCTGGAAGGATGGGCTTGAGGGAATGGGAGAAGGCGGTTAGAAAGCATTTCCTGAGCGCGAAGGAGAAAGCCCTTTGTCCCAAGATGGACAACAATGTTTATTAGCCGTAGCAGAGATCATTTGTTGGAAGTGTGAGCGGCCTTGACAGGTGATTTCGTTCATCAGGACGATCTTGCGCGAGCTAGATGGATTTGAGGTCAGGGTCAACAGTCAACCATCAAGTCAGGAAGTGCGGTTCTGCAGAGAGATATCCAAATGCTTAAAGGATGCTGTGAGAGGAGGAAGTGAGAAGGTTGTCTAAACCAAGGTATGCACTACCTAGGGGAACTAGGGACCTCTTGCCAGACGAGATGGTCAAGAGAGCATTCGTAGAGAGAACAATTCGGGCTGTCTTCGAGAGATACGGCTTCCAAGAGGTAAAGACCCCGATCTTCGAGACGTTTGACCTTTTCTATCTCAGATCTGGCGAAGACATCCGAAAGAAGATGTTCGTTTTCAGGACTGGTGATGGCTCAGAGGTTGTGCTAAGACCCGAGTTGACAGCACCGGTGTGCAGGATGATAGCCATGGGAGAACTAGACCTATCACAGAAACCCCTGCGAGTCTTCTACACAGGTCAGTGCTTTCGTTATGAAGAACCCCAAGCTGGTAGATATAGAGAATTCTGGCAGGCAGGTCTCGAATTAATGGGTTCATCACACCCCGAAGCCGATGCTGAGGTCATAGCAGTGGCAGTCCGAGTGTTGAGGGAACTTGGACTGGTAGGTTACGTACTGAGAGTCGGCAATGTGGAAATGCTACGGGGCTTCTTGAAAGACAACCTTGTGCAGGAGGAATACCAGAACAGGATCGTCACAAGTCTTGACTCCACCACAGGATCCATATCCAAGCTGAAATTAATTGTTGTCAAGTTGAGATCAAAAAAGGAACTTGAGAAGGACGACAAGGAGTATCTCTTGACAAGAGCCTATGAGATAGAGGAATTGAAGGAGAAGCTCATCCATGAGAGTGCCAAGTCGGCAATACCAGAGACAGTCCTCGACTCACTGGCACCAGACACACAGGTATTACAGGTTGACAGTGGCGCAATGGTCAATCCGGTTGATATTACCGCATTCATTGAAAACAAAATCTCGGAGGTCAAGCTGATTCAAAAGGTGCGGTGGGTATACGAGGGAGTACGCAACGATTCTGGGGTCGTGAGACTTCCCGAGGACGTAGCCAGGATCTTGTTGGACACTGCTGACCTTGTTGGCAACAGGGAACAAATCATGGCGAAAGCTCGGAATCTCTTCCAGAACTCCAGAACTGCACTAAGAGCCCTTGACAGTTTTGACCAAATTCTCGATGTTCTTGAGACCTACGGGGTCAAGGACTATGTTGTTGATCTAAGCATAGCTCGTGGTCTAGAATTCTATACGGGAACAGTCTTCGAGATAGACTTCCCGCTATTGGGTGCTCAAAAGCAGATATGCGGGGGTGGTCGATATGACAAGTTGGTGGCAGAGTTTGGTGGGCCGTCTACTCCTGCAACTGGTTTTGCCTTTGGCTTTGATCGTGTCGTCGAATCTCTGAAGAGAGGGGGGGCTGCATTGCCTGAGCCGACCAGGGTCCAAATTTATGTCGCCCCTCTTGAGGACGAATCAAGGCCATTCGCGATAAGAGTTACTGAGCAACTCAGAGAAAAGGGGACTAAGGCTGAGATGGATCTGATGAGGAGATCTCTGTCGGAGAACTTAGCATTTGCCAGCAAGTTGGGAATCCCATATGTGATCATAATCGGCAGGAAGGAAGCCAAAGCAGAAACTGTGACTATCAGAGACATGAGAACCAAGGAGCAGAAAACTGCAAGATTGGAGGACTTGGGAGAATTGTCATAGAGGTGATGGAGTCTGCCCAATTCTGAGAACTTGCCAGAGGCAAGAGAAGCAGTGAAGCCTCTCCTCAATGTAGCGATCATGGGTCATGTAGACAACGGGAAATCGACTCTCGTGGGCAGACTGATGATAGGGCTCGGCAGAATATCCGGAAGAGAGATGAAGAATGCTCAGACATGGGCTAAGAGTGTGGGGGATGAAACCTGTTGGGTGGCCTTCCTGTTGGACCAACATCCATCGGAACGAAAAAAGAGACAGACTCAGGAAGACAAGTTCTTTGAACCAATCGAGACAGAGAAAAACTTCGTGAAGATTGTAGACCTCCCAGGTCACGAGGATTTTATGGCGAATATGGTACGTGGTGCATCTTTGGCCGATTCTGCTATTCTGGTTGTGGATACATACGAAGTGCTACATAAGGTGGAGCAGATGCATCAGCTGAGAGAACACGCTACGTTCATCTTCATATTGAATCTAAAGCAGCCCATCGTGGTCCTGAACAAGATGGACAAGCTGAACTACGATGAGGATCTGTTCAGGAAGGCCAAAGAAACAGTTGCCCAGCTACTGCGAAAGGTAGGGATTTCGGAACCAGAAAAATACCAGTATGTACCTGCCTCTGCCTACGAGGATGAGAATATCGTCAGAAAGAGTGAGAAGATGCCCTGGTATGACGGTCCGACGTTCCTTGAAGCTCTCGCGACACTTGCAGCGCCTCCACGGGCGACCGACAGACCACTGAGGCTTCCCATATTCAGACATTTCGACAGAGGTGGTATCGCTGTCGGAGTGGTGAAAAGTGGTACTCTACGGGCCAAGGACAGGGTCGTACTCAGGCCTATCGACTTGATAGGAACAGTCTCATCCATAGAGACTTGGAACCGACGCATTGAGGTAGCGTATCCAGGGGACGACGTGGGTATATCAATATCCGGGATAGGCAGCCAGTACATCAAACCCGGTTATGTGATTGGTCACCTCAAAGACCCCCCTACGGTTGCGCGGAGGTTCAAAGCCCGGGTCTATGTATTTGGTTCAAGAGGTTTGCGGGTAGGTTACTCTCCGACTCTCAATTCTAACACACTGCAAGTCGCGTGTAGAATCACGTCATTCGAGGCAAGGTATGGCCCCGATGGGAAAAAGATACAGGAAAACCCGACCAGTCTGCAACCTGGGCAGTTCGGAGATATCTGGATTGAGCCACTATGTGCGCCTCTTAAGGGAATACCTATTGAAACAGAAGATGACTTTCCAGACCTAGCAAGAATTGCGCTGAGAGATCAAGATATGACGATTGCGGCAGGGAAATGCGTACAGGTCGAGCCAGTCCCCCTTGAATGGCCGGGATAGGGTAGTGGCTACCCACAGGCCTGTGGAGCCTGATACCGGGGTTCGATTCCCCGCCCCGGCCTCCTACTCCTTTCTTCCACTGGGGACCAGGGTCTCGTTGCTAAGCCTCGTTTCCGACTGCGTAGTGTTCAACAGCACGACTATTGACGAAGTCGTACCTGCTATCCCCCCCGACTATGATAATCCGACTGGGTGTCGTCATCTTCAGCAGCCAGAGCATTGCTCTCTCCTTGGTGCAATCGGGATCACTGAATGTCAGAGTTCCGGACCGCTTGTCAAGTCTGCTACGATCGCTAGGGAGACAGCGTCTGACTACAAGCTTGATTTGGTTCTCCAATTGCGTTGTGATATTGAAGGTTTCCGCGCGCATATTGGCAGTGCCAAGGTGGTGCATGAACATCCCTAGGCTGTATTTCCTGTACATGTTGACCGCTACGAACTTTGAGTCGAGTAGTCGATCCCGAAATGAGCAGTTCATGACGAACCCCGTTGCATCACCTAGCACCAACAAGACTCCATGTCTCGTCAGCAAGAGCTTTGTCACTTCATCCCTCCTCTTCTTGAAAAGAGGTTCCCCCTTTGAGAGTGTCACTTTCGTGCCACTAGGAAATCACCTACCGCCCCTCTCAGCAATTATCGGACCGTCAAGGCCTAGCTTCCTCCACCTACACTGAAGCCATTCTAACGGCGTGTCAGAGTTAAGTACGACTCTCCACCTCTTGTCTTCCATCCGACCGATTGAATTCATCACATACGGATCGGTAAACGGTATTCCTTGTCAATCAAAGTCCCATCAAGGTTCATAAGCATCAACTTTTCCCCAACCAGTTCCTTATCCCTCATAAAGACAGCTCGAAGTGCCGCGAGCCGATAAAGACTACACTAGAGTATCTCCGACATTTCATTCCCGCTCTCGTAGATACAACTGTATGGCCTTGACTGTCATTCTTTTTTTTTGGGAATTTCCGAAACATATTCATGCGAATCTGCTACCTTTGCCACACGCGTGCGACCACGTAGTATGTGATCATAGGTGCGAGTGACTGCTCGTGTTCGACTCGGGCCCAAACGGTGTTGGTTCTTTCATAGGTGGCAATACTTATATCGGTCTTCAGTCAAGGCCTCCGCCGCTGTTGGGGGAAGAGGAGGCGTTAGGTTGGTTTTCGGTCTGCATGGGGCTGGTAGGTCTTCACTATGGGGTGGGTTTCCTCATTGGTACTGCGGAGAAGGTCTACTACACAGGCCCTAGTGGAAGCATTTATGCGGTTTCAGCCAGTTTGGGGCTGCTGTTCCTTGCTTTGTATGCTCCATTGTATCATAGGCTACGCGATAGGATTGAGTTTGTCATGGCCAGGAAATATGAAGAAAGAAGCATCGGTGGCATGATTGCTTTTCTCTCTTGGTTGTGGATGTTGGGGATAACAGGAGCTCAGATACTCGGGGTCACGTACATTGTCAGTGTCTGGGGCATCCTTGACCTGAAGATGGTGATGGCAGGCATAGCCCTACTAATCTGGATTGTATCATTACTTGATCTTCGTAGGATGACTCTCCTTTTCAGAGGTCTCCTCCTTATTAGCACGCTAGGAATAGTCCTTAGCCTTTTGGCGTCCCAAAGCATTGGCTACTACGTTCATTCGATACAGGCAATGATTCCATCATACTTACAGGCCTCGCCGGGCGAGATCCTCGGGATAAGCACAACCACAATTCTGTTGACGATGATAGGAATGGACTTCCACCAGTTTATAGTCCGGGCAAAAGGATCCAAGGAAAGCGTTATGGGTTGCGTAGCGGCAGCATCTTTACTCTTCTTGATGGCGTTCTTGCCTACATCCACGTCGTTGGCTGCAAAAGATATGGGCATAACACCTTTAGGCAAGAACGATGGAAAAACGATACTTCCACTTTTTCTTCTTGAAGCAGGGGAGTCAATCAAAATCTATGGGGTAGGCTTGGTCTTCGCAATATCTCTTCTAGCCGTTGCATTGAATTCTGGTGCTGGTCTCAACAGGGCCATGTCTCTGACACTGAGAGATTTTCTGGACAGCTATGCCGCCGACACAAAGAGACCTGGGGCACACCCATTGAAGAATCTTCCGATCCCTATAGTTGCTCTGCTTAATGTGTCTCTAGCACTAGGTGTGGCGATAGCTGGCAAAACAATGATCGATGTCATAGTCACATTCTACGCTATTTACGTCGCCGGAGTTTTCAACCCGTTCTTAGCATTCATACTTGAAGATAAAGGCTTGGCACGCTTTTCGGCCCGTGCCATTTCGCTTTCGATCGCATTTGGGGCTGTGAGCGCTCTCCTGACCCTCGTCTATTGGCTTCTCACTGGTGAAGTGCCTTTGAGTTCGGTCTTTCAGGCGAACGTAGAGCTAGCCATGACTTCGTTGGGTCTGGCCTTATCAGCATTACCGCTAGTGATGGACTATTTGAGATTGAAAGGATGGTTGCGCCGCTTTCTCAACAGGATGAGGGTTCCATGATGCAAAAAGCATGGGATTCGGGACATGACAGAAGACATATTACTGGCTCTCTCTCCAGTCAGGGAAGTTTCACAAGATGGATCCCGTCGAGTTAACGCGTAAACTGGTTTCAATTCCCAGCTATGTAGAAAATGGTAGAGACGAGAGAGCAATCGGAGAATTCATACTCAATTATCTAGGCGACCTTGGTTATCTGCAGGTGAAGAAGCAAGAGGTCGAAGAAGGTCGCTCCAACATCATCGCCCACGACGGCTACTCACCTCGCCTAATGTTCTGCTGTCACATGGATACTGTGAGCCCATCAAGGGGTTGGAAGTATGATCCTTTCGGTGGAGAGATTGATGGGAATCACCTTTATGGGCTTGGAGCTGCAGATATGAAAGGGGGCACAGCAAGCCTGCTCCATGCTCTGATTTCTTTCCATCATACAAAGGGGTTGTGGCTACTCTTCGATGTCGATGAGGAATCCTATTTCAAGGGGATGCGCGCGTTCTTGGAGAGATACGAAGTCCGCCCAGAACTTGCCGTTTTCCCTGAGCCCGGTCTGAAGATTAGAAATGGACATCGTGGATTGATTGAGATCCATTTCCAAGTGCGAGGAGTCACAGGTCACGCCTCGCAGCCAGATGAAGGGAAGAATTCTATTTGGGGTGCTACAGAGGCCGTCAAGTATCTCACCGAGCGGTTACAAGCACGGGAATTCAGTGATCCGATCTTGGGTAAATCGACCTGTAATCTTTCATTCCTTATGGGCGGTTTGTGTAGCGAAGATGAACAGGAATGCAAGACTAACATCCTAAAAAGTCCAAACAGGATACCTGATATTGCGGAGGTCGTGATTGACATCCGGCCGGCCACAAAGGCCTTGAACGCACAGGTGGCTCTGGACATACTGAATTCCTACATAGTAGACAGTGGGTTCCACTTGGAGAAAGTAGAGAAGAAACTTGACCAGGGGCCGCTGTTCGTTCCTCGTGAAAGGCTTGGCGTTCTTGAGACAGTGGTCAAAGGAGTGCTAGGTAAGGTTGAGTATCCGGAGCTGGACGAATATGACAAGTTCGGATATACAGAGGCTCAAATGCTGAACGAGAGGTTAGGAATCAATTGTGTCAGCTTCGGCCCGGGACCCGGAGAGATGGCACATGGAGTTGACGAATATGTCAGCATCGATGAACTTGGAAAAGCAAGCGAGGTTTACAGGATGCTTATCGAGACATATTGCTCCACATAAGTCAAGATCTCCTATTGAAGAGAGGCACATGAGATCAAAGAATCTGTGAGTGAGAATCTTGTTTCGCTTCATCTTACAGGGAACAGGACCAAGATGAGGAGAGAAGAGAAGGCGACTACGACCTCGCCGTAGTTGCCTCGAAGGTCGACGAAGAAGCGCTTTGCAGATTCAGGCCCATATTCCTAGACAGAAAGGGATTATCTGTCTACGTCTTGGATGAAGACGGCCCAAGGACTCTGCCAAAGTCGTGTTTCTGCAGTTCGTGCACTCTGAGATTGTACGAGGATCTCGATTACCCACTCCCATCAGCTGATGATGTGGAAGACCACCTTGACATCTTGCGTAGGGATTGGCTTGACAGAATTCTACACTACCCAATCCTTCCCCCTCCTCAAGAGAAGTTGGCCAGCACTGTCCTACCAGCGCTGGAGGATGTCTACCTGTGCCTCTCATACCCGATTCTTGCAGAAACGGGTTTGAGTCCATGGCCAAAAATGATGAATCTGAGCTTTTCATGGTCTTCTTGGGTGGGAACCTCTCAAGCCTCGAATCTCTGCTCTCAAGAACGGCGCGGAATGACTGCTAGGCCGACCTCGATTTGACGACAGATTCCTGATGGCACAAGTTGTGGGAACCTGCCGATCTTTGCGTCCTCGACTAGCTTCTCTTGGAGGTCGGCCTCCTGCTTGGAGTACCACCAGACGTGCGGAACCTCTTTGCTCAGCTTTGAGACCTTGTCGTTATGCAGCTTCCAGAAGACCTACTCGACTGCCTTTCCAGCCTTCTCCAGTGCCTTTGACTCGGCCAGCTTCGTCAGGCAGAGCGCGACCCCGTTCTCCAACCTCCTAGCGTACTCGCCCCTCGTCGGCGAGCGCACTCTACGTGGACCGTTCTGCGGAAGAGTTCCCAATTCCGTTCTTGCTAGGCATTACACGGACTTCTCTCCTGAGAGGCTGAAGGAGATCTACGATCAGGCGGGGCTCAAGATACTGAGTGAAAGCGAAATATAGCTACTCTCGTTCTGAACCGATGACATGGCCATCTCAACTTGGGATGTCGTCGCTATTGTCCTACTTGCCTTGATGGTCTTGACAATGATGCTTACAGCGCAGAACCCGGTGTCGATAGCGTACAATCTCGTGACACCAGTGCTTGTTACGTTCCTAGTCTCTAGGCACTATGGCGCCATCTGGACAACGCGTACCACGAGGAAGATCCAGCATTCGAGTACGATAAATCCAGCCCTCAAGGATTGGCAAGGGACGCTCTCGTCGGTGCTGATTGGAATAGGCTATAGGTCAAGAGATTGGGGGAGCGGCGTTAAGTACAAGAAGGGGAAGTTCGTGGCTGACGGACCATCTGAGCCCTCCGAGGCATTCTCGAGTCTTGTCAGGGATCATCTGATGTCGGGATACAAGGAAGTATGGGAAGAGTGGGACGCCTTAAAGACCGAGTCTGCACACCTGAATCGCGCACTGGCGGGGTTTCTGAACAGAAGCATTGAGCACATGAGTCAAGACGTGCCCACGGTACTGGAGAATACCCAAGGAAGACTTCTGGAACTGGATTTCTCGAAAGTCGTCAAGGATATACTGGTTGCCGGACTGGATAATGCACTCGGCTTTGGGACCAATGACATTATTGAGAACAGTCCTCAGAGTGACATGTTTTACGTGAGATGGGAGAACGGTAGCAATATCGCCCAATTTCCGACACCGGAGGCTTCAGCCGAGGCCTGCCGTCAGTTGAGGCTCTTGCTTGAGAGAATCTCCAAGGATCAGGAACTCGTCGAGTTGGCGCGCCAATGCAAAAACGCGCAAGCAAGGATAGACGCTCTAGGAACGAGTCTCAAAGAAATCTCTCATGATGTGGACGCTGGCGGAATGCTCGAAGGAGAATGCCATGTCTGTAGGAGGTTCTGAGCCTTATGGAGGCCAACTCCATAGTCAAAACAAACGCATGGCTCAGTTAACCACCCGTTTTTCCTATCTCGCACCATTTAGTCCTTTTCAAGGGCTCCTGAGCCTATTGGAACGGTTCCCAAGGCAATGGGAACGAGCCATATCCACCCGGGAAGCCCTGTTGCTCCCCCAGGTTCAAGCTCGAAGTCAAATGCGTTAACTTGGTCTGGAAGCACATCGATGCCTCGGTCTTTGTTATGACTACGGTGTTCGACCCTGAGAAAACTGCCGTGTTGTAGACCCCGCTGTCATCTGCGGTCGCTGTCTTCGGATCTTTGCCCTGCCTTGTGAAGGTCAGGCTGGCCCTGGAACCTACAAGGTCATAGCCATTAAAGGCGACCAGTCATCCGGGCAGCAGAGTGTCACCATTGTAGCGGGCCAGAGAATGGGCCTCCCTCTCTACCTCCAACTTTCAAGCGGCCAAGTCCAGGGGACCATCAGGGACAAGGGCACGAAGCAGGGAGTAGCCAAGGGTCGAGGTTCATCGAGTATGTGTCATCGGAAGCAGAGGATACGCTCTTCTTCTCAGGCCCGTCCGCGCTAACCTGAGCTCCTGCTACTGGGACCAAGCAAGGCAAAGATCTCACCAGATGCAATCTCCAAATCAACACCATCCAAAGCCTTGACCCTCTCCTCCAATTGAGTTCTTTCCCTCGTCGCCAGCGTAAGCTGGGCTTCCATGTTTCTTATCTTGTCCATGGCGTCCTTGAGATCCATTTTTCTCCTCTCCACCACAGCCCTAAATCTCGTCTTGCAACTCCGGCATTCGTACAGGCCAGTTGTCAAGATCAACGCTTCTTTAGAATTCCTCGATATTCTTACCGTTGGCCAAGTCTTGATCTGGTCTACGGTTCCGGCTCCACATCTGCTACACTTCATACCGTTGAGCCCTTGCTAGTTCAAAGCAAACCTTATTGAAAAAGTTTGTATAGACCTTAATGCGGGCGCGCGCGTACCCGAAACTACGGTCATTTTTTACGTAATCATCGTTCAGTAAATGAACTCCTGAGCCCCGCACCAAGGACATTCGGATTTGGCTGTGCTAACAGCTTTCCTGCATCTGCGACAGAATTTGACTGACGTGGGCACATCTCTTCCATACAGCTTTATGCTTATCCGGAAACCTGATGCAGCGATACTCGTATCGATTTGACTACGGTCTCTAATACCTAGGCCGAATAGCAACCCCTCCTTCCTAAGATTCTTGTTCCATTTCTTATCCGCCTCTCGAAGGTAATGTACCAGCTGTTGTAAGTCTGCTGTGTTGATATCCCCTTTCTTCAACTCGATGATGAACAGTGTGTCTTGGCATCGTACGACCATGTCCACCCTTGTTCCATCATTGAGAGTTTCCTGCCTGCTGTCTATGTCTCGCACTCTAAACCGTGGATCAACTAGGTACGGAAAGTGAAAAAACAAGTCCTCTATCGATCTTTCGCTTAGCGTCAAGTCGTACCCCATTGCTGGAAAGCTCACTATTCTCGCCTGTCCTGGAACGCACGGGAGCTTCTGGAAGCTTCCACAAGCGTGATAATCTTCTCGATCAGGGATTCCCTCTTCCTGTAACTCCGAACGTCGCCTGCCTTTACAACATCCTTTACCGCATCTTTTATCGATTTGATGTCTGGGTATTCCGATTCGTTACTAAATTCCTGCCGTATCTGATCGATTTCCATCCTGAATACATTAACACGCTTCGGCTTCCTAATGGTCGCAACATATCCTTTGAGTTTCTCTACCCCGTCATTCCATAGGACCACCTGTGCTGCCCTTTCTGCCGTTAGTCTCCTTGAGCTGAGCTTCTTCACAGAAGCCCGATGAGTTTCGTTGACGTAATCGACGATGATCGAATCTTTCGGAAAATAGTCTTTATCTCCAAATATTTCGATGATAGGTTGTAGGGTTTTGCTCGAAAACAACAGTGGTCGAACCCTTTTCTCGAATTCATCAACCGCTTTCAGCGCTTCCTTGCTTCGGGCGCCCGTGACTTGCACGCCGAGTTTCGAGAACCATTGTTTGGCTCTTTCTAGTCTGTCTATGATGGAGTTGATAGTTTCAGCCGATGAAGTTCCTTCGTGTGAGTTCATGTCAGCTCAGCCTCGATGCGAACTCTTCGGTCAGGGATTCGAAATCCTTTGATGCATCGGAGTCAGGCTTGTAAATGCATAGAGGAAGGCTGTACTGCGCTGCCTCGGCTGCAGCTATGAGGTCTCGAACCACTGTGTCATATGGTTTGACGGCACCGGGTTGAATATCCGTTCCCTCGATTCCTCTTGCCAACCGATCCCTTATGTTGTCTGCCATCTGCTGATGAAGTCTCGTGGTAGTTCTATATTTCGTGAAGAACACCCCTTCTAACTTTATCATACTGGGTTTCATATCCTCCATATTTTTGCTGAAGCCGTAGATTTCAGACACCAATAGTTCCAAACCGATCGATGATAAGTGATCTGGGATTAGGGGAATGATATAGTAGTCGCTTGCAATTATGCAATTCTTAGTTAACGCATAGATGTTCGGTGCGCAGTCTATGATAACGAGGTCGTAGTCATCTCTGAGTTTTTCGATTTCTTTCCGCAAGACTCCAAACTGGTTGTCGGTTGTCGCTAGCCACCTCTCGGCTCTTATGAGTGTCGGGTCTGATGGCAACAGGTCAAGGCCCGGCAAAACTTTTCTACCGTCTTTTTCGACAACAGCCTCTACTATTAGGTTATGAATATCGAAGGACTTCTTGAGCTGCCCGCACTCTTCGAAAACCCTACGAAGAGTCTTGCCTTGTTTTTGAAGAGGTATATACCTCATCTCAGGATTCATAACGTACGCTGTAGCGTTGGTTTGTGGGTCACCATCTACTAAAAGAACCTTTTTGTCGTAGTACCTCGCTAGATTGGCAGCGATGTTTACCGCGCTTGTGGTCTTTCCGACGCCTCCCTTGTAGTTAATGAGACTGACAACTTTCGCTGGCAACTTCCAAGAAGGGACACTCTGAACAGATTTATCCCTTTCTCTAGTGTTCAATCAACGCACTGGTCTTTCACCTTCGCGCGCGGCCTCGGATATAAGCTCGTCCGCAAGACTATGGAATCCCTGCCCTACCGCATCGTTGAGACCTATGCCGTCATGGCGTACTACAATGTCAACGTGAAGCCACCTCGTCCCAACCTGCCGGACGAAAAGATCTCGGAGATCAGAAAGCTCTTGAAGGAATCCATGAAGAAGTGGCATTACATCAAGGCATCGGACATGAGGACGCTAATCAGTCTTTTGAACGAGACGATCGCCATGATCTCCAGAGACTAAGTGGATAGTCATAGCTTCCATACCTAGATAGGTTTGAGTCTACACCAAAATGGCGAATCTGCACTTCGCGCGCGTCATTGGTTAATATATGAACACAACCAACAATTGAGTCGTCGATTTGAGCGTAGTGAGAAATGAGGGGGAGTTGGCACGCTTACTGGCGGCGCGGCTACAAGAGAGCGTGAAAGAGGTCTATGTCGATGTGAACCCTGCTAGCCACAGGTTCTATCCGTATTGGCAGAAGTGGTTCGGGGAGGCAACCCCGATGGCACAACCACAGATAGACCTGCTACTGGTCGACAGTAGTCTTGAACTTGTATCTGTTGAACTGAAATACATGAGACTTGACGAAGATGGGCGGATTGACCACCCGTTTTACAGTGGCATCGATGAGGCCCTAGCATTGTTAGGATTCGGCTTCGTGTGTGTATCGCTGTGGCATTGCTTTGACGAACGTATTCCAACTGACATTGTAAGGAAATACAGGGAGCGTACATCATCGCTAATAGAGTCCCTTGACCTGCCGATAAATTACTCAGCTCTACATGTTGTGAGAGCCGAAGAGAGAGTGCGGTTCAGGGAGTTCCTGAGCGATATGTCCGAATCAGAGAGAATGCCTTCGCTGTATGGGAAGTCAAATCCACTTCACGCGACAGATCAAGCCGGCAGGATACAAGACTTCTTGAGAACGGCCCTAAAGATCCCCAAAAAACAGACCTAAGGCTATCTAGTCGGCTCACGCGCACAGAAGCACCGGAGAAAGATCGCAGGCAGATACTGAGAAACACATTCCTGAGGATACTGAAAGAAGAGATCGGACGAGCGAATGGCTAGTGACGCTCGCGAAAGGCCTTCTAGAGCGAATTGGGCTCGCTTCTTTTCAGTTCGCGTGCCTTGAGGCTCAGACTAATAATCCATGAGTAGCTATCTCACATGATAAAGAAACCGGCCCCCTGTGTGATGACAAAAAGTTGAAGATGAGGAAGAGGAGAGAGGTGTCTGATTATGTCTTTACAGGCTTCATTGCTTCAGGCAGGAGACTGCCGCCAGTGATTTTGCAAGGATCCTGTCTCGAGAACGTGGGGCATCTCCTGAGCATCTTCAAAGACGACGGGCTGGAATTCGCTGAGATCAGACGGATCTCACGTTGTGGTACCGTACAGGTACGCCAAGCCCTGAGAGAGCTGCAACGCCCAGGAGGAGCGACTCGAGGAGGAAGGGGGTACATGGCCGGGCCCCGTCTAGTTGACATACTCGGTGAGGAATACAGGCGGCATCATTACTCCAAGGTTTGGAAGAGACGAATCGACCATTGGTACGTACTCTGGAGGCGCCTGGATGAATCTAGTCGGCGCGTCCTGCTATCCGAAGCACTCCGCACAGGTAATCTGAAAGATCTGGAGCTGGAATTGGAACATCAGGTAAGGCGATCTCTGCAATAGGTGGGCTTTCGGCCATCTTCTCTTCCGAGGCTTGGGCGCCCGAAACCTTGTTTTCTAATCCCTCTTGGGATTAAGAGCCTCACATGAAGCAGTCACGTGAGGCAGATGCGGCGGGATTCGAACCCGCGGTTATCGGCTCCGGAGGCCGACGCCGTAGTCCGTACTTGGCCACGGCCCGCACTTCGTCTCGTCAGCCCTGAGTTGGAGCAATTCCCAAGAGCATCTTGTTGAAGTCGGGACTCTTGAGAAGATCACCAGGCTCTCCTTCAGCTATCTTCCTGCCACTCCCCATGATGAAGGCGTGGTCAGATAGATCAAGCGCGAGTTTCGCGTTCTGTTCGACGAGTATCACCGTGAGCTTGAGGTCGTCCCTGAGCATCTTGACGTTGTTGACCAGCTGTTTCGCCATCTTCGGGGCCAAGTTCGCAGTCGGCTCATCGAGCATTATGACTTGAGGTTTGCGAATCAGCGCCATGCAAAGGGCGAGCATCTGTCTCTCACCCCCACTGAGCAGCCCGGCGGACTTGCCCATGAAATCATTCAGAACCGGGAACAGCGACACGACGTTGCGGATAGTCTCCTTTGATGACCCGGGATCCAACGTGTAGGATGCGAGCCACAAGTTCTCCGCGACCGACAGGTTGCCAAAGACGTTGTCCGTCTGGGGCAGGTAGGCAACACCCCTTCTGGCTATCTCATGCGGCGGCAGCTTTGTGATGATGGAATCGCCACAGCGGATCGTTCCGGAGTAGACCGCAGTGAGACCGAATATCGTCTTCAGGAGAGTAGATTTGCCGCTGCCGTTTGGTCCGACGATGCAAGTGACCTCCTTGTCCTTGAATGTCATGTCGATGTCGAAAATGATGTGGAGCGGGCCGTACCCCGCGTTGATCCCTTTGACCTCTATCACGCAGACTCCCCACCCATGTAGGCCTCGATCACAGCGGGGTCGTTGATCACGTCGTCCGGACAGCCGGAGCAAATGATCTTACCGTCCGCCATGGCGAACACTTTGTCCACATACTGCAATGCCACGTCGAGCCTGTGTTCTATGACCAGGAATGATAGGTCCATCTTGTCCCTGAGGTGGACCAGCCTTTCGAAAATCATGTGTGACAGCAAGGGGTTCACGCCCGCGACTGGCTCGTCCAGCATCACGAGCTTCGCTCTCATCATCAGTGCCCTTCCTATTTCAAGGAGCTTGAGCTGTCCACCGCTCAGCTTCTCGGCTTGGGTGTCTCGAACCCTGTCCAAAGACAGCGTGTCTAGAACCGACAATGCTCGTTCGGCTCTTTCTCTGTCGCTCTTTGCCCAGAGGTTCTCGATGGTTGAGTAGAGGAAGCTTTCGCCTCTGCCGTTTCCGGATGCGACGAGCATGTTCTCGAGGACTGTGAGCTTGGAGAAAGGAATGGGTATCTGAAAACTCCTAGTCAGCCCCAGCTCGGCTACCTTGAAGGCCGGCTTTCCGGTTATGTCCTTGCCGTCGAACATGATCTTCCCGCCGTCCGGTGGGTATACCCCCCCGCAAACGTTCACGAGCGTCGTCTTGCCGCTGCCATTGGGACCGATGATGAGGACCATTTCGCCTCGTCCCACTGAAAGAGAGACGCCGCCAAGGGCGCTGACTCCACCGAAGCTCTTCGTTA
>Ga0315282_10007178_pt1 | contig 18400 bp, 10 predicted proteins | sample YL17G07_20_MG_FD_203693 | JGI IMG/M metagenome (GOLD analysis project Ga0315282, IMG submission 203693) | Sediment microbial communities from Yellowstone Lake, YNP, Wyoming, USA - YL17G07_20 | ecosystem: Environmental > Aquatic > Freshwater > Lake > Sediment | place: USA: Wyoming | collected...
GTTGGCCAAAGTCTTGATCTCTCCCAGGCCCAACAGGCGTTCGTCGGCGGTCACTAGCGTAAGATCAAGAACTTCCGCAGTTGCCACTAAGAAGCGGTCGGCGGGATCGGAAAAAGGGAGAGGCAGTTGATGAGCTGCGAGCACAATTTCATGCGTGAGCGGAGCTTCTCGAAAATTCGCTGTGGCCCGAGCTATCCAATTCGATGGACTTTCGTGGAGACGGATTCTTCCCTTGGAGTTCAGCAGCAGTATCTCCCAGGTGCTCACCGGCGACAGCCACAGTTCGTTGTGGGCCTTGGCGAGTTCGTTGCGCACACGACGACCGAGGCGCGTCGGCTCACGAATACTCCACAGCCATATGTGGGTGTCCAAGAGGAGCCTCAATCACGCAGCGCCTCCCAGTCGCTGTCCTCCATCACTGGTGAGATGATGTCGCCTAGAATATCAACGGTGCCCGCCATGGAACCCAACCAGTTCGCCCGGTCAGGGGTTGGACTTGGCGGGACAACCTCGGCAATGGGCTTGCCGAAACGAGTGATGCGGATCGGCGTCTTAGTCTTCTGCACTCGTTGCAGTAGCGCCAAACACTTGGCCTTAAATTCCGAAATGGCAATCTCCTCCATGTTCATCTCCCTTTTTGGTCAATTAGATTTACCATAGACATAAAAGATGGTCAACCATCGCTCGCACGTGGCTATGCGACATTTGTATGCATAGTTTTCACCTATGGCTATTCATGGACTGGCCCATCGCGGGGCCCTATTCGCCCCGCCTTCCGCGCTGCCAACAGCCCTACCAGACCCTCAGGCACGCGAAGTTCAAGCCGGCAGCTCCGTAAGCTCCGCTGCGCACTCCAAGGCCGGCTAGCCCCTTTTCTGATAAACTGAGTGGGTGTCCGAAAGCGAGATCCATATGAGGTTTTCCAGGATCTCGAGAGCATGGTGGAGCATAACTCATCTTCGGCCGGACTAGTGCTGGAGCCGGTTGCCTCCTCGGCACAAGCTCTACTGGAAGTGTGGGAATCCATCGCTCTTCACCGCGACCTCCCGGCGCTTATCCACGATTTGAAGGAACGCTTGTCTCGCCTGGTGAACTTCAATTCACTCTGGCTGGTCCTGCACGAACCGGCCCGCGACAAGATGCGCTTGCACATTCTTGGGACGCCGCAGGGCATGGAGCTCGATGTCATTGAGCGCAACATCGAGGACTCGCCGAGCGGCTTAGTATGGCAAACCCAGCAACCGTTGATCGTCGCCGACACCATGAAAGAAACCTGCTTCCCCCGCGCGATCGAACTTCTGCGCGGCCAGGGGGTGCGCTCGTTCTGCATCCTTCCGCTCACCACCGCTCACCGCCGTTTGGGAGGGATTGGCTTCGGCAGCCAGCACCTGGACGCCTACCGCGAGGCCAACATGGAATTCCTCCGGTATGTAGCTGGACACGTCGCGGTGGCCGTTGACAACGCCTTGAGCCATCAGGATGCCCAGGCCCTCCAGCACCAGCTCGAGCGCGAGCGCGACCGGCTGCGGCTACTGCTCGAGCTCAACAACAACATCGTTTCCAACCTCGACTTGCGCGAGACGCTGCGCGCCATCTCCACGAACGTCCGGCGGGTGATGGAGTGCGATTATGCGAGCGTCTCGTTGCGAGAGCCGGGTGACAAGAACACGTTGCGAGTCTACGCCCGGCGCTTCTCCCAGCCCGACACAGGGCAGGAAGAGGAGATTGTGATTCCCCTGGAGGGAACGATTTCCGGAGAAGTGGTCAAGACCGGCAAGGCGCTGCTGCTGGAATTCAAGGACTTCCTGCGATTCGCCCCCCAGACCAACCCTCTCATCGCCGCCGGTTTGAAGTCGGGCTGCTTCCTGCCTCTGATCAGTCACAATCAGACTCTGGGGACGCTGAACGTGGGCAAAGTGCAGGAGAAGGGTTTCTCCACCAAGGACCTGGAATTTCTTCACCAAGTGGCCAACCAGGTTGCCATCGGCATTGAGAATGCCTTGAACTACAGCCAGGTAAACGAGGTCAGGGAGAGGCTGGCGGAAGAGCGTGTTTACCTCAACGAAGAAATTCGCACGGATCTGGGTTTTGAAGACATCATCGGCGACAGCCAGGCCCTGAAGGAAGCTCTGGGGCAAGTGAGGATCGTGGCGCCCACGGACTCCACCGTCCTGACCTTAGGCGAGACGGGCACCGGTAAGGAGTTGATCGCACGCGCCATCCACAGTCTCAGCTCCCGGCACGACCGCACCTTTGTCAAAGTGAATTGCGCGGCGATTCCCCTGGGCCTGCTGGAGAGCGAACTCTTTGGCCACGAGAAGGGCGCCTTCACCGGGGCGATCGCGCAAAAGATCGGGCGCTTCGAGCTCGCCCACCAGGGCACGCTGTTTCTTGACGAGGTGGGCGACATCCCGCTCGAGTTGCAGCCCAAATTGCTGCGGGTTCTCCAGGAACAGGAATTCGAACGCCTGGGCAGTTCTCGAACTCTGCGCGTCAATGTCCGGCTGATCGCCGCCACCAGCCGGAATCTGCTCGAGATGGTGAACAGGCACGAATTCCGCAGCGACCTTTATTACCGCCTGAATGTTTTCCCCATCACCATCCCGCCCTTGCGCGAACGCCGGGAAGATATTCCTCTCCTGGCACGCTACTTTGCCGAGAAGTATTCGCGCAGGATGAACAAACGGATTGAGACTATTCCCACCGATGTTATGCAGGCGCTCAGGCAATATCAGTGGCCGGGCAACATCCGCGAGCTACAGAACTTCATCGAGCGTGCGGTAATTTTGTCGAAGACCACTACACTTCAGGCGCCGCTGGGCGAACTGGAACGGCTTGCGGATCGAGGTTCAAACCCTCGTGTGCGTACCCTTGTAGAAACCGACCGCGACCAGATTATCGAAGCTCTGCAGGCTGCTAAAGGGGTACTGGGAGGACCTGGGGGCGCGGCTGAACGCCTCGGGTTGAAGCGCACTACCCTCCTCTACCGGATGCGCCGGCTCGGCATCACTCGACCGCGATCGGGCGATCGGCAGATCGGGTGAACGAAAACCTTCGACCCTCCAAGGTGCTTTTTACTCGTCCGGTCCCCCAATCAACCGTTCAACCGATCAGATTCTCTGCCTGTCAAAACTGACGTCAATCCACGTTTGACACTCGCCCCAAACCCCCATGATGCTTTTCATAAGTCAGCTTAGCCATTCAATCTAATTGACTTACCTACTCATGATGAAGCAACAAACCTTGGCATTCCGATTGCCATGCGTACCCCGGGTGACTCACCTTAGTCGTCGCGCGGGCGTCTCGCCTCCCGCACTTGCGGGACGGGCATCCTGACCGCGCTCGGGAGCGAGACGCTCCCCCCAATGTGGGCAAGACGCCCGCGCTACTTCGGAGTTGGAATAATGTGGATTGTTAGGCTAGCTTTACGACGGCCATACACCTTCGTGGTGACTGCGATTGTCATCCTGATCTTGGGCGGCCTTTCCATCCTCAGAACCCCGAAAGACATCTTCCCCAACATTAACATCCCAGTGGTGAGTGTGCTGTGGAACTACGCTGGCCTGTCGCCAGAGCAGATGGCCAACCGGATTACGATCCTAAACGAACGCTCTCTCACTCTAACGGTGAACGATATTGAGCACATCGAATCCGAGTCGCTGAACGGCATCGGGGTTATTAAGATTTTCTTTCAACCGGGAGCGAATATTTCTACGGCGCTGAGCCAGGTCACCGCCATGTGCCAGACCCAACTTCGACAAATGCCACCCGGAACCACTCCGCCGCTGATTATTCAGTACAGCGCTTCGAGCGTACCGATTCTCCAGATCGGGCTGGCTGGGCGGGGGCTTTCTGAGCAACGATTGTTTGATCTCGGTGCGAACTTTATTCGCGTGCAACTGGCCGACATCGAAGGCGCTGCGATCCCTTGGCCGTATGGAGGGAAGCAACGCCAAGTGCTGGTGGACTTGAACACGGCGGCGTTGCAGGCCAAAGGGCTGTCTCCCAGCGACGTCGTGAGCGCCATCAACGTGCAAAACCTGATTCTTCCTTCTGGAACCTCCAAGATTGGCCAATACGAGTACGACGTGGAGACCAACGGCAGTCCGCTGACCACCGCGGAACTTAACGATCTGCCCGTCAAGACCACCGGCAGCACGGTTATCTATATTCATGATGTCGCCCAGGTGCGCGACGGTTTTCCACCCCAGACCAACATCGTGCGCGTCAATGGCCAGCGGGCGGCGTTGATGACGGTGCTCAAGACGGGCAATGCCTCGACCCTGGATATCATTTCCCAAATCAAGAAGGAGTTGCCCCCTATCCAGAAAGGCCTGCCACCCCAATTACAGACGCATTTCCTGGCGGATCAGTCCCTCTTTGTTAGGGCGGCGATTCAGGGCGTGATCAAGGAGGCTCTTATTGCCGCCCTGCTCACCGCCGCCATGATTCTGCTTTTCCTGGGGAGTTGGAGGAGCACGGTGATTATTGCCGTCTCCATCCCGCTTTCCATTTTGACCTCGCTAGTCGTCCTGGGCTGGCTCGGGGAGACGATCAATATCATGACCCTCGGCGGATTCGCCTTGGCGGTCGGTATTTTGGTGGACGACTCAACCGTGGCCATAGAAAACATTAGTCGCTATATTGCCATGGGCAAGGAAATCCAGCAGGCGGTCTTAGAAGGCTCCGCGCAAATCGCCGTGCCGGCCTTTGTCTCCACTCTCGCCATCTGCATTGTCTTCGTACCCATGTTCTTTCTCACCGGGGTCGCTCGGCACCTGTTTATTCCCCTGGCGGAAGCGGTGAGCTTCGCCATGCTGGCGTCTTACCTTTTGTCCCGAACCTTGGTGCCCACCATGGCGGCGTATCTGTTGCGCGGGCACGAGCATGATGCGGATGCGGCAAGTCTCGCGGCGCAGGCGCAGCGCCACCTTCTGGCGCGCCTCCAGTTGTGGTTCGAGCACGCCTTCGAGCGGCTGCGCAGGAGATACAAGCGCGGGCTCGAGGTCTGTTTACGTCATCGGGCTTGGCTGGCGGCCGGAGTTTTAGCGGCGGCGGTGGCCTCCTTCCTGCTCTTTCCCTGGCTAGGTCAGGACTTTTTCCCCAAAGTGGATAGCGGCCAGTTTACTCTCCACCTGCGCGCGCCCACCGGCACCCGCATTGAAGAGACAGCGCGGCTGTGCGATCTGGTCGAGAACACCATTCGAGAGGAAGTTCCGCCCCGGGAGCTCGCCAGCCTCATTGACAATGTCGGGTTGCCCTACAGCAGCGTCAATCTCTCCTACAGCACCTCGGCGCCGATTGGCACGGGCGACGCCGACATTCTTGTATCCCTCACGCACGACCATCATCCCACCGCCGAATACGTCCGCAAGTTGCGGCTGCGCCTGGCGCGCGAGTATCCGGGAGTGACGTTCTACGTCCTGGCTTCCGACATGGTCAGCCAGATTCTGAATTTTGGCCTTCCCGAACCCATCAACGTGCAAGTGGTGGGGCAGCAGCTTGTCGCCAACCGGCATTTCGCGGAGACTCTGGTGGGAAGAATCAAGCGCGTTCCAGGCGTGGTGGACTTGCACATTCAAGAACCTTTCAACCTGCCCCGGTTGCAAATCGATATTGATCGAACCCGGACGGCGCAGGTGGGGTTCACCCCCCGCGACGTCGCCAACAATCTGTTGGTCTCCCTGAGCGGAAGCTTTCAAACGGCGCCCACTTTCTGGCTGGACCCCAAGACTGGCGTCAGTTACAGTATTACAACTCAAACCCCGCAATACCGCGTGAATTCGCTTCAGGATCTCCAGAATATTCCCGTCACCAACTCCACGGGTGCGCGGCCGCAGATCCTGAGCAATCTCGCCTCGATCAGCCGAGGCTCTTCCATGGCGGCTGTCTCCCATTACAACGTCCAACCGGTGATTAACATATACGGTTCGGTGCAAGGCAGAGACTTGGGAGGGGTGGCGGGTGAGATTGACCGCATTGTGGAGGCGAGCCAGAGGGAATTGCCGCGCGGTTCGCGAACCATCGTGCGCGGGCAGATTGAAACCATGCGCTCATCCTTCACCGGCCTGCTGGCCGGGCTGGCCTTCTCGATTGTGCTTGTCTATCTCTTGATCGTGGTGAATTTTCAATCCTGGCTGGACCCCCTGATCATCATTTCCGCTTTGCCCACGGCGCTGGCCGGGATTATCTGGTTTCTGTTTAGCACTCACACCACCATCAGCGTGCCGGCCCTGATCGGCTCGGTAATGTGCGTGGGCGTGGCCACGGCGAATAGCATTCTGGTGGTGAGTTTTGCCAAAGAACGAATGGCCGATGGTCTGAATGCCTCGGCAGCCGCCCTGGAGGCCGGCTTTACGCGTTTCCGGCCGGTCATCATGACGGCGCTCGCCATGATTATCGGTATGGTCCCCATGGCGCTGGGATTTGGCGAGGGCGCGGAGCAGAACGCCCCGCTGGGGCGGGCGGTGATCGGTGGGCTGCTCTTGGCCACCGTGGCGACGCTTTTCTTCGTTCCCACGGTGTTTAGCATCATGCACGGATCCGGTCATCGGGAGATCGCGGGAGCGGGCGAACGGCAGATCGGGTGATGCGAAGAACAGAGGAGCGCATCGAGGCGTCATCCTGAGCGAAGCGAAGGATCGCTACAGTTTGTCAGCGCGCTATGACGGCACAACCAAGAAGCGAACTGCGGAGATTCTTCGCTCCGCCCTGCGCCGGACGGTCCAGGGCTTCGCTCAGAATGACAGCGAATGGGCTCAGGATGACAGCAACGCAACAATTTTCCAATTTCGAGTTTCGATGCTGCGGAGGGCGGAATGAAAGTTGAGGAAGGATACGATATCGAGACTGGCGAAAGTCCGGGCGCAGGACCGCCGTTGCCAGGCGAACGCCCTAAATCCTCCGCCGTTTCCAAGGTTATTTTGTGGCTGGCGCCCTTGCTAATCGCTGCGGGCGCCGTCGCCTTCTGGGGAATTTACACTCGCGTCCGCGACGCCGCCGAGGTGAAGGTCGAGACGCGCGAGCTTGCTGTGCCCTCCGTATCTGTGGCTCGCCCCAAGCAAAGCGCCCCGCAACAGGAAATCATTTTGCCGGGCAACGTCCAGGCATTTATTGAAGCGCCGATCTACGCCCGCACCACAGGCTATCTGAAGCGCTGGTATGTGGATATTGGCGGGCGGGTGAAAAAAGGCCAGCTCCTGGCGGAAATTGACACCCCGGAACTCGATCAGCAGCTCCAGCAAGCGCGGTCAGACCTCGCGACGGCAAAGGCCAACTACGAGCTGGCGCAGACCACGGCGGCGCGCTACGAGTTCCTGCTCAAGAGCGATTCCGTCTCTAAGCAAGATGTCGACAACGTGGTGGGCGACGAGCACGCAAAAAAGGCCATGATGGATTCCGCTGCCGACAACGTAAAGCGGCTCGAGCAATTGCAATCCTTTGAGAAAGTCTATGCGCCTTTCGATGGTGTCCTGACCGCGCGCGAAACCGACATCGGACAGTTGATTGTCGCCAATAGCAGCGCCAGCGCCGCCAAAGAGCTGTTCCGCGTGGCGTCCATTGATCCCCTCCGTGTCTATGTGAACGTGCCACAAGTTGATTCGCCATCGGCAGTGCCCGGCGTCCAGGCATATTTAACCATGCCCCAGTATCCCGGCAAGCGCTTCCCGGGCAAGATCGTGCGCAACGCCGAGGCGATCGAACAGGCGTCCCGGACGCTGCTGACGGAAGTGGAGGTCGCCAACCCGAGCGGAGAAATCCTGCCCGGGGCTTATGCCGAAGTCCATTTGAAATTGCCCGCCGCAACCTCGACCGTCATTATCCCCGTGACGAGCCTAATCTTCCGGTCGGAAGGCTTGCGCGTCGCGGTGGTCCGCCAAGGCCACGCAGCCATGCTCCCCATTACCTTGGGGAGAGACTTTGGGACCGACGTGGAAGTGGTAGCCGGGCTCGACGCAAGCCAGGCGGTCATCACCAACCCCCCGGATTCGCTCGTGGACGGCGAGGAGGTCCGCGTCGCCACACCGGGCGCGAGCCAGTGGGGAGAACAATGACGGCATTTGCGATTTGTGATTTTGAATTTAGGAGCGGACCGAGGGAGGATGCAGTGAAACGACAGGCTGGCGCAGAGCGAAGCTCTGCGGTATCCAGGCATGCGAAATCCGCCGAGCGCAGAGCTTCGCTCTCCGCCAGCCGACGCTCTGCCATCTGCCCACTTCCCACTGCCTGCTGCCTTCTGCCTACTGCCTTCTGCCTTCTGTTTCTTGCCTGCTCCTGCGCAGTGGGGCCGAAATACGCGCGGCCTACCGTCGCAACGCCGCCTGCTTACAAGGAACTCGCGACCAGCGCCGGCGGCCCCCAGGGCGAGTGGAAGGCTTCCCAGCCCCAGGACCAAGTCCTACGAGGCAAGTGGTGGGAGATTTTTGGCGACCCGCAACTGAATGCGCTGGAAGAACAAGTCGGGGTTTCAAACCAAAATCTGAAGATCGTCGAGGCCCAGTTTCGCCAGGCCCGCGACCTGATTCGCATTAATCGCGCGGGTTTGTTCCCCACAGCCAGCGCCAGCCCCTCCATCACTGGAGAGCAGTTTTCGAAAAATGCGCCCAGCCCGCCTTCTAACGCGGGGCAGACGGTGGGTGATTTTGTGCTGCCTTTCGATCTTTCCTATGAGGTAGATGCCTGGGGACGTATCCACCGCGCGGTGGAAGCCGCCAGGGAGAACGCCCAGGCCAGCGCGGCAGATCTGGAAACCGCCCGGCTGAGCATCCACGCGGAACTGGCGAGCGACTACTTCGCGCTGCGGGGGCTGGATGCACAAAAGCAGTTGCTGGACTCGACCGTAATCGCTTACCAGAAAGCCCTCGACCTGACCCAGAACCGCTACATCGGCGGGCTCGCTGCCAAGGCGGAAGTGGCCCAGGCGGAGACCCAGCTTGAAACCACGCAGGCCCAGGATATCGATGTAGGAGTCGCGCGCGCCCAATTCGAGCATGCCATCGCCGCGCTGGTGGGCCAGCCCGCCTCGACATTTTCGATTCCGGTGTCGCCACTCAATCTTACGCCGCCCAAAATTCCGGTGGGGGTCCCCTCCGACTTGCTCGAGCGGCGGCCCGACGTGGCAGCGGCGGAACGGCGCACGGCCGCCGCGAACGCCCAGGTCGGCTTCGCCAAGACGGCCTACTATCCCCTCCTGACGCTGAGCGCCTCGGGAGGGCTGGAAGGGTCGGGGATCACCAACTGGTTCGCCTGGCCTAGTCGCATTTTTGCGCTCGGCCCCTCGTTGCTTGAAACGCTTTACGATGCCGGCCTTCGCCACGCGGTCACGGACCAAGCCTGGGCCGCTTACGATGCGAACGTGGCGGCGTATCGCCAGAGCGTCCTCACCGCCTTTCAGGAGGTCGAGGATAATCTGGCGGCCTTGCGCATTCTCGAGGAGGAAAGCGCCAAGCAGCAGCAGGCCGTCCAGTCCGCCAGGCGCTCCCTGGCCCTCTCCACGAACCGTTACAAAGGCGGGCTGGTGACCTATCTGGAGGTTATCACCGCGCAAAGCATTGCCTTGAGCGACGAGCGCACGACGGTCGATATCCTGACGCGCCGGATGAATTCCAGCGTTCTCCTTATCAAAGCGCTGGGCGGCGGGTGGAACACATCGGCCCTCCCTTCACTAGCGTCCAAGGGGATTGCAATGAACGAATCGAAGGAGGTCGGGACACCCTAGGGGGACCAGCATGTCCAATGACAAGCTGCGCCTTATGTAATAGCGATAATAGATGGACGAACCATGCTAAAGATTACGATTGATAACGCTATGAATACCGCCACCCTGAAACTTGAGGGAAGACTCGCCGGGCCCTGGGTGGAAGAACTGGAACGAAGCTGGCACGCGGTGAAGGATGACACCAAGGACAAGCCGGTGATGGTGGACCTCTGCGAAGTCACCTTCGTCGATGCCGAGGGCAGGAAACTCCTCAGTTGGATGTACGAGCAGGGAGCCCGGCTGAGAACGTTCGGATGTTTGGTGAAAGGTATTGTGGACGAAATAGTCCAAGAGCACACCCGGCCCGGATAACAGGGCAGCGCGAACTCTCGCCTTCGGTAGACCCTGCGGCATTTCCTTCAAGTCCACGCTTCCTCATCAGCCGCCAATCCTACACAATCAGCGACCAGAGTGCGACCCTCGCTGACCCCCACGCATAGCCCCCCAGGTGACCGCTCACAATCGACTCCGCCCAGTCCTGGCTGCGTTTGATGGCGCACGCCCTCGTGGTATCCCAAATGTGTATTGGTCGAGCGTTGCAGGGTGGCATCCGTCGTTCGTATGCCACGCTCAGCCCCGAAGGAGCGGCCTAACACAGCCCAGGCCAACGGCCTGGGTCACAAGGGGTAATGGGTAATTTCATTTCCTGCGCCCAGCCCTGAAGGGGCGCGCCAACTGCGAGTTCTGTAGATCGCCTCTTCAGGGCTCGGGCCGGGAAACGATCTGCTCACCCAGGCCGTCGGCCTGGGCTGTGTTAGGTCGCCCCCTTGGGGCTTTGCGAACCTTGGCGTTGATCAACTCACACCCAATATGCTACCCACACCCTCACTCGCGTAACGTGAAGGCGTGATAAACTCAACCTCGCGTCTTATGCCGAATCTATGCGGAGGAAGCAAAACCCATTTTGGAGGGAGTGCCATGAGAATCGGAAGAGCCGCAGACCTCAAGGCCGCCCTGCGGCCCAAAGCCTTCGGGCGGCGGGCCGGAGGTCCGCGCTATCTCGCTTTGTTCTCGCTTGCGCTGCTTATTTTCCTCGCGGCCTGTGCGCGCAAAGAGACTGCGCCCAAGCCCGGGCCGGCCGAAAAGGCCAGAGTCACGGTCAACTGGGACAAGGTGGTGGCGGTCTCGCGAGCCACCCCCACGCTGCAAATCGTCGTCAACCCTCCCTTGCGCCGAGGCTCGAAGATTCACGACCGGGTCTTCCAAGCCCTGCACGACTTGGGCGCTGACTATGTTCGTTACGTGCCCTGGCTGCCCTACCCGAAGCTGGGGGTCGCCGAACTCGAGCCGCCTGGGGACGGCAAGACTTCCTGGGACTTCTCCCTGATCGACCCCATGATGGAGGATTTCATGAACTCCCAGGAGGGGCATTCGGTAGTGCTGAACTTCAGCACTATACCGCAGTGGATGTTCAAGACGGAGAAGCCGGTGCCATATCCGGCCGATCCGAACCAGCCGGTTTGGGACTACGAGAAGGGGACGGAGTTTCGGGATGCGAGCTTGAAGGAAGTGGGGGACTACTACGCGCGGCTGGCGAGTTGGTACACGCAGGGGGGGTTCGAGGACGAATACGGGAAGCGCCACGACTCTGGCTATCACTACAAAATTGCTTACTGGGAGGTCCTCAACGAGGTTAACGGCGAACATCAGATGACACCGCAAACCTATACGCGGGTCTACGATGCCATCGTGGCGGCCGTGCGCCGCGTCGACCCGCAGATCAAGTTTATGGGGTTGGGGCTGGGCGGCACTGACAAGGAGTACTTCGAGTACTTCCTGGATCATAAAAATCACAAGCCCGGTATTCCCCTTGACTGGGTTTCTTACCATTTCTACGCCGTGCCCACTCCCGACCAGACGCCGGAAATCATGCAATACACCTATTGGGAACAGGCCGACCGTTTCCTGGGGGTCGTGAGTTACATCCAGGACATTCGCGCCCGGCTGTCGCCCGAAACACGCACGGATACGGACGAGCTTGGCTCGATTTCCGCTGACGATATCGAACAGGACAAGCCCGGACACGTCGCCAAACCGATTCCAAACTCCTACTGGAATCTCTGCGCAGGCCTGTACGCCTACCTTTACGCCGAGCTCGCCAAGCGCGGGGTCGAGGTGGCCGGTGAGTCCCAGCTTGTGGGCTACCCCACTCAGTTCCCCAGCGTTTCGATGGTGGACTGGAATACCGGACAGCCCAATGCCCGCTTCTGGGCGCTGAAGCTCTTACACGACAACTTCGGCCCGGACGATAAATTGCTGGAGACGAGTGTGGACAGTCCCTACGTTTACGGGCAGGCCTTCTTGACACGCCAGGGCCAGCGGAAACTGCTTCTGATCAACAAAAGGGATCGGACCTTCGAAGTTTCCTCTCCCGCATCCCCGGGCTCGGAGGTTTCGTTCGTAGATCAAACTACCAGTTTTCAGCCGCCCGCCTCTGCCTCTTTGGGCCAGAACCCCCTGACCCTGAGTGGCTATGAGGTCGCGGTGGTGAACCTATCGAAGTGATCAGCCGACATGCGGGGGACGCCAAGCCGTCCCCTTACGGCCCCGGTGTGGGGGTAGGGCCTGCCCTACCCTCGGCCCGAATTCCCGCGATAGAGTACACAAGCCGCCTTATTGCTTGATGACGGTGCCATCTTCCTGGCGGATTACTCCCCACCCGCCGTTGAGATGCTCGGGTCCATCGCGGAAGGGATACTTGGCGGCCAACTCCTCATTTACCTCAATCCCCCACCCCGGCAAATCGCTGGCCCACAAGTAACCATCTTTGTAAGTCGCGCAGCCCGTGAAAATCTCGGCCTCCACACCGCGGATGATGCCGCCCTCCTGGATGCCGAAGTTGTAGCTGGCAAGATCCAGGTGCAATTGCGCGGCGTGACCCACGGGTGAGACGTCTCCTGGGCCGTGCCATGCGGTCTTGATTCCGAACTGTTCCGCCAGGATGGCGATTTTGCGCGCCGGCGTCAACCCTCCCGCTTGCGAAAGGTGGACGCGAATGTAATCGATAAGGCGTTCGACAATCAGCGGCTGCCACTCGTGCGGGCTGTTGAAGAGCTCGCCCATGGCCAACGCGGTTGAGCATTGCTGCCGGATCTGGCGGAAGTAGTCAATGTCCTCCGGTGAGAGCACGTCTTCCAAATAGAACAGCCGGATCGGCTCGAGCTCCTTGGCGAATTGGACGGCTTGGTGCGGGCTCACGCGTTCATGCACGTCATGGATCAGCTCGATTTCTTCTCCCAACTGTTTCCGGCACTCTTCGAGCATTTGCCGCGTGCGGCGCATGTAAGGACCCGGCTCGAACACCGGACCGGGGTGCAAGCCTTTCACTGGCGCACGGCCGCCACCCGCGGCATAGGCGGCCATACCGGGCACGCCAACCTGAACTTTGATGCAGCGAAATCCCTGCTCCATGGTTTGGCGAGTGCGATCGATGACCTCCGGGATTTCCGCGCCGCCCACGGTGGCGTAGGTCAGGGCCGCTTCGCGCGCTTTGCCGCCCAGCAACTGGTACACGGGCAGGTTAGCTTGCCTGCCCTTGATGTCCCACAACGCCTGATCAACGCCGCTGAGGGCATTGTTGAGCACCGGGCCGTTGCGCCAGTACGAACTGTTGTAGCAGGCCTGCCAGGTGTCCTCGATGCGGTCCGCGGGCTTGCGGATCAGCAACGGCTTGAGATATTTCTCCACGGCGGGAACTACCAGATCGGCGCGTTGGGTAAAGGTCGCGCAGCCGTAACCGTAAAGGCCATCCTGATCGGTGAGGATCTTAACCACCACCAGGCGCACGCCGGAGGGTTGCGTGGTGATCACCTTGATGTCCTTGATTATGGGCGACGGCAACCCGCGCACCGCGCGCGCCGCTTGCTCGACTGCCGCCAGCCGCCGCGCCGGCAAAACCGCAGCGGCGGCTCCCGCCACCGCAACTTGAAAGCACTCTCTTCTGTCCATTAGAACCTCCCTTGGAAGCGGGTCCTGATCACTGTACCAACACCTCCAGCTTACTATCAAGCCGAAGCGCGTGCGAGTGACGTCCTTTTTTGTCCGTAGCGCCGACCTTTAGGCCGGCAAGTGCTGGCCTAAAAGCCAACGCTACGAGCCAAATTAGGAGACTTCCCGCCCGCGCTACGTCCCGACGGCTTGCCGTCCCCTGCACTACAATTAATGGCTTTTGCTCGCAGTGCGTAATAAACTTACCTGTCCATCGTACCGGCGTAACAGGCTGATGAAAAATGGCGTAGAGGCGGCTTTGCGCCGCCATCGGGTATCGAATCTACTCGAGATATGGCGGGGTAAACCCGCCGCTACGGCGTGCATTATGCCGAATTGATCCGCAAGAAGCAAAACCCATTTTGGAGGGAGTGCCATGAGAATCGGAAGAGCCGCAAACCTCAGAACCGCCCTGCGGCCCCAAGCCTTCGGGCGGCGGGCCGGAGGTCCGCGCTATCTCGCTTTGTTCTCGCTTGCGCTGGTCATTTTCCTCGCCGCCTGTGCGCGCAAGGAAACTGCGCCCAAGCCCGGGCCGGCCGAAAAGGCCAAAGTCACGGTCAACTGGGACAAGGTGGTGGCGGTCTCGAGAGCCACGCCCACGCTGCAAGTGGTGGTCAACGCTCCCTTGCGCCGAGGCTCGAAGATTCACGACCGGGTCTTTCAAGCTTTACACGAATTGGGCGCTGACTATGTTCGTTACGTACCCTGGCTGCCTTACCCCAAGCTGGGGGTCGCCGAACTCGAGCCGCCTGGGGACGGCAAGACTTCCTGGGACTTCTCCCTGATCGACCCCATGATGGAGGATTTCATGAACGCCCAGGAGGGGCATTCGGTAGTGCTGAACTTCAGCACCATACCGCAGTGGATGTTCAAGACGGAGAAGCCGGTGCCATATCCGGCCGATCCGAATCAGCCGGTTTGGGACTACGAGAAGGGGACGGAGTTTCGGGATGCGAGCTTGAAGGAAGTGGGGGACTACTACGCGCGGCTGGCGAGTTGGTACACGCAGGGGGGGTTCGAGGACGAATACGGGAAGCGCCACGACTCCGGCCATCATTACAAAATCGCTTACTGGGAAGTCTTGAACGAGGTCGATTTTGAACATCACATGTCGCCTGAAACCTACACTCGCGTCTACGACGCCATCGTGAGTTCAGTTCGACGTGTGGCGCCGCAAATGAAGTTTATGGGCGTGGCCCTGGCAGGGACCTCGCCCAACATCTTCCTGCGGGAGAATGTGCCGGCATATTTCGAATACTTCCTCAACCCCAAGAACCATAAGCCCGGGATCCCGATGGATTTTGTTTCCTACCACTTCTACGCTAATCCCTCGGCAGACCAGAGCCCCGAAGTGCAGCAGTACACGATTTTCGATCAAGCTGCCGGCTTTCTCAATTCGGTGCGCTATTTGGAGTCCATTCGGCAGCGCCTGTCCCCCAAGACGCAAACCGACCTCAACGAGCTAGGATGCATTCCGGCGGACGATAATGCCATGCCTCGCAAACCCATTCCCGATTCCTACTGGAACCTCGCCGCCGCCCTGTATGGCTTCCTTTACGGAGAATTGGCTGGCTTCGGAATTGACGTGGTGGGCGAATCGCAAATGGTAGGTTACCCGTCGCAGTTTCCAGGGGTCTCCATGGTGGATTGGGATACGGGGCAACCCAACGCCCGATATTGGGTGCTGAAGCTGCTGCATGATAACTTCGGCCCCGGAGACAAGCTGGTGGACACCAATTCAGGAATTTCCTCCGTTTACGCCCAGGGGTTTGTGACGCGCGACGGGAAGCGCAAGCTGTTGCTGGTCAACCAGCGCGACCGGGATTTTGATCTGGCGCTTGCGGGGAGCAACGGGGCGGAGTTGATGTACGTCGATCAGACAACGGGCTTCCAACCGCCCGCAACATCTCACATGGATGCCGACCAGCTTACCTTGCGCGGGCTGGCCGTCGCCGTGGTGACGCTACCCCAATGACTCGTCGCCGCCTTTACGGGTGCTGGCCCGCGCCATGTCACGCTTAATCGTCGCCATCCCGCTTCTGTCGGACCCCCTCGCCCCCGCCCCTCTCCCCCCAGGGGGTTAGGGGGTGGGCGCATGGCGAGAAAACGAGCGTGACAGGCGACTAGTTTAGGATGCCTTTGACAAGGCCGTCAATTTCGGCGAGTTTGTCTTTAAGGGCCACGCGGACCGCGTTTCGGGCGCGCCCGATGGCATGCGGCCCGCGAACCCCTCGAAAAAATTTCCTCAAGCCGGGAAGCATTTCCTTCACCTTTTCTGCGCTGGCTTCCGCAATCTCTGCAAGGCGGAGATGGGCTTTGTCTCTTGGGTTGAACTCGGGAATCGGCAACTCCCAGACCTTCTTGTGGATGTCGCGCGGGCCCCAGAGGCCTCGAGCTTGCATTGGCTTTATAAGGGCATCGACCGTAGGCGAATTCAGTAGGGCGACGAGATAGTCGGCTTCTCTCCGCTCAGCAGTTTCGAAGCAGTACGTTGCCTCGGCGGCTACAAAACGCCGAAGCGCCACCTCCTGCTCGCCCACCCTGTGCGATAGCGCCTTCGCCTGCAAGACAGCGGCACACAGGAACGTGGCTGACCTCGAGTAGAGCACAACAAATTTGGCCTTGGGGTTTTGGCCGGTAAGCTTATTTCGGTAGTTGAGCCAACTCAGCAGATCCGCTTTCTTCGCTTTTTCCTTTCGCATCCTCTCCCAAACCGCCTGGGCATGTTCCAACCATTCAGGCAGCTTTGAGTAGCCTTTGGCGCGGGCTTGTTCCGCACTCAGAAGGCGATACCCATGAGCGTCTTCGATGAGGGGAAGAACGACGGGGCGGAAATCGAGATGGCCGAAGGGCAAAAGATCGGTCGAGAGGAGCGAGGCGTAAAGGAACTCAGCTTCGATGGCGGCTTCGAAGTGTGTACCCTTGTAAGGCTGCTTGGCCTCGGCCTCGGCGCGCGGATCAGTGGCGACCAATGGCTGCGATAGGTCCACGCCGAGCCCGGGAACAACTTTGAATTCCACGAACCAGAAGCTGCGAGGAACCAGGGTGGCGCCTTCCTTGAAGTGCGGCTGATAGAAACTGCGTTGACTGGAAGTCTTCCTCCGAGTTGTGCTCAGGAAGCTGCGCTTACCCCGCTGCACCACATGGAATTCCGTGGTTTCACTTTTCAGGTCTCTTCTCGCCTCTTCGAGCGACGCATTCTTTCTTTTCAACTTCCCCGACAGGATTTCCCCGGGTAGAGTTTTCGACGTGTTGCCTAACACATCGCCGAAGGCCACCGCTGCCGGGACATTAAACAGTGGCGACACATCTTCGAGGTCCCAGACCTGGGTCAGGGTTGTGTTCCCCATGCCGCAAGACCGGCGGAAGCGGTCGTGTTGGTCGGCGGTAAAGATGCTGCGGGGAAGAACGAAGCCGATCTTGCCGGAGGGCTTGAGATAGAGCGTGGCGCAGCGGACGAAAAACAGGGTGGCCAACTCCAGATGGGTGATGAGATGTCCCGTCCCTTCGAGCAGCCCAAATTCGTTTATGACGAGATGCTTCAAATAATCCTGGTACTCACCCTTCTCCACAAACCGAAATGAGAGCCAGGGAGGGTTGCCGATTACGACGTCAAACTGATTGAAGAGAGAGGCGGGGTGGCCTTGATACTGTAGGGGCACGCCATGGCCCTGCACCGGACGGTACAGGGCATGGCGTGCCCCTGCGACGCCAGGGCGTGTCCCGACGCGGCGGATGGAATTGGCAAGATGAACCTGAATGAAAATGGGGCCAGAGCGCTCTGCCAACAAATCCCCGAGGGCCAGGAGGACATTTACCTTCGAAACGATGACCGCCAAGGGATGAATGTCCATTCCCACTACACTGCCGATGATCTTCTCAAGGGATTGCCGAGTGGCAGGCAGATGCCTTCTTTTATGCTGAATGGCCTGGTAAAGGAAAGTTCCGGAGCCGCAGGCAGGATCAAGAACGGCGTCCTCACCGGACTGGCTCAGAAGAGCCTTGCACATGCGCGCGGCAAGCCAATCTGGGGTGTAGTATTCGCCCAGGTCGTGGCGGTCTTTGGGGTCCACGAGAGTATGGTAAAGTTCTTTCAAGACGTCTTCCGAGAGTTCGCCTAGCCGGTAGGAGAAGAGCAGGCTCGACAAACCAGAGGCGATCTCCTGGGTGCAACCCATTACGGGCGCACGCGCCACCCACGAGAAGAAATCCGCCTCGAGGAAGTTCTTGATCTGTTGTTTCTCGAAGAACGTTCCCTGGATGATCTCTTGCGTCAGGGCCTCTTCCGGCGCCGCCTGCGCCCCGGTGATGCGGATGTAGGCAAGCAGCTTAGCTAGCGTCGCCAAGTAAGCGTGACGAACAAAAAGCTGTTCATCGCCCACCGATGTTCCGTAGGCAACGCGCAGGTATTTACGCCAGTCTTCGTAGATCACCTGGTAGTCGCGTTGATCGCGAATCCTGGCGATGGCCTCCAGCCACAGAGACGACGCGGACCGGAAGGCTGGACCGGAGAGTCCAAAATCCTGGAGAAAATTCTCGGTAAGAGGCTCGCGCTTTGACAACTCCATTGACCTATCTGATCCCTCCTCGTCCGTGGGTCGGCCCGAACCAGGTAGCGCGGACCCCCGGTTTTGGGGTCCGCGGCTTTTCCTGGGG
>Ga0315282_10007179_pt1 | contig 18396 bp, 13 predicted proteins | sample YL17G07_20_MG_FD_203693 | JGI IMG/M metagenome (GOLD analysis project Ga0315282, IMG submission 203693) | Sediment microbial communities from Yellowstone Lake, YNP, Wyoming, USA - YL17G07_20 | ecosystem: Environmental > Aquatic > Freshwater > Lake > Sediment | place: USA: Wyoming | collected...
CGTCTGTATTAGGAGACCGAGGACTGAACCGCCATATGAACTTTAGGCGCTGAATTTTTCGCAGACAAACGGACTATGCATGGAGAATCTGACTTTTTTGAGGCTGATATTCCGACAGACTCCTAGCGGACTGCTCCCTCCTTGACGAAGGTTGGGAGAACGTTACGAGGGAAAGACTGCGAGCTGTTTTCGAAACAATATTTTGTCCCCCAATTCACAGAATACATTTTGCCGCGGCGACAAAACTTCTCCACAAGAATCGTCCGCATCTGATACCAATAATGGATAGCAGAGTTGGGGGGCACTTCAGAGCAAGAAATGCGGGACCAAAGAACGTGGACAACCTTATGCGGGCTATAGACAAATTCAGGGGTGAAATGAGTGACCATAGCCAAGAATTAGAATGCATCCGAAACAATCTTCAAGACGTTGGGATTACTCTGTCTTTGGTGAGGATATTTGACATTCTCTGGTGGGCTCGGCTTGCTAACGATTTTGAAGATAACCTAAGGCAGCAACTGCTTGGATAAGGAGGTAGGGATATGAGTTCGGCAGAGGAAGCGGTTGGAAGAGTAATTTCTGCCAAGTATCCTCTATTGGCGCAGGGACTTGGCGGCGGAGAGCATCTTGACATTGGACACAAGTGGTTCGAGGCGTTGTCGGTAAGCCAGATTATCGGGGACGGTCACTGGCTCTGCTGTAATGCAAACGATCACGGGCTTTCGACTTGGCGACACCTGATTTCCACCCTCAATTTAGAAAAGGCGAGTCTCTTATGGACAGCCTTTTTTGCCCTGTCACCCGAAGAATTGTACAATGCTTACAGCGCTCCCAGCAGTGAGGGAAGATGGATGTTCCCTTACGGCGAGGCTGCTACCCAAGAGTTCAGCAGTTGTCTTCTGCCAGAAGAGGCGGAATCTCATACGGTTCCGAGAGTTTTTGAGGTAATAGACTATTTTCTTCCTCTAACCAGAAGAGTTGGCAATACCGTCGTGCTCCCTTGGGGCAAGCCATACTATCATATTGCCATGGACCTGTCACATCCTGAGGCGCAGATTTACCAGATGACATTTCGCAGGATTGGCAAACGGTTCTTTGAGGAAAGGTACCCCGGCTTCTTCTTCGACTGGCATGATTGGCCATTCCAGACTAAGGCAGAGCGTCGGCTGGCTTTCTGGTTTCAGAAACTTACATTACCCAATGGTAACCTGGAATGGAACAGGTTTGAGTCTGAAACCCGCGTCTTGAGATGCCCCAACGACGAGTTACGCTTTGAACCTGGAAGCCTGGTGAAATTGAAGGGGTGGGAACCTAATCGACCGAACGACCCCGTCGTTCAGGGCACAGCAGGAACAGTTCTTCGGCGTAGGAAGGAATGTATTATTCCCTATGTCGTTTCTTTCGGCATAGTGAACCCAGATATAGGGGCAGATAAATGGTATGCGCACGACTGCGAACTCGAACCCCGTTTCCCGCCTCCTCCCACATTCACAAGAGACGATATATGGGAGAAGTTGGGGTAAGTCGGTATAAGTGAATTTCCAAGGCAAGAGTTAGGTTAGACACCTAACATTGATTGGGTGCGTGCGAGAAAGGAGATTGTTATGGCGCAATGTGGGAAATGTGGTGACTCGGCTGTTCGTTGCAGAAGGTGTGGCAGTGTTGGGTGCACACGTAATGGGTGCCCGAACCAGATTAAGAAAAACGGTATGTGCACGAAGTGCGGGGGTAATAGCTTTGAGCCTGTAAGGTAAAGGCCTGTACTCTGACTTGCTTATTCGCAGCTATCTCGATACCCGGTCGTCTAATGGCAGGGCAGGACTCCTGTCCCTGAGCGTCCAACAGGTTCGGAAAGACGGGCTATCGTGGTTCGAATCCACGCCGGGTAGTTTTGCTCCATACGCCTATTTAGGACAGAGCCAGTGGGACGCAACCCATGCAGATAACTTTTTCTGAAAAAGCCGGTCAACTGTGACACAAGGTGTCCCACTGAGTATGTTACAAATAGACCGGAAGCATATCAATGCTGGTTGACGAATAATCTTCTTACATAGAAAACTTGCCATTCTGCAGGAGGGGCTTATGGAGTCTCTGGAAAGACGGGAAGGGTACAGCAGCAGCACCAGATGTGCTGCAGAGCGCTTCTGTAGAGGAAAGACGCGACGCTTCAAGAGCAACAGGGAAGTGTTGAGGGCAGCGCAGATACTATTTGACCTGCGCCGAGAGATGACAATGCAACAAGACAAAAATTCCCACAAGGAACTATTGTGTCTTGAAAAGGCGGTTTCTGCCAACTTGCATAAGACTATAGAGGCATCGCCTGTCAAGATTTCGATTGTAAGCGCGTTCAAACAACAGCGGCTCAGCAAGATGGAAAGGGAAATAGTGCTCTTTCTCGCACTTTCGGCGTTCGGAATGGCAAGATTCAGAGGTAGGAGGCGCCCCGACTTCTTCGGACTCGACGAAATTCAGAATGTGGTGCTAACCCAAAGTAGGGACAACCTTGCTATTGCCCGGGCCTTCACTGAAGGCTCGCGACTCGTTTCCTCCGGGATAGTAAGCACTTGCGGCGAAGGCTTCCCTGTCGGGATAGGAATACTTGTTTCAAATGAGTTCCTTGTCAAAGTGTTAGCAGATGGCAGGTTTTCCAGCAATGGGTGGAAGGTGCGAACGTACGATGGACTGCTTGACAAGACATACCTCATTGTAAGAACCCTTTATGAGCGGAGTATCAACATCTCTTTGGGCGCACGAGACAACCCATTCCCCTGGCGACCAATGCCGCGATTTGACGCAGACACGGGCGACTTTCAGTTGAGGCGGAATATGGAAGTGCTCACGGAAACGCTGGAGCGGCACCGTAACTGGCCGCTAAGCGGGGTTCTGAGTGAGGTCCGAACCCGGGAAGAGAAACTGGTTATACTTGCTCTTTTAGGGAAAGAACTTGGCTTTTTTCCAAGCACCAACACCCTGTTCACAGGCAGAGGCTTGGTATTCGCTGTCAGCAAGGATGTGCCAAGTATGAGACACAACATAAATCTTCTCAAAAGCAGCCATTGCCTCCGCGCTGACGGGTATATCCAAATCCGCGGCGGTCCGGATGACAACCCGACCCTTGAAGACGAAGATGTATTGAAAGACTGCGTATTTGAGTTGACGGAGAAACTTGTCCAGCGGCTGAAGATTGGACGGAAACGCAAGTCAAACCACTCCGCGCGAGACCCGCAGATGACAATGGAGCAACTTGTTCTTTGCCCTGAAACAACGGAAGCGCTGAGTCTCGCCGAAGCGCAAATCAGACATTCAAACGTCTTCCTGAAAGAGTGGGGGCTGGGTATCAGATTCCCCTATGGGAAAGGTGCGATTCTCCTCTTCTGGGGTCCGCCCGGAGTCGGCAAAACAGCGGCCGCCGAGGCGCTGGCGCACAAACTCAGCAAACGCATCATCGTGGTCAATTACGCCGAAATACAGAACTGCTGGGTCGGTCAGACGGAGAAAAACATAGTTCAGATATTCCGCGAAGCCAGAGATGCGGACGCGGTTCTCTTCTGGGATGAGGCGGACGCGATGTTTTACGACCGCGACAGCGCGCTCCGCAACTGGGAAGTGCGTGATGTGAACGTGCTCTTGCAGGAATTGGAGAGGTTCAGCGGCGTATGCATTTTGTCAACGAACAGGCAGGTCACGCTGGACAAGGCGCTTGAACGTAGAATCGCGATAAAAGTACAGTTCTGCAAGCCAGATAAAGAAATGGCTCTGCAAATATGGAGAAAGATTGTCCCGAAGGAGATGCCGCTTACCAATGATGTGGACTTTGAGGAACTTGCCGATGCGGATATGACAGGCGGGGAGATAAAGAATGTTCTTCTCAATGCTGCGCGGTTTGCACTCAGTCGCGGCGGAAAAAGCAAGGTTACAATGACAGACTTTAGAAATGCAATTGAAATAGAAAAAAGCGGGAGATGGAGTCAGAAGAATAGGTTAGTCGGTTTCGTCAAGAAGTGAGATGTGACCCGAGTGTCCGTCTCATCCGACCTCAGGAGTCTCAATCCGCGGCGCTTCTGACTCTCCCCGCCATAAATGGCGGGGCTTGGCATCCGCGTTGCAGGCAACGCTAAACAGCCCTGCGTTGAAATGCGGGGTCAGAGGTTTAGAATCTTCTGGACGAGGGTTCTGTTGAGGGAGTGACCGCTTCTTGAGCAGTTCAGTCTTGCTGTAAGCGCGCCGCCGAGAAAGAAGAGGTCGCCTAAGAGGTCAAGTATCTTGTGCCTCGCGCACTCATCGGGAAAACGCAGTTCTGTGGAGAATCCTCCTCCGCTCTGAAGAACTATCGTATTTTCCCGTGTTGCGCCTTTTCCGAGTCCGCTGGCGATGAGCGAATCCGCTTCCGACTCTGTGCAGAAAGTTCGCGCAGACGCAATTTCGCGCGCGAAACTCTCCTCTGTTATCTGAATCTCCACATTCTGCGTGAGATTGACCGGCTCGCCATAGCGCAACTCGTAACTTATCCAGAGTCCTGTGGAATCCGGGAGAGCGACTATCTCGCCCTGCCCATCGCTTGCAACTATCTTCCCGCTGATGGCAAAGTGTCGCCCCGGCGCGCTCTGGTCAGAAACGCCCGCATCTCTCAAGAGTCTGTAAAACGCCACTGCACTGCCGTCAAAACACGGGAGTTCTTCAGCGTTGAGTTCAACTATAAGATTATCAATCCCAAGGACAAAGAGGCAGGCGAGAAAGTGTTCCACAGTATCTACACTCGCCGCGCCTTCCACTTCACTTCCGGTCACACGCAGACAGGTTCTACGAGGCCTGAAATCAAAGTTTGACAGAACCGCTGACACAGTTGGTGAGCCCGTGAGGTCAACACGCCTGAAAACTACTCCCGTATTCTCAGGCGCGGGTCTTACCACCATTTTCACAACTTTACCTGTGTGAAGACCTCTTCCCTCTGCGGTGAACTCTCTTTGAATAGTTTTTTGCTGTCTTCTCAAGGGCGCTCAGCCTCTCCTCTAACTCTTTCACTTTCGGCAGAAGTTCAGGCAAGCGGCGCACCGCTGCGCGGCATCGCTTCTCCCTTATATGCGGCTGCGCAGGATAGCCCGCGACTGTCTCGCCTGAGGGCACATCGCCTGTAACGCCGGACTTACCCGCCACCCTCACACTTTCGCCAAGTTCCAGATGCCCATCTATTCCCGCTTGCCCGGCGATGATTGAGTCTTTTCCTATCTTAGTGCTGCCGGCAACTCCCACCTGCGCTATTATGAGGCAGTCTGAACCCGCGACTACATTATGAGCGATGTGGACGAGGTTGTCAATCTTTGTGCCGCTTCCGATAAAAGTCCGAGCGAATCTCGCTCTGTCAATTGTTACGCACGCGCCGATTTCCACATCGTCCGCGATTTCAACTGTTCCGAGTTGGGGAATCTTTATATGCCGCGTGCCTTCCTGCCTGTAGCCGAACCCATCGCTTCCTAAGACAGAGCCGCTGTGAATTATCACCCGGTCGCCTATTGTTACCCGCTCGCGAATTGTCACGTTCGGGTATATGAGGCAGTCTGTTCCGATTCTTGACTGCCGCCCCACATACACTCCCGCAATCAGCACCGAGCCGTTACGAACCTCTGAAAAGTCCTCCAATACGCAGTGCGGACCTATCAGAATATTTTTGCCCAACTTCGCTGTTTTTGATATGACCGCGGTTTTATGGATTCCGCGCCGATATTTGACTGGCGAAGGTAAAATCATCTGAACCGCTTTCTCAAAAGCGCTGACAGGGTCTCTCACGCGGATAATGGAGACGCCGGGCTTCACACGGACTGCGCCGAGGTCCAGGTCTTTGCCGATAATCACGCAGGAGGCAGTAGTCTGACGCAGATACTTCAGATATTTCTTTTCCGCCGCGAGTGTGAGGGTGCCCGGAATCGGGTCGTAGATGGACGAGACGCCTGTTACGGCGACAGATTTATCGCCTTGAACTTCCCCTCCCAACGCGCGCGCGAGTTCGCCTACCGTCAAAGCCAATGCTTTCTCCTTCCCGCGGGTATAAAACCCGCGGATTTGGAACTACCCCCGCTACTTGCGTGCGGGGCTTGTCATCCGCGGGCTGAAGCCCGCGGCTAAACTACTTTTTCTGGAGTATGTCTACTATTGCGGGCGTTATATTTATTCCGTCATCGTAGAACATCACCTGCTTGAACCTGACATAAATCTGCATTTCAGTCAAACTGCGTTCCTGAGTAGGAATTTCATCTACTTTGAGGATGAGAGAGAACCCATTTTCGCGCCCATACTTCTTTATAGCGCCTTCTATCTCCGCCAGCAGATTTTTCATATATTCGGTGCCAAGTTTTTCCATTCGTTCCTTTTCTTTTGCATTCAGCCACTCAAGTCTGAGTTTCGCCGTCTGGACTGTCGTCATTTCTTTGAGGTATTCTTCCGAGTTTTTCGCCAAAGGTGAGCGGGTGAGTTTGTTCTCCATCTCCTGGACATTTTTGTCTTCTTGTTCCAGGCTTTCCCGACTCGCTTTTCCTTCTTTCTGGATAGATTCGTCCAGGTCTATCCACTTCTTCCATTTCCTTGTAATATCGTAGAGGTCAACCACGCCGATTTTCATGGCGTTTGCTTTTGGCGGCTCTTGTGAAAAAAGCGCACCACCGCCCAAGATAAAGAAAACTGCAACCACAGCGGCAAAAACCATAACCAGCGTCCACCTCATCGCTCACCTCCATTTTCCTCAAATTCGTGTCCGAATCGTCCAAACAGATATTTCCCATTATAGGTTCTTTCGCGCAATTTACAACCCCGCATCAGCGGAATAATCTCCCGTCCTCATGTTGGCCAACTTGCGCACCACCAGCCCGGCAAAGCGACAGTTTGTCAGTAAAGATTTATAGCAGTTATCTATTGAATATATCTTGCTGATATAGCAAGCCCCGCACGCAAGTAGCGGGGTTGGTCTATAGGAAAACGCAAATGTCACCGAGAGAAGGTTACGACCAAACGTGAAGTGCTATAGTCGGCATCCGCGTGCCCAACCATCTGCTTTACTTCTGTCCGCGGGTTGTCGTCCGCGGCTTCATTACCCCTGCCGTAGATGGCGGGGCTTATCTACGGATAATTCGGGACAGTCCTTGACGATGCTTCCCGTGTGTGCTATAAGCGTTTTGTTGTTTCCCAAACAGATTGTATAGAAAAGGCGGAAATCTGACATGGCTGAGTCCGGAGAATATGTTAGTCCGCTAACTGAGCGCTACGCTACGCGCAAAATGAGAGAGAATTTCTCTGAAGTGAGGCGGTTTCAAGTCTGGCGTTTGCTCTGGATTGCGCTCGCAGAGGCTCAGAAAGAATTAGGACTGCCGATAACGGATAGTCAACTGAACCAGATGCGAAAGTTTCAGTCTAATATTGACCTCGCGCGCGCGAAAGAACTTGAGAAGAAAACCAGGCACGATGTTATGGCGCATATCCTCGCATACGGTGAGCAAGCGCATTCGGCGCGCGGAATAATTCACCTGGGCGCGACAAGCGCGTTTGTGACTGACAACTCTGACAGTGTGATAATGAGAGATGCGCTCGGGATTGTGGAAGGGCAGATTGCGGGCGTGATTTCGCTGCTCAAAGATTTCGCGCTCAAATACAAAGATACTGTGACACTCGGATACACACATCTTCAACCTGCACAGCCTGTGACTGTTGGAAAACGCGCGTGTTTGTGGATGCAGGATTTGGTCTATGATTTGGAGAGTTTCTCTTTTGCGCGCAAGATGCTTAGATTTCGCGGAGTCAAAGGCGCTACAGGCACGCAGGCAAGCACTATGATGCTCTTGGACGGCGATGAAAAGAAAGTGAAAAAACTTGACCAGTTGGTTGCGAAGAAGATGGGGTTTGATAACCTGGTGTCTGTTTCGGGACAGACTTATCCGCGCAAGATAGACTGGTATGTACTTTCCGCGCTTTCCGGGGCGGCACAGTCAGCGTCCAAGTTTGCAACTGATATTCGGCTTTTGTCGGGATTTGGCGAGATAGAGGAGTCTCAAGGGAAAGAGCAAGTAGGTTCTTCTGCGATGCCGCACAAGAGAAATCCTGTGCGGTGCGAGAGAATTGTTGCTCTTTCGCGCTATGTGATTTCGCTTGCGCAGAACGCGGCTCACACTGCAGCGTCTCAGTGGCTTGAGAGGTCTCTGGATGATTCTGCTAACAGGAGGCTTTCAATATCTGAGAGTTTTCTTACTCTCTCCGGGATTCTGAATATTTATCGCAGTGTGGGGAGCGGTCTTTCTGTGAATGAGGAGGTAATAAGGAAGCGTCTTGAAGAGCACATTCCGTATCTTGCGTCTGAGGCGATTCTAATGGCTGCGGCGAAATCCGGGGTTGACAGGCAGACTGCGCACGAGCGGCTGCGTGTTCTTACGCGGCAGGCAAAGAATTCGCGCGAGTTTATAAAAATGGTGAAAGAAGACTCTCTCTTCGCCGCGGTGAAAAGCGGGGTCTCGTCTCTCGTTTCGCCTGACTATCTTGCGGGGAGAGCGGGTTCGCAGGTCAGCGAATTTATTTCTGATGTAGTTGACCCACTTTTGCCGAGGTATAAAGTTCCCGGCGACCTATTTGAGGAACTGACGGTATAATTCTAAGTCAGGAGAAGGGAAGGAGAGTAAGATGCGCCCTCGTTTACTTCCTTTATACTTGTTTCTTGCGCTGCCTCTGATTCTATCAGTTTCTGGCTATTGTTACGCGGGCGATGTACTGGCTTTGACTTACAACGACAGAGGGAAGATAGTTGTCCTTCCGGAGAAGCAAGAGGAGATTCAGATTGCACCGGGCGAGTTCGTTGCATTCGCCGGAACAGAGTACTTTGAAACTGAGAAAATGCTGATGGATATAGACGGGGACTCTGTGGGACGAGCATTGATAGCGCGCACGCTGCGTTGGGGAGTCCAGGAAAAGGATCCGCGCACCTGGAATCTTATGGGGATTTGCGGACTGAAAGAGGGATATGCCAGGGTCACTTTATCAGATAAAGAAGGCAAGAACAGCCGCGTAATCATTGTTACAGTGCAACACCACCCTGAGGACTGGAAAGAAAAACTCCTGACTACGCTGAAAGAGAAGAAGGTGAGTGTAGAGTTCAAAGAAGCGGATTTTGAAAGTATTGCCAGAATATTGTCGGAAAAGAGCGGGCTAAAAATCATTGCGGACTATTTTAGTCCAGAAGCGAAAAAGAACCTTGTAACATATTCGGCAGAGGCTGAGCCCCTGGCCAAGGTACTTGATGAATCCTTAGGCAAGGTGGGGCTCGCCTGGGTCTTGTCAAATAATTACGTCCTCCTGACCAAGAAGGTGGTTGCGGAAACTATCAAGACACAGCCAATAATTGAGAAAGCGCTTGGTTGGCTCAGCAGACACCAATCTCCTGACGGCTCATTCTCCAGCGCGAAATTCGCAACTCTCTGCTCAGGCAAACCAGCGTGCGATGGTGCTGGTGACCCTGAACGAACCATAACAACCACCTCTATGGCGCTGCTCGCCTTTACGGGGGCTGGCTACACGCATAGAGTGGGCGACTATAAAGAGACTGTATCGCGCGCGAAGGACTTTTTGCTCAAGTCCGAGAAGGATGGCGCGTTCGGCGAAATGAAGAGCGAACTCGCTATACTTGACTCATTTGCCGCCACGTGCGCATTATGCGAACTCTATGCTGTCACCAGAGACGATAAGTTGAAAAAGGCGTGCGAAAAAGCAGTTGAGTTTGTCATAAAATCTCAGAAGGAGAATGGCGGCTGGTGCTGGGAGAAAGAAGGTGGTAAGTCAAATACAGTTGCCACCGCCTTTGCAGTTCTCGCGCTGAAGGCGGCAGCGGTATCCAAAATTGAGGTCCCAAAGCAGAATTTTGATCGTGCATCAAAGTTCTTTGAATCGCTTACCGACAGCGAAGGTAAAGTCGGTTACGAGGTAAAACGAGATAGTGCGCAGCCGATCGGGGGTGAGAAGTTTGCTAATCTGCCTGTGCCGACCGCGGCATCAGTTATTGCGAGCATATTCTGTGGCGAAACCAGAAAGAACATAAGAATGTTAAAAGGCATAGAGATAATTGAGAAGAATTTGCCGCAGTGGGACAAGCCCGAGATGCTCAGCGTTGACCCGGTTTACTGGTATTTCGCCACCTACGCCATATTCTACTACGGCGGCGGTAACTGGGACAAATGGTATGAGAAAATGATAGAGACTATTTCTGAGGGGCAGGAGAACAAAGGCTGCGTTGACGGCAGTTGGAAGCCGGTCGGCAGATGGGGTGAATGGGGTGGGCGTATGTTCAATACGGCGCTCAATGTGCTAACAGCCGAGATAATATTCCGCTACCTCCGTGGTCAGGAAATGCTCAAATACGAGGGGAAATAAAGTATGAAGTATGAAGGCTGAAGTATGAAGTAAGGACCGAGAAGTCCAGACTTTTTTGCCTTTGTGCTTCTGCCTTCTACCTTCATACTTTAGCCTTTATACCTTATAAGAAATGGCTGCACGAACAGAACTAATACGCATTCAGAAGAGACTTGTAGAGCGCTACAAGGAGGAGATAAAGCGTTCTGTTGCTGACCATTCTCCGATAATGCAGCATTACCGCGCAGACTACGAACACGAGGTTTCCTCATACAGGCGCACCGCGACTCAGCGGGAACTGATAGAGAAGGTTCTCGCGTGTGATATAGTCTATTGCGGCGATTATCACACGCTTTTTGTCTCGCAGCGCGCACCTATCAGAATATTGAGCGAGGTTGTCAAGTCTGTTTATTCTGGCGCCAAAGCGCGGAAGATAGTTCTTCTTCTTGAGATGATTCGCGCCGAGCACCAGCCTCTCATTGAAAAGTTTATGAGGGATGAGATAGACGAAAAGACGTTTCTGAATGAGGTGGATTACGAACGGGCGTGGGGTTTTGTCTGGAACCACTACAGAATGTTTTTTGAGTTCGCAAAGGAACACGGAATAAGGATTGTTGGGCTAAACTGCGAGCCGAAAGGGGTAACGAACCACTTACGCGCGCGCGATGAGTTTTCGGCAGGGATTATAGTGAAAGAGGTGCAGGAGAACCCTGGCGCTCTCATCTTTGCCGTTGACGGGGACTGGCACGTTGCGCCGAGTCATCTGCCGCACAGCGTGGATAATTTACTGAAAAAGCGCGGCCTGACGAGAAAGAGGCTGATAATATTCCAGAACAGCGAGCAGATTTACTGGCAGTTATGCAAGAAGAGACTTGAGCACAGAATAGATGTTGTGCAGATTCACAAAGACACTTACTGCATCATAACAGCGACGCCGCTTGTGAAGTTGCAGTCTTATCTTGACTGGGAGCGGGGAGTTGAAGAATTAGGATACGGGAGTCTGTGGGAGCGTGACGTTGGCGGGGAGGATTATGCGGAGCAGATGGCTCTGATTATCAAGACCATCGCTGAGTCTCTCGGCATAACGGAGGAGGGGCTGAACAGATTTACTCTCTATTCCACAGCGGACCTGGATTTCCTGGATGTTATGAAGGAGAGAGGGAAACTTCTGCGGGAGGAACTGGACAAGATAAAGAAGCAGATTGAGCGGGATGAGAGTTACTTCATACCTGGAAGTAATGTAATATACCTGTCCAATCTTTCAATAAACCACGCGGCTGAAGAGGCGGCGCACTTTGTGAATTCTGTCTGCGCTGGAAAGGTGCCAAAGAGGGAGAACGCGTTTGATGCGTTTTACAGGCGCGTTGTTGCGGAGGCGCTGGGCTTTCTTGGTTCAAAGATTATCAATCACAAGAGAACCTGCTACTCTATCAAAGACTTCAGCGATTTCCTCGTGGAGAACAGAGGGAAGAGACTTCCTCGCGAACTTGAGCATATGAGGAAAGTGGCGAAGTTTCTTCTTGCGCACAAGAGGTTTGAAGAGAGGTTTGCGAAGACAGGAAAATATACCTCAGTTCCGCGCAAGATATACGAGGCAAATGATGAGGTCTTCTCTGATGTGGCACACGCTATCGGCTATCCTCTGGGAAATCAACTGTATCAGGCGATGATAGGCGATGCGGTCTCGCGCGAGGAAGTGAGAGAACTTTTTTACAGGAAATTTGATTTGCCACTTGCCGCGTTTGCGACTTACATAAATCTGCGTAGCCGCGTCCAAGAAGTCTGGAAAGTGCACAAGGAAGAGGGGCAGGAGTGGTGATTATTCTGCGTCGCGCAATGCAGAGAATTAGAAACCGCAGATAACTACAGGTGAACACAGATAATATAGAGCGTTCCCAAGAATTCTGCGTTTATCAGTGTTCACCTGTGGTTTCTAATTTTCTTTTGGTATAATAGCGCTGATGGCCAAGGAATTTGCAGGCATTGTATTTCCCATTCCTGTGGACAGAGAGTTCCACTACTCTGTGCCTGAGAATCTTCGCGGGAAAATAGAGGTGGGCTCTCGTGTTCTCGCACCATTTGCAAAAGGCATTCTGAGAGGTTACTGCGTCTCGTTTCCTGAAACGCCTGAGGTCGCCTCTGTAAAAGAGATTATCAAAGTTCTGGATGCACCACCTCTTCTTGACGCCAAACTTCTTAGACTTGCTCACTGGCTCGCCGAGTATTATTTCTGTTCGCTCGGCGAGGCTATAGAGAGTATGCTTCCCGGCGCAGTGAGGAGGTCGCGCGCGAAAACAGCAAAATGCGTCCAGACCACGCTCTCCGACGAATCCTTACGCGAAACAGTTGAGAAACTCGCCCGCAGATTTCCTCAGCAGGTTCAGGTCCTTGAGTTTGTGGCAAAAGAGAGCGGAAAACCTATCCCTCTTACAGTTACCAGAGTCAAAAATCTTCTTCGCGTCTCAGATTCCCCTATCAATACACTTGCCAGAAAAGGCTTGCTTAGCATCATAAAGAGCGAAATTGGGTATTCCGATTTGGGGATGTCCCAACCCCCTGTCTGGCAGGAACCGCCGGTCACAGAATTCACACCCGAACAGAAAAACGCTATCAGTATGATAGAGTCGCCCATAGAAAAAGACACTTTCGGAGTGCTCCTTCTTCACGGAGTCTCAGGAAGCGGAAAGACAGAGGTCTATATTCAGGCTATTCACAGAGTGGTTGAGCGCGGAAAGCAGGCTATTATGCTTGTCCCCGAGGTCGCGCTCACCCCGCAGACTGTCGGAAGATTTGTGAAGCACTTTCCAAAACTCGCAGTTCTTCACAGTTACCAGCCACCGCCTGAACGAAACTTCGCTTGGCAGAGAGTCCACCACGGCGAAGCGCAGGTGATAATTGGTCCGCGAAGCGCCGTCTTCGCACCCGCCCCTAACCTTGGTCTCATCGTCATTGATGAAGAGCACGAGACATCTTTCAAACAGGAGAACGCTCCGCGATACCACGCGCGCGATGTCGCCATTATGCGCGCAAATCTTGAAAAGTTCCCGGTCATCCTCGGAAGTTCCACCCCGGACCTTGTTACGCTTCATAACGCCAGAACAGGAAAATACGCTCTCGCAGAACTGCCATATCGCGTTCGCGGCGCAGCAATGCCAACTGTGGAAGTCGTCAATATGGTGAAAGAGCAGTTTGAACTGAAAAGAAACGTTCTCATATCTCGCAGACTCGCCGAAGCGCTAACAAATACGCTGAAACACAAAGAGCAATCTATTATCTTCCTCAACAGAAGAGGATTTTCCACATTCCTCACATGTCCCCGCTGCGGATTTGTTCTCAAATGCAAGGAGTGCGATATTACGCTTACATACCACAAACGGACAATGCGAGCGCTCTGCCACTACTGCGGCAGATGGATAGACCCGCCTGAAGCGTGTCCCGACTGCTTTTTCCCGCATCTCAGATACCTCGGCGCAGGAACAGAAAGAGTGGAAGAAGTTCTCTCAAAAATTTCACCCGATGCGAAAATGCTCAGAATGGATTCAGATAGTATGAGGATGAAGGATTCTTACAGTCGCGCAATGCACTCTTTCAAACGCGGCGAAATTGACATCCTTGTCGGAACCCAGATGTTGGCGAAGGGGCTTGACTTCCCAAACGTCACTCTTGTCGGCGTTGTTGGACCTGACAATCTTCTCTCTATGCCAGATTTTCGCGCCACAGAGCGGACGTTTCAACTGATTGTTCAGGTTGCAGGCAGAGCGGGTCGCGCTGAAAAGCCGGGCAGAGTTATTATTCAGGCGATTAGACCAGATAACTTCTGTATTCATACCGCTTCAGAACTGAACTACGACGCGTTTGCGAGGCGCGAACTTTCCCTGCGAAAACCTCTTCGTTATCCTCCTTTCGGCAGGTTGCTAAAAATCACGGTCTCGGCGAAGAAGGAGGTATCTGCGTTTGAGAAGGCGAAATCTATTGGAGTCGCGCTCGCGCGCGCGATTGAAGCGCTCCCGCCTGCTGGAAGGCGGCAGCCCGCATCTGTGCTTGGTCCTGCGCCTGCGCCTCTTGCGCGAGTAAAAGGCGAATACAGATACCAGATTCTTCTCAAAGCGGACACGAGCAAACTGATTGGTGATATTGCAGGCGCGGCAAAAGGGGAACTGAAATCTGTCGGACGAACCCACGTCTCTCTTGACAGAGACCCGTATTCAATGCTATGAGTTTTCCGCGGAGGTCACGTTATGAGAAGAAGAAAGAAAACTACTATACTGCTTGCGGTGAGTCTGGCGCTTGCGGCAGGGATATTGTGTTGGAGTTGCACTGGCACCTCGCACCGGCAATACAATCTGTCTCAACAGCCGGAGAAAATAAGGATGGTCATACCTTTTGTGCCACCAATAGACCATAATAATCTCTTTATACTTCTAAAGGGCAACAGGGTTGACGAGATAGTTGGATTGCTTCCTACCGAGATTGAACTGGATTTGCTCGCAGGGTGGTTTAGCTTTCCCAGGGAGACGAGGGAGATAGAGCCCACCTTGTCTCCTGACATTCCTTTAGAGCCGTGGCAATTGGTCAAGGACCTCGGAACAAGCGCCCGACTCTCTCAACCTTACCTTCTGGAAGACGCAAAGAAAACTGTTGCCACTATGCGGGAAGCATTGCGGAAGAACCTTGACATTGTGATGAAGACTTGCGCAGAGCAGGGACTGCGTTGGGAGAATGCCACGTTGGTAAAGGCTGCTTTCCGTTACCAGACTGCGCGTAACATTGAAGGACCCTTCAAGACCGGAATGCGGGACGGCTACCTCGTGCTCACCATAAGTGACGGAAGTGTTGAGTTGGCGATTCGCTTCAGAATGATTCGTTCTTCAAGAATTGACAGCGGCGTGTTCGTGGAAACATTGTCAAAAGATGAGCGTGAGTCGCTGGAGAATCTGGCGCACTGGATGGGCGGGTATTTTGAATCTGAGAAGGAGTCTCCGGAACACTTACTCGCGCTGCTCCTTCGCCATAAGTTGATGAAAGATGAGATAATGGACTGGTTGGGTCCGTTTCCCGTGGAGGAGTCAGAGGGCGGATGGACATATAGAAGCGTTGGTCTGAGGAAGAGCAGCTTGGACATCCACTTTGGCAAAGATGACAGGGTATCAGCGATCTTTCTTGATGGGAAGCCCATCAAGCCTGATTCAAAATAGAATCAAGATCTCTTCAGTGGAGGCGAGAAGGGAAGCAACCTTTTGAGTGCGAGAGTTTTTCCTTTTCCTCTTTTCGTTTTTCCTATTTTTTCCTTTGGCGTCTGAAATGCGACGAAGAAGAAAAAGAACTGCTGCTGGTGCGCTTGCCGCAATTATTATTGCGGTCATTACAGCGCTTCTCGTCGGGCGCGGAAAGATTACTCAAGTTTCGCAAAGGGCAGAAGAAGTCCACGCCCTCGGCGAATCTGAAGCCTATACTATTGAAAAGGTGGTTGATGGCGATACGATAAGGCTGGCAAATGGCGCGGAGGTGCGGCTCGTCGGTATTGACGCGCCCGATAAAAAAGAGAGGATGTTTTACGCTGATGAGGCGCGGCTGTTCGCGAAACAACTTCTTGAAGGGCGGCAAGTCAGAATCCAGTTTGACCGCGAGAAGAGAGATAGATATGAAAGATTTCTCGCATACGTTCTGTATAAGGACGGTGAAAGCGAGAAGGTTGCAAATATAGAGATTGTGCGTGCAGGCTGTGCATACGCGTATTCGTTCAAGCCGAATACTTGGCACGAGAGGGAGATTATCGCAGCACAGAAGGAGGCGCGCCTGAAAAACTTGGGAGTGTGGAAGAGGAAGGTAAGAAGAGAGCGAGAGTATATTGTTGACTGGGGCGAAAAGTTTGGCTTGACTCACAAGGTGGGATGCGAGAAGATTGGCACAGGCGGGCGGATTCAGAAAGTCAGCACGCGGGAGGAGGGGTTTGATATGGGCGCGCCTCCCTGCCGCCTCTGCCAGCCGTAACCGCAGAGAATTTTCACCGCAGAGATGCGGAGAACGCGGAGGAGGAATTCTTGGTTGGGATTCCGTCCAATTTTCTTCTCTTCTTTCTCTGCGTCTCTGCGGTGAATATAATGCTTTTTTGGCAGTTGTGTTAGAGATTATTGCACTGTGTGAGGAGAGAGTGAATGAAGAACGTGGAGAAGATTATGGAGAAGTTTGGGATTCCGGGGCGCGACCCCGGCGACCTTCCATCATCGAGTTTGACGTTTCCTGACGGTGCGCATTACCGGATGGAGATTTCTGGAGTTGAGCGGCCGTCAACGATGGAGGCTATTCTGCAAGAGAGCGAAAAGCGCAAGATGCCGATTCACAAACTCATCTGCACAGTTCTTGGCTCAACTCTGCTTGATAAGAGCGAGTTGAGGAGTATGGCAAAGATGGCTTCGCTTACGAAGACGGAGATGGTGATAACGCCTGGTCCTCGCGCTTTATGGGATACGGGACGCCAGTGCATAACTCCTTCAGGTGCGCTTTCAGGGATGCGTCTTCGCGGCTCAGAGGGGCTACGCCAGTACATAGAAGATGTTATGCGCTGCATAGAAATTGGCTTTCGTGGGTTTCTCGTCTGGGATGAAGGCGCGCTCTGGCTGCTCAATGAAATGCGCAAATCTGGAGATATTCCGAAGGATGTGAAGTTCAAGGTGTCTATTTTTGCGGGTCAAGCGAATCCGGCAGGAGTGAAAGTTCTGGAGACTCTCGGAGCAGATACAGTGAATCCTGTTGCAGACCTTTCGGTCGGCGCTTTCGCGGCGATACGCAAGAGCGTATCAATTCCGATTGACATTCACGCATATATTTTAGATGATTTTGGGGGATTCAACAGATTTTACGAGGCAGCGGAACTTGCGCGCGTCACTTCGCCGTGCTACTTCAAGTTGGAGCACGGCGCATCTATGGGGCTTTATAAACCGTGGACGCCAGAATCCACGCTCGCTGAAATTGCGAGTGAAAGAGTCAAATACGCGCAGATTATTCACGAAATAATTCAGTCAAAAAACCCTGATTTGAAACTCTCTTCTTCCGGTCCGAAAGACCTCGCGATACCTAAGGCGTAGGCGCTGCTGCGGTGAATCCGCGCAGAACCGGGTATGCAAGAAACGAGATATTATTTACGGATGTGCAGGAGAGTGCACTTGACAGGTCTCTTCTGCCGCGTTATATTTTGCGTCTGAGTGCGGATTATGATACGAGAGCGTGAAGTGGCATTCAAAGGCGACCTCAAAGACATAAACCTCGCTGATATATTTCAAACCCTCGCTATGAATCAGCAAGAAGGCACTCTGGTAATAAGTTCCGGAGAGAAGAGGACAGACATATATTTTAGCAAACAGGGTATCAGACTGCTCACGACAGGGGGGCGAAAATACCCTCTGATAGGAGAACTTCTTCTGAAGAAGAAGAAACTCTCTTCTGTGGAACTTGATATGGCGCTTGCCAAACAGAGAATGACGGGCGAACTGATTGGCAATGTGCTTGTCGGAATGGGCGCTGTGACGGAGCAGGACATTCAGGATTGCGTCCGCAAACAGATTGAGGAGGAGATTCACGAGGTCTTCTCCTGGTCTGGCGCAAAGTTTGAGTTCATTCCTGGAGAGCCTGAGGCTGAGTTCTTTGACCCTGCCAGACTTGGAAGACCCATAACGTTCAGCGTCAACGAGATAATAATGGAGGCAGCCCGCCGCGTGGACGAGTGGGAGATGATTCATCAGAGGATTCCCTATACGAATGCGATATATGCGCATCGGGAACACGAGGTCGCTATACCGGACGTTTCCTATCTCGGCTTCAGCACAAACGAGATATTTCAGATAGCGGAATTCATAGACGGCAGAAGAACTATAGAGGACATTATAGAAAAGGCTTCACTGGGCAGATTTGAGGTCTGTAAGATTCTCGCCGCGTTTGTGGATGCAGGCTATATAGCCAAACTGGACCTGCAGCAGACCGTGGAGATAGCGGACAGGCTCCATAAGTCCGGAGATAGAACCAGTG